>Ga0326728_10000469_pt1 | contig 157609 bp, 123 predicted proteins | sample MB3enrmetagenome_FD_207602 | JGI IMG/M metagenome (GOLD analysis project Ga0326728, IMG submission 207602) | Lab enriched peat soil microbial communities from McLean, Ithaca, NY, United States - MB31MN | ecosystem: Environmental > Terrestrial > Soil > Wetlands > Peat | place: USA: New York... | reverse complement strand
CTATTCAACCCCTGCAGGGTAAAAACTGGTTCTTGTCGGCATTACAACCCCAGGGTGGCGCTCCGCTTACCCTGGGCTGTTATAGGCAGCCCCTTCGGGGCAAAAACCCATCCCCGGGTACTCGTTTGCGCGATGAGCCTTTTTTTTCTGCTCGACGATAGTTCGTCGGCTTTCATCGAATTCCGTTCATGCCTGTGAACAATTTCCACCATAAAGTGCCTTTAATACGGATTCGCATTCAAGCGGGTGGCCGCACCAGTTCAATGTCCATGAAGAACTGGTTCGCACCTTTTATCGGTTCAGTGAAGGCGTCATCGAATTCACCGGCGCAGACCATCGAATTGACCTCGTTTGCAGTTGGGGCTGGGACAATAAAAATCCCTCCTCCCGTCATCACCGCAGCCTCTCCAGCTTCGGCGGAGGTGGGAAGCCGGAAACGATTAGAGGGTATCAATTCGGCGCCTCTCAGGGCACCAGCACCGTCAGGATCGGCGCCGTCGACTGTGATCGGATCATCTCCTGGTCAGATAAACAAATCTGCTGTATTGTCCCGGACACGGCTTTTTCGGGCGCGATCATGGTAGTTACCGACACTTGGACCAGTAATGACACGATCAAATTTACAGTTCTTCCCGACATAACGGGAGTTGTCCCTTCTTCAGGGAAGCGTGGCTCCATAGTGGTGATAACGGGCACAAACTTCGGAGCAGCCAATGGAACGGATAAAAAAGTGAAGTTTGGCAGCGTCCAAGCGAAGATTACGAAATGGAGTGACACCTCTATAACCTGCACCGTTCCGGCGATGCCGTACGGCAAATGTGCGGTCACCGTGATCAATTCCGCGGGGCAGACCGTCCGGCCCGGATTCTTCACCGTCGTAAAGTGAAAGCTCGGAAAATAGAAATGGGGTCGGGGCATGCTGACATTTTGACACTTAAGTATAAGTGTCCGAATGTTGGGCCTTTTGGGGGCCTAGAGACGTGTTTTGGGCGTCAAAATCGTTGCCGTAACGCCCGGCTGCCGAGTTGCCGGCGCCGCTTCCGCCCTGGAATGGGTAAAACGACCCATGACAATGAAATGATGGTCCCGTAATTTCAACTTCAGAGTCACCATCATCTAAAACCCGATTCTGAAGAGTGCAAAAATAACAACCCTGCAGTCAGTGACTCACCTTGGTGCCCATTTCCAATTAGAGCGGGTTTTCACCTGCATCCTTCCGTGCTCGATCCCCACGGAGTGCGCATATTCAGCATGCCAAATCGAGTACGCCCGATTTATCAATTGCTTGCCGCGAAGACCGCAATGTTTACCATTTATCCTATAGGGTAGTGACAGCCTGTGTCGACCCACGGGAACGGGTCAATGCGGGTCTGCCCGCATTCTTCGAGGTTTAGATGAAACTTCGGAGTAACTAAAAATAGAACGAAGGAGCACACCATGTCCCACCATCTCGATTCACCAATCGCGCGACAAGACGTTCGCCTCGATATCACCGACCTGTATTGCTTCCGCGGTGAAACCGGCACAGTGTTCGTGATTAACGTATGCCACTCGATCGCCGGCGACATTCCTGTCCCGGGGTATCATCCCGAGGGAATGTATGAATTCAAAATCGACTTGAATGGTGATGCGGTCGAAGACCTCACATACCGCATCATATTCGACGAGCGTGACACAGCCGGCAAGCAGCGCTTTGTTCTGCGCCGGATTGCGGGGCCCGAGGCCGCTGACCCTCGCGCGGCTGGTATGGTCATCGCGCAGGGTTCCACCAATGAAACCATCGACAAGGACGGCCTTCGGATTTGGGCCGGCAGGGCGGGCGATCCGTTCTGGATCGAGCCCGACGTATTGCATGCGGTGGGGCGCGCGTTCCAGGACGGCACCATTGTTGATCTATCCGGTTGGGATCCAGGCAGGGCCAGAAATCTGTTTGCCGGTCACAGCGTATATTCGATTGTGCTTGAGGTTCCTGACTCAGACCTGCTCCCCGACGCCGGCCACAACGGCCGTATCGGTGTGTGGGCCGTGACGTCGCTTGCCACGGACGCCGGAGGATGGCGCTCAATCAACCGCGTTGGACTTCCGATGATCCATCCGCTGTTCACTCAGTACAACGAAGATCTCGGCAATCAACTCAATACAGGGCGTCCGGCCGACGATTTCGCAAGATTTGGCGAGACCGTCATCAAGGCGGTCGCCGGCGCCGTAAGAGCCAATGGGACCGCGGAAGATCCTCACGCTTATGCGGAGAAAGTGGCGCGTCGGTTTTTCCCCAATATCCTCCCCTATACCGTCGGTACTCCGGCGGTGTTCGGCATGGCTGAGTTGAACGGCCGCTCTCTGACGGACAATGCGCCGGATGTCATGTTTACGATCGCGTCGAACACGCCTACTCGGCTTGGCATCGGCAAAGAATCGGTCACCTCGAGGCCATCCAAGGCGTTTCCGTATGTGGCGATGAAGGGGGAGGAGATCGAGGTGGCACGGGCTGCGTAGGCAAGAAGGACTCTTTTGAAATCGACAAGTTTGCATCAGGGGTAGACGGGGCCGAAACGCGAATCGGGGTCGGGCCGGGTTGATCGTGTAAAGTCGCTTGACTAATCCTCAAGCTGTTTTTTCGCGGCGAATGAGAGAAAAAAACCCAGACCGGAATGAAGTATCATTGCTTCCCATACCTGCGGTTAATTTCCGAACGGATACCCCTGTCACAATCCGGACAGATCCCATGAGTGATTTTGACACCCGCCGCCGGAATGCCGAATTCCTCCCAGAGGCCGTTATCATTTCTCACTCTCTTGCACCATGCGCACACGCAAACAAAAGAACCTGTATGATGCATCAACCTGCCCCCCCGTGAGTGCCGAACCCGACTCTAAGACGGATTCTCCTCGAAACAGAATCCTGGAAAAGACCCATTTCCGCGAAATCGTAAAATTCCAAAATCGAACGTGCAAATGATAGTCCAATTTGAGACAGGCTGCCGTGCCTCGACTTTATTTTTTTAATCTTTCCAGGAGAACGGCCATCCGGCCGAGTGACGGGGCTTTTGAAACGTGGACTACATCTATGATGAAATGTGACGGATGCGTAAGGCAACCGGTTCGTCATAGAGGGTGTGGAAAAAGAAGCTGCCTCCTGTTGCAGCATTTAATGTTTCAATCATAGCGGCCGATAATATCATATCTGCCGGAGCTCTTCCGGATTACTACGACAGATTTATATGCATTGTGAGCATTTTTAAAAAAAAACGGGAGGTTATATGAGCAAAGAGGGGGGAAATCGATTGTCTATGCCGGATCGGTCCTGGTTTTTAGTTTTTTGCATTTCATTCATGTTGACCTCGATCTCGGCTCAGTTATCAGTCCAACAAGCGTTTGCACAGACATACAAGCTCGGAGTGGTCCTGCCTCTTTCCGGTGAAGACGCAAAAGTAGGCGCCAACCTTTTGAAAGCCGTGAAACTCTCGGCCGAACGCATGAAATCGGAAAAGGGAATAAAGTTCGAATTGGTCGTCAGGGACGACAAGAATGATCCCGTCGAGGCTGAGAAAGTAGCCAGGGAACTGGTCAAGGACCGGGACATTGTCGGCATAGTCGGACACTATTACTCTTCTACCGCGTTGGGGGCGGCTAACGTCTACGATCAGGCAAAACTCCCGGTTCTTTGTGTTTATGCAAGCGACCCGCATCTGAGCAAAGGCAGCAAATATATATTCAGCATGAACTATTCCAACCAGTCTCAAGCCGAATACATGGCGATCTATTTGAAGGAAATCTTTAAGAAAGACAACATACTGGTCATAAATAACAACGACGCTTTCGGCATCAGTCTCAGAGACCAATTCATGGAAAAAGCGCAGCGGCTTGGGCTGAAGGTGTTCAAACATCTCGAATACGATCATCATCGGAAGTTCGGCGATGATTTCATTTCTTCCAGTCTGCCGGACAAAGAGGCGAATCGAGAAATCGGAGCGGTCGTCGTGTTTTCGCATATGGATTCGGGAATCAAGCTCGTCAACCAACTAAGGGAGCACGGGATCGAAGCGGCAATAATGGGGCCGAATACGTGGTTTAGTGACACATTCCTCGATGTTCGACAGGTCCCTGTGGAACACTCCAGCAATGTGTACGTGACAACCCCGTTCCTATGGGAGGTGGGAAACTACAAGGCCTATCAGTTTTCAGAAGACTACAGGCTCAAGTTCGCCGAAGCCCCGAATATCACGGCCCCAATGTGTCACGACGCTATTCTTCTCTTTGCCTCTGCAATCAAAGAGAAGGGGGCCCTCAGGGAAAACATTCGGGATTTCTTTGAAGCCCTCAACTGGCAGACATCCGTGCCCGGCATAACGGGGAACATCTTCTTCGATAAGGACCGCATGGCCGACAGAGACGTTTTCCTGTGCGAAATCAAAGACGGCAGGTTCAAGGTGAATTACGTTCAACTCGCTCAGCCCAGGGAACCCTATGTTTTCAAAGAGAAGGACGAAAGGCTCAAAAAGGGGTACCTGATCGAGTCGGATGGAAAACTTTACCACTGGGTAGATGTGGTATTCGTCGGAGTTGACTTCTTCAGAGTGAACGATGTCAATATGCAGCGAATGTCGTTCGACATAGAGTTCTATATTTGGTACAAATGGATGGGGAACAATATCGATGTCTCTCAGATTGATATTCTCAATGCATTTTCAGGAACATCCACGCTGGTCAAGGAGGATTTGTCCAGTCCTGTAAAATACAAATGCCTTCGTTATAAGGGGAGCTATATAAAACCCTTCGACTTGTCCTCATTTCCTTACGATATACAAGAGCTGCCTATCACTGTAGGGCATAAGTCGAAGAATTCGACTCACCTTATGCTGGTTGCCGACTCGAGGCACATGACTCATGAATCGGTAAAAGAAATATACCCGCAGGAATGGACCTATATCAGCAAATACTTTTCATCCGGGTTACATCGTTTTGATTCCACATTCGGAGATCCTGATTACAGGATTGGAACAGGCTATAAGAGTAAGATATACTTCTCGACCGTATCTGTATTTATAACGCTTAAGAGAATAATATTTCCCTATCTTTTTAACATATTCCTGCCACTTGCAATTATCCTTGTTATAACTGTATTGATCACCTTTATTCCTGTGGAGCAAATTGTATTGAGACTGCAACTGTCAATGACGGCTTTATTGAGCATTATAGTATATCATTTGGCGCAGAAGAACTCTCTGCCGAAGGTCGGCTATCTTATGAAGGTGGACTGGTATTTCATCATTGCGTACTGTTTCATATTGAGCCTCATCTTTTTAAATATTATCGTAGTTAGAAAGGTGCTCCAGAAGGACAACGAAGGGGCGCAGAAGCTGAACAAGTGGTTTACCGTGGGGCTGGTTCCCATAGCTATCCTGGCATACGGCATTGCAACGCTGATTTAAGACTTTTCCCCAATGGCACTGGATTTCTTAGTAAGCGCCCGGTCAACGGCGGCATCCACGCGCGATCAGTTTCAGTTATGATTGTTTCCAGCAGTGGTGAAAAAGGGTGGTGCTCTCTGAGCGCTAAAGTTAACGTAATGGGAACCATTGCACACTTTCTTTGATCAGCTTCTTTTCCGACTCACGACGGCAACGATCAGGTAGATGATTCCGCCGACAAGGATTATCACCCATTGGTAGAGAGGCACGAATATGAACAGCAGGGCACTTTGAGCATCCAGGTGGGTAAAAAAACCGTCAAAGTAGACAAGGCTTGCGAAGCCGATCACGGTTACCGTCAAGACGGACGAAATTGCAGACCTTGCCAGGTTTACGCGTCGCCGTCCGAATAAAAATAATGGTAAGTAAGGGCTGACAATCCACACTATCCACGGCGCTGCGACAACCCACCATGAAATGCTTCTCATTTCGTCACCAGCCTCATGGACCAGGAGAGCGACAGAAAGAAGTGTGGCTCCAAACAACAATATTTGCATCGGTATCATGCTCAGTTGGATGACTCTCTCAAAAAATTTGCGCATTGCCATGCCTTTCTTTGTTCCAACGCGTGCGCTTTCACGAGTGGGGATCTCCCATTGCTCTGATTCGTATGGTCTTGGCCCCGTATCCGTGTTGTCGGAGTAACAGACACAGGGTATCGGCAACTCCCTCATTTATGAAGGATTGCATCCATGGAAAATTGTCACAGGGGAAAAGCCTATATGGCCTGTCACTTTTCCATTGGTATAATATCCACGGGGAATGCTGCCGTTTTGCCTGCATCGGCGGCCGCCGTGCCGCCCAAAGGGTTGGACTCGAAGCTGAGAGCGGGGAAGGACTTTAATACGGATTCGCATTCAAGATGATCACAAGGCGGCGAGGAGGAGGCGACGCAGGCGTACACGGTAGTACGTCGAGGAGCCGACGACGAAGCCAACACAGTGAGCGCTTGAATGAGATTTCGTATAACTTCCGCTACACGGCACGTACTGTCGGGGTTACTCCAACGGAGCACAATCCGACATGAAGGACTTCACGGAAACTGCCCGGGCATCCGGTGTAGATGCAATAAGATCAGTGCCTTAATCGGACCTTGTGTGACCGAAACCGGGTTTGGAATTGGATTCGTTCGAGCTGTGCCCGCTGACGGGCCTATTTTTTCGGTCACTTTCGCCGTTTACGGACCCCGTTTTGGGTGTTTTGCCTGTTTGAAGATATTTTGCTGTTTCGGATGCGTTCATCGTCACTTGCGGAGTCACAACTGCCGTATTTCGATGAAAAAGGGTCTTCTCTGAAATTTTGTTTTTCGCGCCATTATTTGTCATGGGTATAATTGTGGCTGTATTCTTTCCCGCATGCTCACCATGTCTGGCCTCAAAAATATCGCTTTTAGACGCCTGATAACCGGCGGCAAAAAGTATAAGCACCAGGAGCATGAGAGGGGCAAAAGCAAGGAGTTGTCTCCTGCTCTGTTCCTCATAACTACTGTTGATCATTTTTTGATATTGTATCTGCTTAAAAAATGCACCCCCCAGCGCGCCGAACAGCAAACCTACAAAAGGTATTGTAAACAGATACATACCCAATCTCATCGCGATTTGCCTTACGATTAGATCGATAATCCCCGTTCCAAAAATAAAAAGATTATTGTAGAAAGATTTAACAGCTCTATGGACCATTATTATTCCCCAGTACGCCGACCAAACGATGTATCCCATAACAGGTATAATATACCATGGAAGTTTTACGGCGTGCGCAAGCAGAAAGCCCAATATCGATCCGGCGGCAAAAACCAGGTATCCGACATAAATTGCCTTTTTTGCGTGTTGAACATTTATTTCCTGAACCTGTTTTTGCTCGTCAATTTCAGCTTGTCGCTGTTCCTCCTCCATTCTCTCTTCAAATTCAGGCATCATGCTTCCACAATGTTTGCATTTAAGGGCTTCTTCCCTTATCTTTTCCGCGCAATACGGGCATGTCCTTGTACCCATAGATACTCCTTTCTTTATGCCTGATCATTAAAGAGATTTTTCGTCCGCCGATCCTTTTTAAGACCCTGGATTGCATGTGTGTTCAGTTCAGCTTGTTCTCCAGGCACATCGGACTCACGGCAGGCACCTTGCCCATAGACCGGTATATTAAACGGCATCGCCATCCTGGAACTTTAATGGGAACTGCCATCGGGGCTGCTGCTCCGGATATTTCCGTCTTTCGTCCGCTTTTCGCCGCTTCCGGTTGCCGTTTTGCAGGAACTTGTATCAGATCGTCGTCGAAAATAGAGGCGTTCCCGCCACGGTCCGAACATTGACCCGGCGATCCTCAATTCCACTCTCAGGGTCTTGCGGGCGGACCGGTCAACGGGGTTTGGACGGGCGCCGCAAGCCCTATAAATACCACGAGCTCGTGGCCTCCCGGATTATCAAGGTGATCCAATGCATCGATTACCCAGTTATTGGCAAGCCATACGTTGCCCGAGGGATCGATGGCGACTCCCGTATTCCGAACCAACCCATCACTCGTGTAACCCGTATCCGGCGAGATGGGGTCACCGGTTTTATGCCCCGGCGGACAGTTCTGTGAATTGGCGCCGCAAAGCTGGACCAGACCTCCCAGTCCCGACTTCGGGCCGCCGAAATTGGCGACCCAGACGTTATCATTGCCGTCCACGGCAATTCCCCAGGGGATGAAAATACCTCCGCCCTTGAACGATTGCATGCCCCCTCCAAGACGGAGCAGGGTAACCGAGGCGTTCTCGGGGCCGGTTTCAGAGTTTGCATCTTCAGGAGATAACCTGCCGGAATCCGGATCTCCGCCGCACGGCACGTGCACGGCCCCTGAGTTCGAAATCCATACGTTGCCGATACTATCAACGGCGATGCCCATCGGCAGATCGATGCCGCCACCCGTCACAGGCTTCCCGATCGGGGAACCGTTCGGGGCAAGTGCGATTACGCTGCTGTTGCCGTTGTTGGTTACCCAGGCGTTACCCTTTGCGTCGATAGCTATGCCGAAGGGCTTATCGAATACGGCCTTGTCGAAATTCCTGGCCTCAGTCGGGTCTCCGTGTGGGAGTTTCGTAACGCTCGCATTGCCGCAGTTGGCAATCCAAATATTTCCCCATTGATCCGAGACGGTGCCCTGGGGCTGGCTGATGTCGGCTCGAGGGCTGCGCCAGCCGCCAAGAGGAGCGGGCGGCCTGCTGGGGGAAACCGCGTACCCGTTGGACTTGAACTGCGACACGCTTTCCGACAGCAAAGCCCGTTTTGTTGCCCCTACTTCACATTCACTCCCCTGGAAGCCGAAACTGCTGGCCCAGACACCACCATACGGATCGAGGGTGATCCCGAAACCCGAGCCGTAGAGGCCTCCGTTTTTGCCGGGACCTCCGAAGGGGGAACCTGGAAAGTCGGCGCCTGCGGGAGTCAGTTTGAAGATGTGGTCATCACCACAGACGAGTTCGGGATTGGGGTTATTTACGTAATTGTTGTTGACCCAGGCGTTGCCCTGTCCGTCAAAAGCTATATTACCCGGCGCATCGAGCAGGCTGGTATTGCCATACCTGATGGCCAAAGTCCAGGCATCGGGAGCTGTTGTCGGTTTCAGGGCCGGCGTGTACCCATTGGAATTCTGCGATAAAGCGAAGAGCTGTTGAGCATTCAGCCCGGGGTTGTGGGCAATATTGACGATGGCTTGCCACGTGTCTTCAGGCTTCGGGCCGAGCGGTGGTTGCGCCAGTTCGAAGAGCGCGGAGCAGGAATTCGGGTTGCCGGAGCTCGAACAGGTAGAGAGTAAATTGGCAAGGGAGTTGAATTCCGGCATTGTCGATGTTTCCAGGCCGTTGGGTGGATTGCCGAGCACCGATCCGACCCGACCCGATGTGATGTCAACCAGGTTCCGCACCGTCATCGAGGCGTTACGCAGACCGGGAGATTTCCCGCCGATGCTTTGGCCGTCGATAAACTGGGCCATGGCATAAGCTGCGGCAACGGTCGTCCTGTCGTTTATTACCACGTTGCCGGGAGTTGGCGAGGCGCCCAGCACCATGACCAGACGGACGGGCGATGCGCTGCCCTGCGCGATCAGGTAAAGGACGGCGGTGCTGTCCGATGGCGGCTCGTAGGCTATGGAGAAAAATCCGTTCGCGTTCCCGCGCGCTTTTCCCAAAGCATACGCATGCAACCATTCCGTGCCCGCCTGGTAAAGTGTCACGGTAGAATAAGAGATCGGTATTATCTCACCGTTTTGATCCACACTTTGAACTACGCCGTTTACCTTTGCCGCGATCGATTTTGAATGGTTTCCGGCGTCATCCTCAGCCGAGACTGCAGCAGCCGTCAGCAAAAAACACAGCAGGCAGACAAAAACCATTATGAGCCGGTAACCGGGCATTGGACTCATCCTTGTCGACGTTCCGCAAAATTGTTCGATGCCAACGCCGCTTGGATCTCTTCCTCCCTTTTTGGTTTCCATCATGGAATGCCTCCTTGTTTTAGAAATCTCGACCGGGCAACTTATAGCTTGCGGACTGAAAACGCGTGCAATCACATTCGATTTTGCAGATGATTTATGCAGTCGGGATGAAACCATCGATTAAAGAGATTTTCCTAGAATTCACCCACTCATGCGCATCAGAAAATTGCTGCGGATAATCTAATTTTTATGAATTCCGTCACTGCAAAAAAATCGAAGCAGGCAATTTAAAACCTGGCCGGCTGAGCGCATTACAGGCCTGCAAGTGGAATTGGAGAACTCTTGGATTACGGCCACGCCGCCGCTGAGCGGACCGTCGGCCGTAACCTCATGATGCAACAATATAAGTTCTCGGACGGAGAACGGAAGCGGTCAATAGTGCAGGATGCAGTGCTCGTAGGGGGGATTTGGGTTCTCCATTACATAAGCCATCGAAATCCCTGTATTATCGGATCTTTTCCGGCCGCTTGTCACAAAGGATCTTGTGGATCGTCTCGGCTAACTGGTTCAGCAGGATGGGTTTGGAGAGGACGGTTCTTACGCCGGATTCCGGGGCACAAGCGGCGATACGGTCGCTGAGTCCAGTGCAGAGTATGATCGGAATGTCGAGGCGGATTAGGAGCATTTGTCTCGCCAATTCCAGCCCGGTCAAGCCCGGCATCGTCTGGTCGGTGAAAACGAGGTCGAATCGGTCCGGATGCGCCCTAAAGGTTTCCAGCGCCTCGATGCTGCTGTGTTTCGCGTCAACTTCATAGCCGAGTTCTTCCAGCATTTGCTTTTCCAACTCAACTATGGCCTCGTCGTCATCGACCACGAGTATCCTGCCGCTACCGGTCGGCAACGGGGCACAGGCGATAGCTGCCGCGACGGCGTCGGTTTCCAGGCGAGGGAGGTAAACATGGAAAGTGCTCCCCTGTCCCGGTTCGCTGTAAGCCGTGATAACGCCTTTATGGTTTTTCACGATAGAGTAGACGACCGCGAGTCCAAGGCCTGTACCTTCACCGGCACTCTTGGTGGTGAAGTACGGATCGAAGATTCGTTTAATGATCTCCGGGTCCATGCCGTGACCGCTGTCCCTTACTGAAAGCCTCAGATACGATCCAGGCACGAGGCCTTTCTGAAGCCGGGTGGCGATCGGGTCGACCTCTTCATTTGTCAGACTCACTTCAAGCAGGCCGCCCTTTTCGCGCATGGCGTGGCCGGCGTTGGCGCACAGGTTCATGATTACCTGGTGCATCTGCGTCGAGTCGGCCATCACCATGCCGGAGCCGGCGCCCGGAGCGATTTTTTGAAGAATCTCGATGGTGGAAGGCAAAGAGGACCTGATAATCCCCAGAACCTCCTGCACCACCGAACTGAGTTGGATGGGCCTTTGCTCCTGCTCCGCCTGTCTGCTGAAGGCGAGAATCTGGCTCACGAGATCTTTTGCGCGATAAGCCGACTTGAGCACCTGTTCGAGGTTAGTCCGCAGCCTGGTTTCGTGCGGAATCTTGTTCAACGCCATCTCGGTGTAGCCGATCACCGGGGACAGCAGATTGTTGAAATCGTGAGCGACCCCTCCGGCCAAGGTCCCGATGGCGTCCATTTTCTGGCGTTGAAATAGCCTCGACTCGAACATCTTGCGTTCCGTAATGTCGAGGGCCGTGCCCTCCAGGTAGGAGATCTTCCCCTGGGGATCGCGGACGGCGCGCGCATTGATCGTTATCCAGGAGACCTTGCCATCCTTTCGAAAAAACTGCGCCTCGAATTCTCGTACGACCCCCCCGTCCTCGAGCAAATGCAGGAGTTCCAGGTAGCGTTCCTGTTTTACGAAAACTTGTGATCCAAAGTTTGTAATTTTATCGAGCACTTCCGTGGGTGAGTCGTAGCCGAGGGCATCGGCAAAAGCCGGATTCACTCTTATGAGGCGTCCTCCGATTGAGATCTGGAAAATTCCGTTTACTGCGTTCTGGAAGATGCTTCGGTATCTCTCCGTGGCCTCTACGAGAGCTTGTTGCCACTCTTTGCGCTCGGTGATGTTGCGCACTATGGCGATCATTTGGTCTTTGAGCAACGGCATCAGGCGAGCTTCGAAACATTGGTTGCCGTTGCCGGTCAGAAGGCAGTATTCGATTACGGCCATCGCACCTGTTTTTCGCACACTCTTCATAGCCGCCAGGAATTGGTCGGCTGTGTCTATTGAGTGGACATCCTGGATGCGCTTGCCGATCAATTCCCGGGGATTTCTAAAGAATTCCGAGGCGCCGCCCGCCGCACATTCAAGTATGGTTCCTTCATAGTCTATCCGGAACAGCAGATCGGGAATAGCTTTGAAAATGGTTCGCATTTCCAAGTTGGCCTCGAGAAGTTCCTGCGAACTGAGCTCGAGTGAGCGTTCGAGCATCCCGCGGTCCGCGTCGAATTCCCGGTAAGCCTCATTCACGGCCTGAACGAATCCGCGCCATTCTTCGGGAATGGAGAGTGGGTCAGCCAAATAACGCCTCAACTGGCGCCTGAGCAGGCTGTGCATTCCATCCAAAATTTGCCTCCATGAAAGCGGCTGACGGTTATATCTTTTGCCCTTATCCCAAAACGGTCGCACACGGCGCCACCAGTCGGAAACTGCCGATTCAGCCTTTCGGCTTTACTGCTCGGAAAACGTGGTAATGGTCATCGTCTGGTTGTGCAGTTCACATTTCGAGCCCGGAGTAAATGGACAGATCTCCCCATAGGAATAAAACCCGGTCAGGGCAGTTCGTTCGCCGAGGATCTGGCGGACGCCCTCTACCTCTTCCTCGATCCTCTGTCTCAGGACCAGTTTGCGGCCGACGCAACTGATAAGTATGGCCAAGTCCGGCGAATCAGCCCCTGCCGCCGTGCGGCTGATCCTCGCGGCGCCCATGGCCCCGTCGATCAGCCGGTCGAAGTTGGCCTTCATCAGGCGTGCGTAGGAGCCTTCGGGAACGTCTCCGGCAAAAGTCATGCTCTGATCATCTTCGTTAACGGAAAGAATCGTGCGGACCACGCCGGTTTCGCCCTGATCCGTCCGAAGGCTGAGGGGGTACAGCAGACCTGAGGCCGGAAGCCCCGCCGCATGTTCTCCGAGATATCTTTTGTAGAGTTCCAGGGCGGAGCGCCCGTCAAATTCGTATAGTATATTTCCCCTGGATCGGGTAATCAGCCGTTCAGGTCCAAAAGGGTCCCATCCTCCCAGAGAGCCGCAGCCAACCTTGAGCCGGTTCCCGTAGAGCCCCAGGATGGAAATGGTGCCTGTTTCGGGAGCGGCATTCCAGAACACCAGTGTCTTTTTGAAACGGTCGCCGTCAGCCGCGAGTCCGCCGGTGACCGTGACCGAATCGGGCAGGTTCCGGGTCAGTCCTCTGACCAGTTCACTGCCGTTGACCCCAAGGCCGTCGGAGAGCACCAGGACGTGCACGAGGCCGGCGGGCTCAAGCGATTTGGCCAGCGCCGTCCCCGCTTCGAAGCTGTCTTTACCCTGCCCAAGACGGATCGAACTCCCTTTCAGTTCGGTATGCTCGAAGCTCACTGCCGTGGCAACGCAGGAATCATCCGATACCTGAACGCCGCTGATCTCACCGGCAGTAGAACACCCGAGAATAAACGCGCCGAGATACCTGTTCCTGATCTCTTGGAGAATTCCCTCTTTTTCCAGAATTGCGGTAGTGCCGAAAACAAGGACCAGATCCGCGGACTGCCCAAGCGTTCCCCAAAGCGTTGGCGACCAGCCCCGTGCCTCGGTCCACGTGCTCTGCTCGATCTTCATCCATTTAGTCCTTTCGAAATTACCCGTCGATGCCTATGTACGACAATCCCAAGGGCAGTTAGTTTTTTGCATAAGAGCTGCCTGTGGGATATGTGCGAAACTTCCCCAATCCAGTTTCGGCCGTCTCGTGACCAAATTTGAGGCCGATGAAAGACCCGGTGGGAGGAATGATTATCCGGTGGGCAGCCATTGGGAGCAACCGTATTCGAATGCCGGCATGCGTGTATTTGTGCCTGCTTTCCACGAGCCCTTTCCCGGCATGAAGACCGGCCGGGACTTCCAAGTCAAAGCAATTGCGGCTCGATTCGCATTTATTCCTGAATCCTGGACCCATCGATATACCCGTGCTTAAAAAAATAGATCGGTCATTCCATGCGATTAGGAAAAGAAATTCAGACAAATTCCAGAATCTTGTTCCACAAAATGGTGTTCGCAGCTCCGGGCCTTCCGACACTAAAGATTATTTTCATGCGTCGTTCTTTCGTTTTTGCGGCAGGAACCATTCGCATGACGTTGGGCCGGATAGAGGAAATCGTTCAGTAAACGGATTGCAGCCATGTCTTTTCGATAAGCCGGTAAAGCTCGGAATTGGGCGCCGATCCCGGGCCGATTTCGGCTCCAAGTTCAAGATAGTCCAGCCGGTTCGGAGTATCGCGGCCGGGCCAAGGGGGCAATCCGCCCCCGTTGGGATTGCCGGTTTTGGCGAAGTTGGTCCAGTACGTAATAATTTGATCCGAAAAAGCCCGATCCTCGTCGGCAAATCCCAGCAGGGGTTCCATAAAACCGAACACGTAGTACAACTCGGCCCCATGCGGGACGCCGAGCTGTTCGTCGGAGACATCCGCATCGATCGAGTCCGAGAGGATAACTTCCGAGGCCCATGGCGGCGGTTTTCTGCTGAAACGGTATACCCACGCCGGAATTCCTGCCTTCCCGGTGGTTTCGGCAATGAAGTCGGCCCAGGCAAAAAACCACTTTGCGGAGACCAGCCGATCGAAGCATCGCCACGTCTCGCCGGTGCCCCCTGCCGGAACAATTTTCAGGATCTTCTCCGCATCCCCGCGGAAAGCCCTTTGAATATATTTCAGATATTCATCGGGGCCGGTTTCGGAAGAAATAAATTGAGGAAGAAATATGGTGCTCTCGTTTGCCGTGTTGCCCGTCATCAAGGGCACCCGGTGCTGTTTGCCGGCGCCGAAAATGCGTGCCGGATGATCGGGAATGACTTGTCCATCCACGACCGGCGTGCAAACCAGCTTTAAGAACTCCACGCCCATTTCGGCGCTCAGTTTGGAGGCTGCAGTTTCAATCGCAGCCACGGGTGCATTGCGCAAAGCATCCAACGCGTTCGGGCCATCCGGGATTCCCATTTCTTCAGAGAGCCTCGTTCCGACGGTTTCGGCCGGTACGATCTCGAACTCCCCTTTGCGAAGGGGCCGCAGACACCCGGGCATGACCGGACTTTGAGCGATTGCCGACTGAAATAATCCCCCGGCCGAGGGGCTGACCAGCAGAAGACATACACTGGTTGCGCCGGCGGACTCGCCAAAGATGGTGACCTTTCGGGGATCTCCTCCGAATTTGGCAATGTTTCTTTGCACCCACTGCAATGCGGCGATCTGGTCGAGCAATCCGTAGTTTCCGGATACCTTTTCAGGAGATTCGGCGGAAAGCAGCGGGTGGGCCAGAAAACCGAGAGGCCCGAGACGATAGTTGAGAGTGACGACCACCACTCCCTTCCTGGAAAGCGCGGTTCCATCATAAATTTCATCCGAACCGGAACCGCTCATGAACGCCCCGCCATGAATCCAGACCATCACGGGAAGTTTTTCGTCTTCCCCGGTTGCTGGAGTCCAGACGTTCAGGGAGAGGCAGTCTTCATCCATGAGGCCGTCGTAGCCGGGCTGAGGACAAACGGGCCCGAATTCCTCGAACGAACGCGGCCCGGTCCAGAGTGAGACCGGTCGAGGAGGCTGCCAGCGCCGCGCGCCGGTGGGTGGAGCCGCGTATGGAATACCCTTGTAGACACCGGAATCATTTCGCTCAACAGGTCCCGTATCAAGTGCCAGAATGTCGTTCCAATCTCCGGTTTTATTTGCAGATTCATTGGTGCAGCCCGCCAGCAGCAAACCGAACGAAAGGACCTGGAGGATTAAGACAAACTTACTAACAGGCTTCAACAATTTTTCCATATGGGCTCCGGGGCTGCAGACCGCGGCTTGTGAGATTTCGGTAAAATTCGGATTCACTGCTCTCGAGTCGTTCATATTATTGGTTATGTGCGCAAAATCTGCAAATTAAGATATCAAAAGCGTCGAGAGCGGTGCTCCGGGCTGTTGCCCAAAACGGTTACGAAAATCTCTCGGATGGCCAAAAACTGTCGCGTACGACACTTAAGAAATGCATCCGGGCGACAGCTCCGCTTCCCGCGCTCCGCAATGTGGCGGAGCCTGGAGACTGCTACGAGGGAAACATTCCACCGTGGATTTTAATAATTTTCAAAATTGATGAATCTTCGGTACACTATCATATTATGTTCTCTCGTTATATCTACAATTCCATCGCGCGCGCTTCCCGTCGGCAGTTGACTGCGATGACGCGCAAAAAGCATTCAATAACGAGCTTTCGAATCCCGAATAAGATATTTATCAGGCGGCGACTGGAAGATGTCACTGCATTGTCGGATATGAAGCCTGTCCACGGGGGTGAAGGTGGCGAAATTCTTATTGGCGATCATGACGGTCGTTTTCCTGGACGCTTTCAATGCGTCTGCTGAACTCGGGACCCCTTACAAGACCGAGCAGTCTCCTTCAGGCAGCTTCATTGTGGAGTATTATCAAGTTGAAAACAAGGATAACGAAGTCTGGCTGGCCCCGGCGGGGAAGGCGGAATCGAGATATCGGCTGCATGATTATGGACTTGGAGCCAAAGTCGTCTTCTCCCCCGACGAGAAGTGGATCGCCCTGAACAACTTCGATCGCCCCGATACTTTCGTCGTAATTCTCTTCAAGCGTGGGAAAGACGGCCGGTATAAAGAAGTGAAAAACGCCCGTATTTCAGCCAGGTCATGGGCTATGATGCGGCGAGCCGCCCCTTATCTGAAAGGAGTAAGATTCAATCGTCAATATACTGAAGCCGTGGACTGGTCCGGAGACTCCCGCGCGATTCTGATTCGCCTCTCCGGAGAGGACACCGAAACCCTGGACGTATTTGACAACTGGTATTGTGTCTTCGATACACAAAAGTTCAAAGCGTCGCAGGATCTCGCTCTCCTGAATCGTGGAAAGTATCACAGAGGGGAACACCAATTGCCTAAATTGAGGCGGCACTGATTTTGATGCAGGAACCGCCGGAGTTTTGCCGGCGGAAAAACCAATCTTGTTGATAGTTGGCTCTTTTATCAATGAATGATGCGACTCTTTCAGACGTAAGGCTATCCATATGAAAAACCTAATAATTATTCTATGTTTCTGGCTCGAACTGATTTTATTATCCCCTGTTCTAAGCTATGGTAATATTGTGCCTTGGGTGAACCTGAAATAAATCTTAATATTGATGAAAAGAAGGCCATATTGGAATCAATACTGAGAGATGAAGCAGATTCATTTTATTCGAACTTTCATGCGTCACGGTTGATATACAAAATAGCTCGGCAAACGGCTATGAAGGATAAGACGCCGGACTGACGAGCACTTTCTTTAAAATTGCTGGAACCCGGCTCAAAAAATGCCCACCGGGTGACGGTTATGAAATTTCTCGGCTGGCTAAAAACTGTCGCCTATGGCACTTATGATTTCTGCAAATGCATTTGGGTAACAGGCCGGGCATCATGCACCCGCTCTTTTTAGCTTTTGGGAAATTGAATTTTGTCCTTGCAGGAAAGGTATGTCCTTGGAACGTTTATCTATCGAGAAATCCGGCGCGCCATCCACCCGATGTCGAAAGTCGCGGCCCTGGTAGAGTCCTCGGAGGCTTGAAGCCTGGAAAGCCGCTCTCGAAGAGAGGGGCATCCATTAGATGACCGGGACTCTTATCAATGTGGGCACGGTCGTCGCCGGAACCGCCATCGGCTCCCTGGCCGGACCGAGGCTGCCGGCCAGGATGCGCCGGATCGTACTCTATGGAATCGGCCTGGTAGTGATCCTGGTCGGCTTCCAGATGGCCGTCCAGACACGGAACATCCTTGTCGTGCTCGGGGCGGTGCTCATCGGCGGCATAATCGGCGAGCTTTTAAAAATAGAAGAAAGGCTCGATCAGCTCGGGCAGTTCATTCAGGCCAGGTTCGCGAAAGGCTCGGAGCAATCGGTCGCAGAGGGCTTCGTAACGGGAAGCCTGATCTTCTGCGTGGGTCCCATGGCCATTCTGGGTTCGATTTCCGATGGTTTGAGCGGCGATTACAGTGTTCTTTCCATAAAGGCGGTGATGGACGGATTCGCTTCCATTGCCTTCGGGGCGAGCCTTGGATGGGGTGTTGGGCTCTCGGCGCTTACCATCCTGGTCTACCAGGGAGGGATAACGCTTTTTGCGGGCATCCTTCCGAGCGTGCTAAACGAAGCCATGGTTACGGAGATGACCGCAACGGGCGGTTTGATCATAATAGGGATCGGCCTCAAGCTGCTCGATCTGAAGGAGTTGCCCCTGGCTAATTTTGTCCCTGCAATTGTGGTTGCGCCAACGATTCTGGCGCTCGTTCCCGTTATCAGAGGCCTATTGTAGTTCTCGTTGAATCGTCGCGTCTGTTTCCAATCCAGCGGCTCGATCTGCTCCGGGCCATATGCGGGCTCTTGCCCGTCGATGACAATCCACTCGAATATAGGTGTAATCCTGGATCATGCATGAACATGCATACTGCGCCAATCCCAACCATTTTTTTTACGTTGCCGACATCGAGACCAAGACTATTGTTTTCGATGAACCCAGGATCAATATGATGTGTGATACGAAATCGCATTCAAGCGCTCACTGTGTGGACCCTCACTACGTGTCGGGTCTGCGCTATACGTACCGCCTCGATGTAATGCGTATAGTCCAGCGCCCGATCTTTTGTGAGGGCGCCTTCGTCGTCGGCTCCTCGACGTACTACCATGTACGCCTGCGTCGCCTCCTCCTCGCCGCCTTGTGATCATCTTGAATGCGAATCCGTATGAGTATCTCTCTGTGTATCCAAAATAAAACGCATTCATAGCTGAATCGTAAATTCTTTTTAAACTCTTTAGAAGTCATGGAAATCACCAATTCCTTCCTCAAAAAAAACCTCTTGACTCTGGATGCAGTTCGACTAGATGAGGTAAACGTCGAGGTAGTCCCAAATATCACGATTTCAGCATCACGGTTTTTGGCTGCAGAGGTCTTGTTCGAACCACCCGCAGCCAAACCTGCCGCGAGGCCGGGATGGAAAGCAGAGGGTCTCGTACTGAGACAGTTCGGTTGCTTAAAAAGCACAATAAGCGCACATTTTAAACTCATGCGAATGAGGAGAGAGAAGAAAACGGAGAAGTGAATTTTAGCATGAATGTGCGCAGGAGTATTTAGTCGTTGCGGTTGCCGCTGGTACGAGGCTCATTATCGCTCTGTATCTTTTTTGTAACCTTGCTATGAATAATACGCCGTAAACTGAGAGAGGGGAGAATATGAGGCCATGGTCTGTGCCCCTTGTGTATTGTATAGAGAGAGCCACGAGGAGCGAAGTCTGATGATGGACCGTGAACCCGGGTTACAATGCCGAATAAATCCAAATGCACGAAGGGAGGAATGCGAGCCGCAATCTCACAGCGCTATAGCAGAGCACCGGTGGACAGGGACAGCAGAGCAACCACCGAAACTTATGGCATTAACACTTTAAACATTTAACCATTACAGAGGAGAGTGAACATGAGAAAGCTCACACTACTGGTAGCAGTTGTTGGTTTGATTTCCTGTTACGGTATGAACGCGGAAGCCGGGGCGCCGACCTGGAACACGGGGACCGTGACGTCAGACCATTATGTTGGTCACACGGATGCTAAAACGACCGGCGCGGCGGGTGGTATCCTTGGCATGAACAACTTGTGCCAGTCCGATTCGAAGTTCGGTCCCACGGCACATATATGCACGGCTTCGGAGTATTTCTCAACCTCAGGCACGCTGCAGGGGGATGCCGCCGTTGAGAAATGGGTCCAGCCTAGTGTATCTAACTGCTTTTACTCACCAGCGGACAATCCACCCGTTCTTTGCGAGGTCCCAACGATAGGTTTTGACAACCCGAATGCCTACATCCCGGCGTGTGCGAATTGGAGCTCCGATTCAAGCTCCGCGTACGGCACAGCAGTTGTGTGGGTCGGCACATCCGACGCGTCTATGCTTAGGCGGGTGGATTGCAAATCCAAACTGCCTGTAGCGTGCTGCGCCCCATAGAGACCGAGTCGCTTGGTATGCGCGCCGTTTTATGTTCTCACTTCGCCTCGGGAACTTGGGATAATGACCAAATCTCCTTGCCCGCCCATAGACACCGAAGCCAAACTTTCAAAGTGCAACCCATGCCGGGAGGAGTCATAAGGCCTCCCGGCCCTTAATCACAAAGCCGGATTACGCCTGATAGGAAGAGACGATACTCAACGGCCTTCCGCCCCGCGGCTGTCGTGAGAACCATGTGGGCTGCCGAAGATCGGTGAAAAGGGGAGCCATCGACCCGGCTCACCAAGCTGGAGCCACAACCGGATCGGTTGCAGCCGGTCGTAGAGCATAAAAAGAGGGGGCCTTGAACAATTAAGCTTGGCAAATTGGGCGTTTGCTTTTTCCAGGTCCGCTAGATCCGTATTCTTTGACCTGCGCGTTCCCGTTCGGTCGACCCCGGATGGCGATCCTCGCCGAATGAACTCATGGACGTATCGGCGAGCGCGGGTCCTGGTCTCCGTTTGAGGCGGCCGGTGGGACCGGCCAATGAAAAGTGACAGTTAACGAACAGAGGGATAGGACATGAATGATTGGGGAAAAATGAAATCCAAATGCGGTGGACCTTATTCCATCAGAGCTCGAGCATTTCGCGCGGCGGGAGTCTCCACGATTGTTACGGGCCTTCTTTTTGTGTTGTGCGCCGCCGCCCTCGCGCAGGATGCGATCCGGGTGGCCCCCATGAACCCAAAATATCTGGAGTACATGGCGAAGAAAGAATCCGCCTGGCTGGCAGGTAAACCGATGGTCGCTGTCCCTCCACAAGGTCATCCGACGGGGCATATACCCTCGCCGATCGATTTCTCACATCTGAGCGAGTCTGCAGCTTCGAGGCCGCGACTGCCTGCTTCCCCAATCCCAAATACTTTCGACCTGCGCAACGTGGGGGGTGTTAACCATGTTACCCCCGTCAAAAACCAGGGCTACTGCGGCGCTTGCGGGACGTTTGCTGCGATTGCCTCGGTCGAGTCCACTCTCATGCCTGCGGCTGCAACAAACCTCTCGGAACAATTCGTTATCGATACGAATGGTTACACCGGCGCCGACTCCGGCCCGTGCGACGGCCTTTTTCAGCTCCAGATAACAGCCGATATGGCGGCCTACGGATTGGTCGCTCAGAATCTGGATCCGTACGAATATTGGTACCCTTCGGACCCCACCCCGAAAATGGTGACGAATGCCTTGACCGGCTATCGTCTTGGTTCGGTTGCGATTATTCCCACAGCTTGGATAAAGAACACCAATCCCTTGAAAAAGAGCGTCAACTACATACAAGACCTCATTTTTTATAATAATACTGCTGTTTCCATCGGCTTTACCGTGAACCAGGATCAGAAGTACATGCATACGGCTTCAAATGGAGACATGTGTTATTACAGCGGCGCCACCGTGCCGGCCGGGGGATCCGGTCACGGAGTGGCCGTCGTAGGCTGGAACGACGATTATCCGGCTTCCAACTTCAATATCAAACCGCCAGGGAACGGCGCCTGGCTCATAAGGAACAGTTGGGGAGAGCAATTCGGAAACAACGGCTATTGCTGGATGTCCTACTATGAGCCGTCAATTGATCCGGAAGGTTATGCCTACAATGATGTAGACCCTCCATCAACATATGACTGGACCTATCAGTACGACCCGCTCGGTTGGACGCACAGCATCGGTACTGACAGCAGTACGGGGATGGTGGCAAATATATTCAGGGCTGTCCCGCAGGGACAGGTTATCAGGGCTGTCAGCTTCTATACGTATAGTCCGAACACCACCTATACGGTGAAGATTTACGACGCGATAGCAGCCGGCGGCCAGATCAACAGTGAGAATCCGACTGTAAACCCCACTGGCGGGAAACTTCTCGTTACCGAAAGTGGCGCGTTTTCATGGGCGGGCTATAACACGCATAAACTCCAAACTCCGGTGACCGTCTCGCTCGGCAAGGCTTCGTCGCCTGTAAATTTCTCGGTTGTGGTCGAGATCACCGACCCAACCGGCTATCAATACCCGATAGCCGTACAGGATGCGGTGGCGGCAGATGATGGAATTCAGCCCTACTCTAACTGGATCGCGCTTCGTTCAACCGCCATAATGGGGCAAAGCTACGTGATGGATGCTAATGGCGACTGGCTTGATCTCGCCAAATACAAGATAGGCGCTACAAGTCACTCCAAGGCCTGTATCAAGGCCTTCGGGAGTGCCAAATGAATCCGCGGTTGAAAATTCCGGACGGGCCGAAAACACGAGATCAGTTCTTGCATCCAACGAGAGGAAAAAAGAAATGTTTGACTCGATAAAATTGAGATCTAAATATATTGGGTCGTATTCGACCGGGGTTCGAACATCCCGAACGGCGCTGGTCGCCCTGATCGTTCCCGGTCTTCTTTTTGTTTTGTCCACCGCCGTTCTGGCGCAAAATGTCATTCAGGCGGCCCCATTGAACCCAAAGTATCTGGATTACATGGCGCAGAAAGAAGCCGCCGGGCTTACAGGGGCGCCACTTGCCACGGCCAGGCCAGGGAACCATCGGACTGGACTCATCCCCTCACGAATCGATTTTACGCATCTGCGCGAGTCTTCAGCTTCAAACATTAAACCGCAAGGTACTTCTTTCCCATCCTCCTATGACCTGCGTGCGCATGGAATGGTCACGCCGGTGAAGGACCAGGGAAACTGCGGCAGCTCCTGGGCGTTTGCGGCCATCGCTTCGGTGGAGTCCACCCTTATGCCCGCCATTGAAACCAACCTTTCGGAAGAGTTTATTATCGATACGAATGGTCTCGACTGGGGCCCATGTCAGGGCGGCTATCAGCTCATGGCAATTGCCGATATGGCCGCCCATGGAGTGATCGCTCAAAATCTGGCTCCATATCAATATTTGCCTCCAACGAACCCCACACCACCCGCAATCAGTTCAAGCACTTCGACGGGCTACGGTATCCATTCTGTTACATTAATTGCTGCGGGTCTGAACAACAATAACGAACCAATCACCGACAACGTAAAACAGCAAGTTTATGACGGGCATGCTGTTGCTATCGGGTTAGATATGATCGACCAGGAGCCTTACCTGCATCAGGCTTCAAATGGAGACTATTGTTATTACAGTGGCGACAAAATGCCGCCAAGCGGAACCAGTCACGGGGTGGCCGTCGTAGGCTGGAACGACGATTATCCTGCTTCCAAATTCAAAACTAAACCGCCGCAGAACGGCGCCTGGCTCATAAGGAACAGTTGGGGAACATGGTGGGGAAACCAAGGCTATTTCTGGATGTCCTACTATGAACCGTCAGTTGAGCCGGACGCTTATTCTTACAGGTTGTTGGACCCTCCATCAACATATGACTGGACCTATCAGTATGACCCGCTCGGTTGGACGGACAGCTATGGGTTCGGCGCCGGCACAGGCTGGATGGCAAATGTATTCAGGGCTGTCCCGCAGGGGCAGTGGATCAGGGCCGTAAGCCTCTACACCTACAGTCCAGGTACCGAATACACGGTGAAAATTTATGATAATTGTCCGACAACCAGCAATTCGCCGGTGGCAGGAACTCTTCTGGTTTCCGAGAGCGGTACGTTCAACGATGCGGGTTACAATACGCACACACTCAAAAAACCGATTCGGGTTTCGCTCGGCACGGTTTCATCGCCCGCAAACTTCTCTGTCGTCGTAAAGCTTACCGATCCCACCGGCTACAGTTGGCCTATTCCAGTTCAGAATACCTTGGGCAATGAAACCGGTCCTTACAGCAATGGCCCATCATCTCGTTCTACCGCATTTATGGGACAAAGTTACATGTCGCCCAATGGCGCCGCTGGAACCTGGATTGATCTCTACAGTTACAGTTACGACCGTTCTGGAAAATCTACCGGCTCCAGGGCCTGTCTCAAGGCCTTCGGGACCGCCAAATGATGCTCAATAGAGATCGAAACCCGGATTGCGACGTCAATGACTTGAGTTTCACGGGTTCGCAATCCGGGGACCTCTGCTTTTTCCATTACTCGGTGACCGGATCGCCTTCCATGTCACGGGCTTCGGCGTCCGAGCGTTATACCTGACGGGCCTGCAGGGTACGGAGCGCACGGTTCCTGTGCTGTCCAGTCGCGCTGGATGTAAAACCGGTCCGGTCACAACTGAAGAACTTACGTCATTTGATTGCCGTCGTTGATTTTGAATAGGTCCGATAAAGCCTTTCCGCTTGCGTTTTGATTAGGATATCGTATGATTCCATGGGAGATCGGGGTTTTTAAAGGCTCTTTCGACTAGTCATCCCGCCCTGAATCATTCGGCATCTGTAGCAGACTACTATAAGGAACAATTCCACCGATAAATGCTCCGGCTTGAATTGAGGTGGAACAGTAAGCGCAGAGCCATGCGGGGTTGGTGGATTCGGTTGAATGCCCGGAGATACCGTAGCTCATATCACCTGCCGGACCCAACAATCGAGGCCTCCCGCTGTAACACCGCGCGTACGGCGCCGATATTCAGCGGTCGGCCTCTAGCGCTCCGTGAAGTTCGCACTAACCGGCAAGCGCGGACTAAATGCATCTTTTCTTCAGCGTCTATATACAGTCCGTCATACTAGGAGGGAAAAATGAAATCGATAACTGCAAGAGTGCTGTGTCTATTTTTTGCTATGGGTCTAATCGGGTGGAGCAGCCTGGTAATTGCGGATGGCGCCGACAACGTTGTCACCTGGTTCAGCGGAAATGGTGCGCCCCACTACAAAGGCAGCTATAACACCGCTGACGGATTCCAGGCGCTATACGACAATACAACCGGCAACTACAACACCGCAACCGGGTATCAGGCCCTCTTCTCCAACACCGCCGCCAGCAATACAGCGACCGGATACGAGGCGCTCTCATTCAACACCACCGGGACGGATAACACTGCAATCGGGTGTGGCGCGCTCACATCCAACACCACCGGCAGCTATAACGCCGCCTTCGGTTACGCCGCGCTTGAAGACAATCCTAAAGGCAGCTACAACACCGCCATCGGCGTCGGTGCGCTCTGGAACACGACCGGTTCCCACAACACGGCTTTGGGCTACGATGCGGGTAGCCCCACGGCCAGCGTCAACGGCGGCAGCTATAACATTCTGATCGGAGAAGGGGTAACCGTGGGAGGCCTGAGCAACACGATCCGGATCGGTAACAGTAACCAGACTGCAGCTTATATTGCAGGTATATACGGCAGCACATCGTCGAGCGGCTCTCCCGTCTATGTGAACTCCAACGGCAAACTGGGCACGCACACTTCCTCTCGCCGATACAAGGAAGATATCAAGGATATGGGCGAGGCGAGCAGCGGCCTGATGAAACTCAGGCCCGTGAGTTTCCGTTACAAGTCCGAATATTCCGATGGGCCTCGCACGGTGCAGTACGGTCTTATCGCCGAAGAGGTTGCCGAGGTCTATCCCGATCTGGTGCAGTACGATCCAAGGACCGGTCAGCCCGAGACCGTTTACTACCACCTGGTCGACGCCATGCTCCTCAACGAGGTGCAAAAGCTGCAAAAAGAGGTGTCCGTTTTGAAGGAGCAGAACAAGGAACTGTCGGCCCTCAAGGAGCAGCTAGGGGAAATGGCGGCCTTGAAAGAGCAAGTCAGACAATTGACTGCCCTGGTGGAACAAAACAGGGAATTCTCGGGGCGCCTTTCAAAACTCGAAGCCCCGCTCGACAGGTAAAGTCCGGCTTTTTTATTATTCCGCGGCAAAAGGCGGGCCACCGGGTCATGAAAGCGCCGGCAGGGGAGGGCGCACAATCCGGGTCTCCAGGTCAACGCCATCGCTCCGGGTGATAGCTCGAAACGAGACGGCGATGCCTCCTATTTCTTGAAGGAGCACGTCGAAAACATCCTCTGAGGAGATCATCAGCGATTTTCCGGCGTTTCTCCCGCCGGACTACCCTTTTGCATCACTCTGCCGACATGCGATATGTTTTCGCGTTTGACGGCGGCTGCACGATGACCTGAAGGAGTAACGCGCGGAGAGTGCGCAAATCGTATTTGCGTGCTCTCCACTCAACACGAGGAATCGGTTCATTGCCAAGGGCTTGCAGTGAGAGCCGAAAATCCCGGCCTCTATGGCGAAAATCTCACACCTTGAAAATCTCCCACCTTTTATAAAACCCCGATTCAGTTCTCGTGATTCCCTCTGACGCGGATCGAACGATCCGGCCCCGGCTGAGGGGAAACATCGGAGGACGCCTCTTTCCGAGTGGGTGGTTGGACGACAATTGACGGTTGCAAAGGGCAGGTTACAGGATAAAAGACGACACTCATGTGCTTAAGGACTGGCGCCACACTCAGCCGGGTAGCGGTGCAAAGGGAATGCGGCTTAAAATCCGTCGATTTTCAGTGAAGGGTTATCCGTATTTTACCACTTTTCTTTCAGCGTCAACTCTCCTGCCCGCAGTGAGGATTAAATCTCCATGCCCAACAAGATATGACTTGAGTGCAACTGAGGCGAGGTTTAGCCCGGCCAAATCGGCCGTGGAACCCGGACAGGCATTTTCTCCCAAAGGAAGAAACGGGATTGGGAAATCCGACGGAAGGGAGTTTGCCCATCGTTGGAAACAGGAGCTAAGTGCTGAGGAGGTGTTTCCTTTGGATGATTCCGAAATTTCACAGTTTTGATTCCAATCCCAGTCCAGTCCCGCGCCGTCGAGACATATCAGGCCAATGGATCGTTTCCGGGAATGGACCGCTGGAAGGACCCTAACCGGAAAGCACCCGTATCAGGTCGTCCTCCCAATTGGGCCGCGGGAACTCGGAAATTCTGCCGATTTCCCTGCCGTTCGAAAGGACTATGACCGTTGGAACCCTGCTGACATTGAACCGGTCTGCCGTCCGGGTAGGCTCTTTGACGTTGCCGTCCACTCCAAAGAGTTGCTGTCGCTCGGCGGGGATCGAGGCAAGGTTGAAAAGCCTGAAAAGGACCGGCAACTGAGCCCTGCTGTCGTGACACCATGAGCCGCCAAAGATTACGAATGTGGCGTTCCTGGACTGTGCGAGTTCCGCAAACTGGGCGAGCTTCCATTGAGGCGGGCTGTACTCACCCGCTTCATAGTTATCCCAGCCCGCTTCGGCTTTCCATTCTCCCCAGGTCCTCGGGCCGAGAACCGGATTGGGCGCGCAGCAAACGGTCTGCGCCTGGGCGTACTCAGCGGTAAGTGCAAATCCGACTGATAATATCAATATGAGAAATGCAGCCCCGGCTTTTATCGATTTGTCAAACATCGGATTATCTCTCCATTGTTCAGTCTAAAACAAAGGTAAGCATCAGGGGTTCGGCAGGAAATAAAGTCCGGGCAGCAAAGGCACAGTGGTCGGCGATTGTGGCATGGACGGTGCATACCCTTGTTAGCGCGGACGGGATGGAAACCCGGTGGTATGCGGGGGGCGCCGGCGCAATGCCGATCACCGCAGATGAACTCGGTCTGGACAGGGACTGGCAACGTCGCGTCATCGCTTCCGTCGGCAACTACGGCGATACCTTCGAGAGCAATGTGGGCAAGGGTTCCGTACTCAAGTTAGACCGCGGCCTCAATGCAAACAATATTGGCGGCGGACTTCTCCGGGGACCGTTTCTTGAGTGAGGGCGGCGGCGAAAAGATTGACGCGGAGACACGGAGAAGTGTGGGAAATATTGACGCGGGGTCGCTGAGACTCGGAGGAAAAAACGAGGCAGAGGCGCGGGGACGCGGGGAAAAAAACTGAAACGGAGACAGGAAAAAGGAGGAAGGGAATGAAATTGTCGCGCCTGGTGAGTTTATTGACACTGGCCTGCGTGCTGATCTTCAGTCAAACAGATCTTGCGGCTGAGAGCGCCCAGTCGTTTAATTGGACGGGGCCTTACGCCGGTGTGCACCTCGGCTACGGATGGGGCAATGGGGATACGAACGTTGACCCGCTTCCCCACAACCTCCCATTCCCCGACCAGGCACCCTCTACACTGAGTCCCAATCCGGCCGGGATAGTCGGCGGTTTTCAGGCCGGCTACAATTACCAGATCGGATGTTTCGTAGCTGGAATCGAGGCTGACTTTTCCGGGTCTGGAATGAGCGGGTCCCGAAGCTTCTCACCCGTCGTTTATAACGACGGCTCCACGGTGCCGGGCGCGGTTTCAGCACATCAGGAGACCAACTGGTTCGGAACGCTGCGCCCGCGTCTGGGTTACACAGTTGCCCCCACCCTTCTCATCTATGGTACGGGCGGGCTTGCCTACGGTAATGTGTCCTACTCGGCGAATACCGCCTTTGAGCCGCCGGGGATTCAATCCTTCCCCGCGTCCTTCAGCAAAACGCAGGTGGGCTGGACCGCAGGCGGAGGCGTCGAATACGCCATTGCGAAATGTTGGACCATCAAGGCGGAGTATCTGTTTATAAACCTGGGAAGTGAATCCGTTATTGCCAATCCGGCTATACCGAACCCGCCGTTCGAGGAAGGATATAGCTGGAAGACAACGGCCAACATCTTCAACATCGGTCTCAACTACAAGTTCTAACTTGCGGCGCATCAAGGCGGAAAACAACGGAGATGCATGCCGTCGCGCTCACTTGAACGCTGCCCGGCCGGCCCCGAAGAGAAAGGAACGTGCAGTCCTACCAGGGTGATGAAAAAGGGTTCTCTGGTGGGAGAAACGCTATAAAATTGCTCATGACTTCGTGATTCCGGCGGAAGCCGGGACCCATACATTTTTTCAACTGATTGATTCTATAGCAAAAGACATGGACCCCGGCTTTCGAGGCTGTGTCGCAAGCGTGATGAGTTATGGTTTTTCCCCCCTTTACTAAAGGGGGGCAGGGGGGATTTTGGTTCTCGCTTATATAAACTATTGAAATCCCTATTGATCCTTTAAAATCCCCCTCGATCTACCTCGATCCCCCTTTAAAAAAGGGGGAGGCAAAACTAAGACCTACCGGATCTACTGAAGTGTTTCTGAATTACGACACAGCCTCTTTCGCCGGGGTGACGTCTATTGGGCTTTTAGCCCTGATGTGGGAATTCCAATCCTTTTTCATAACCCTGCTACATCGCCTCAGACGCCGCCTCTTCCGGAACGGGCGTTTCAATTCCGATTGCCTGTCTTACCGCAAGTTCTTCAGCCGAGAAAACCTTGTCGATATCGAGAATGATGATGAATTGAGCGCCGTGATGACCCATACCACGAATGAACTGGGTATTCAGGCCGGTCCCGATCCGCGGAGGCGGCTCTATCTGGTCGGGGGGGATCTCCAGCACCTCCTGGACTGAGTCAGCCAAAGCGCCAAGCACGGTGATTTCGCCGTCGAGTTCAATTTCCACGATGATAATACATGCATTTACGGTTGCCTCGGCTTTGCTCATCCCGAATTTCAGGCGCATGTCGACCACAGGCACCACGCTGCCGCGAAGATTGATCACGCCCAGCATGAAATCCTGAGTTTGCGGCACTTTCGTTACCGTCGTGAAATCCAGCACCTCGCGGACCTTGGATATCTCAAGTGCGAAAGTTTCGCTGTCCAGCCTGAATGTCAGGTATTGCACCGTTTCGGTAATCCATGCCACACTCATGTGACTTTCTCCTAGTATCTTTCAAATTCGTGGTCTTCCGCGTCCGGCTTGCCGCTTCCCAGGTCCAATTCGAATCCTCGGGCCTTACCGTTGGCCTCGTGCTTGGCCTGAACGTGGACGGGGGCGCTTTTTTGCCGGGTAGGGGCCGGAGACTTTCTGTGCTCGCTGTTTTTCTTGGAGCCTGCTGTGGCTCGGGACTCCGACTTGTGGCCGGTATCCGTCCGGAAAAACTCCATGGTGCTTTGGAGTTGTTCCGCTTGACTCAGGAGTTCTTCGGACGTGGAGGCCATTTGCTCGGATGCGGAAGCGTTTTGCTGAATTACCTGGTCGAGTTGCTCGATCGCCTTGTGGATCTGGTCTGCGCCATTGTTCTGTTCGTTGGATGCCGAGCTGATCTCTTGGACGAGGTCGGCGGTTTTCTGGATATCCGGGACGATTTCCAGGAGCATTGCCCCTGCTTTCTCGGCGACGTCGACGCTCGTCGTCGAAAGCTTGCTGATCTCTCCTGCCGCAGACTGGCTTCGCTCGGCAAGCTTTCTCACCTCGGAGGCGACCACCGCGAAACCCTTGCCGTGTTCGCCGGCCCGTGCCGCCTCTATAGCTGCGTTGAGCGCAAGCAGGTTGGTTTGCCGGGCAATCTCCTCGATTATCGAGATCTTTCCCGCGATATCCTTCATGGCGGATACCGTTTGGCTTACCGCCTCGCCGCCCTTCCGGGCGTCCTCGGCGGACTTGATTGCGATCTTTTCGGTCTGCAGGGCATTGTCCGCATTTTGCTTGATGTTGGAAACCATCTGCTCCATTGACGAGGAAACCTCCTCGGCCGATGCGGCCTGTTCGGCCGCCCCCTGTGACAGTTCCTCGGCGGACGCGCTCAGTTCCTGGCTGCCGGTCGTCACCTGGTTGGCTACGCTCTGAATGCCCGTGACAATCTCGGTCAGACTGTCCACCATTTTGGACATAGCCTGCATCAGCTTGTCCTCCGCGGACCTTTCCTTCACCCTCACCGTGAGATTTCCAGAGGCTATTTCTTCGGCAGTGCTGGTGATTTGAGCCATGGCGTCGATCAACGTATTAAGGTTGTTCTTGATATCATTGAATTCACCCTTGTATTCGTCGGTAATTTTCCGCGGCATTTCACCCTTGCTGATTTGATCCACGTAGCTTGCAGCCACCTTCAACGGGCCGACGACCGCATCCAGGGTATCGTTGACTCCTTCGGCTATTTTGCGGTAGCCGCCGTGGTGCTTATCGGCATCGGCTCGTTTGCCCAGGTCCCCCTGAACGGCTGAATTTGACAGCACCGTCATGTCGTCGATCAGCAGGTTGATGTTGTGCATGCATTTGATGATCGCCGGGACGATGGCGTCTTCGTCGCTGCGCTTGCCGGCTTTCTCTATTGCAGCAAGATCGGAGGTATCTCCCATGGACAGGTGAACGTATGTCTTTGTTATCGCCAGCAGGCGTTCCCTTACCAGGTTCGTGGCTTCGGAGACGGAGGCGAAGAGTCCGACGTACTGTCCTTCGACCTTCTTTGTGTGATCGTTTACGGCCATCCTTTTCAACACGCCGTTGCATTCCACCAGGCCGTCCAGTCCATCGATGCAGTTGTTCAGGCTGTTTTTGATTTTGTTGAAATCGCCTTTGTAGTCCTCGGTGATTTTCCGCGGGATTTCACCCCTGCCGATCTGATCCATGCAGCTTGCAGCAATTTGCAGCGGGCCGACGACCGCATCCAGGGTGCCATTGACTCCTTCGACTATCTTGCGATAGCTCCCATTGTGTTTGCCTGCATCGGCGCGTTTGCCCAGGTCTCCTTCAACGGCGGCCGTTGACAGCATGGTCATATCATCGATCAGCAGGTTCAGGTTTTGCATGCATTTGATGATCGCCGGTATGATAACGTCCTCGTCGCTGCGCCTGCCGACTTTTTCATATGCCGCCAGATCCGAGGTATCTCCCATTGACAGATTGGTATACATCCTTGTTATCGCCAGCAGCCGTTCCCTCACCAGGTTCGTGGCTTCGGAGACCGAAGCGAAGAGTCCCACGTACTGTCCTTCGACCTTTTTGGTGTGATCGTTTACGGCCATCCTTTTCAGCACGCCGTTGCATTCCACAAGGCCGTCCAGTCCATCGATGCAGTTGTTCAGGCTGTTTTTGATCTTGTTGAAATCGCCTTTGTAGTCCTCGGTGATTTTCCGCGGGATTTCACCCCTGCCGATCTGATCCATGCAGCTTGCAGCCATTTGTAGCGGGCCGACGACCGCATCCAGGGTGCCATTGACTCCTTCGACTATCTTGCGATAGCTCCCATTGTGTTTGCTTGCATCGGCGCGTTTGCCCAGGTCCCCTTCAACGGCGGACTTTGACAGCGTAGTCATATCATCGATCAGCAGGTTCAGGTTTTGCATGCATTTGATGATCGCCGGTATGATAACGTCCTCGTCGCTGCGCCTGCCGACTTTTTCATATGCCGCCAGATCCGAGGTATCTCCCATTGACAGATTGGTATACATCCTTGTTATCGCCAGCAGCCGTTCCCTCACCAGGTTCGTGGCTTCGGAGACGGATGCGAAGAGTCCCACGTACTGTCCTTCGACCTTTTTGGTGTGATCGTTTACGGCCATTCTTTTGAGCACGCCGTTGCATTCCACAAGGCCGCTAAGTCCGTCGATGCAGTTGTTCAGGTTGTTCTTGATCGCGCTGAAATCGCCCTTGTATTCCACGGTAATCTTCTCGGGAATTACACCCTGGCTGATTTTTGCAACGCAATCGGAGACTACATTGAATGGACTGGTCACAGCATCGAGGGTGCTATTGAAGCCTTCGACAATGCCTCTAAATTCGAGGGCGACCTTTTCCGGGTTGCCGCGAACAGCGAGCTTGCCAGCCAGCGCTGCATCCACCAGTCCCTTTATTTCCGCCAACAGCGAAGCGATAATGCTCCCGATATTCCGGCTCAGGAAGAGTCCGAACAGTAGAGAAACAATCACACCGAAAACAGTGGTCCCGACCAGGGCCGTCTTCATGGATGAACTCATAGCGCCGGCGGCTTCCGATCCGGCCATTGCAGCTTTATTATAGTTTTCAGCCAGTTTGTTCAGGCTTGCGGCAGCCGGCATATACATCTTCCTGCTGTCCAAAGACGCTTGGAACACCTGCCTGTCAAGATTTACCACTTTGTGGTCATCCAACGCGGCACCCATAGCGACCAGCTTGTCCTTATCGGTTGAAAGGTCAACGAGCCGCTTGGACTGCTTTTTCCAGACTTCCAGTTGTGCCCCGAGGCTTTTTACCGCCTCGGATTCTTCCTTCGGTCCGGGAGAAGACTCAAAGTCCTTCCAGGCTATATCGATTTCCTTCCATGCATTATCGATTTCCGCGTATTGGGCCTTTCTTTCTTCCGGGCTGGACATTGCCGGGTTGATCAAGCCCAGTTCCCCTGACAGCACCGTTTTTTGCGCCTGGTTTATGAAAGCCAGGGACCGGATTGCGGGCAGCCGGACAGAGGAAATTTCTTTTTGAGTTTGCGTGAGCGTGCTCATTCCAAGATAAGCTACTCCCGCGGCGGCCAGGGAAACTGCGACGATGATCCAAACCGCGCCCAAAACCTTCGTTCCGATCTTCATGTTTCCGAGCATGAGCTTCCTTTCTCGTGTCTTGAGAATTGAAGGGTGCCTCCGTATCCCCAACACCACTACGGAGACGCGGAGAAAAGCAGTTTTAGACGGGATTACCGGAGTTCCGGGGACCCTGCCTGTTTTATCGATTTTGACCCCGGCAGCCGCCGCGTTCTCAGCCGTTTCTGCGGCGCCCAAACATTTCAGTGCGCCTGCTCCCATTTTCCCCACCGGTTTGGGGACGTCGAGGTCAAGGCCGCCCGCTTGGCGCAGCAGAACGGCCTTGTTAAATTAGGATCGGCTAAGAAGGGATTGAATATGACACTACAAAACCACTGATGGTCCACTTAGATTGCTAGGAGTTCTATTCTACCGAGAGGAGGTGTGAGCGAAGATTGATCTTTTTGTTCTTAATCCCGAGCTTCATCCGGATATTGTAACGATGTATTTCGACTGTCTTTTCGGCTACGTTCAGGATGTCTGCGATTTCCTTGCTAGTCAATCCTTCCTTAATAAAATTGGTGATCTGGATCTCAGCAGGTGTCAGATTTTGGAAGTGGGATTTTAAAGCCGACAAGAAAGGCGAAAGCACTTCTTGAAGAGCTGATTCAAGAACATGTACATATTTCTTTTGATTTGGATCCAGCCCGGTTCTTTTTAACTTTTCCAGGTATGGGATGACCATTGTTCTTATGTTGGCGTTGATTCGTCTATCGAGGTCCTGTTTATCTATTTCCGTCGCTTTCAGCAAAACCTTTAACGCTGCATTGATTTCCTGCAACTGGCTCGCATCGGCCAGGAGGTCCTTTTCCCTTGGAGCCGAAGCATTATTGATATCTTCTTTGAAAGTGATGACCCGGATCGTCTCAATCGCGCCGATAACCCCGCCTTCGGAATCACGGAGCGGAAATGCCGTCCCCCGGGCGTAAACGCCCTTTCCGCCGAAAAGGTTTGGGAGACGGGCTTCAGCGGTAAGCGTATTGCCCACCCGGTTCATCGAATCATAATGCTCCGGTTTTTGAGTGCCGCCGGAAAGCGCCAGATCGATCAGTGCCGGCCACGGTTTGCCATAAAAGGGCACGGAATAAGCATAGTCGCCCTTCCCGATCATCTCCCCCGCGCGGACTCCGGTGATCTCTTCAATAGCTTTGTTCCAGGAGATCACCCTGCCTTTATTGTCTATGATGAAAGTGGGGTCTGGAAAAAATTCGGCGAAGTTCATCAACCGGGCCTTTACAATAGTCAGTCGATATCCTGCCGGCCGATTCGCGGTTTCGACCTGCAGTAAGGTCACCGCTGCGGCTGGAACTGAATTTACGGTTTTGCCTTTGAAATGCGATTCTTGAGCCCTTTTCCGTGTTATTTTTGCCTTGGGAAGGGGACAAATGAAGTTGTGCAACAACTGTACCAGATGTAACCTGCACGTAACCGGCGTGTAACCTTCCGGAAACCTCAGGCGGATAACAGGTTCGGGTATACTCTTGAAGGTGTCATATTCCAGACCCTGTCAAAAATTCGATGGCGGCCTGGCACAACGCCTTTCAGCATATGACGCGCTTCCCGATCGGCTGCCTTGACAGGAATGCGGTTCGAATACGCCGCAAGAAGTTTTTGAAGGACGCGTATTTTTATGGCAGGTCGCTCATCGGCGAGACGCAAAAGAACGACGCCTCGATGGGGATCATATAGTATAAGGACGAAGCTGAACAGCAGGACGTAATATGATATAGTAAACTTCAGTCCCTGATTGTTTCTGAGGTTCCCTCCAGATCGAAGTGAGACTCATAACTCCGGACAGATTGAATACAATCGAGTCTATTCTTACATTTGCTGTCATAAAGAGCTTGTGAACTCTTGGCTTGAAGGCGAAATGGTCATGGTGCGCTTATCAGGAACCAGAGGTGCCGATCTGCGGTAGTTATCTTCAGCACCTTGGCATGATCCATCCCTTCAAGGCTGCCGGCCGGAAACACAGGACAGAGCGATTTTCTCCTTGAAAATGCTCAAGTTTTTCTTCCGACCCACAATCTATGACTTTCAGTAGCGCATAGTAGAGGCCCGGATACGAGTGCTTTTCAGCTAACAATACGAATTGGCCGCATGAGGCGGCCGGTTGTTTTTTAAATTATAAGTTTGTCGATAGTGCGGCTTCCGGTGGCCCGGCAAACTTATTGGAGCGGATTGCCGGAAAAGCGTGGGCCGCCAATTTCGGATTTCGCTTGTGCTCAACGATCCGGCAAAACCATGGAGGCATTTGGAATGATTGCACAAGAACTTATCAACACCGTTAAGATGTTGGCCGCCGAAGGCAAGGGTCTTCTGGCGATGGACGAGAGCACCCCAAGCTGCAACAAGCGATTCGAAAAAGTGGGGATCCCCCAAACGGTGGAAATGCGCCGCTCTTACAGGGAGCTGATAGTGACCGCGCCCGGCTTGAGCGATTTTATTAGCGGCGCAATCCTTTATGACGAGACGATCCGTCAGTCGGATAAAAGTGGAACTCCTTTTATCAAGCTCCTAAACGGCTCGGAGATCGTTCCGGGGATCAAAGTTGACACCGGCGCAAAAGATATGGCGGGCCATCCGGGTGAGAAAATAACCGAAGGCCTGGACGGGTTGCGCGAACGTCTGGCTGAATATTCCCGAATGGGGGCTCGTTTTACTAAGTGGCGCGCGGTGATTACCATTGGAGACGGCATCCCCAGCCGGGGTTGTATCGAAGCAAATGCGCACGATTTGGCCCGCTATGCCGGATTGTGCCAGGAAGCCGGCATGGTCCCCGTCGTCGAGCCTGAAGTGCTCATGGACGGCGCGCATACAATGGGGCGGTGCTTCGAGGTGACCGGGGAAGTGTTGCGGGTGGTTTTCAACCAACTCTACACCCAGCGCGTGACCCTCGAGGGCATGATCCTCAAGCCCAACATGGTGGTTCCGGGCAAGGGTTGTCCGGAGCAGGAGAGCGTCGAGCAGGTAGCCGACGCGACAGTGACCTGCCTGCTCAGGGCCGTGCCTGCCGCCGTTCCGATGGTGGCCTTTCTGTCCGGGGGGCAATCTCCTGAACTGGCCTCGGCTCGCTTGAATGCCATGAATGTAAGATTCAAGACGAGACTGCCCTGGGCCCTTACCTTCTCTTATTCTCGGGCGGTCCAGGAACCGGCTTTGGATATTTGGAAAGGCAAGGAAGCCAATGTGGCGGTGGCACAGCGAGCCCTCATTCATCGGGCGGGATGCAACAGCGCGGCGCGCCGCGGCCTGTACACGGCCGATATGGAAAAGGACACCCGGCCGTTGTGATTGGGAGGAAGCAGAAAATACGATATCCAAAATTCAAAAGCCCGTTTAACTTCAACACCCGGGGTAAAGCGTCGGTGGCTGACGTCCGGCGCGGCAGGCAAGGAGCTTTTGGGATTTGTTCCGGAGATGATCATTATTTACAGGCGCGCTGATGTGTATCAAAACGCCTTTTGGTAAGGAGAGGCAAATGAAGAAGCTTGTCTTGCTCCGCCATGGCGAAAGCATCTGGAACAAGGAGAACCTCTTCACCGGATGGGTGGACGTAGGTCTTTCGGATAAAGGAATCGAAGAGGCGGTGGAGGCAGGACGCGTTCTGGCGCGCGAGGGCTATATATTCGACGTCGCCTACACTTCGGTTCTCAAACGGGCCATCAAGACTCTCTGGCTGGCCCTCGAAGAGATGGACCTCATGTGGATCCCGGTGCATAACAGTTGGCGACTCAATGAACGGCACTACGGAGCGCTCCAGGGGCTGAACAAAGCTAAAACGGCCGAGCGGTACGGGATAGAACAGGTCAAGATCTGGCGACGAAGCTACGACGTGCCCCCGCCGCCTCTGACGCCCGATGATCCGCACTACACCGGCCGCGACCCCCGTTATGCAGATGTCAGCCCGGGGGAACTGCCTCTTGGTGAGTGCTTGAAGGATGTTGTGGCGCGTTTCCTGCCGTACTGGAACGAAACCATTGCCCCCGCCGTTCGGGAAGGTCGCCGGGTGATCGTTGCGGCCCACGGCAACGCCTTGAGGGCGCTGGTCAAGCATCTCGACAATGTGCCCGACGAGGTGATCCCGGGGCTCAATATTCCTACGGGGATCCCGCTGGTTTACGAACTGGAAGATGATCTGAAGCCCATCCGCCACTATTATCTCGGTGATCCCGAGGCGGTGGAGCGCGCAATACACTCGGTTGCCAGCCAGTTGCATAGAGAGGCGTGAGGACGGAAGACGGAAGACGGAGGACGGAGGACGGAAGACGGAAGACGGAGGAGGGAAGACGGAGGACGGAAGACGGAAGACGGAAGACGGAGGAGGGAAGACGGAGGACGGAAGACGGAGGACGGAGGACGGAGGACGGAAGACGGAAGACGGAAGACGGAGGAGGGAAGATGGTCTCCCATGGACCAATTCGTTGAAATGCAAAAATAGAGCGTATTACGATTACCAGGCAACCGAAGATGCAGCCCGTAAGCCCTAAAGTCGATAGGTCCCGGCGACCGTAACGCGAAAACCAAATCCGCAGATGCCTTCCTCTGTCACTATGGCAATCCATCCCCGTATGGACCAACTTGTTATCAGTGTCCTTCCCGTTGACTGCTTACCGTGAAGGTTAGGGGCTTTGATGCGCCGCCGGCCGGGGCGGGATTGAAGGCTGTAATCGATGCGGCGCCCGGTTTGGTCAGATCGGCAGCCGGGACCGACGCCTGGAGTTTGGTTGCGGATGCGAATTTAGTGACCAGGGCTGTGCCGTTCCATTTAGCCACCGATGAGGTGCAAAATCCGCTTCCGGTTATGGTGAGGGTGAACGCGGCGGCGCCCTCCCCGGCGCTTGCCGGGCTGAGGCTCGATACGGCCGGTGTCGGGTTGCCGATGGTAAGAGTTGCAGTTCCGGAAGCACCCCCTCCGGGCGGAGGGTTCGAGACGGATATTTTCACATTGCCCGGTGCTTTTATTGCGGCTGCCGGCACGGCGGCCACCAGCGTGGCCGGTGATACATACCGAGTGGGAAGGGCCGAACCGTTCCACAACACCTTGGAGACCCGGCCGAGACCTCCGGCGCCCTCTGATCCATGGAAATTTTTGCCGGTAATCGTAAGGCTGAAAGCCTTATCGCCGGCCCCGACCGTAGCCGGGTTGATATCGGAGATTGAGGGAAATCGAAGGATCGTAGGTCCAAGCGGGTTCCATGCCGGATAGTCGCCCGGCCCGGCGATTTGCCGTAAACCGGTGCCGTTCGCATTCAGCAGGTAGATATTGGGGGCCCCAACGTATGGCATGGGCCAGCCGTTGGTGACTTCCTGGGTTCCGCGGCTGATGACCAGCTTCGATTCGTCGGGCGCCCAACTCAGGTGAGATATATATTGGCCCGCCGGGACCGAATAGATTGCCCGGTCACCGGTGCCGTCCAGGTTCACCATGCGCACGGATAAGCTGGAAGGCAGAGGATTGCCCCCGTCGATACAATCCCTTTCCCGCACATAGACCACCCGGTTGCTTACCGGTCCGACGGCGGGCTGGAAGTCCTGATCGTAACAGACGCCGACACCGTATTTGCCGCTATATTTGAAGAATTGTGGAGCGGTCAACTTGCGGAACCGGCCGGCGTCGAGGGCTCCCTTTACCGGCGCTACGGCAACGAGGGCCGTCGCCGGCCCGGAACCGGGCGTCACCACCCATGGGCAGATAAGCAGTTCTTTATCGGGGACCCAGTCGAGACCGTCACCCTGGTGTAGGGCGCCGCTGTTGAGCCCCTCTCCGACGACCACCTTCGCGGATAGATTCTCCGCGTCGTAGACCTCGAAAATGGGGAAAAACTCGAGAAATTCATTATAATATTGTCCGTTCCGGTACAACCAGTGCACGACGTATCTCATCGAAACAACCGCCAGGCGCCTGCTGTCGCTTTCAAAAGCCTTGGAAAACACCCAGGTGAAATCCTCGGTGTAATTCTCGGGAGTGCCGGTAAAAGTATCCGGCCAGGTGGTGATTTGCCGCACGGTGCCTGTGGCCGGGTCGAACACGAAGGCGTTAAAAGTGTTGGGGTAAACCGAACCATCGGGCGCAAGCGGGGAAGCAAGCGAAACGAGCCGGCCGTCGCGCGACCATGTGGGACACTGCGGAGACGGCAGGTCTACGATGACCTGCGTGTCCCCGGAGCCGTCCGGATTCACCTGACGCAAGGTAACTGTATCGCCGAACCTGTTATAGAGGATCGCCCCGCCGGCAGCATACGATATTCCGATTACGGAAAATACAAGCAGAAACGCCGGTACCCATGGGCACGCTGGCATCCAGAATGGCCGAGAGCTGCGCGTCATGGTGCATCCTTTAGAAGTAACGTGCCACGGATAAAATTATCGCGCGATCCGGGTAAAAGTTCCATATAGCAAGCGGTTCGGTTTGATAGTAGAAATGCTGATTGAATATATTGGTTACCGCTAAATTCACGTATCCACGCTTGCCCTCGAAGTATTTACCAATGGAAAAATCGACGAGGTTAAAGGGATTTCCCATGTCATCCTGTTTCGACGCAAGGGACCTGTCGCTCAGGCCGCCGAGGTCCTGGCTCAACACCGTGTCTTGTACGCTGGTGTACCAACCCGTGGGGTGCATGTAGAAAAGACCGACAGTCCCCGCAATCTCATTGTAGGTACCCGTCGTGAGAAGGGCTTGTGGGGGCGAGTCAAGGGAAGTAACGTTTCCGGAAATGCAGGCCGATAAACCAAGCGAGGAGGCCAGCAGGCGATTGACCGTGAAAGAGCCCCCGGTGCTTTCCGTCCGGTCGTCGTAAGGGTTGGCGTTGAAATCGAATTGGGGATCTTCAATGCGAAAGGCCTGCAGGCGAAGCACGGTGAAAGTTTTCGCGTTCCACTGCGACTCCCACGAAAAACCAAGCTCTTTAACTTTCGAGCCTTCATCGGCATTTATAAGCGAAGGAAAACCCGCCACCTCACTAGGGGCTATGGTGTTGGGGGTTGCGGTTTTAAGAGATTCCGGATAGCTCTGGTAGGCAAAACGAAGAGTATTGGATTTATCGATTTCATAGTTTATGCCCACCAAAGGATTGACGCCAGTCGAAGACGTCGAATATGGAGGAATGGCTCGGTAACTTGTGTCGAAGTCTCCCGAAAGGCCCAGTTCCATAAGAAGCTGCGAAGAGATGCTCCAGTAGTCGCGTACATAGAAAGATGTGGCGCGATCCGGCGGATTGTAGTCGTAATTGTAGGTGTAGGGCTCGACAACGACGCCAAAAGGAAAGAAAATTTCCCGAACGCCCGATCCACTGTTGGAAACACTAACAGAGCCGGTAATATACTCAAATCCGCCTATAAAGGTATGATCGCCGACTTTCATTTCTTGCTGGAGCTGGATGTTATCGGATTCCCAGATCATGGGCTGACGGTAATTGTAGAAAACCCAGTTCCAGAACCCGCCTTTATTATTAGTGAAAAAATTGGAACCCGAGTACACCCAGTCCCATTTGCCCCAATTGAAGTATCCAATGAATACGGCCGCAGGCGAAAAACGGTGGACGATCCCCCCCTCGGCGGAGTTGTCGTCGGATTTGACCTTCAAAGTTTGGTCACCCGCATAGGAGTAGTCGTCGAGGTTGTTGGTGTCTCCCCATGTCCTCCTGTTGTAAGTATAATTGGCGTAAAAGCAATCCTTGATCGTAGGTTCGAATTTTCCCATTACGGACGCATAATAGGACCTCGTGTCTTCGTTTCCGCTTCTGTATCCCGGGTCGTACATGTATTGTCCGAAAGCATCCAGCGCAAAACCGGGCAGACCACCGAGAACGTCAATCCAGTAGTTCTGGATGGGGGCCTGATGGTCGGCCCATGTCCCGGCGCTTGCGCTGAGCGAAACCCTTGTATAAGGCATTTCGAACATCTGTGTGTAGTCGGTGTTGCCGCTGAAGGTATTTTCATTTGCCGGAGAGAGCAATTTGTATAGGAGAAACTCAGCCCCGGTAGCGCTTACCCGCTGCCCGGTGGATGCATATTCGGCGCTGAGAAAAAGGTGGGCCGAAGCGTTCAGCGGGTCCTTTTTTACCGCCGTAAGCGCTTTGCTGTAGGCCCACTCGTTCATGCCGAGCAGGTAGTAGGCAGTTGCGAGGTCCGTGTTTCGCACGGCGAGGTCCCTGTCCAGCATGAGTTTTGAGCGGAAAACGGCCATGTTGTCGTTTAGCTCTATCGATTTGTTGATTTCCTGTATCGCTTCTCCGGGACGGTAGAGGTCCGAAAGGGCGATTCCCTTGTAGAGATATGGGGTGGGATCGTTGGGATCGAGGGTCTTGGCGTAATCGTAGACCTCAAGGGCCTTGCCGAAAGACCTCGTTTGATAGAGCGCCTTACCAAGGCTGCTCTGGTAAAGCGACACCCTGGGTTCGAGCAGAGTTGCCGTAAGCATCTCCGTCAGGCCGAGGCTGAAATTCCGATGAGTGAACGCAATATTGGAAAGCCCGATATGAGGTTCTCCAAACGCAGGGTTGTTCTTTACCGCCTCGTTGAACAGTAGGAGTGCCTTATCGTAATCCCGGTAGCCCAGGCGGATGAACCCGGCAAGACTCAAGACCTCGCTGTCGGTCTTCGAGATCTCGAGCGCCTTGCAGATGATCCCCCATGCCCGGTCCAGGTAATCGGCGCCAAGCCAGAGCCTGGCAAGGTAGACATAAGCATCGATGAAACGGGGGTCGGCGGCAATGGCTTCCTCCAGAAGTCGTCTGGCTCCCGGCAGGTCGAAACTGGATATCTTTACCAAAGCGGCTGTAATCCGCACCGTCGGCGACCCGCTGTCTTCCTGCATGGCGAGGGCCGCCTCGGCGCCCGCCTGCTCGTTGCTGTTCTGGACAAGATACATCCGGCTCAGCAGCGAATGCGCGATGGCCAAATCCGGCCCGCGAATGCGGCTGTCGGTCAAAAGCGCCTTCGCCTGGTCAATTTTGCCTGCGAGCATTGAGAAATAGCCCGACATGACAAGCACGAGGGAGGAAGGAGGACCCTTTTTTAGCTCTTCGACCATGAGTCTGTAGGCGCCGATGGAATCGCCCATGCGGTAGCGGGCCAGGGCCAGGCCGGAGACGGTGAGCCCCCGAGGCGCATTGTGCTTTCGGGCTCCCTCGAAATAATCACTGGCTTTTTGCGGCTCCTGCCTCTGCAAGGCTATCCAGCCAAGTATCAGGAGCGCCCGGCCGTTTTCAGGGTCCCCGGCCAGTTCCTGATTGGCGTACCGCTCGCTTTCATTCAGGTCACCACGGTCGTAAGATGCCTGCGCATCGCCAAGCAGGGTGGATTGGTCCTCTCCTCGTGTCTGCGGCGCAGTCCCTCCGCCGAGAGGAATATCGCGGTAGCTGAAAATTCCCGGGTAATAGAGCGACCATTGGACTGCGTCCTTGGGCTGAAGGACCACTCTTTTGTACGGCGCCCGTCCAACTTCGGCAAACCCTTCTTCGCCGGGGTCCAGATCGATCTGTCCTTGAGCGTTTGCAAGTGTGAGTTTGCCCTCCAGAAGAACGAGCTTCGTGGCGCCGGAGCGATCGACTTTCAGATTGAATTCAGTTCCGCGAATCGCCACGGTCACCGCCGGAGTGCGTAATTCGAACCGTGATTTTTCGTTCTTATTGCGCAGCCAGATTTCTCCTTCGCGCACCTCATAAAGGCTCCCAACGTCCTCTTTCGCTGCCGGAACTGCAACCCCCATGCGCGGCGAAGGTGCTGCGCTCCTAAGGACGACAACCGTATTCTCGTTTAACTTAAGCTGCGTTTCGTCAACACAAAGAATCGAAACGCGTGAATCCGGCCCGGTTCTTACGGAATCTCCGGCAAACAGGTCCCGGTCGTTCCGTCCCTCCTCCCACGATGTTACGCCCGAGGGAAGAACATTGACAGATCCCTGCGGATTGATCAAACGACACGCGACAATGTCGGATGCCCTGGAAAAACCTTCCGCGCAAGACAGGAAAACCGGAAAGAGTGCAAAGAAAAGAAGCACTTTATTCAGTGGACCGCCAAAATCAACTATTGGACAGCGCCTGAGCGGATGCAGCCGGCAGGCGCAGATAACGGCGAACAAGTCAGCAGCTATGAATCCGTATATGAAAATAGCGTCCATTTCATACAGCCGCGCAACAAGATTAGATGATTTGAAGTTTCAATCTTCAGGATTGAGCTAAAATAGCACGATGGATTTTTGATTGCATGAGAAATATGAAAGCAGATCGATGAATATGGTGGAATAGGACTGCTCCTGGCGGCAATATCGGTTGATCTATCGAATAATTGTCCAAATGACTGCAAGCCGAGCCGAAATGCATGAGGCGTTCAAGACGGACGGCCAGCCTGTTATACGTCTGATACGGATTCGCATTCAAGCCCTCACTGTGTGGACCCTCACTACGTGTCGGGTCTGCGCTATACGTACCGCCTCGATGTAATGCGTATAGTCCAGCGCCCGATCTTTTGTGAGGGCGCCCTCGTCGTCGGCTTCTCGACGTACTACCGTGTACGCCTGCGTCGCCTCCTCCTTGCCGCCTTGTGATCATCTTGAATGCGAATCCGTATGAGTATCCCTCGCCGGGCAAAGGGATCTTCGCCAGGGGCTTGTCCGTAAATAGGCCTTTTAGGGACTTCGCCGGATTTTGAGACCGATTTTGGTTGCGACGATTGAGAAAAACCGCAGGCGTAGCCGGCCCACGTTGAGCATTTTGCGATTGAGGAGCGGCCGAAGCGATCCAAAAGCCGGATGCGGGCACAAAGGATTTATTTACGGACAAGCCCTTAGTCTGTCTTGCCATTAAGGACCGTGTGGGACGAAGAAAGCCTGTGGGCTTTTCCGCTCATGGATTCGATGACAATCTTCGCCAGGGCCGTTCTGTGGATGTCCTTGTCCGCAATCGGGGGGATTTGACGCTCTGAGGTCATAAACTTTCGCAACATGCACTCCAGGACCCGCCTTTTCTCGATTGGGTCTTCCACGAATTCGACTTTGCCGAAACAGACGACGCTTTCGTAAATCTGACTTATCCCGCAGCCCTTTTCAAAAAGCACCAGGGGCCCGACATCGTCCACCAGAAAACAAATGCGAGGATCGGCCCGGAGCGCTTCGATTTTTCGGCCCTCATGCGCGCTGTGGAAATAGATGTTTCCTTCAAGAAATAAATAGTTCACCGCGACGGCATAAGGCCCATCAGTCGTGTTGACCGCCATGCGGCCCACCGGCATGCGCTCCAGTAGGAGTTCCATTTCCCGGGGGCTTTGGATTGCCCGTTCTTCGCGCCGTGGTTCCGTTATCATTCGAGCCTCCGTGCGAGCCAAAAAGATTTGCAGCCGGACTTCAACAGGGCTTCAAATCCCGAACAACGTTTTTGAGGAGTGAGGTGATCGACGGGACTTCAGGCGACGGGATCGTGCGCGATCGGACATAGCCTGCCGCCCGTGGCCGCCAGCAGTTTGTCAAATTCGACCTCAAGAGTGAGGGTGTTTTTCCCGCTCCCGAAATAGACCGTTTTCGCACCCCGCAGGCCTGCGTCAAAGACCGTGAGAACGCCTGCTCGCGGCGGCACGGGGCCCACGCCTCCCACCTCGTATCCAAGGTCTCTTAGCACTTCTTCGGGCGAAAGACTGCGCAACTCGCGCCGATTCACACCGAGCGCGGCGGCAAGCCTGCGGTAATCGATGCGGTCCCGGCACCTTACGGCTGCAAGCACCCAGTATGAGTCCTTGATCCTGAAGGCAACCGTCTTGAGCAGGCCGTCGATGAGGGCGGGGGCCTTTTGCTCGGCCTCCCTGATGGTCACAACGGATTCATGCTCGTGTATTTTGAACGGGACGCCTTTTTCCCTGAGAAAAGCTAATATTCGTTCGTATGCCATGGTCTCTACAATGGACCGGTTCAGATGAATCCCGGGGGGTCTCCGCAACAATCTTGAGGCCCCGCCGGGCGCACGCGTGAAAGGCCGTAAGGCCTGGCGCATATCCCTGTTTTTTGTCTTCGCGTTACCGTGTCCCCGCGTCTGCTTTCCGTCCTCTTGCGCTTCGCGCCCGGATAACAAGTATCCGGGCCACCCTGTCTGATTTCTCACTTATGTCTGTTCTTTCATATTATCTTTTTACAACTGCTTTTGGCAACTCGCCCGACGGTTCGGCCTTTCCCTCGGCCGAGGCCCCTGCAATCCATTTGCTGAAGCGTTCCCATCCTGCCTTCCGGATGGAATACTCCTTTCCGGCATCGAGTATTGCGTCAGCAAAGAAGTGGCCGTAGCCGCGCGCGCCCGCAAGGATAATTCCGGGAACTCCGTCCGTCCCATCGATGCGAACCAGGAGGCAAGTCACATCTTCCACGGGGGCCGATGCTGCCCTTGGACTGAACCGTCCTTCGAAATCGAACGAGCTCAGCTTTGAAAACACATCGAAGCACCGGGTCCCCACCACGGCAACGGCTGCATAGGCATCGGTGACGTCCGTGAAGGCCGTTTCCTCGAAGACGGGCGTCTCATCGCCGAGGCACATGATCCTGCATTCCCGGGGATTGCAGAGCGCAAGGAGCAGGTCTCGCTCCAATGTTATCATGCCCGTCTTCGCAGGCATGCTCAAGCCCGCCGGGCGCATCCGGTCAAGGTCCGGTCCCTGCAAGGTCCACTTCGGCACGTGGCTCAAGTCAGCTACAAACAAGGGGCTCCGGGGTATTTCGCCGGCATAGGCCATGGAAATTTCCCAGCCGTCTTTAACCGTTACCCGCTCAGCTTTTAAACCCATATCTACAGGTGAAACACGTTTCAGCATTTGCTGCTCCTTGGTCGCTTTAAACGGATGCGTGAAGCTCCGTTCAGCTTTTCATGCGAACTCCTTCCGAATCGTAGAAAGGCGAGGGAACGATTTCGGCCTTGACCGTGGACACGGAGGGCACTTTCCCCTTCACGAGTCTTCCGCTCGTGTAAATTTCCAGCGTCCCCCCCATCACGGCCATGTCCGGATCGACGAGGGCCAATCCGATAGACTGTCCGAGCGTCGCGCTGTAGCGCGAAGAGCAGATACGGCCTTTAACCTCTTTTCCGGAGACTACTATGGAACCATCCGGCGGGGTCTGTCGCGGATTGTTCATTTTGAACGCCACCAGTTTTTGCCGGTGCGCCTGTTTTTCGGTTGCGCGCAACGCAGGGGCTCCAACGGTTTTCGCCTCTGTTTTGTGCCGGTCCCAGGCCCAGCTCATTCCGATGTCATGGAGCGTGGAGTGATTGTCGGTCTCAGTCCCTATGATGACGTGCCCCTTTTCAAGGCGGAGCATGAATTGTGCCACCAACCCGAATGGTTTGATCCCGAAAGATTTCCCGGCCTTCACGATGGCGTCGTGGAGTGCTGGGCCGTATGAAGCCGGCACGTGCATCTCGAAGCTGATCTCGCCCACGAACCCGAGCCTCATTACGAGCGCATCGATCTCGCCGCAAAGCTTCATGCGGCGGATTCCCATATAGGGGAACGCCTTGTCGCTCAGGTCGCCGTCGGTAAGTTTGGATAAAACCTTGCGCGCGCGGGGTCCTGCCACGTTGATCGCCGCCATGGCATCGGTAAGGTTGACGAGGCTGGTCTGCCAGTTCTCACCCCTGCTGTGAAAGCTCAGCCACTCGGATGTGTTCGGCGCCCGAACCGTGCTCGTGGTGAAGAAGTAATCGTTTTCGCCCAGCTTGGTAACCACGCCGTCATCGATGATCACGCCCTGTTCGTTGCACATTGCGCCGTATTTGAGCCTGCCCGTGGTCAACGTGCTCATGTTCCCCGCGTAAACCCTTTGAAGGAGCTTCAGTGCGTCGGGTCCGAACAGCCGGAACTTCCCCAGTGTCGAAACATCGATAAATCCGACGTTTTTACGCACATTTTCGATTTCCGCCGCCGCCGCCTCGTCCTCGAAATACCTCGCGCGTTTCCAGACGCCGGCCAACTCCAGTGAACCGCCAAGGGCCTTCTGGCATTCGTGCAGTGGGGTATGCTTGACGGGTGCGTGCCTGCGCCCTCCCAGAACCGCCATGCTGGTCGGGAAAATGGGCGGGCGTACGGTGGTAGGTGTAACCGTGCCCGGGCGTAGACCTTCGAGGGTTCCGACCACCAGCGGCAGGTTTACCCCGGCAAGATAGCTCTGGGACGGGCCGGTTCCCGTCGTTGTGTAGCGTTTGACCAGCTCGGGCTGGTCGAAGCCTTCCTCCATGGAATCCGAGATCTGGTCCACGGTAACGTCTTCATCGAAGCACACGAATCGCTTGTGACCCTTGCCCGGACCCTGGACGATCCCGATCCCCGGTCTCAGGCCGGGCAAAGCCGCCAGGGATTCCCCGGCTTCCTTCAAGGCCGCCTCGACATCGATACCGCAGTCCTTCAAGGCGTTCAGTGCGGCCAGCTTTCCCTGCGCTTCTATTGCGGCGACGTCCTCCATGCCCATAAGGCGCCCGGCTGCATGGATGCCGGGGGGAAGTTCGACCGGCAGGAATTTGGCCGAATGAGAATCGTAGGCGGTTTTAGCGCCGGCGACCTGGAGAAGTTGCGAAAGCGGGGTTTCGCCGGCCGAGGCGATGAGCAGATCGCAATCGAACTTAAGCGACTTTCCACCTACAACGGGCTGCAAAACCGCCTTGGAAACCGAGCGGAACCCGCGCGCTTCCGCCACCGTAAAGCCTTGGTGAAAAGGGATCCGCAAACGGTTCAAACGACCGGTTGATGCTTCATCGATACCGTTCTGGCGTCCGTCGGCAACGGCGGCGATTTCAACGCCCAGCCCCGCCAGATCGGCCGCAACCTCCAGCAACCCGTCATGGAAGCCGCTGACGACAGCACGGCTTCCCGGCTTTATCGCGTATATGTTGGCCAATTGATGAGCACAGGTGCCCTGCATGATTCCGGGTATATCGTTGCCCTGGAAAATCAAAGGACGTTCGATGGCGCCGGTTGCCGCGACTACGCTTTTCGCTCGAATCTCGTAATAGCATTCGCGGAAGCGGTCGCCCGGCCCCCCGCGCTGCACGGCCGTGACCTGGTTGGACTGGTATATGGCCGTTGCGGAGGTTGAAAGCAGCACACGGATATTTTCACAGGCGAAAACTTCGTCGACAAGCAGGGCGGCGTGCATGAACGCCGGGGCGCCGCCGTTTACCGGGGCCGTGCGGTAGTTGAGCGCCCCGCCGAGCCGGTCTTTGGTTTCCAAAAGCACCACGCGAACGCCGCTTTTAGCCGCTTCCAGCGCCGCGCTCATCCCCGCCGGGCCACCACCGACGATGCACACTTCGGCATTCAGGAAGCGGTTTTCATAAATGCCGTCCGGCATATTCGGATCGACAACGCCGGAACCCGCCGCCCGCCTGATAACCGGCTCGACAAACTTCCAAAGCCACTCGGGTTTGTGGAACATCTTGTAGTAAAAACCGACCGGCATCGCGAAACCGAACCATTGCATAATGGACATCAGGTCCCATTCGGGGCGTCCGACAACGTTTTGAGCCTTGACGGTCATTCCCTGGCGCAGAGGCGTTCTGCACGCGCGCACGTTCGGCTCCCCGTCCACGCCCATGAGGCAGTTGGAGCTATAGCCGTCCAGGTTGTAGAGGCCTCTTGGCCGGTGATATTTCATGCTGCGGGAAAAGATGCGCACGCCGTTGGCGAAGAGCGCCGTCGCGATCGTATCGCCCTCGAACCCTTTCATCGGCCTGCCGTTGTAGTTGAACGCGATTTCCCGCTCTCGGTCGATACGCTGTGTTGGAGCTTCAGGCAATCGAGCCATCACGCTTTCTCCTCCTCACGAGTGACGGGCATATTTGTGCGCGTGTCCCTGGTGACGGTGAACCAGCAGCCGCAGCCCTTGGTGTGGAACCACCACTCGTCCTGCGCCCCGCAAACGTTTTTTGCCAGGTACACATAATCGGCCCATTCCTCGTCTGTAACCTCATTCTCGTCAGGCCGGGGCTTGACCTCCCCGCCGAATCGAAACTCGTATATGTTGCGCGGCCCGCAGTGGGGGCACTCGATCAGAAAAGACATGAACGTTCTCCTCTAGTTCCATGGGGTATAGTACATCGTCGCCGCCGTTTCCCGCTGCAGGTTGTAATCCCTGTAGCGCCTCAGGCTGAAGGGCCCGAGGATGTCCGGACACTTGCGCGAGGCGAGCCACTGCGCCATGTATCGCCCGGTGATCGGTCCCGACTTGAAGCCGAAATATCCCCATCCGCAGTCCATGTAGTAGCCTTCGATGTTGCTGTCGCTCATAATAGGGGCCATATCGGGCGTCATGTCCGTCAGGCCCGCCCAGATCCGCATGAATTTGGTCCCCCTCATGCACGGCATCATTTCTATGAGGGCTTCCCCCTGGTGCTTGAGGTACCGCGCCGTTGTATAAGTCGTGTTGTAAGTGGGCCACGGGTCCATGTGCGACCCGGTTACGATTTCCCCCTTCAGGCTTTGGCTTGCATAGGCGTGGTAGCGTCCGGAAGAGACCACGTGATGCAAAAAGGGTTTCAGCGGCTCGGAAACCATGGCCTGCAGCGGCAGCACGCTTATCGGCAAATCGATTCCCACCATCGTCGAGACAGTCGGGCTGTAGCCGCCGGCGGCATTCAAAACGATTGGCGTTCGAATGTTTCCCTTGTCCGTTCGGACGCCGGCGATTTTGCCGTTTTCCACGTCGATGCCCTGGACCTCCGTAAGCTGGTGGATGTGTATGCCAAGTTTGTCGGCCCCTTTGGCAAGGGCCCAGACCACCGCGTCGTGCCGCACCGTGCCGCCCGGCGGGTGGTACATCCCGCCGAAGATCGGGTAGCGGGGCCGATCGCTTATATCGAGTTGCGGAACGAGCTTTTTGCACTCCTTCGCGTTAAGGAATTCGGACTGCACTCCCATGTATTGAGCCGTGGCCACCGTCATTTTAAAGGCGGAGGCCTCGGCCTCCGAATGGGCCAGGTTGAGGTTGCCGCAGTTGAAGTACATCAGGTTGAAGTCCAGCTCCCGCATCAATTCCGGCCAGAGTTTCATCCCTTCGTCATAGAGCGGGATGTTCTCCTTGCTGCGCTGGTTGGAGCGGACGATCGAAGTGTTGCGCCCGCTTCCCCCGTATCCGACGTACCTGCGTTCGAGAACGGCCACATTGGTCATGCCGTGGTCCCGCCCCAGGTAGTAGGCCGCTCCAAGGCCGTGAAGGCCTCCTCCGATGATGACCGCGTCATAGCTTTTCTGCAGCGCCCGCTTGTGCCAAAGGCGCCTGTCGGTCCCGCGCCCAAATCTGCTTGTGATGTCCCTGAACATATGGGTCAATGACTCCTTTCCGGGTAGTGATTGTTAAAAGTAATCCCTTGGAGGCCGCCCGGATGCCAGGGGGATATCCATGGCGTCAGCCGTGGCCAGGGTGATCGTCCGCATGTCCTCGGGTTCGAGGTTGTGGACGTTGGTCTTTCCGGTGCAGCGCGCAATGATGGCGGTTTCCTGCGCCGTGCCCTTGATCCAGTTCTCAGCCGCCAGTCGGCGCTCCTCTGAGGAAAACCCGTTGCCGAATACCAGGCGGCCGTCTTCTATGGTTCCTCCCATTGCGATACCCATGGCGGCGCCGAAGACGCCGGCCCTGCAGTTCGCCGCCAACACTTTGGCGACGTCGGTGCCGGAGCGAAGTCCGCCAAAGTAGAGCAGGTCGATTTCCTCCTCACGATTCAGTTTTCTCAGCGCCCTGAGCGCATCCCTTATGACGGTGAGGTCCGGGGCTCCGCCAAGTTCGGCCTGGGGGAGTTCGACTCCCGGCGTGCCGTCGAGGACCAGCATGTCGAAGCCGTTTCCCAGGGCGTAGGATACGGCCTCGGGGAGCGCGGCAGCACTGACCGAAAGCCCCGTGAGCTGATCCTTCCGAACCTTTGCCGCGCCTATGGGTTCGAATCGGCCCCCGATTATGTAGACCAGTCCGTCCGCCTCGGTCCGGGGCTCATCCCTGCCCGGCACTATAAGCTGCAGCCAGGGGACCTTCCCGGTACCTCCATCCTCCGGGGCGCGAAATCCCATATAGCCGCATCCCGAAGAGCCGAGCGCCGAAGCCAGAGCTTTTCTCACGTCGTCCGGCGCCTCGTCGAACCCGGCAAAAATGAATGGCTGTTGGAGAGTCAATGACCCGCCCACGGGGGTCGCCGTTGAGCAGTGTTCGCGATAAGGGTCGATTACCAGCCTGGTCAAAGCCGCGGGCAGAAACACCAGATCGTCCAGTTGAGCCGGTCTGCCGGGCGGGAAGGGATTTTTGCGGCGCTTCAGCCGCGCCGCCAGAATTTCCCTTAGCCTGGGGAAGTCGTCCGGCTCCGTGCGGGCCATTGCGTGGATGTGCTCGCGGGTGCGCCTCGAATAATCGGACGTGCCCGTTTCCGTATCGCAGCGCAGACACCTCACCGCCTGCCGCCTGGCAATGTCCCAGTCGTAAGTCGCTTCACATTCAGCGGTAAGAGAATCCGCCGCGCAGACTGACTGGTCCTCGCGTCCAAGAATTTCCCACCGGGGGTCTTGGATGAGAGGGACCCGGCGGGTGCTCCAACAGACACGATAAGGCTCCGGGTGTTTTTGCTCTTCGAGAAATGCCTTGACATAGTGCGCGGCCCGGTGGCCGTGATGAATGGCGTAGACGATGGCCGAAGGCCCGAAAGCGCCGTCGCCCGCGGCAAATACCTTTGCATCGCCGGTTCGCATGGTCTCGAAATCCGCCTTGACCCTTCCCCCCTCCATGAGTCCAAGCCGCTCCAGTTCCTGGTTTTCAGCGCTGACACCGATTGCAAGAAGAACGGCTTGAGTGTCCACCTTGCGGGTGACTTTGTTATCGTAGGCCGGATTGAAGCGCCCGTTCGCATCGAAAACCGATGTGCAGCGCATGAATTCGATTCCCGTCACTCGGCCGCCTTCATGAAGGATGCTCTTGGGCCCCCAGCAGGGGTGGATAATCACACCTTCCGCCTCGGCCTCCTTTACGTCGTAATCCCATGCCGGCATCCGGTCGCGGCTTTCCAGGCAGAACAGTTCGACTTGGGCCGCCCCCGAGCGGAGGGCCGTTCTCGCCATGTCGATTGCTACGTTTCCACCCCCGACCACCACCACGTTGCCTCCGAGCCGAACCGGCTTGCCCGCGTTTGTCTCCGTCAGAAAACCGATGCCCAGAAGGCCTTTGAGCCCCGGTTGCTCGCCAGGCACGCCGAGGCTGCGGTCCCGCCATAAGCCGATGGTCAGCAGCACGGCGTCGTGTCTTGCCTTCAGTTCGTCGAGGCTCACATGTTTGCCGAGCGCGCAATTGAGGTGCGGGCTGATGCCGGGGCAGTGTTTGAGAATCCGGTCGATATCGCGCTCTATGAGCCGGCGGGGAAGCCTGAAAACCGGGATGCCCTGGGTCATCATGCCGCCGAGGCTGTTCGACCTTTCATAGATGTGAACTTCATAGCCCTCTTCGGCGAGGTCTTGAGCGGCTGTAAGGCCCGCGGGACCGCCTCCCACGATGCCGATGCTCTTGCCGCGCCTGACGGGAACAGGCGGCAGATGAGCGCCATCCCGCACCAGATCGGTTACGAACCTTTTCAGGTTGCGAATGGTAACGGGGCCGTCGCTTTCGCCCCGCCTGCACTGCGATTCGCAGGGCATGGCGCACACGCGGCCGCAAACGGACCCGAACGGATTTTTCTCCGTTATGACCTTGAAGGCTTCCTCGAAGCGCTCCTGGGCGATAAGCCCCACATAGGAAGGAATATCCGTTCCAAGCGGGCACCTTCGCTGGCAGGGCGCGGGAATGTATTCTTCTTCACTGTGCTCGTCGTAATATTCTTGGGGCACGAAATTTTCGGCGTTTGCGTTTGTCATGGCCGAATTACTCCTCTTCAACTATCCCTGGATGGGTTGTAAGGCAGGCGCGTAAGGGCCGCCGCCTCAGGTGTCAGCGCCACGAGGTCTTCCCGGGACAACTGTCTGACGTCCGAATATCCATGCTCTCTTACGATAGCCGCCAGTTGCCACCGGACCGTTTCCAGAAAGCGATGGATCTGGAGGGCGCGCTTTTCTACGTCGAATCTCTTCGTGTGTTCCGGGTCCTGGGTGGCTGCGCCTATCACGCAGTTGCCCACACTGCATTGCATGCAGGTGATGCAGCCGGCCGCGATGAGCATGGTGCTCCCGAACGCGGCCGCGGTCGCTCCAAGCGCCATCGCCTTTGCGGCATCGACCCCGTCCTTTATCCCGCCCATCAGGACGATGGGCATTCGGCCCGCGCACCCCAGCTCTTCGAGACCGTCCAGGGCTTCCTGGAGACCGGCGATCGTGGGAATGCCGACATATTCCGCCACCTCGCTCCCGGCGGCGCCGGTCCCGCCCTGCATGCCGTCCAGTTCCATGAAGTCGATGCCGTCTTTAAGGGCTATCTTTATGTCGTCGCGCACGCGTCCGGCGCCCAGCTTAATGCTGACCGGGACCCGCCAGCCCGTTGCCTCCCGGAATTCTTCGACTTTCATGATCAGATCGTCGCCTCCGAGAATATCCGGATGGCGCGAGGGGGACCGCAAATCCATGCCTTCGGGAATGCCGCGCACTGCGGCGATTTCCTTTGTTAGCTTTTCGGCCATCAACTGCCCGCCCAGGCCCGGTTTCGCGCCCTGCGAGATATAGATCTCCACGCAGTCGGCGCGCTTCATGTCATGGACGTTCCAGCCGAGGCGGCCCGCGAGGCACTGTGAGATCATCTGCCGCGCCTCGGCCCGCTCGGCGGAGAGCATGCCGCCTTCGCCGGTGTTTTCCGAGATCCCGGAGAGCCGGGAGGCGATGCCCAGTGCGATCTTCATCTGCGGGCTGAGCGCCCCGAAACTCATCGGTGCGATCATTACGGGCATGCTCAGGTCCAGGGGCCGGCCCCCATGGTTTTCCCCGATAAAGGTGCGCAAGTTAACCTTCGAGACGACTTCGGGATCTTCTCCCGCGCCGCTCATATCCTTTTTGAATCCAATGTCCGAGAAGTGGGGCAGGTGCCTGGACGTGCCGTAACCCCTGATTCTGTAACGGCCGATGTGCGCCTTGACCCGAATGTCCTCCTGGACTTTGGCGTTCCAGTAATCCTGCCGTCCGCCCGAGGAGAAACTGTAGAAGGGGAGTTTGCGCAGGCGGGGTTCCGCCGTGCCGTAGCGCAGGGTCTTGCCCGCGCAGACGATTTTCTTGAATGTGCCGTGGAACGGCAGGTCGTAGCGGTCCAGGAAAGCCATCACCACGTCGATGTCCGAGGAAGAAGGCTCGAGCAGCATCGCGTCGTTGCCGAGGGAATCAACGTTGCCTCCAACGTAAATTTCTCCGCCCATCATGTCTTCGCCGACGCGCTCGCCCGAGTTCCCGAGTACGATGACCCGGCCCCCGTACATCATGTAGCCCGCCATGAAGTTGGCGTTTCCAGCGCAGCACAGGGTCCCCTTCTTCATGACCTGTCCGGCCCTGGACCCGATGTTTCCTTTTACGACGATTTCGCCGCCGCGCATTCCCACCCCGGCAATGGCGCTCGCGTTTCCACCTACTACTATGGAGCCCCGCAGAAGGTTGTCGCCCACCCCCCAGCTCACATTTTTATCCACTTGAATGTGAGGGCCGTCGCAAAGTCCGCCGCAGTAGTACCCGGCCGACCCCCGGACCTTGACCAGTATCGGGCTTATCAAACCGACGCCTATGTAGTGTTTTGCATCCGGATTGATTATCTCGGCGTTCTGGTGCGTGGCCCCGAAACCTCGGAGAGTCTCATTTAGTTTTCGAACCGGCATTTTTGCCAAATCAATCGTTACCATCTCACTTCCCTTCCCCTGCTTTTCCCGTTAATCAATGCAGTCCGCCGCACACTACGCCGTGCCCTGCCTCAACCACAGACCGCAGGTCAGGGGCGCCGGCTCGGTCGTATCCAGGGCGCGTCCTGGAAATAACCTGTTGAGCGCCACTTCTTCGGAGGCGATTGCTATCATTTCATCGTCTTCATATTTGACCATGGGCTTTGCGGCGAGTTTGTCCTTCGCATAGCCGATGGCGTTTTCGGTCGCCACGAGATAGGAAAAAGTCCCGTCCAGGTCGTCGAGCGAACTGCGAAGCGCATCTTCCAGGAGCGCCCCCTGGCTCATCCTGTAGGCCAGGTAGACCGCTATCAGTTCCGTATCGTTTTCCGTGCGAAACTCCATGCCCCGGCGCTCCAGCCGCCTTCGCATGATCCAGTAATTGGTGATCTGGCCGTTATGAACCGTTGCGACGTCGGCAAATCCAGTCGCCCAGAAGGGATGGGCCGTCTCGGGATGTACGCCGGTTTCCGTGGCCAGGCGCGTATGCCCTATGCCGTGGCTGCCGTCGAATCGGCCGATGTCGTAGAGCTTCTGGAGGCCGTAAGGTTGACCGACGTCCTTTATGATATCGAGGCTCGAACCCACCGAAACGAGTTGACCGACATGCTCCATCGCGTAGGAAAAAGCCTGGACGTCGCCCGAGTATTTCACCGACGCACCGTAAGTACAGCCGACTGCTTCATCCTCCACAATTTCCGCTCCATGACCGGCGAGCCCCTCCCGAATCCGCGCAATGTCCTCGCTTTGCCCTCCGTCCCGGTTGACGAAAAACCGCAGGCGCAGCCGCCCTTGCCGCGGTTGTTTGTATATGGCCCAACCTGCCGAATCGGGACCGCGGTGTCGGCATGCGTCCATCATCTCGGTCAGCGCCTCACCGGTGGTCATGCCCAGGTTGGGGCGTTTGTCTTTTTTGAACAGGATTCCGGCAATACTGCACATTGAAGTCTCCTCCGATCTTCAGAAATGTGTTGCCACATTCGAACCGGCTGTTGATAGCCGCAAGGTGTTGAGTCAACCTAATGCAAATAATGTTCCTGCAGTGCAAATTGGGGAGATCTCGTATGAGAAGATGCACGAAGGAAGGGATGAGAACTCAGATTCTTCCTAAAGGGGGCAGGGGGATTCTGTATAAGCCTCTAAGATTCCTTTTATAAAAGGGGGAAAAAACTCCATTTTAGACGCATGTGGAACCAGCCCCGACACGCCGCAGCAGCCACGGTGATGTGGGGGAATCATTCACCCGCAGGGCGTTTAGTCTTCGAGGGTCCTGGGATAGACGAAAATGGAGAGGAATTTTGCGGGCAATTCAATGAGGTTTTCCGGACCGTGGAACGCTTCGGCATCGAAGAAAAGAGAGTCTCCGGGACTCAACTGGTAGATCCGGTTGCCGTGGCGGTACCCCACTACGCCCTGAAGCATATATATGAATTCCATGCCGGCATGGTGAAACATTGGAAACGATTGGGATTCTTCGGTAAGAGTAATGAAATAAGGCTCAATGGCGGTGCTCTTGCCAACGGTGTGGCCGAGAAGTTCATACTGGTGCCCGGCCCTGGAACCGCGGCGCTCGATCTTCAACCCCTCTCCGGCACGAACGAAAGTGGCGTCTCTTTGCTCCTCGAACTGCCGGAAAAAGGCCGTAACCGGGACCTGAAGGGCGTTTGAAAGGGCCTGGAGAGTTCCAAGAGAAGGCGAGGCAATGCCGCGCTCGATCTTGGACAGCATGCCCGCCGACAACCCCGTAAGCCTCGACAGCTCAACGACGGTCATATCGAGTTTCTTCCTGAAAGCGCGCACTTCACGGCCTATGGCCACCTCGAGGCTGCCCTGGCCGGCGCCCGAGTTTGTCAGAAGCTCCAGATTGTTTTCGCGGGAGGCCTGCGACAGGCCTTCTGTATGAGATTTTACCATTCGGGCAGGCTCAAAATCCCTTTAAGTTATTAAAAAATTTCAGAATATGCGCACCAGTTCCTGCCGGGCATGAGCGAGGCGGGACTTGAATATAAAACAACCATTTCTTCGCTCAATAACACATGCGTAAGTGCGCGTCAACTTCGGACATCTAGTGTCGGCCGGTCAAATCCGAAGCAGGCTAGTTGATTCATTTTTGTGCCGTAATTTGATCATTCCCAAATAGTCGAGGCCGGTTCTATTCTTCCGATTCGGTTCATAATTGTGGCAAAAAAATGGCAAATCTACAAAAACGTTCCGCCCCGACGCCCTCCAATACCAGGTTTCAGCATTTCTCAGTTGCTTTGTTCAATATTCGCTTCACTTTTCCCCGGACCACTCGCAAAGCTCAGGCCCTGTATCGACAGCGTTCTTCCTCTTGCCCGAATTTATGCGCGCATTTTCCCCATCTTCTTCTTTCATCGGACCCGGGGCATGCTTCTTGAATTTACTCCATGGCAAATTAATTGACTGTCAGTCAAAAGTGGCGAATGGGATTTTGAGAAATTTGTGCAACGCGAGACGGAAGAAATCCTGACTCACTCGTCTGCATTCTGAATTTCTCGACTCGGACCGGCAGCTCGGTCCGTCATGAAAAAGGTCAGGCGGCGCAACCGCGAATAAACGCCGAAGTCTCAGGCACGCGCATCCATTCGAGAAAGGAGAAAGGGAAGTGGAACAGAAGGCGACCAAAGACGGCATCATGGCAAAGATCAAAGAAGACGGGGTTGAATTCCTTCTGGCCCAGTTTGTCGACATCAACGGATCGGTGAAGGTCAAGCAGGTGCCGGCGGAATGTCTCGGGGACATAGTGGTTGATGGGGCCGGATTTGCCGGCGCAGCCGTCTGGGGCATGGGGCAGGGGCCTCACAGCCACGATCTGATGGCCCGTGCCGATATCGACACCTACCGGCGGCTACCCTGGAAACCCAACGTCGCGGTGCTGAACAGCAATCTGTATGTGGACGGCAAGCCGCATCCCTATTGTCCGCGCGGTAACCTGCTGCGCATGACCGAATCGTTTGCCGCCGAGGGATACGTACTCAACTGCGGGTTCGAGCCCGAACACTTCCTGGTGGTCCGAACCCCGGAGGGCGGCATCAGGATCTGGGACCCTTTGGAAATCGATACCCTGGCCAAGCCCTGTTATGACTTCAAAGGCATGTGCCAGGCTATGGATTATCTGCAGGACGTCATCCGCTACGGCAATCAATTGGGGTTCGAGATTTACCAGAGTGACCACGAAGATGCCAACGGCCAATATGAAGTCAACTTCGGATGGACAAATGCCCTGCATTCGGCCGACCGGTTGACCCTTTTCCGCATGATGACGTCGCAGGTGGCCGCGCAGCGAGGCTGCATCGCCACTTACATGGCAAAGCCGTTCAACGATAAAACGGGTTCGGCCGCGCATCTGCACTTTCACGTTGCGGACGCTGAAACCGGCCGGAACCTTTTTCCGGCGGGCGAGGAGCGCTGCGCCAACGGGCTGGGTCTTTCCGCCCTGGCCCTCCATTATGTTGGCGGCCTTCTCAAGCATATCCGGGCCATTACAGCGGTCGCTTCACCCACGGTAAACTGCTACCGGCGCATACAGAGCGGCGAATTCGTCTTTTCGCCCGCTTCGGGCTACACGTGGACGCCGGCCTTCGCATCTTACGGCGACAACAACCGGACCCAGCTTTACCGCTGTCCGGGTCCGAACAGGTTCGAGGACAGATCGGTCTCAGCCGCGGTCAATCCGTACCTTCTCACGGCGGTGCACATGGCCGCGGGGTTGGACGGCATCAGAAACGAGATCGATCCCGGCGAGCCGTGCATCGGGACAAACCTCTACGAAATGCCTTTCGATGAGCGTCGCCGCCGAGGCATGACGTTGCTGCCTCAAACTCTATTGGACGCGGTGACGGCGCTCGAGGAGGATGAGGTGGTGAAATCCGCGCTGGGTCCGATTGCCGATGAGTTTATCAGGCTGAAAAAATCCGAGTGGAGCGAATTCATGCGATACCAGGTAACTCCATGGGAGATCAAACGTTATCTCACAATGCTTTAGGCAATATTGCCCCGAATGAAGACCGTGTTGAGTAATTTTCTTAGGAAAGGAGGAAAGGAAGATGAGCTTATTAAATGATGAAGGCCGTTTTACCTATCACACCGCTAACTTGAGTCGGCACATCGATTGGAAGGGAGCGTTCGTGATCGGCCTGGCCGGCACCATCCTGGTGACCGGTGTAACCGGCCCGGTTTTGGCGGGTTTGGGGTCGGCCGCAATTCCAAATTTTATCCTGACCACCATTGCCGGTTTTTTGCTCTGCCTTTTTCTGGCGGAACTGGCCGCCATGTTTCCCGACAGGGCCGGCGGACCTCCCGCCTACGCCTATATGGGTTTCATGAAGTGGCCGAAAACCGCCAGACAGGTCAACGGGGCGACCGCCTGGGCTTACTGGCTGGGCTGGAACCCGGTTATCGCCGTCAACATGCTGCTGGTCGTAACGTATGTGAACGCGCTGGCTAAACCGTTCGGGCTCGAATTCAATCCCATATTGCTGGGGACCATCCTGACGGTGGCCCTCTTCCTCGTTGCCTATATGGGAATCAGACCAGGCGCCGTGTTCTCGTACGTTCTCGCAGTACTCTGCATCTTACCGCTCGTGGTCCTTGCCGTAGCCCCATTTGTTTTCAAACCCGAACTGCTCAACTGGGATAACCTCATCCCGCTGAACGTACTGGGGGACTCCATCTTTTCCAGGGTGGGCATAATGCTCTTTATGCAGTATGCCTTTCTGACCACTTGGAACTCCATTGCCATGGAGGCCGCGGCCTGCTACATCGCCGAATGCAAGAACCCCAAGAAGGATGCTCCTATCGCTATGATCCTGGAAGGCATCCTGGGTGTATTTATCTACGTCATGGTCCCCTTGTCCTTCCTGCTGGTCTTGGGTGCGAAAGCCATAGAGCAGGACCCCTACGCCATGTTTGTAAACTTTGTCAATCCCATATTCGGCAAAGTCGGGGTCTGGCTGGTTACTGTCATGCTGCTGGCGGCACTGCTCCTGTCAGCCCTTAACGCAATCATGGGCTGCGCCCGCTCCCTCTACCAGATGTCCCTGGACGGACAGTGTCCGCGGATTTTTTCACACTGCAACAAGCACAACGTGCCTGATTTCGCGATGGCCCTGAACGTCATCGTGAACATCGGCCTGATGGCCATCGAAACGCCTGCCTACATTATGGTGGTCTCCAATGTCGGGTATGTAATATCGTTTGTTCCTGTACTCATAGGTTACTTTCTGTTGCGGAAGAATCATCCGGAATACGAAAGGCCCTTCAAGCTGCCGGAGTTCTTTAAATACATCGCCCTGTTCCTCGCATTCATTTTCACCCTTGTGTGGGTTTGGGGCGGTCCGCTTTGGAGTTGGCAATATTATGGGCTTGGCTGGTTGATCATGCTTGCGTACGTGCCCCTCTATCTGTATAGGACCAAAATCGAGGATAAGAGGGTGGCGGCGGCCGAACAACCGGTATAAGGACCCGCGCGACGGGTGGCGTAAAGTTCCCGGCTCGGCCGCCATGTTCGAGCGTTGAATTGTTGCTTTCTTGTGACCTCCCGGGCCACCCGCGGAGGCAACTGCAATGCTCGGTTGGAATTGGGGTTGAGCCGGAGTGAGACCAGTATGTTTTCGAGAATTTTACTGCCGACGGATGGGACTCCCTGTTCTTTCGCAGCGGCGGAGTACGGACGGGACCTGCTCAAACTGAATCCTTCGGCCCAACTGACCATTCTACATGTTCGCAAGAAACACCAACCCATTTACCGGGCTTACCGGTGGCGGGAAGTTGAAGTCCCGGTCGGCGAGGAAGAGAAAAGACGGATTTGTGAGGCCGAGGAGCGCATCCTGGCCCAGACGGAAAAGATCTTTATAGATGCCGGATTGGCGACCGACACCGATGTGGTGACGGGCGCCCCGGCCGAGGAGATTTGCGCATATGCGCAAAAAGGAGGCTACGACCTGATCGTAATGGGCTCGCGTAATGCCGGCAACATCAAAGCCATGGCAAAAAGCGTAAGTCATAACGTCTTGTGCATGGCCGGGCGCCCGGTTCTCGTTATTAAATGCAGTTTTTAGTTTTGAGTTTTTAGTTTTCAGCAAAGGCCGGAAAGCCAGGCGCCGGAAATTTATGTCCCAACTAAAAACTAAAAACTGAAAACTAAAAACTGGAGTACTGAAATGGTGGGCTCAAAACCCGATGAAAATCACAGTCCCGAGACTTTGGAGGTGCACGGATTTTCCGACAGGGGCAGGGTCCGCCAAATCAACGAGGACTATTTCGGATATTTTATTCCGGCCGATATTGGACTTAAGGAAAAGAGGGGCAGCCTGTTCGCGGTTTCCGACGGCGTGGGAGGAAGCGCTGCCGGAGAAGCCGCCAGTGCGGAGGCTGTCAATGTCTTGCTTCAGGAATACTATTTCGGCGCTCATTCGGAAAAAATTCCGGACAGGTTGAGGAACGCCTTCCAGTTTACCGCATTGCACGTCTATTCTTTATCTTTATCTCACGCTTCCGCGCGCAATATGAAATGCACATTGACGACCCTTCTGGTCGAACACGACCGTTTTTTCATCACGCACGTCGGTGATTCCAAGGTTCTGCTGCTGCGCGATAATCGCATCATTCAGTTGACCAACGATCACAACCTTGTGGGAAAGCTCCTGCGGCTCGGATTGATAACGGAAGAGGATGCCCGCGTGCATCCGAATAGAAATATCCTCCTGAGGGCTATTGGTGAAGGTCCTCTGCTGGTTCCGGATTTCCGCTACGGCACTCTGCGGCCCGGAGACCTGTTCTGCCTGGTAACCGACGGGATTTTGGAACACGCCGCAACTGAAGAGATAAAGGCCTTTTTGCTGGAAAAGGGCTCTTGCCCGGAGGGCCTTGGCCAATTGGTAGCCGAACTCAACAGACGTGGCGGCTACGACAATATGACTATCCTTACCGTTAAGGTGAACAGGGTCCCCTGTTGACACGAACCCCTATTATCCTGTAGCCTCAAGAGCCTGATGCGGGCGCGATGCCGGCCTGCGGCATACTATCATCTCACGAGGCGGTGCTGGAAATGACCAAAGTTGAATGTATTCTGCGCCCGAGTACTGTTATTAAAGTCAAAGATGCGCTTGGCAAATTGGGCATAAAAGGCATGACGGTGATCGAAGCGATAGGTTTCGGGTCTCAAAAAGGACATACGGAAGAAAAATGGAGCCCTGAATTCGACATCGCCCTGCTGCCGAAAACCAAATTGGAGATGGTCGTCCCGGACGATAAGGTGGACGAAATCATCAAGGTGATCATCGAAGTTGCCCGTACGGGAGAAATCGGGGATGGAAAGATTTTCACCTACCCGATAAGCAACGCGATCCGAATTCGCACCGGCGAAACCGGCGAAAACGCCGTTTAATGACTCCGTAAAAGCACGTAGAGCAGCACGAGAAGGATAACGGCCGATGCGAGGACGGCGCCGATCACACGCGGGTTTGTGCGCCTGGCCGGAAGATCCGCCGTTACGACCAGCGGGGGATCGGGTTCATCGATCCATCTGAGGTCCGCCTTCTCCGGGTGCCGCAAATCGTTTGCCATCTCCTCGGCGGAACCATAGCGCTCCTGCTTTCTTCTGCGCATCGCCCTCAATATCGCGGCCCACATCCCTGGATGCAAATCCGGCAATATCGCCGGCAGGGGCTCGGGCGTCTTCGTCATATGCAGACTCATAACGGCCATGGGATTGTCGCCGGTGAAAGGCGGCTTTCCGCTCAACAGGTGATAGGTCAGGCAGCCGATGGCGTAAATATCGCTTGCGGCCCCGCCGCGCTCTCCCCTTATCTGTTCAGGCGCCATGTATTCGGGGGTTCCCATGAGACCTGAAAAACCCCGCCACGTTACCCTGGGGGCCCCTTCCATGAGCGCAATGCCGAAATCCAGGATCTTCAGATGACCATCCGGGGCCAGCACCAGGTTCTCAGGCTTCAAGTCCCGGTGGTAAACTCCCATCTCATGGCAGTATTGGAGCGCATCGAGCAGGTTGGCAACCATGTCTGCGGCCTGATCGGCCGGGAACCTGCCTTGCCGGCCCAGGACCTTCGCCAGCGACTCTCCTTCGGCGTATTTCAACACGAGGTATGGGGGCGCCTGTTCTGAAATCTCCAGGGCCACGGGAACATCCGGGTGGTCCAGAAGTTTGCCGATAGCCACTTCCCGCCTGAAGCGCTCATGGATGGCAGGGTCTCCCAACTGTTCGACATGGGGGACCTTCATGACGACTTTCGCATTGGATTGAAGGTCTTCAGCAAGAAAGACGGCGCTGAATCCCCCCAGCCCAAGGGGTCCCAGAATCTTGTATCGGTCCTGAAAAATCGTACCTGCTTCAAGCATTTCTTGAAAGGGCTCCGGACAGGCTCTCGCCGATTGAGAACTTCACGATCTGCTTCTACTGCAATCTATTCCATGAAGGCGCTCGCGGCGGTGTTTCTCTGCCGGGTTCCACGCAGGCAGCCGCCATCTCCCTGAATGCATCGGGCAGCATGACCCCGGGCAGCGCTTCTCGTTCCCATGAGTGTTTGCCATGTAAATTTTCATCAGCTATTCTACAACTTTTGAAAACAAACACAAGCAAGCGGGCAGGGCTTTGATTCGGCCCGGGCGGCATCGACCCGTAAAGCGATTATTGGCACGCCCCATGCCGGTGCGCCCGGATGACGATCCTTGACTTCCTTCGAAGGCCTGTGGTAGTCGAACCTGGATGCACCCGTCATCCGAGCGCCTTCCGGTTCTTTCAGGCGATCTGGGGAGCCTTTCTTGCACGTAATGGCCGTCAATGGATCACCTCGGAATGAAAAGAGCAGCACCAGCCATATTCTGACTCCGTTGCTGGAGGGCATGCGGGCCGCCGGCGCGACCACTGAACTGGTGCATCTGGGAAAGTTGCAGATTAAACCTTGTCTCGGCTGTTTTCTGTGCTGGGTTAAGACCCCCGGCAAATGCGTGGCAAGCCGCCCGGCCAGGTATCTTGATCGGCGGTCCGGCGGAAAGCGCCGCCGGTCTTCGGCCATGCCCGGCGGATAACTCCAACCTCAGTTCGTCAAGGGCTTGTCCGTAAATAGGCCTTTTAGGGACCGCGCCGGATTTTGGATCGCTTTGGTCGCGACGATTGAGCAAAACCGCAGGCGTAGCCGGCCTACGGTGAGGATTTTGCGATTGAGGAGCGGCCGAAGCGATCCAAAAGCCGGGTGCGGGCACAAAGGATTTATTTACGGACAAGCCCTTGGGCTCGGATCGAAATGAAACAGATATTCAGCATTCTTCTTGGCTTCCTGCCCTGGATTGTTTTTGGAATCGTTTCCGGGCCGTCCCTGTTCAGATTGAACGCCGCCGTCATCGCCTCCCTGGCGCTGTTGCTTATCATGGGTTTCAAACAGCTTGCCAAGGGGTTTGTCCTCACCTGGGGTTCGCTTCTCTTTTTCAGCGTTACCCTGGTCATGGTGGTCCTTTTGAAAAACCGGTGGTTTATCGCGAACCTTGATATACTGGCGCACGGGACACTGGCGGCCATCGCCTGGCTGTCCATTCTTGTGGGCAAACCCTTTGTCCTCCAATACGCAATGCAATCAGTGCCGCCGGAGCGGCAGGGGTCCCCGGTTTTTTACCGGGTATGCCGGAACCTTACAGCCATATGGGGAGCAGTCTTCCTGTTATCCACGGCAATGAGCGTTGCGAAAGCCTACGGCTGGTGGGCGGACGGACCGGGTTTTACGGCGGTGTCCCTCGGCCTGATCGGGTCGGGACTGTGGCTCAACCACTGGTATCCCCAATATACGCGACGCGCCGCGACGACATAGAATCGCTATACGGATAAAGGCTGGTTTCGGGAAGGAGAGCTGCTATAAATCAAGCCATGTCGTTATGCACTTCGCTCTGAACAGTGTTCTGTACATTGGCAACAAGATCCTCTGCTTATCGAGTTGTCAGATCAGTCGTTATCGGCTTTTCAAGATTTGGTTGTTTCAGGTTGGGTTACCGTGAACGAATTTGGTAACAGCAAATTCTACGTTGATCGCCTCAGCATTACAGGAACGATTCATTCGTGCGTGCCTGGGTGAAGTATGCACTCAATCCTCCAGGAATGGATAAAGCCAGTATAAAGGAAATAGGTGAAATGTTGATGCTTGAAGAGTATGACCTCAGCAAGAGCTCCTTTAGGACCCACCGTATCGTATTGCACTACATAGATTGGATATCAGGTGAACTTGCGAAGCCCGTGCCTTTCTTGGTACCGGTAACTGCTGGAAACAAAAAAAATCTTGAATTCCTTCGAGGTTCCAAATGATTTTGGACAGTGAAGATCCCTACAGCAAATCTTGCGATAATACTTAGAAATCTTTGAGAATTACTATCCGGAAATGCGCACTCTCACTTAGAGAAAAGTTCTATGGAGTAAAAGGGCGAGGTGCCCCAATTCAACCGACAGACATCAAAATGAAAAACAATCGATAACAGAATGGCATCCTAATTCGCCGCATTTATTGTGTCGCCTTTATATTGACAATTTCCTGTCTCCGATGTTATCATCCGTATAACCTGAGCCATATGGCAAGTTTTCTATCCGGTTAATCATTTCCACCGGATCAGATCATGCGCATGCGGGGACATTTCAATGCCTAAGAAGACCATCAAAGCGAGCGCTCGTCCAATTTTGACCTCTGCTCCGGTCCAGGTATGGGTCCCGGCGCTCATCTTCACTTCAGTACTCATTTTTTTCCTGATGGCGGTCTTCTTCTTAAACCCCGTAATGACTCCCGATCAAGGGAGAATCATACTTTTATTGTTCGCCCTCCTCGCAGGCTTTTCAACTTTCTTCCTGGGCGGTACAGCGTTGCTGGAGATATCTCAAGCAATCTCGAAAGGATCCAAATTTGGGTTGTCCGCAACAGCAGGGGTGGCAGTTTTCATGCTGTGTTATCTCTACCCGCCGCACTTTATCCACCCTCTTCCGCCTCCTCTCAAGCCGACCCCATTATCTGCCGAGGAAACCAAAATTGTCGGCGTCTGGCTTCTGGAAAAACTAGTTGATACTCGCAATGGTGCTAACCCTGCGCGAGAAACTGAGGAAGCTAGGATGGGAACCAGGATGGAACTTACCGATGACGGCAGGGTGTTAATGACCCTGCCTGCAAAGTCTGTCAGTCATCCGTACGAGGGCATCTATAAGCTAAATGGCAACAAGCTCACGATGACCGTCGCATTTCCAGGCCGCTCTCCAACACCTGAGGTGGACACCGTCACGGCACTGACCGGGAACAAGTTGATAACGTTCAGTTCAAAAGGTCAGATCGGCGAGTGGACGAAGATGGCCAAGTGAAGTGCGCCGGGCCTGTAGATAATGGTGTTAATAAAATGAACAAAGGGATCAAGCCCACACTCCTGACACAACGTGTCTGTACTGATCCCGTTCCCGCCAAAGTTTAGTTATCTCTCTTTCGCCTTGAGAAATGATGCGTTTCTTCTTGATTAATTTAGATAAGATGGCGTGACTGCTTGCCCGGGAGACGCAATGCCGAAGCACTCCGCTGAAAGTCAATTAATTCACGTAACAGGTCGTCGGACCCGCTTTTCCAGGGGGACGGAATCTCATTCCAGGTTTTTCCGTCAATAGATGCATGTCATCTTCCCGGATGTCGGCTCCAGCGATGGCGCGCCCGTTCACAAGGCTCTCCGATCCTTCTGCTTGCCCTTCCGCTGCTTCGGAAACATCTTTTGCCGGTGAAAGCCAGCGCCCCAATGCCTCGGCGAGCTGTTGGCGGCTGAATGGTTTGGAGAGATAATCATCCATTCCGGCGGCAATACATAACTCGCGGTCTCCCTTCATCGCATGCGCGGTAAGGGCGATAATCGGGATATGGGCCCCTGGGTTGCCCGCGAACGCGAAGGTCTCATATTTTCGAATTTCTCGCGAGGCGTCATAGCCATCCATCTGAGGCATCTGGCAATCCATGAGGACCACGTTATAGGTGTTTCGGCAAACCGCTTCTACTGCCTCCACCCCATTGGGAACCATGTCCACGGACAACCCGAATCCCTCAAGCATCATTCTGGTCACCTTCTGGTTTACAAGGTTATCCTCTGCCAACAGTACCTTACCCTCGAATCGCGCCTCTGCCTGGCCGGGCGGCACAAGACTGTCTGCAGGCGCTGTCGAATCGTCGAATGGCAGCGCGCACACCGTAAGCAGAGTGTCATAGAGCTCCGACTGGCTGGCGGGTTTGGTCAGGCAGGCCGTTATTCCAATGTTTCGGGCCTCCTCGATGATGTTATGACCTCCAATGGAGGTGAGCATAATGAGCTTTACCTTACCCAGAGTCGAATCCGCCTTGATCCTTTTAGCAAGTTCGAGGCCGTTCATCCCCGGCATCATAAAGTCCAGAATTACCAGATCGAAGGCCACGCCTCGACAGCAGGCTTCCTTGAGCATGTCGAGGGCGCGGAAGCCATTCGATGCCTGCCAGCCAACCATTCCCAGGGATATTACCTGTTCGTTCAGAATAATCCGATTGGTTTCGTTGTCGTCTACGATCAGCACCCTCAGGCCCCTTAGGTCCCCGCGATGGACGGGGATGCTCAGAGTAGGCGAATTGCCCTTCTTGAGTTCCACCCGGAATCGAAACACGCTCCCTTTTCCCATCGTGCTCTCGACTTCGATGGAGCCCCCCATCATCTCACAGAGCTGTCTGCAAATGGTTAGTCCGAGCCCCGTGCCCCCATATTTCCGGCTCATCGAACCGTCGGCCTGGGAGAAAGCATTGAAGATGTTAAGCTGTGCTTGAGAGGAAATTCCTATTCCGGTGTCCTTTATCTCGAATTGAATTACCATGTCCCGGTCCCTGATCGCGGCAGGGCTTACTTTGACTACCACTTCGCCTTGTTCCGTGAACTTGATCGCGTTGTGGATAAGGTTGCTCAGTATCTGCTTGAGCCGCATCGGGTCGCCTTCAACAATGGTCGGCACATCTTCCCGGATGTGACACACAAGCTCGATGCCCTTCCTGTCAGCGCGTTCGGCAAACAGTCTGGGTATCTCTTCAACGGTACTCCAAAGATTGAATTCGATGCTCTCGAGCTCGAGGCGTCCTGCTTCCATCTTGGAAAAATCGAGTACGTCGTTCAAAGTGCCAAGAAGGGACTTCCCCGACTGAAGCACTGTGTGGGCAAGTTCACGCTGCTCCCCGGTAAGTTCGGTCGCCAGCAGCAACTCGGTCATTCCGAGCACTCCATTCATCGGAGTTCGAATCTCATGGCTCATGTTGGCAAGGAACTGCGATTTGGCTTCGTTGGCCGCAATGGCTCTGGCCGCCATTTCCTTTTCCGTGACGTCTTCGTGAGTGCCAAGGACCCCGATAAAATTTCCTTTGGAATCGAACATGGGAATCCGCCTGATCTCAAAGAGCTGGGCGCCCGATTCGCGCTTCAGTATGTGGTGCAAGGGCGCAAGCGACTTTACCACCTCCATGTCCCACTCATGAAACAAGCTCGCCTCATTATCATTCCACGCCAACTGCCTTTCGGTTTTGCCAACGACACCGGATATCGCTTCGCAGCCCGCTTCCCTGGCGAAGTTCTGGTTGCACCCGAGATAACGCAAGTCAGGACCTTTCCAAAAAATCGAATGAGGAAAGCTCTCAATGACCCTCTGCAGCATTTCCCGAGAGCGCTGTAGAGCTTCATTGGCAATTTTCCGATCGGTGATTTCCTCCCTGAGCCTTTCGGTCAGCCGGGTGAGTTTCGCTCGTCGCCCATGTTCGAGAGCAGCCAATGTCTCAAGCATCTTCGGGACAGGCACTATGCCGATCAGCGAGTCGTCACGGGTAACGATGACGTGATCGAATATTTTTGCTTTCTCACGCTGCATCGCGATGCTGGCGGCAACCTCGAGGGGGGTGCCGGCCTCGATGCTGAGAGGGTTTGTATCCATAATCCGAGAGACCGGTTTCGGATAAAAGAGGGCGACCCCGAATTGCTTGCTCAAAATCCTGTCCAGATGGAGGCTGCTGATCAGGCCGACGGGTTTATCGGCGCGTGTTACCACCAGAGCGTTTATTGGCTCATCGGCGCCGAGCATTTCCTTTGCCTCGCGAATCGGCGTCTGGGGAGAGATACACACAGCAGGCTCAGCAAGAGCATCTATGCTGACGGAGCGCCCTCTGGAGGCCAAATCCTGAATTAGGCCGGTTGCACGGAAAGATAAAGGCGCATCCATTTTCGAACCTGATTCGCTGCTGGCAGTCGATACGGACCGCATGGCATAACCCCCCGAAGTTCCCGGTTCACTTTGTCCATCCAATGATCTAATATACATTCGGAAAAAGTAGGAATATCTTTAGGTCAGCCGTGTTACGTTTTGGTGATTTTTCACAATGGTGCTCGGCCTGTTGGGTTCGGCATTGAAGAAATGGAAAAGGGACACCCTGGAATTTAGGAACCGGACGTGGTTTCATCTAAAGACGATGACGAGGTCCGACTAGTAGATAAGGATTGAAAAAGCCTCTTCGTTGAGGAAGTTATACGACCGGACTCCTATTTTCCCGCCTTGGAGCCATTTATCAAAATCGAGCTCACACTTTTTTAAATGAGGAGAAGATATGGCGCTTTTTGATAACGGACTCAAAATTGGAACTCCCGTTTTGCTTGGTATAGGGGTATTTATTCTCGCTCCGGTGCTCACTCCTGTTGTCGCATCGGTTGTAAAGCCTTTGGTGAAAGCGACGATCAAAACTGGACTCAGCCTTTTTCTAAGGGGAAAAGAGCTGATATCGGAGGCTGCGGAGGGATTCGAAGATATTACTGCCGAAGTCAAAGCGGAGCTGATAGCCGAGAGAGCAGGCCCTGCTGCGAATCCACAGGCGGATGAGGTATCCTGAACAAACTGCCGGCCGATCGAGGAGGGCGGGGTGTCTTGTTGAAAGTGCCCCCTTGAAGAATGCAACGCCGTAAAGGTTTGTTTAAAGCGATTACCCCACTCCATAGGACTGATTGTCCCGGGGCGTCACACTGCCTCAGATTGTGGACCACATAGGCTCTGCCGAAATGTTTCAAAGCGGGAACTTTCAAACGGGCTGTTAATTGCGATACAGTCTCGGAATCCGGACATTTTCCCAACTAATTCATTTTAAAGCACATCTTTGTGAGATTTGCAAAGGGAGCCGAGGCATGGATGAGTAATCGGGAAAAAGCATCACGGATGCCAGCGCTTTAAGCCATTCTTATCCGCGAGTTGCCCTGCCGTTTTGCAGTCCGGACCCACGATCTTCCTTTTTTGTAACCAAAACGTCACTTTAGCAATAATCGTCATTATCCGACAACACGTAGACTGGGGGCGGCATTGCCCACAATCAGCCGCGATGCCCTTCCTTGGTATGTCCCGGTCTTGCGGCGCGCAGATAGTCGGGGCGGGCGGATGTGAGGGATACCAGTCTATTGCGCTCCTTATATGAGGCGGCGCTGTTCCCGTTTTGTTGCTAACAGGTTTAGAGAGGGTCAACTGTAATGAAATCAAGCCTCAGATCGAGATTCCTCGTTCCCACAATAATATTGATCCTTTTGGGGATGGGCTTGGCGAGCTGGTTCAGCTACATGATGGCAGGAGGCATTCTGCGGAAGACAATCAATAGCCAAATGACTCAACTCTGCGATCTCACCAACCAGAGGATGTCCGGTTTCCTGGCTGACCGAAAGCAGGACATCATTTCGTGGAGCCGCCAGGAAACTTTTAGTACGGCTGTGCAATACATTCCGGTAGGAAACACCTCACGCAAGTATGCCTGCAAGTGCTTGCCGGCCTCGTCAAGGAGTCCCGTTATTTCCAGAGAGCTTGTGTGGTGGATATAACAGGTGATGTCGTGGCTTCATCCGATGAAAATCCGGTTGGGAAGTTAAATATTGCCGATCAAGATTACTTCAAAGCATCGCTGGAGGGAAAAGTCGCAATCTCCGAGGTGTTGCTGAACAAGGCTACACAACAGCCCTTGATCGTTATCTCCGCGCCCATACGGGAGACAAGCATCGGGGGAGTAATCTATGGTGAGGTTAATCTCAACAGCTTGAGTCAGAGCTTTTTCGATTCCATCAAGATCGGCGCTCAAGGCCTTGCATTTCTCGTGCAGGCCGATGGCACGATCATATGTCATCCCGATAAATCTCTTGTTTTGAACCAAAGCATCAAGACGACTGCTTTATTTGATGAGATCCGAGCTAAGGGAGCCGGTTTCATGCGGTACGCTTCAGGGGGAAGCAGTAAAATGGCGGCGTATAAAACGAACGAGGACCTGGGGTGGACGCTGGTCATAGAAGCGAGCGAGGAAGAGATTATCTTTCCAATAAAGAGGCTGGGCGCCATTATAGCCTCTATCTGCGGCGGTCTCGCACTGGCGGTCTCGCTGGTTATACTGTTCCTCGTGAATGCTGCCGTAAAATCCATTAATACGATCGCAAATGCTCTGGACGAAAGCGCCGACATGGTGGCCTCCGGTTCCGGGCGGGTCTCCTCGGCCAGCCGGGAGCTTTCGGGGGGAGCATCCAAACAGGCCGCATCCCTGGAGAAGACATTATCGTCTCTCGATTCGATGTCTTCCATGACCAGGCAGAATGCAGAAAACGCCAGGCAGGCCAACGAACTGATGCACGGAACCAAGGAGACCGTCGCGCGGGCCAGTCAGTCGATGGAAATGTTGACCATCTCGATGCGGGAGATCTCCGCGGCCAGCGATGAGACCTCAAAAATCATCAGGACAATCGATGAAATTGCCTTCCAGACCAATATGCTTGCCCTCAACGCAGCAGTGGAAGCGGCCCGCGCCGGAGAATTCGGGGTCGGTTTTGCGGTAGTTGCCGACGAAGTGAGAAATCTCGCCATGAGGGCTGCCGAGGCAGCAAGGAATACCGCTAACCTCATTATTGAAGGCACCGTGAAAAGAGTGAAACAGGGCTCGGAACTGGTGGAGAAAACAGAAAAAGAGTTTCGCGATGTGGCAGCGAGCGTTGGAAGGTCCAGCGAATTAGTAGGCGAGATCAGCGCTGCATCCCTTGAGCAGGCCCAGGGCATAGAGCAGGTCAACAAGGCTGTGAGTGAAATGGATCAGGTGGTTGAGCAAAATGTTGCCAATGCCGGGGAATCTGCTTCCGCATCCGAGCAGATTAATGCTCAGACCGAGCGGATGAAAGATATCGTAGCGGAATTGGTGGCTGTGGTCCAGGGCGCGAATGGCAACGGGAATACAATAAGCGGTTCCTCGATGAGCAGTAATAGGAAAGTTGTCGAAGAGATGCCTCCAGGGGCCTCATCCCCTGTTATAAGAATAAGCAATGCACGGATCCAGAAGGGCAATGGAAAAGATCATGCCCATTTCGGCAAATGGGAACCCAGCCCCGATAAGGTGGTCCCTTTTGACGACGCAGTGATCTGACAATTCCGGGCCCCCCCGATTAACCGGCCTGAATGAGTTTGCCCCTCTTAATTCAGTGTGAGATATCTCTCCCATCTGTTGATTTTAAGTACCCGGTCACGCACGGATTTCTTGGATTTGTTACGTACAGAGGCAGGCCAAAAGGCTGGATTCGCCGTTTTTCAACCAGTCGCAATTCAGGAAACTAGTTACAACCAACTCTCCGCCAGGGATTTCATCATTTCGACCCATTCATCAAAGGTCGCTGGTTTTGTGATAAATAACTCTGCCCCGGCTTGCATGGTGAAGTCGATATCCTTTTGCACTCTGGATGTAGTTAGGATCACAATTGGGATGTTCCGAAGAGCGGGTTCGGCCTTTATTTCGACGAGCGTCTCGCGCCCATCCTTTTTCGGCATATTTAGATCAAGCAGGATAAGGGCTGGAAGTTCTGTCTCCTCATGGCTGGAACGCTCAGACAGGTAGGACATCAGTTCAACCCCGTCCAGAACGCAGGAAAACGCTGCCTCTGCCCCACTTCTTGAGAAGGCCTCTGTTGCCAGCATGCAATCTTCCGGATCGTCATCGGCCATCAATATAGTTTTACTATAATTATCAGACAATTACGCTTTCCGGTCTCATTTGTTTTGCAGGCATGCGGATTATGAAAGTCGAACCTTTTCCCGGCTCACTTTCGGCCCTTATAGTTCCGCTATGCTGTTCGACAATTTTACGGCATACGGCAAGACCCATTCCAACCCCCGCATACTCGCCGCGCCTGTGCAATTTCTGAAACGGCTTAAAAATGCGTTCGACATATTGCTGTTCAAACCCGATGCCATTGTCTTTTACAAAAATCTCCCATGTCCCTTTCCTGTCAGACTTGCCATAAATCTTTATGTGAGGAGTTTCATCACTGCGGAACTTAAGAGCGTTTCCAATCAGATTCTGAAAGAGCCGCAGCATCTGACTTTCATCAGCCTCGATGGCAGGCATGTTTTCAATTTCGATCCGGCAACCCGTCTCTTCGACCAATGCTTCAAAAACATCCGCGGCCTCTCGTGCTATTCTTACAAGGTCTATCTTGTCAAATGGTTCGGGTATAGCAGCCACCATAGAAAATTCAAGCAACTCATGCAATAGCTCACGCATCCGGCTCGCGGAAATGATCACGCGGTCAAGGTAATCCTTGCTGGTATTGTCCAAAACAGCGGTGCATCTTTGTATAGCCAAGTCGCAGAAAGTCTGTATCTTTCGCAGAGGTTCCTGCAGATCGTGGGCTGCTACAAAAGCAAAATCCTGCAATTCCTTATTTATCATTTCAAGGCGCGAGGCATAGACTTTAAGCTCTTCTTGAGACTTCCTTCTCTGCTCGGCCAACCGTATTGACGCGATCCCGTAAGAAAGGTTTTCGGCCAGGTTGCTGAGCAGGCTCGATTCCCCTTCGTCGAAAGCGTCCGGCTCCGAAGCATAGATTCCAAGCGCCCCAATGACATGTCCCTCCACAATGAGGGGTAAGGAGATAGAAGAAGTGATGCCTCTTTTGGCCGCCTCGAAACGCCATGGCGCAAACGACGGATTTGATTCGGCGTTTTGGGAAACAGACATTTTGCCGGTGCGAATGGAAATTCCGCACGGACCTTGGCCTCTTTCGTTGTCGGCCCACGTGATTCGCGCCTGGGCCAAGTAGCCGTAATCGTATCCGGCGGACACAATCGGCACAACTGATTTGTTTTCATCATTTTTGGCAAAACCAACCCATACCAATCGGTATCCGCCTACATCCGCCACGATTCGGCAGACTTGCCGCAGCAGTTCCATCTCATCCGTCTGACGCACCATCGCCTGATTGAATTCACTCAGGGTTCTTAATGCCCTGTCGGCTTTCCGGAATTCCTCCTCGGCAATTTTTCTGGCAGTGATGTCGCGGTTCACTTCGAGAAACCCTTCCGGCTTGCCGTCCAGGCCAAACTGAACGGCCCATCTACTATCGACGACTATGCGTTCGCCGTTTGCCTTGGTATGTTTTAGTTCGCCCCTCCATTCTCCTTTTTGGAGGACAACTTCTAAAACCGTTTCGAGTGGTAAGGGAAACGCCGTCTTAAGAAACTCATGGCTTATCTGTCCTAATGTCTCCTCTTTACGAAACCCGTATGTCTCTTCGGCGCCTTTGCTCCAGAAGACTATTCTGTCGTCAATATCCCTTGCCAATATGGCATCATGGGCAAAATCGATGATTTCAGCTTTCTCTCTGAGTTCCTCGGATGCCTTGAGCAGTTCCGCCGTGCGCTCCTTGACGCGAAGTTCCAGTTCATTCCTGGACTTTCTAAGCTCCTCCTCCATACGCTTGCGCTCCGTAATATCACGATGATGCCACATCCGGCCACTTGGCTTCCCATCAACCGTGAGCGGGACAAAATCCCGCAGGAGCACCTGCCCGTCGCGCATCGTGACCTCTTCACCCCTTACCCGATTTCCCTGCGTGACAATCTGGTGGACGCGGGCCACATTAACCTCTGGGTCGGCATAGGCGGACAAGACTTTTTGAATCATTTCCTTAGCCCTCATTCCGATCAGATCGGATGGGCACTCAGCAAAACCGAACTGGTCGCAAAAATATTGATTTGCGAACTCGACTCGGTCATCTTCGCCAACGAGCAGAATACCGTACAGAACATTGGACAATATATTGTTGAAGCGCTGAACGGTCGTTCGGAGCCTTTCTTCGGCCCGCTTGCGCTCTGTCATATCCCAGATCAGGCCGTTAACCCTAAAGGGCCGACCTTTGTCGTCACAAAGCAATCTCCCTCGTGCGGTGATATGATGTATACTCCCATTCGGCCATACAGCCCTGTACTCTGTTTCATACGGCGCGCCGTGTTCAACGGTCCGGACAAGAGCAGTACGCAACTTTTCACGATCATCGGGGTGCACCGCATCGAAAAACTCTTCGGCTGCCCCGGAAAACTTCGAAGCCTCGATACCGAGAAGGCGACAGACCTGGTCGTCAAAAACGTGCTTGTTTTCAGCAACGTCCAAATGCCACACGCCCATCTCGGCGGATCGTGGCGCAAGGTCCAGCTTTGACTGGTTCTCCCGCAACTCCTCCTCAGCCTGCTTTCGCCCTGCGATTTCACTCAGCAGTTGCTCGTTGGCCGCTTCGAGCCGGCCGGTCCGTTCTTTGACCAACTCCTCAAGATGCTCGTGATGCCTGGTTAGTTCGTCATTGGCCTGCTTGAGCTTCAGGCTCGACTCGGCTACTTCGCGTGACCTTGCATAGATGTCCGCCTCCATTCTCACGGCTTGTTCACGCAGCTCTTCAGTCGATTGAGCCTGTTCTGCGCCCTGCTGCTTTAGCAGCACATACTCCGTGACATTCTCGACCCGGTGAAAGATATACGCGAGAGATCCGTCAGGATTAAAAACAGGGGAATTGACAGCGCTCCAATAACGCACCTCGAAGCCGCCGCCTTCAGATTCCGATTTGCGGACGTCGTGCCTCTGCAATCCCATGGTGTCCGCCATGCGGGTTCGCAGCACTCGATTGAAAGAGGCAAGGGATTTAGGAACCACTTCGTCCGCAGAGGCATCGTCTTTGGGATACTCCGGAAACACGTCAAAGACATAACGGCCGATGATTTCGGGGCGCCGGGTCAGAGTCGCTTCCAGGTATGCGTCACTGGCCGCGACTATCCGCAAGTTGGGGTCGAGGATCATGTAGAGGCCTGGCGCCTGTTCGAACAGGGTCTTAAAATCCGGTTCGACGAATGACTCTTTGCTCATTGCCGACTCCTGGTGCGCGCGCCGCGGTTCAAGCGCGAAGCGTTTTCCGGCTGAGTTCCTGTATCGTCTATTGGTGCATTTTTTCGCCCGGGTCTGCCATATCGCCGCTGATTCTGGGGGTGCTATTCCTTTGATTGAGGGATGGAGAGAGTAATTCGGAAGGTAACTTTATCGCTGATTTTGGTGAATGTGCCAAGCGAAAAGAGAAATTGAAGGTGCATGACAATTTCAAGTATCGCGCTCCTTCATGTTCTCCGGCCTTTGAGTTATTCCTGCGCGTGATTATGTTGATGCGGGATAAAAACCGGAAGAGGGCGGCCATAATGAAGAAGCAGCTTGTATTCGTGGGCGGAGGACATGCCCATCTGAGCGCGCTGGTTGGTTTGGGAGACTACATGAAAGGCGGTCGCCTTGTAACCCTGATCAGCCCTTTCGGCTATCATTACTACTCCGGAATGGGGCCCGGGATGCTTTCCGGCATCTACGAGCCGTGGCAAATCCGATTCAATGTCAGGAAAATGGTCGAGGACAGGGGCGGCAGTTTTATCGAAGGCAGTGTCAAAAGGATTGATCCTCGAAATCGCATGCTGTTTTTGGAAGACGGTTCGGCGGTTCGCTACGATATCGCCTCTTTCAATACAGGCAGCGAGGTGCCGCTGGGCGGGCTTGGCCCTCAGGACGGGTTTGTCGTCCCGGTCAAGCCCGTGGTAAATCTCTACGAGGCCCGCAAATCCATTCTTGACCGAAATAACGGCAATCCCCTTGAGATCGTAGTTGCGGGCGGCGGTCCAGCAGGTGTCGAAATTGCCGCTAATGTGTGGAGATTGCTGCGCGATAACGGAAAGCCCGCACGGGTGACGCTTGTTGCCGGTGGTCGGGTCCTGCCGGGCGCCGGCGAGAAAGCAAGACGTCTTGCCGTCGGTTCCCTTGCAAAAAAAGGCATTCGTGTTCTCGAAGGCGCAAGAGTAGAGTCTGTTGAAAAGGGGCGCGCAAACATCACCGGGACCGGCGCCATTCCCTTCGACTACGCCTTCATGGCTATTGGAACCAAACCCACGGCTCTCTTTCGCGATTCCGGCATCCCCACTGGAGAAGATGGGGGACTCTCGGTCAACCGATATCTTCAAAGCGTCGCCTATCCCGAACTTTTCGGAGGAGGGGACTGCATCAGCCTTACGGGACACAACCTGGCCAAGGTCGGCGTATACGCGGTGCGTCAGGCCCCCATACTGCGCCATAATCTGGGCGTCGCGCTCGACGGCGGCGAGATGCAACAATTTATTCCTCAAGAAAGCTATATGCTTATCCTGAATATGGGCGACGGCAGGGGAATTTTGCGGAAGGAAAACCTGGTCTGGGACGGCAGGTCCTCTTTCCTTCTCAAAGACTTCATCGATAAGCGTTTTATGAAGAAATTTCAGGTCTCGGGAGAGTTGTCCGATCGCTCAAACTGCAGCTAAATGAGGCCGGAGGTGAAAAATCATGGGTTTACGCGACTATTTCAGGCCTGTTTCAAACTGGTCGGTGCAAAGGGTCCGGGAATTCATGGACGATCACAACCCCGAGGACTACAACCTCGTGGACGTGCGCCAACCGGGCGAATACGAACAAAAGCACCTGCCGGGGGCAAAGCTGATTCCGGCTGGGGAGCTGGCGGGAAGGCTCGATGAACTCGATCCCCAAAAGCCCACCATTACCTATTGAGCAGCGGGTGTCCGCAGCCGTGCTGCTGCGTCGCTCTTATCCCGCTCCGGGTTCAGGGACGTCCACAGCATGGAGGGAGGTCTGAAGGCATGGGAGGGGATTCTTCCCCGGGGCTTTCCGGAACCCCTGATCGCCTATTTCACCCCTGCAGGCGCCCCCGGGGAATACATTGCGCTCGCCTGGCTCCTCGAGGATGGAACGGCCGGGTTTTATGGTGAAATCGCAAAGAAGTTCGACGAAACAGGCCTGAGCGGCCTCTTCGACCGACTTGCCGAGTTGGAGGAGCGCCACAAAGAAAAGCTTTTCGAGCTCTACGGTTCCATTTCGGGCAGTAAAGCAGGGGCTGATTTCCCACATGGCATCCTTTCGGATGACTCGAAAGGCTGGTTCATCGAAGGGGGAATAACTCTGGAAGAAGCGCTCGGCTGGATGGAGGGAAAGCAGGTAAAGGACATCCTAGAGCTATGTATCGCCCTTGAGACTATTGCTTACGATCGCTACATAGTTATGGCGCGCAAGGTTGAAGATGCCCTCTCGAAGGAAGTTTTCGAGCTGCTTTCGCAGGAAGAAAAAGAACACCTCGGCGAGATGACCGAGCGAATCGAAAAAATTCCGGCAGGACTTCTCCGGGCGCCGGAGTAAAGCAATACAAAAAACCGTTGACGAGCCATGTCTTAATAACTTTGAGTTAATCCGCGCGTAGCGGATGCGTGGTGGACAGTCCTTCTTTCAGCCGCGCGACGTGCAACACGCGGCTTTCAATGTCTGCCTGGTCGAACTGCAAGGCGCAAGCCTCCGATACGCGCGAGCCGTGCCGGAACATCAAAGGCAAAAGGCAACGGTCGCGGGCCTTATTTCTGCCGCCTTTGGTGGCGGCAATCAGCTTATCGACCTCGGCGGAAACGTGGCGTTTTCGGTCGTTCACGTCCGTTTACCTTTCAGGCGTGCAATCCGTCTTGTAAAGAATGATTACGAGGTTGAAAGGAAATGCTCACTTCAACATCCTCATCGAGCTTTCCAAGGATCGTAATCATTCGATCAAGCGTAAAGCGCTCAAGCCGCGCGTTGCGGATGCGCGAAAACTCGGAATGCGATACGCCTGTAAGTTTTTCGGCTTCACGTGTCGATAGCTTTCGTTCGTCAAGCGTGCGTATGATCTTGGCTGCAAGAATGGCGCGAGCCTGTTCGACGCTGGCATTTCTGCGGCCAAGGTCACGAAACACATTGCCGCTGCCGCGAATAAGTTCAAGATCGTCGTTCATTGTAAAGCCTCCTCCAGTCGTTTCAGGCGCTCACGGATGAGATGCACCTCCATTTGAGGCGTCTTAATCCCGGCCTTGGATTTCTTCTGAAAGGCGTGGATGACCCAAATATCAGCGCCAATCTTAACAGCGTAAATAACGCGGAAAGCATCCCCTCGATGCTGAAGCGCAATTTAAAAAACCCCGCCGTCAACACCTTTGAACGGCTTGGCCTTGTCCGATTTGCTGCCCTCGGCAGCAATCGTAAGTGCGCTCAGTATATCGCCCTGCACGCCTTCGGGAAATTCTTCGAAATCCCTCCGCGCCGCCTTGATCCATGAAATCGGCCTGGTATTTCTCATGTGCTTAATGGTGACATATTTGTCACCACTTTGCAAGCCCTTTTTCTCGCTTTTATCATTTTGTCTGGTGTTTCGGGTCCACAGACGGTCCTTGCAGCTTGAATCGATCATGATTAGGGTCATCGGAACGTTGCTGTAATAATTCCGTTTCTTCTCCTTAACCTCCTCTCCGACAAAACGCGGTCGGGCTGTTGGCCGCCTGATGCATTTCACCGGGCAAGAACTCCCGGCCGTCAGGCCCTTTGTCGGCGGGTGAAAAGGAGCGGTATCGAATTTTCCGATGTTCCGGGACCCGCAAACCGACACGAGGAGGTCTGAAATGGATTGCACCGCGGCTAAGCCGGCGCCCGCGTGTTCTGCTCTTTGGGTTCGCGTTCGTTTCCTGCCCCGGGTCTGCGCATTGGTACTCTTCATTGTTGCGTGCGGTTGCGCGCACTATTCCATCAACCAGCCTTTGAAGCAATCGGACCCACAGGGGGGATATCGCACCAGGAACTTCAAACACGTGGGAAATGATAACGACTTTTTGCTCCTGCTCACCTTTTCCGGCGGAGGGACACGTGCCGCTGCTTTTTCCTATGGTGTGCTTGAAGCTCTGAGGGACACGGAGGTCTCCATCCACGGCCGCAGGAAGCGCATGCTGGACGAAGTAGACCTGATCTCGGGCGTTTCCGGCGGAAGTTTTACGGCGGCCTACTATGGGCTCTTCGGGGATCGAATCTTTGAGGATTTCGAGTCCCGCTTTTTAAAGAAGAACATCCAGGGTGATCTTGTCAGCGGCACTCTTTTCAACCCTGTCAACTGGGCGAAGCTTTCTTCTCCCTACTATACCCGCAGCGATCTTGCAGCGGACTACTATGACAAGTATGTATTCGATCACGCAACTTTTGGCGATATCCTGGCCCATGGGGGGCCGATGATCGTCATCAATGCCACGGATATGACGCTTGGAACCCGGTTTTCCTTTGTTCAGGATCCTTTCGATGCGATCTGCTCGGACCTTTGCTCTTTCCCGGTGGCCCGCGCATGCGCCGCCTCCTCGGCAGTACCCGTTTTACTGAGTCCCCTCACTTTGCGGAACTACGCGGGCCAGTGTGGTTATCAGTTGCCCCCGGCTCTCGCGGAGGCCATGCAACCCCCACGGGATGTTACGTCGCGCCGCCTCGATCTGGCCAATAACATGCTTCCATTCCTGGATTCGAAAAACAAGCCGTACATCCACCTCGTTGACGGTGGAGTTGCGGACAATCTTGGCTTAAGGGCCATTCTCGAACGCGTAACGCTTATGGGCGACCCCTGGACCACCTTGAAATACGCCAACTTGACAAACGTGCATAAAATCGTCTTCGTAGTGGTAAATGCGGAAACGGAAATCGACACCAAATGGGATCGTTTCGAAAAGGTCCCTCCCTTTGGCGCAATAATCGATTCCTATTCATCCATAGCCATTGCCCGCTACAACGTGGAGACGGTGGCGCTTCTGAGGGAGAGCTTCTCCCGCTGGGCCGATGAAATTCGCATCGGGCGCTGCGGTTCGTCGAAAATCACCACTGAACCGGGTTCCTGCGGCGATATTGAGTTCTACTTGGTGGAAGTGAAGTTCGATGCCCTGGACGATGAAGCCGAACGCCATTATTTCAAACAGCTCCCCACCTCATTTGCGCTGAAACCTGAAGAAGTTGACAAACTGCGGAATGCCGCCCGTCAAATTCTTGCGGGGTCGAGGGAATTCCAGCGGCTGATTCAAGACCTTGAGCAGGAGCAAAAGACTCGTTAGTGGCTTTCAAATCATCTTGTGGGCTGTCTAGGACCGGTTTTTCAGCGGACTATCGAGTACCGGAACCCGCTTGTTTTCTCATCGCGGCATGACGTGAACGCGAACCGAAGGGACCCTCCATGACTGAAACCAGACACGACATCACCCGCACGCTGTTTGCGGTGCTTTTCATCGGAGCCCTGCTCGGTACGTCGTTCTGGATCCTCGAACCGTTCCTCGGGGCCGCGATCTGGGCAGTGACGATCGTAACGGCGACCTGGCCGTTGATGATTTCCATCCAGGGCCGGCTTTGGGGCCGCCGATCTCTGGCAGTGGCGGTCATGACCGTGGTCCTTCTCTGCATCCTGGTGGTGCCTCTCTGGCTGTCTATCGGCACGATCGTGTCCAACGCCGATCGGATAGCCGACTGGGTGAAGTCTCTATCCACCTTCGAGGTCCCGCCTCCGCCGGCATGGCTGGGCGCCATACCGCTTGTCGGCAAGAACCTGGTAGCGACATGGGACAAGGTCGGGGTAGCGGGAATCCAGGATTTTTTGAAAAAACTGGCCCCATATGGCGGCGGCGCCATCCGGTGGTTCATCACTAAGGTTGGTGACTTCGGGGTCCTGGTCCTCCAATTCCTGCTGACCGTGGTGTTTGCCGCGCTCCTTTACGCCAAAGGTGAGCATATGGCCTCCTGGATAAAGCGTTTTGGACATCGGTTGGCAGGACCACGGGGGGAGACCTCGATCCTTTTGGCCGGACAGGCCGTGCGCGGCGTCGCCCTCGGTGTTGTCGTGACCGCCCTGGTTCAGTCAGTCCTCGGCGGCTTGGGTCTCGCCATCGTTGGAGTTCCTTTTGCTGCGGTCCTCACCGCATTGATGTTCATGCTGGCTATCGCCCAGATCGGTCCCCTGCTGGTGCTCGTCCCCGCGGTGGTCTGGCTGTACTGGAGCAACAGCATAGGCTGGGGAACTTTTCTTCTGGTCTGGACGCTGGTGGTCGGAACCATGGACAGCTTCCTGCGCCCAATTTTGATCAGGAAAGGCGCCGATCTTCCCCTGCTGCTCATTTTCGCCGGTGTGGTGGGCGGTCTGATTGCGTTCGGCCTCATCGGCATCTTCGTGGGGCCGGTAGTGCTCGCCGTGTCCCACACATTGCTGTCGGCCTGGGTCGATGAGGAAATCGTCGAGGTCGAGTCACCCCCGCCGCAAGAGCCGTGAAAATGCCCCCCGCGCCCCCTCGGCTCTTATTTGAATTTGGCGAAGATCACAAATTCATCGAACAGCAGCTTGCATCAGGAATAGATTTACAGTGCCCCCCGATAGAAGGCCAGTCTCCCCGCGTAGGGATGGAATGCGTCCACAATAGTCCGCTGTTCGTCCGGGCTGAGAGGGCTAAAGCTTCGGCCTGTTTCCGCAAGCGTTCGAACATGAGAACCGTTGGAGCAACCGATAACGGCAACGCTGATGGGCTGTGATAATGCGAATCGGATCAGCATCTCCGGTGTGATGCCCGCATCCGGCAATATATAGTGAGAGGCGCCAAGCACCTTCATTCCTATCACCGCGATACCTTTTTCCAGTGCGGCGGGCAACGCCGAATCCATGAATCCGCCAAGTGCGGCTTCGACGGGATTTACAGGCATCATGACGGAATCGATCGGCCATTCCCGTATCGCTCTCTCCAGGATTTTCGGATTGTGATGACCGGTGACTCCGATAAAACGCGTTTTCCCATTGGTTTTGGCTTCCATGAACGCCTCCAGCGCTCCACCGGGACGTGAGATCATTTCCAGGTCCTCCTCGGTTCTCACGTCATGGATTTGCCACAGATCAAGGGACTCGATGCGCATGTTTCCGAGCGTTTTATCGAGATCGGCAAGAGCCCCGTTCCTGCTTCTCGCCGCTGACTTACTCGCCTGGAAAATCCCGGCTCGATCCTCGGGATGCCTCGACCAGACCCGTCCGTAATACAGCTCACTTCCCGCATAGGCCCGTGCACAGTCGAAGTAGCCAACCCCCTGAGCGACGGCTTCCCGGATCACCTTCCAGGTCTCGTCTTCCTGCCCGTAGGTCCTCAAGACCCCCTCACCGCCCAATCCCGTGACGGTAACTTCAATGCCGGTCTTTCCAAATGCTCTGGTGGGTATGACACCGACCGACATGGCAGCATCCCGGCTCATGGGAAACTCTCCGTATGCTCTACGGGAAGTTCGATAATAAAAGTTGCTCCCTCACCCGGTGTGCTCCTGGCGGTTATGCTCCCTCCATGCCGCTCGACTATCTTGCGGCATATGGCAAGCCCCATGCCGGTCCCTCCGTATTTGGGGCTCCATTTGTTGAGCTGCTGAAAGGGCTTGAAGATGAGGTCGAGGTATTGTTCCTCGAATCCGATCCCGTTGTCCTCGACAAAGATTTTGCATATCCCGTCGCTTGTGTGTCCGTGCACTTTGACCAGGGCTTTTTCAGTGTCCTTGCGGTACCGTATGGAATTGGCGATAAGATTTTGAAAAAGTTGCCGCATTTGACTGATGTCCGCTTCTATCGAGGGCAGGTCTCCGATCTCTATACCGGCCCCGGCTTGTGCTATGGCCAACTCTATATCGTCGACCGCATGCCTGGCGACATCTGCGAGGTTAATCAGCCCGAAACGGCTCTGAAGCGAGGCCATGCGTGAGTAGTTGAGCAGGGCATGGAGCAAATCCGACATCCTGTTTGCCGAGCCGATTATACGGGTCAGGTAGTCCTGGCCGCCACCGGCGAGTTGTTCCTTGAATCTTGCGCCAAGCATATGACCGAAAGTCTGAATCTTCCTAAGCGGCTCCTGCAAATCATGAGATGCCACGAAAGCAAATTCCTGCAACTCTTCATTGAGCCTTTCGAGCTTGGCGGCGTGTTCCCGAAGTATCTTGTTGCTGATCCGCAGTGCGTTGGTCCGCTCCTGGACCCTCAACTCGAGCTCATCACGCGATCTTCTAAGTTCCTCCTCCATGTGTTTGTGCTCGGTGATGTCCCAGATAAGCCCGTTAATCCTCATTGGCTGACCTACTTCATTACAGAACAATTTTGCACGGGCAATGATGTGATGGACGCTTCCACCCGGCCAGACCACCCGATACTCCGTTTCATATGGCACATTCTGTTCTATGGTTCGGGCCAATGCCGCCTTGATCTTCTCACAGTCGTCAGGATGTACCGCCTTGTAGAACTCCTCCGCAGTTCCGGTGAATTCAGCCGGGGCGGTGCCCAGAAGATGACAGACCTGATCGTCAAAACGACGTTTGTTTTCGGTTAGATCCAGGTCCCACACACCCATATGAGCGGATCGCAGCGCAAGATCTAGCCTGGACTGGTTCTCGCGCAGTTCCTCTTCCATCCGCTTGCGTTCGAGTTCTCCCGCAGCGCGGACTGCCACCAGTCGGAGCACCGATTCAGCGAGATGGCGGTTCACCAGGGGTTGTCGCCCAATGATCGCGATAAGTCCAATCGGTTGTCCGTCGGAGCCCCAAAGGATGGTTCCGACATAACTCTCGGCCTCCATCTCCTGCAGCACGACGTCCTTGGGAAACAAATGGCGCACGCCCTTTGGAAAGCAACAAATCTTCTTTTCCACCACTTCGCCGCAGGGAGTATCTTTAAGGGCATAGGTCACATTGTCCTCAAATTTGCCATCGAAGTAGACAGCCAAAGTGCGAGCGGACAGGCTGTCCTCCTCCAGTCGGTCGATGCAGACAAAGTCCATTCCAAGGCTCTGGCCCAGGTATCTCGCCAGCGATTCAAAGAAGTTCTCGCCAGAGTCTATCCGGCCGCACTGTGCCAGGAAAACTTGAGTGTCTTCAATCAGCTTGCGTTCGGTGATATCCCTGAAGTAAACGGATAATCCCTCGGAGGATGGGTATGCATGGCATTCCCACCATTTATTGAAAGGGCTTGGGTGGTATTCCTCGAAATGAACGGGCGTATTTGATTCGACCGCGGAATGATAAAGGAAATAAGAGTCCAGGTTGACGGCATCGGGGAAGCGTTCCCAAAAGATACCGCCAATGAGGTCTTCCGTTTTCATGCCCAGCATTTGCGCTCCGGCCCCGTTCAGGTATGTGATACGCCACTCGCGGTCAACCGAAACAAACCCGTCGGTTATGCTCTCAAGGGTCAGGTTGAGTTTTTGATAAGCCTTCTTTAATTGCTCCTCGGCCAACTTGCGACCGGCTATTTCCCAGGCAACATCAGCCAGGTACGATGCTGCTTCGGTATCTTTTTGCGTGTAATCGTCCGGTTTGTTACCAATACCAAGTACGGCTACAACTCGGCCCGATCTCATAATCGGCAGGGCCAATTCCCGGATAACAGGAGGATGTCCGTCGGGCATTCCTTTCCGATGAGGCAACGCAGGGTAGTCATTGCGTATCACCGGGCGCTTTTCACGAACACAGTCCACCCACGCGCCTGCCTTCTCTATGGGGCAGTGCCTGTTCTCCCACTCCGCGACGCCTGATCCCTCGACCGTGCGTGTTGACCAAACCTGGAGAGAAAGGGTTTTCCGATCGGGTTCAACAAAGTGGAAAAAACCTATGGGGCTGTTGGTGAGCGCGCAAATTTTATCGAGCGTATTCTGAAGGATCTCCTCGCTGGAATGAGATACTGCGAACTCCACCAGGTTGAGACGTTCATGTATAAGCCCCTCGGCACGCTTCCGCTCGGTGATGTCGCGAATCACGCTGATCAGGGTCCGAGCGCCTTCGATTGTCTCGCCCCGGGAACTGACCTCGACCGGGAATATGCTTCCGTCCCTGCGCCGGTGAACAGTTTCGAAGAGAATGCCTCTTCTTTCCGCCTCTGCCATTTGTTCGGGGGTCACCATTCTGGTATCGGGCGCCCGCAGGTCGTGAATCGTCAGCGTCAGCAATGCTTCGTAGCTGTACCCATACGCTTCTACGGCAGCGGCGTTTGCTTCGAGAATGCGGCCGTCGTCATGCCTCATGAATAAAATGATGTCGCGACTTTGGGCCGCCAAAAGCGCATGACGCCGCAGGGCCTCTTCACTCCGCTTACGCATCGAGATGTCGCGGATGAGCCACCGCAAACTGATGCCTTCGTGCTCCGAGACTTGAACTTTGGCGATACTTACCGATGCCCAGAAAGGTTCTCCTTTCCAGGGCCGGAAACGAAGCTCCCGGTCTTTTAAGGCTTCGAGGCCGGCCATCTCGTTTAACCGCTCGAAGTAGGCTGCCTTATCCTCTTTATTCACCAGGAGAGCCAATGGCTTGCCGATGATGCAGTCGCGCGCGGAGTCGAAGAGTTCGGCTGCAGCCAGATTGGCCTGCTTGATAACCCCCTGAAGATCGGTCACTAAATATCCGTCGGGAGCATCATCGAAAAGATCGACATACCTCTGGTGCTCCCGCTGCACCTTTCGGCAGGCTTCAGCCAGCTCTTCGCGTTGCGCATCGACCTCTTCGTGGGCAGCCCGAAGCTCCTCCATCGCATTGGCAAGGTTATTCAATACACCTTTCAGCAACAGATCGTTTTCGGGAAGCAGTATCCCCTTCGAACGGTCTCGAAGCATTTCAAGTATTGAGTCGACTTTATGCTCTGCAAGAGAGTAGCGGCTATCGGGTTGCATGAGGCCCCCTTCTGAAAAGCTGAGAGGTGGCGGCGCGCTTTAAATCTTATATTGCGATCCCCGCGGGGCCATTGGGTGGACAAATGCCAATGCGAAATGGGAGTTTGACTAATTAACCGAAATCTATCATCGGCCGGCTTTTTTTACAATATTATATAACCGAGGTAGCCGCCGGAAGTTTAAATCGTAACCCTGGCAACCCGGGGCTTCCAGGTGAAAGCAGCCCAATAATGGCTTATAATTAGGCGGCAAGTGTGGTATCGGGGAAGCGAAATCTATTTTAGCCGACCTGAGACGCGCGGTTGTCCGGGCCTTGCCCTCATTCGGATCGATATATCCGAATGTCCTTCGTCAAGGCATGCGGAAAATGCCCTTTCAACAGGCTGCTCCTGCAGGCCGTTTGTCGGAGCATCCTCGATTTTATTGTAAATGATGAGGGAACCGGTATGGAAGTTGAGAAGCAGAATACACAAGCACCACCCGGAAACGATGCTGTCGAAGAACCTTTCCCTGTCGTCGCTCTTGGAGCTTCAGCGGGCGGGCTCGAAGCGCTCCAGGATTTTTTTGACCACATGCCGCCCGACTCGGGCATGGCCTTCATGGTCATCCAGCACCTGAACCCCAAGGGTAAAAGCATGCTGGGGGCTATCCTGCAAAAGCACACGCAAATGAAGGTCCTGGATGCCGAAGACGAGATGAAGGTCCAGCCAAACCTCGTTTATCTCAATCCCGCCGGAAAGGATGTCGGCATCTTCAACGGCGTCTTTCAACTGACAGACCCGGTTAAAATACGAGGGATCAGCCTCCCTATCGATCATTTCCTGCGCTCCCTTGCCCGGGACCTGGGGGAGAAAGCCCTCTGCGTAATTCTTTCAGGAACCGGTAGTGACGGCACTCTGGGGCTCAAGGCAATAAAGGAGTGGGGGGGGATGACCATTGTCCAGGACCCGGAGAGCGCAAAATACGATGGAATGCCAAGGAGCGCCATAGAGGCAGGTTTTGCGGACCACATTCTGCCGGTTCAAAGAATCCCTCAGGAGTTGCTGAGCTATGTCGAGCAACCCTATCTCAAACCTCATGGAAAACTACAGACTGAAGAGAAGCAATTTGCCGGTTACGTGCAGAAGGTACTGATGCTTATTCGCTCGGTTACCGGCAGGGATTTCACCGGATACAAAAAGAGTACCATCCATCGCAGAATCAGGCGCCGCATGGCCGTTCACAAGATCGAACAGGTTGCTGATTACCACCGTTACCTCCAGGAGAACCATTCCGAAATATACCAGCTTTTTAAAGAGTTACTGATCCTGGTGACGAGTTTTTTCAGGGACCCTTCCGCATTTGACGTTCTTGCTACCGGGGTGATTCCTCAAATCCTGTCCAATCATCGGGATGGATCACCGGTGCGCGTCTGGGTGCCCGGATGCGCCACGGGAGAGGAAGCCCTGTCTATCTTGATGCTCTTTAAGGAAGCGATCGATAAGCTCGACAGGCCCGTCCAATTTCAGGTGTTTGCAACCGACGTGGACCCCGAAGCCATCCATCGAGCAAGGGCTGCCGAGTATCCCGAAACAATCGCCTCGGAGGTTTCGCCGGAGCGCCTGGAGCGTTTCTTTATAAAGAAGGACGGAGGCTACGGACTAAAGAAAGACATTCGCAATTCCATTGTTTTTGCCGTCCAGGACCTGGTAGCAGATCCTCCTTTTTCCAGGCTGGACCTGATCAGTTGCAGGAATGTGCTCATCTACATGGACACGCCCCTCCAAAAGAAAATAATGAACCTTTTCCATTTTACATTGAGTGCAGACGGGTATCTCTTTCTCGGAACATCCGAGTCGATCGGGGAATTCTCCGACCTTTTCTCACCCGTGGATGTCAAAGCAAAGATCTTTAGGTCAAAGAAGCTTCTTACCCGGCGAACCCTGCCTGCATGGTCCTCGGGTGAGTTGGATCGCGCCGGTCGGGCGAACCGGGAAAGGCATGAGCTAAAATTGGCAAGCGTCAGGGAATTTGTGGAAAAAATCGTACTGGATCAATATGCTCCGGCCGGTGTTCTCGTTAATGAAAAATACGACGTGATCTATTCCCAGGGACCGACGGACAGATACCTGATCTATCCCAAAGGGGAGCCGAGCTCCAATATTTTGAAGATTGTCCCCGATATGCTGCGCCACCGGTTGCCGACGGCAATCAACAGGGCTGTCGTCGAAGGGGAATCTTCCGTTCTTCATGGGCTGCGGCTGAAGCGGGAGGGGCGTACACGAGCGGTCGATATCACCGTCCGCCCCCTGCAGATGCCGGCGGATACTCAGAAGCTCGTTCTCCTGGTATTCAACGACAGACCGTACCCCAATAGAGTCCATAAGAAGAAATCCGGCGAGGAGACTGATTCTTGCATCGCGGATGTCGAACGCGAGCTGCAGGTTACCCGTGAGAACCTCCAGGCTACAATCGAGGGACAGGAGGCGATCAATGAGGAACTCAAGTCGGCAAATGAAGAACTGCAGTCCACCAACGAAGAACTGCAGAGCATGAACGAAGAGATGGAGACAGCCAAGGAGGAACTCCAGTCCACAAACGAGGAGCTGGTTACGGTTAACTCCGAGCTTCAGGCCAAAATCGCCGAGATGACCGATCTTAACAACGATATCAATAATCTTCTCGCGAGTACGGAAATCGGAACAATCTTTCTTAATACTCACCTTGGGATCAAGCGCTTCACCCCCTCCATGACGAAACTCTTCAGCCTCATCCCCACGGATATTGGGAGGCCCATCCGGGATTTGACCACCAAGATATCGTACCCAAATCTGTATAAGGACGCTCAGCAGGTCCTCGATACCCTCCAGGCAAGGGAAACCGAGGTAAAGGCCGAAGACGGAAGATGGTTTCTAATGCGTATCCTGCCCTATCGGACGAAAGAAAATGTGATCGATGGAGTGGTGATAACCTTTATCGACGTAACCGACCGAAAGCGGACCACAGAGCAACTGCGTTCGGCCAAAAATTTCGCCGAAAGAATCGTGGAGACAGTGCGCGTGCCTCTGCTGGTTCTCGATCAAAATCTTACCGTAATCTCCGCAAACACCCAATTCTGCCGCAAATTCAAGACGACACGCGGTGAAACGGAGAGCCGGCGCATCTATGATCTTGGAAACGGCCAGTGGAATATCCCGAGGCTTCAGGAACTGCTGGAGCAAATCGTGCCCAACGACAACTCCGTCGATGACTTTTATGTCGAGCACGACTTTCCGGGAATCGACGTTAAGAAGATGTTCCTCAATGCCCACCTGATTAAGGAGGAGGATGATCGCCCGGGGATGATTCTCCTCTCCGTGGAAGATATTTCCGGTTCAAGTTGATTTAGCTGTAAAGATATTTTTCACTACATAGCATCTCCAACAGGAATGATTATCGTTTGCCTACACGGGGGACTCGACGCCGGCCGCTTATAAAAAAGCACTTGAGAACATATTTGGAAGAAAAGTACGATGGAAGGTGGATAATGCTTTTTGGGAAGCAGATGGCTGGTTCGTTGGGATTGCAATGTCTTTCGTACGCATGCAAGGGCAGCAATACTCGCAGGTGGCATGTAGCTTTTAAGGTTCTGAAATTAAAAAAGAGTTGATGAAGCTGATGAATTCCTGCTAACGAATATAGTTGTGGACCAATCGGGTATACGTATTCAGTCGGGAGGCTGCGATGAAAAAGTGCAAAATAGGCCCGAAAGGTCCCGAAGATCTCAGGAAGCGAGCCGAGGAAACCCTGGAATGCGAGCTCGACAGCCTTGGTGATACCGGCATGGAAGAGGCAAACGCCCTCATTCATGAACTGCGGGTGCATCAGATCGAACTCGAAATGCAAAACGAAGAACTCCGGCGGGTACAAGGCGACCTCGAAACTTCCCGCTCACGATATGCCGACCTCTACGATTTTGCTCCTGTAGGTTATGTTACCTTCGATCGTGAAGGCCTAATAGTCGAGGCCAATTTTTCCGCTGCAAAGCAGTTGGGTAAAGAAAGAGCCTATGTCCTCAAAAAACCGTTCTTCCTGTACATTCTCAGGGGAGACAGGGACGCTTTCTATTCGCACCTTGCGAAGGTCTTCGAGACCGGGGAGCGTCAGACCTGTGAGGTGAGGCTGGCGCCGGGAATCGACGGGGAATTTTACGCCAGGCTCGACAGCATATTCATTGAGGATGCAAGCGGTAAGGGTTTCGCCCGGACGTCCATAAGCGATATCTCATACTCCAAGCACGTCGAAGAAGAACTGCGCAAGCGCGGGGAGCAACTGAGGTTGTTCGCCGAGCATGCCCCTGCAGCGATTGCCATGCTGGATTCGAATATGCGCTACATTGCGGTCAGTCAGCGTTGGATCTCTGACTACGGCCTCCTCGGACAACAGCTTCTCGGGCGCAGCCACTATGACGTCTTCACCGAGATTCCTGAACGATGGAAGGAAATTCACCGCCGCTGTCTGGCAGGCGCGGTGGAATGCGCGGAGGAGGACCATTTCGACCGGGTCAATGGAAGTGTCCAATGGCTCCGATGGGAGATCCGTCCATGGTACGCGGCCCTGAATGAGGTGGGCGGCATCGTCATCTTCAGCGAGGACATTTCGGAGCGCAGGCGGATGGAGGAAGAGCTGCGGAAGGCCCACCACGAACTGGAGCGAAGGGTGGAGGAGCGAACAGCTTCGCTGGAAAGGGCCAACGAGGAACTTCGGCAAATTCCCTCAAAGCTCATCTCCGTTCAGGAAGAAGAGAGGAAAAGGCTTGCTTCCGAACTCCACGACAGTATCGGACAAACTCTTGCCGCCGTTAAGTTTTGGGTAGAGATGGCCTTGAAGCTCAGGGACGCAGGTGATGGCAATGCTGCTTTGAACCACTTGGATCAATTTGTTCCGATTCTCCAGCGGTCCATTGAGGAAACCAGAAGTATCTACATGGGTTTGCGGCCATCGATGCTGGACAGTATGGGGCTTTTGGCAACTCTTGAGTGGCTGCGTCAGGAATGCATGAAACTTTACTCCGAGCGCCATATTGAGCTTGATGCCGGAGTTGCGGAGGAGGAAGTGCCGGAAAGCCTGAAGATAAACATCTTTAGAATCGTCCAGGAGGCGCTGAACAATGTCGCAAAGCATAGCAAGGCAGATTGGGTTAACATTTCTCTCTTGAAGAATTTGAGCAGAATCGAGTTGGTTGTTTCTGATGATGGTGTGGGGATTGATCTGGACCTAATTCTCCAGACCGGCACAGCTAGAAGTCTTGGCCTTACCACCATGCGGGAAAGAACCGAATTGAGCGGCGGGAGCTTCTCAATCGAGTCCGCATCCGGTGATGGCACGACTATCCGTGCCATCTGGCCGATTGAGAATCAACTTTGACGATAAGGCGGTATCTCCCAATAGCCCTCAATATCGAATCCCTATTCGCATACGCCGGGTGAATTCCGGAATCACACTCCAGCATGAAGAAAAACGTTCTGGAATCGAAGAACCGATCTTAAGCGCTGGGCCGCAATAACAACTTGGGCCGAATGTGTCGGATTACCTGGATCTTTGTCTGAATGATATCTATCTTGGTCCGGAGATCGGAGAGGGCGTGTAAGCCTCCCTTAATTTTAGCCTTGGTCAAATCTTCGTAAAGGAAGGCGAAAAAGTGCAATATTTCCCGGTCACCATCGCTTCTTTGTTTTTCTTGATTTTACTTTTCATTTTCCTGATCGTGTTGATAGAGGTGCGCATTCTAAGCTACGCTTATGAACGGATCGGGATCGGCAAACGTTATGTTTTCCTGCTCCTGCTCGTGTCGCTTATGGGCACTTACTTCAACATACCGATCTACCGATTTCCCGCCGAACAAGTTGTTTCCGGCTCTTACATCGATTCTTTCGGCATGCGCTATATCATTCCAATGGTCGGGGAATGGCAGGGGACTACTGTCGCAGTAAATATCGGCGGAGCTGTAATACCCGTGATCCTCTCATTGTACCTTCTGGTAAGGAATGAATTCTATGGCAGGGCATTGGCAGGGATAATTCTGGTAACTCTTGTGGTACACATGGTGGCCTATCCTGTCAGGGGATTGGGAATTGCCGAGCCCCTTTTCGTCCCCCCCTTGGTTGCAGCCGCCGCCGGTCTGATATTTTCCAGAAAGTCCGCTCCGGCGCTTGCGTATATTTCGGGAACTCTCGGGACCATCATAGGTGCGGATCTCTTGAATTTGGACAAGGTCCCGGGACTCGGGGCCCCGATAGTCTCGATAGGAGGAGCGGGAACTTTCGACGGGATTTTCCTGACCGGAATCGCCTCCGTGTTGATGGCGGCTCTGCTGACTCCGAAGCGCGAACCGGAATGAAATGAATCGGTTTTACCGATGATGATTTCCGATTATGGCGAATTAAAGCGCTGTATGGCGGCCGGACCGAACTGAAGATACTTCCGTACCGTAAAAGGGAAGAGGTTCGATATCGGCCCTTACGCATGGTGGAGATGTGGAAAACTTACTACCAAAAGGATGCGACATGAAGAGGCTGTTTGTATGGGCATGTGCTGTTGTCTTTGCGTTTGTTTTCATCGGCACGGCCGCCGCCGACACGAAGATCACCTTTAAGAAGGGTGATGAAGTGTATGTCTGTGGATGCGGCGCAGGCTGTCCTTGTCTGACCATGTCGAAAAAACCGGGTAACTGCGTATGCGGAAAAGACCTGGTCAAAACGAAAATCGACAAGGTATCAAAGGGTAAAGCCTACGTCACGGTGGATGGCAAGACGCAGATTTTTAAAACCACCGGCAAGTATGCCTGCGCCTGCGGGGCCGGCTGCGACTGCGGCACGATCAGCCGGAAACCGGGGGAATGCGTTTGCGGCAAACCGATGAAAGCAGCCAGGAGCAAGAAATAATTTGTCCGGATCATCGAACAGGGAGGTCCCTTCCTCCCTCTCACACCAAAAGACACTTTCCCCACGTCCAGCAAACTCATGACCCTCACGGGCTGGCCATCGGGGAGTTGCGAGTTTGAACATAAACAGGGCTAGGCCCTTATAAAAAGCCGTTTTCGCCACATAACCCACGCAATTAGAAGCATAAACAGGAGAGTCATGAGCGCGTAGAGCAAAGAAGCGGTTTCCGATTCTGCAATGGGGGTACATAAGCTTCTGAACAGGAATGTTTGGCAGTCTATCTCTTGCGCAAGGGTCATGGGCAGATTCAAGTCCCTGAGTGTTGTATCCAGAACTTCCGACAGCACATATACGGTGATAGGATTGAGTCCGAGTATAATGAGAGGTTTAGCCCATCGAGAAAAACCTGCTGTATCGATCAACCAGTAGACGAATGCCAGGCAAACAAGAGCCACCCCCGCCATAAATATGCTGAAAGTGCTTGTCCATATGCTCTTGTTTATCGGGAGCCAGCTATCCAGTATGTAGCCGGCGATGAGAAGAACCAAGCCGGCGCATACCATTCCGGCAACTTTCCTGTACCCGGTCGAAGAAGACCTGAGCCATTGTCCCGTCAGCACTCCGAAAAGAGTGGTGGCGATTGCCGGAATTGTGCTCACAATCCCTTCAGGGTCCCATGCCTGGTCATAATACGACCACATGTGTCCGCGCAGAAAAATGGAATCGACCCATGCGGCAAAATTTTTTCCCGGTTCAAGCACCCCGGCGCCGATCCCCGGCACCGGTATGAACCGCATCATCAGCCAGTAGGAGGCAAGCAGGCCGGCAAGCCATAAGATGCGGCCTCTCAAATTCGTTTTCAGGGCAATCAGGGAAGCAAAAAAATAGCAAAGGGCAATTCTTTGCAAAACTCCGGGTATGCGGATTGCTGAGAACTGAAAAGTTGGGAAAACATTAATAAAAAGCCCAAGTGCGAACAGAATGAGAGTCCGTCTCAGGAGTCGGACTATAAACTGCGAATTTGGTACGCCCCTTTCTGCCTGCTTTGCAATTGAAAAGACGAGCGAAACTCCGACGATGAAAAGAAAGGATGGAAAGACAGTATCGGCAAGAGTCCATCCGTTCCAGGCTACATGGCTCAAATGTGGATAGACGCTTTCAGTATCTCCGGGGCTGTTCACGAGTATCATCAAGGCGATTGTCAAACCGCGAAAGGCGTCCAGCGAGGCCAGGCGCACCCCGGATTCAGTGGGACCGGAATCGTGGTTGGAGTGGGGCGGACATTTCTCGGACGATGCCGAAAAGCATCCCTGCGGTTCCGGTTTCTCATTTCTAAAACGCTTCTTATGGGCTGGCGCCGGGGTATTCACTGAAAAGACGATCCTCACCATTCAATAAAAACCGCGTAAGGCGGTGCTTTCTTAATTCTAAATCAGGTGAATGTATTTCGGGAAGGGCTCAATCGAGGCCGGCTCCCGGATCAAATGGCCGATCTCGACCGGCCATTTGACTAGTCGCAAACGAGTTCAAAAAACATGGTCTTCTTAGGTGGTGGATTTCAAGATTGCGTCCGCCACGAACCTGCCAGAGTGCTTGTCGAAGTAACCCGATACAAAAACCCAGTCGCCATCTTTCATTTGACTCAAATTAAGCTTCTTCTCTCCCCTTTCCGCTTCCCTGCCCGGCTTGTTTATATTTTCGGACAATTGTTTCCAGCAGCGATCGATCTGCTCGGACCCGGTTGCACAGGTGTTTATCCGCGCCGCGCTGCCGGTGTGGAAAGTCACATTCCGGCCAAATTTATTCTGCAGGCCCTTGCTCGCTCTATTGACTGTGATGGTGAACGTTCCCTTTCCGGAATTTGCCTTTGATACGACTCCAAAAGCTTCGAACCGGGTAGACTTGTTGGAATGTGACGCCGCAAAGCTGCTCGTGGCGACCATGGCAAAAAGCATCATGATCGGTATCAGACCTAGTATCCATATTCTTCTATTCATCCTAAATTTCCTTTCATAGGGGAGTGAATTCCCCGCGTGATTTTTACCTGGATAATTTTATGGTAAGCACGGATCTTCACTGATGAAATTTCGGGATAGGTTCCTCACGGAAATGAGTACCCGGGGATGGGTTTTTGCCCCGAAGGGGCTGCATATAACAGCCCACGGTAAGCGGAGCGCCACCCTGGGGTTGTAACGCCGATAAAAAAGGTTCTTCACGGAAATGAGTACCCGGGGATGGATTTTTGCCCCGAAGGGGCTGCCTATAACAGCCCAGGGTAAGCGGAGCGCCACCCTGGGGTTGTAATGCCGACAAGAACCAGTCCTTACCCTGTAGGGGTTGGATAGCCGATCCCTTACCGGTTATCTAAGCCTAAATATTGATCTTATGTGACTCCTTTCAGGGTATTATAAATAATTTGCGGTTCCGTTCTCCCAAGGGTGGCGCGTTGCTGACCTTGGGCTGGACTCTGCAGCCCTTTCAGGGCAACAGATTCAAAAAGCCCCCACAGAGCTCGTGCACGGCAGACAGATACCGTCCTTTCTCGTCTTCGAGGTACTCATTTGCCGGATGAGCCGTAAAATATTGGGGGTGTATGGATACGGGCCCTCCGTTGGAGTATGTATTTCCAAAATCGGAAAAGCCCTGACGAACAGGTTCATAAAGGTCAAAAAACGAGATCTTCCGTTATCTCGGTGTCGTCTTCGATAGTGATTTGACGGGGGCTGTTATTGACGATCGATACGGCACCGTGTATGACGACATTGCGGCCGAACTTCACGTCGCCTTTTACCGAAAACGATTCGCAGTCCACAAGGGACGGCGCGCCATGGGGAAACCGCATCTCAAGAGAATCGACGCCGGAGTAAACCGACGAATCGAGTGAAATTATAGGGCGTTTCGATCTGCACGCCGGATTTGCGCCGATCCGGAAATCTTCTTCAAATGAATAGTAATCGGACCACAACAGGAGGATGTCTTCGCAGTTCTTAACCGGGGTAAACCGCGATCTGGGCACTCGCACCGCCGCGCTTTGTTCAAAAAGCGCGATGGCCGATCCCAGCGCCGATTCCAATTGGTAGACATCGGGCGAGAGTGAGTCAAGCGGATCGAGCTTCTTCCTGTTGATGATGAAGGAAGAGTCCATATATTTCTTCCGGCTTATCGACTCTTGTACCGATTCCAGGTTAATCCAAAGGTTATTGGTATTGAAAAACGGGTGGCGATCAATGTCGCCAAACGATGCCCTGTCGCTGTGATCGCACTGACTGGCTTCTCTAAGCACCAGGCGCCCGTTCTTCATCCGCGCCAGATGACCGCCCTTGCGGTCCATGTCGGTACGGTCGGTCACCTCCATCAGAAAATCCATCCGCTCACTGTGGAAATAGCCGAGAATACCCGCATCGATTTGAGCGCTGAGATTATCGATATTGGAGACGAACAGGTAACGATAGCCGTGATCGAGAAACCGCTTCAGCAACCCGGAAGTCTCCATGGCCAGGAGAAGGTCGCCATGACCCGCCGGGTTCCATTCAAGCAGCCTCCGGGAGGGACTGGAAGCAGGCTCGAGTGTTGCCGCGAGCACCTTCGGGAACTTGTGCTGAAGAAAAGTCATGACCGACACGGGATGCATGTTGCCGTAGGATTCAAGCGCCTTGCGCGTCAAAGTTTCGGTAAAAAAGCTGTTCATGAAGACGAGAGGAACGCCAAGCCCCAGGCGCCGGCTCAGGCGCTCGGCCTGCCCGATGGAGATATCCAGGAATGACAGCCCTTTTTTCGTTCTGATGAGTGATTTGGGCCCCCGCAGTCCCATGGTCGTGCCAAGGCCGCCGTTCAGCTTAATGATGACTGTCCTTTTGAGCGCTTCAAACCCCTTCGCTTCATAGCGCCGCAACCCTTCCAGGTCCTCAATTTCATCAGGCTTCACCGGGTCGAGGTCGGATTCGGGGATAATGGCGCCTTTGCCCTCGGCCAGTTGTTCATAAAATCGTGTGAACATCTCGATGGCAGCTTCAGGCAGTCTTTCCAGCCTCATCTTCGATATAAAGGGCTCGACTGGTTTCGCCGAGTTTGAGCATTGGCCGATTGCACCGGCGTCAACCTGGACGGGACGCTCCTCACTGGACCCCGAGATTGGCGTATTAATGCTCATGATTTCATCGTCTCCCCGTGTGATGGTGGCTCAAAAAAAGACGGATACGCCTGCACGGGCTTTCCTAATTTAATCAGCACAGCTCTGGACCTCAAGCCGATCTGATAGACCCGGGAATGCCCATGGGGCCGGTCATTTAACTAAAATATTTTATATTATCGGAATTTTACGGAATTGACGGAAGAAAAAACAGGCGCTTTGGGTCCGGTCATGCCTTCCTGTATCGGTCGCCATGTGTAGCGCGTTCGGAGGCCGGCGGAAAAAATCGCCTGAATAATAAAACGCTTGCTGCTATGGGAATGAAATAATAGGCCAGCCTGTATATCAGGATGGCCAGCAGGGAGAATTCGTAGTCCAGGCCCATGAGGTAGAAGGCCCCCGCCATGGATCCTTCCATCAGGCCGATAGATGCCGGGGTCAATGAAAACAGGCCCATGAAAAGCCCTACGGAAAATCCAACCATCAGAACTTCGGTGCTGACCGGGTAGTTTATCGCGGTAAATGAGAATTTGAGGCAAAGGAACATAAAAACCCAGTCGAAAAGAGCGAGGGTCGCGGGCAAGAGCAATATGGCCCTGTTACTCATTATCAGGTTCAAGCTCTCGTTGAAGTTTTCGAAAAAGACCTCGGCCCTCTCGTGCCTGATCCATTGCGGCTTTCCAATCTTAATGCAAAAAACGATCACCGCTTTGAGGCCGATTTGCCAGACTTTCTTTCGGAACGCCTCATGAATGATCGTCTGAATGGTAAGCCAGGTCATCAGGAAGGCGACCAACAGGACCACGCCGCCGAATACCTGCTGGTTGCGATCGGTTATCTGGTGCTGGCTGTAAAGATAGAAAAAACCGAGATAAATGAACAGGACCGCTATGGTGTTGGTCAGAAAACCGTGGATGATCGAGACGGAAAGAGTATTGCTTGGTGGAATGTCCTCGCGCGAAAGCAGGTAAACCTTTGCCGCCACCCCGCTCAGTCCGGCCACCGACATCAGGTAATTGAGCGTGCACGACAGGAGCGAGATCTTGAAACTGGATGAAAAAGACAGCGGCAGACCGATCCCCTTCAGCAGCCGCTGAAGTACGCCCGCAATGCATGCGTAGCTGATAAAAGCAGAGGCGAGCACGGCAACAGCCCAGAAAGGGTTGATGTCTCCGAGGTGCTCCAAAAATTTTTGAAGGTTGGCCTGCTTGATGGTGTAGAAAAGAACGATTGTGCCGAAGACAGCGGCAACCCAAAACCTCTTCCGAGTGGCTATGCTTACCAACTCCCCTCCAAAGCTGAGCGATCAGAACTTGTTTTGGCCCTCAGCCGATAGCTGCGTCCGCGTAGCAGGAGAAACTGCACCGCTGCATTGGGAGTTTCGGCTTTATCAGCCTTCATAATTCGCATAAGAATCAAGTTTAACCGCTGAGCGCCAAAAACTCAAGCTGGAGAGATATACCGAAACGCTCGATGCGTCAAATCGGAAATCCGATGCCCGCCCATTTGGAGGCGCGGGGTTTGTGCGCGATGTGACGGTAGACTTGAAAGTGTTGGTCGAGGCGTTCGCATGCGAAGCCGCGAAGGCAAGATAAGAAAACAAGCTTTGGCCTGATTTTCCTCCGGAAGCGAATTGTGGGGCCTCAGTTTCACCCCAATCCTTCTTTGTGAGCCTTTTTCGCGTCTTCGCGTGAAAGGTCTTTTCGCCGGATTAAGCCAGTTATCTCGCGCCGGAAGCGAATGGCGGAGGTCGCGTTGAATCGGGCGCGCTCAAAATCTTACAATCTTCTTTACCTCTGTTTCGTAACGCTGGAATATTTCATCCGATAACTTGATGAGTTCCTCCCGGATCGCATCGGGGTCGGGGAGCGCGATGGGGGCCGGCGCGTTCAGTTTTTCCATCGATATCGGACTGATATACAGGTTCTTATCCAACTCGGTTATCTCTTTCGCGGTAAAGTTATCCCCCAGGATCTTCTTCTTCTCGATCCCCTGCATATCGAGGCTCCTGATGAAATTGAGCAGCGTGAGGAGGTCGAAATTCCTGTGAAAAGCTTCGATGTTGCAGTTGACGGCCGTGCGCTCGTTTGCGAGATCGTCGTATCGCATTTTATATTGAGTCATGCAGAAATAAAGCCGGGCGAAGGATTCGAGGACCAGTTTCCGGAATTTTCGTCTTTGGGTCAATCCGCGTATCCGAATAAGCTTCACATGCCGCTTGAAACTGGCATTCAGGCAGGCCGTCCAGAAGTAGCCGGTCCCCATCCCAAGTATTTCCTTGAGCCGGTTTTGCATGTCCGCATGGATCATGAGAAAGGAAAGTCTGGCGAGTCTTCTGCCCACGTCCCAGGCCTGCCTGCGGGTCTCTTCGGCCTGCCTGTTCAGGTTTTCGATCTGGAGTTCGATGATTCGACGCTCCAGTAAGTAGTTTTCGATAACTTCGTCTTTGACCTGCTTGGTCAGAGAGGTGACTAGATCATCTTCCATCGCCGAATGGCAAACCTCCGGTAAAGCAGGCGCCGGGCTGAAGGGGAGATCGTGGCCCGGGGAGATTTGGAAAAAGTATTTCCTTCCACGAATCCAGGCACTCAGCCAACTTGCGGTTTTTTCAGCAGAAGGAAAGTGTTTGGGTCGAGCAAAAACTCGGATTCCGCCGGATTATAACTGCCCTTTTCCTTCAGCGCCTTTAGCTTTATGCCGTCCTTTTCAGGCTGCAGCACGAAAACGGAGCTGAAAAGATCGTCCATCGAATCGATCGGGTACGGAATGCCCCTTTCGTTTACGTCGGGTATGTGCCGATGGGACCTGGCGGATACCCAGACTGGAGTTGCGTGCCGCCGGGCGAGATCGCTTATTTTTTCGAAAAGAGGACGCGCATCATGGCCGAAATCCATACCGTCCAGGATGATGAGAGAAGGTACGAACCTGGCCTGCTGCTTCAGATTCTCGATGCTCGTGTCCAGCTTATCCGGACTGAATGTCTGGTTGAGATACGACATTATGAACCGTAACGGTTCGATCACATGCTCCAGATCGGAGATCTTGCATTCGGGCCTGTTCGAATAAGCGTCTTTCAGCAGCTCATGGTACCAGAGTTTCACTTTGTCCGGGACCACGTCCACGCAGACATGGAGAACAGGCTCGCCGTTGAGCAGATATCCTATGGCGAGATGAGTAAGGCAGGCAGTTTTGCCTGCCCCGGCCCGGGCCAGGAGAACTCCCATCTCCCCGGGCTCGAGCCGGCTAACCGGCATCTTTTCATAACCGCGGCACATCGCGTTTCCATCGGCCATTTCGGTACTCCCTCGTATGACAGACTTGTTGACAACTCCAGGCAATCAATCCGTCAGGCTTTGACGGGGCGTCACCCGGCAGTGCGCCTCGCCGGCGCGCAAGTCATCCCGCCGGGCTCGTCTATCATACGCGTCGGGTGGTCAGCGGAGATGCTTCCTGGCGCTCGGTCTGTTTGCAAAGCTTCATTCCAATAATACTTTACAAGTGTCGAAAATTCCATCAAAAGGCCCTGTGATGACAGATTTTCGGCCAATGGCCCTCCGGACGGGAGGCAGCGCGATTGCGTGACAGCCCGAAGAGATTCAAAAGGGCCTGAAAAACATCGGCGGCCAGGCGTTTGCTTGACCAGGTAATGTTATCGCGCTCCTGCCGTTGAGTCGAGGCCTCCCTTCATTGAGCCGGGGATTTGGTCCCGATGATGGTCGCCTCCACCCGGCGCTCTCTCGCCCGATTGTCATGATTGATAAGCACAACCTGCTGCCATGTGCCCGTGGCGAGTTTGCCCGTCCGGATGGGAACGCTCACCGATGGGCCGAGCAGCGCCGCCTGGACGTGGCTGTGTCCGTTGCCGTCATGCCACGCCTTTTCATGTTCGTAGGTCGCCCCGGGTTCCGCGAGGCTGTTTATTGCGCGTCTCAGGTCCTGCACCGCTCCCGGTTCGTATTCGATGGTCGTAACCGACCCGGTTGACCCAAGGACAAACAGACTCAGCAGGCCGGTTTCAAAGTTCAAGCGCTGAAGCATGTCATTTAAAACAGGGGTAATGTTGACAATGTGGGGCCCTGTTCCCATGGACACGAGCAGCGTTTCGGAATAAATTTGAAGCTGAGGCATTTTCGGTCCCCCCAAAAGGACGGAAATTGATGGGCTGTCGACCGATCCTGCAGTTTTCTGCAGGACCATTTTGAAATTCAACTTAGGGTATCGGCCCTGTTTGGGCAAGATGAAAACAGAGTCGTCTGAAGGGGCTTGATTGCGCCCGCGGTGAGGATCGCGCATTGGAATGCATATTGATCGGGACCGGCGGAATGATGCCGATGCCCTATAGGGGACTGACTTCCCTGGCGGTGCGCCTGAACGGCCGGATATATCTTTTCGATGCCGGGGAAGGGACGCAGATCAACTGGAAAAAGGGGCGGATCGGAGTGCGCGGGCTTGACGTGATTGCCGTGACCCACCTGCACGCCGACCATTGCCTGGGAATCCCCGGCATGATCATGCTAAGGGCACAAATGGAGGACCCGGCCCCCCTTACGATCCTTGGTCCTCCCGGGATCCGGGAGTTCGTCACCCAGTCTCAGCGGACGCTCGAATACCAGGTCAATTTTCCCATCAATATCATCGAATGGTCTTCCGACAACCCGGGTCCGGCATTTACCGACGACCAGGCCAGGATCCTGTGGCAGCCGGTTAAACATACCCGTTTCTGTCTCGGGTACAGGTTCGAAGAACTCGACCGGCCCGGAAAGTTCAATCCCGGACTGGCTGGAAAACTGGGGGTGCCCATGGGGCCCCTTTGGGGAAAGCTCCAAAGAGGCGAAAGCGTAACGACGCCTTCGGCAGAGATCGTGGAGCCGTCGCAGGTGCTCGGGCCCGCCAGAAGAGGCCGGCATATCGCCTTTGTCGTGGACACACGACCTGCCCCCGGCGTCTACGCACTTTGCAAAAAAGCGGATCTGGCCTTCCTGGAAGGCATGTTTCTAAACGAGCACTCCGGACATGCTCGAACAAAAGGGCACATGACGGTCACCCAGGCCGCGAGGATCGCCAGGAAGTCCGAAGCCTCAAGCGTGGTGCTTGTGCATATAAGTCCCCGATATGAGAACAGCGAGATCGGCAAACTCGAAGATGAAGCCCGTAAAGAATTTCACGCCGTCAAAATCGGAAGAGACCTGGATGTTTTCGAAGTGAGCTTTCCCGAAAAAAGCAGTCCTTGAACAAGCCGTCCTTTGCATGCGAAAAAAAAAGGAGGCCCTCCTGGGGTAGAGGGCCTCCACTTTTTCCTGATTATCGAAAATCCCTTACGTTACTGTACACCACGGAAACCGATTAGAGAGGGCCTCAAGGTCAATCGTCCTTGGCTCCCTCCATCATCTTCTTCAGCCGGTCCTTTTCGGCCCTGGCCTTTCTCAGTTCTTTATCAAGTTCTTCTCTTTCCCGTGATCCAGCTTGCGGGCTATCCAGCTTTCTTTCGAGTTCCTCAATCTGCTTCATTACCCGGTAAAGCTCGACAGCCACCATCCTGATACTCATACGGGCAACTTTGTCCCCATTGTTAAGGTATTAATTTCGCGAGGCGCCACAGTCTCTTCATAGAGGCTTACCTTCGAAGGTGTTCCTCGTAGGCGAGGTCGAACTTTTCTCTTGAGCCCGAAGGTAAACGCAGTGCAAATCCGGAACCGGGTAACATCGCGTCCAGTCGCAGTGACGGATTGAGTTCCTGTAAACGACTGACCGGCACATCGATCCATGTCGCTACCTCTTCCAGTTGCAGAGGGGTGTTGACTAAAACAGGATCGAACTCCGTAGGCTTGCAATAGTTGGGACACTCAAATCCGTACTTTTCCGGGTCGCGAAGAACATGCATCGCGGCCAGGACCTTTGAAACATAAACTGCCGAACGCGCGGGCAACATTCGCCCATAAAGTTCCCCGTCCTTCACGCAGCACTTTCTGGCTACGCAACCAATCGGCCTGTCTCCCGCGTTATATGCGGCAAGGGCCAATAACCATGAGTCATAATGACCGTAGAGAGTTTTGAGGTATTTGGCGGCAGCCTTCGTCGACTTGATCGGGTCGCGCCTCTCGTCGACCCATCGGTCGACCCGCAATCCCATTCTCCTGGCTGTTCCCGCCATCATCTGCCAATAACCACCCGCTCCTCGATATGACGCGTTCTTCTCGAAACGGCTTTCCACAAACACTATGGAAACCATCTCAGCCGGTACGCCCTGGCTTGCGAGAATCTCGGTCATCCAGGGAAGACACTTGTTTCCCTTTTGCATGGCCTCGGAAAAGGTCTTTCGGCCTTCTCCCTGATAGAAACGGATGTATTTTTGAATTAATGGTTCATGGATGGGTATCTGGATTCTGTTTCTCCATAGCACCGCGGGAGTCCCGTCAACATTATCCGTGGGACTGGGCTGATCGAGCGGCATCGCGGAAACACCACTTTTCGAAGCACTCGGCAACGAAAGCGCTGCCAGACCTCCGGTAATTTCCGTGCTCTGCGCTCCTGCTTGAGCTTGGGACTGAAAAACGAACATGGAAATCAAAAATAAAGCGGCGGCCTTCAACATGATGTAACAAAGGCTCGCTTCGCCCCTCCCCGCATGGTGCCTGTGGAGGCTTGAATCAGGCGCCATACTGGTTTCTCCTCATGTTTTCAAAGAAACCCGTGGCCCTCACGGATACCCGCGAGAGTATAGGATTGCGCTACTTCTACCAACTCTTCCAAAAAAACGCAAACCGGGTTATCCCGGATTATCCGCCGTTAGACCGGATTATCCCGAAAATAGCCCGATAAAACCGTCCTAAGAAAGATATCCAGAAATATGGTGCCGGATTCGGAACATATAGGATAAACCTACCCGGCCTTGGCCTGAAAGATCTTGTTTTACATCTCGTTCTTCTTGTTATCTTCTTCTTATGCAATTAATCTTGATAATGCGTTATTTTTCGTGTTTTCTGTCTAAGTATTTGAAATGCCAATACTTTTTGGACAGCCGCTCCAGGGGCCGCCTGCCGGGTTCCGGGGCCGGTTCTCGAAGGAAAAGCAAGCGACCGGAGTGCTCCGTCAAACGGGAAGTGCTGCGCGGCCCGGTGCGGCGCTCGGCCGTGTGCGTGCCGAAACCCCGCGGGGTTGCGGGGCCTGATGGCGGCATCATGCCCGGCCTTTTCTCATCATTTTGACGGCGACTTGCCATCAGGGGGCGTTCGGAGCAGCGAGTCGAAGACCATATCTGGCGCCGTTGAGTTCGATATAGAAGCTTTGCGAGGTTTCGTCCTCACGTATGAACTCGGCTAACTGGTAATAGGCAGGGCGTGAGAGCCTGGCGATAAACCGTCCGTCAAAAACACTGCAGTAAAGAACATTATCCTTTCCGATTGTCAGGGTTCCCGGGTCGAGGACTTGGGGTTCTGCAATGTTTTTTAGCTGGATGACGATCCGCTCGCCGCCGGATTCGTCTTTTTCAAAATCAACCCTTGAAACCACGAAGGGGGCGTCCGCCACGTCTATCAGGCAAGGTCCGTTCGAATCGGAGAGAAAAAATTCGCCGGTGGGCATCTGTTCCAGTCGGGAGCAAAAGACTTCAAGAATTTCGGCCCTGAAAATCTTGTTTCCATCGTAAAACCAGTCTCCCTCTTCATCCACCCGGATGCCGCAGGAGCGAAGGCCTCCGGGTACGTCGGCTTCACCGGGCTTTGGGCCGCAATCGGATCTATTGTCCTTCATCTCGAATCAGTCCAGATCGAATTGGGGGTTTGCCGCAACCCCTTTTTCCCGCCCGGCGGGTTTTGGGCAAAACCTCTCCATCTCGGAGTAAATGCAGCCGCAATACTGTTGCCTGTACATACCCAGCGCCTTCGCGCTCCTTTGCCCATGCTTCCATCCGGACCTGAAATCCCTGTATATGAAAGCGATGCCGTGGCGTTTTGACGCCTCTTCGGCAATGGATGCTATCAAGCTGTGCTGCTGGCGCCTGCTGTATAGAAGGGTCGTGGTGAAGGCATCGAAACGGCTCTTTTTCGCCAGGCGGGCCGCCGAGTTCAGCCTTATGGAATAGCAATAAACACAGCGGTTCGTCTCACGGAACGCAACCTCTCTGAAAAAGGTTTGCGGATCGTAGTCGGGCCTGACGATCAAGGGCAGGTCTTCGCTCCGGGCATAGGATTCGAGCGTTTCGAGCCTCTTTTGGAATTCCTGGTAGGGTTGAATGTGCGGATTATAAAAATACCCATGCACCGTGAAGTTTTCGTCCCTCAGGACCGAAAAGGGATAGATGGCGCATGGACCGCAGCAAATATGGAGAAGAATTCGTGACATTATCAACCCCGGGTCTTAATTACGCCTTTTTCTCCTCAAAGCTTTGCGAGTTCTGCGGCAAGCTTTTCGGTAAGGCCGTCAAAGCTCCCGTTGCTCATGCAGACGATGAGGTCGCCGGGGCGCGCGGACTTAAGCAAAAAGCCGAGCAGTTCGTCGGTGGTCTCGAAAAATTGCGCGTCCTTTTCATCCTTTCGGATATCGTCCGCAAGGCGGCGGGCATCGAGGCGCTGATATTCGGGAATGGACTCCATTCCAGGAGGCTGCTTGATGCAGATGAGGTCCGCGGCCGAAAAGGCCTGCGGATATATATCCTGGAAAACATTTCGCCTGCTTGAATTGCTTCTTGGCTCAAAAGCGGCTATGAGGCGGCGTTCCGGATAGAAGAGCTTCAGCCCCTGGAGCGTTTCGCCGACGGCGGTGGGATGATGGGCGAAATCATCCATAACAAGGACTCCCGCGAATTCGCCTACAATCTCCTGGCGCCGTTTCACTCCATGGAAAGACTCAACCGCCCCGCGGATGCTGTCCGAATTCACCCCGGCAATGGCGGCGGCGGCGATAGCGGCCGTGAGGTTCCAGACATTGTGTTTTCCGGCGAGCCTGGACCGGAACGTTTCTTCTTGGAATGTCCCGGGGTTTCGGATTTGAAAAGTAACTTCGCCCGAACGGAAATTGACCCACTTGATATGCCAGTCCGCGCGATGAGAGTGGCCGTAGGTTATCACCTGGCCCTTGCATTCGGGGGCAAGGTGGGTGCAGTTCGGATCGTCGGCGTTGATGATAAGGTATCCACGCTCCGGGATAAGCCTGACAAAATTGCGAAAGGCCTGCAGAATGGATTCGAGGTCGGCAAAAATATCTGCATGATCGAACTCGATGCCCGTAATTATCCCTACATAGGGCTGGTAGTGCAGGAATTTAGGTCCCTTATCGAAAAAGGCGGTGTCGTACTCATCGCCCTCCAGCACCATGAACTCGCCGTTTCCAATCCGGTAGCTCCTGTTCCAGTCCTTGAGGAATGCCCCGATAAAGGCGCCCGGGTCCTTCCCCCCCTTTTCGAGGATCCATCCGAGCAGGGATGCCGTCGTGCTTTTTCCGTGGGTCCCGGCCACGACCATGCTCCTTCTGCCGTTCAGAAAGAGCCTGGAAACCGCCTGGGACATCGACAGGTATGGCCGGTCCTGTGACAGGATGAATTGGGCTTCCGGATTTTCCCGCCGTACCACGTTTCCGATGATAAAAAGATCGGGGTTGAATCTTTGAGGATTTTCCTTCGAGAACCCCTCAAATAAGGCAATGCCCTGGGTCCGGAGGTGCGTGCTCATGGGAGGATAGAGGTTCTGGTCCGATCCGGCCACTTCGAAGCCGCTCTTTTTCAACATCGTTGCGAGGGTCCCCATGGCGATCCCGCCGATTCCTACCATGTATATCTTCTTGAATCCGTCATTTTCCATAGATTAGCGCTTCCATTATGATGTCGTGCAAAATGGGCCTGAGCTGCCTGATTTCATCGTTTTGTCTTGTCGGATGAACGCGATTTGTCAGCAGGATCACCAGTATCTCTTTTTCCAAATCGAGCCAGAATGAAACCCCGGTAAATCCGAGGTGCCCGATCGTGTTGGTGGAAAAATGCCGCCCGGCGCTCGAACTCTTTCTGCTTGGCGTATCATAGCCCGGACACCAGGCGCTCAAACCATCATCGAGCGCGGTCCGCGTCCAGAAAAGCCTGACAAGGTCCCTTGGCCAGGACAGATCGCTAATTTTACCATCATAGATATTCCACAGGAAGGAAACCAGCGAAAAAACGCCGCGGGCGGTCCCGAAAAGCCCTGCATGTCCCGCAACTCCGTTGAGGCACCAGGCGTTTTCATCATCCACTTCGCCGAATAGAAGCCTTTTTCTCCAGGGACAAAACTGGGTTGCCGCATACCTGGAGCCGGAGAACCGGTGAGCAGAGGCGTCGGATTCGGCGCTCGGTTCGTCCGGTATCCGCTGCTCGCCGTCGATGACCGGATTATCGATCCGGCAGAATTCAAGCTCGTCTATCCCGAGTCCTGCGAACAAAAAGGTTTGGGCGCACCTGTCGAGCTTTTCACCCGTCAGGTCTTCGAGGATCAGCCCGAGCAGCATATATCCAAGGTCGCTGTAGTTGGCGGCTTTTCCGGGAGGGGCATCCAGGGGCGTTTTGAGAATCATCGACATGAGCGCGCTGCGCCTGGTTTCCGGAGGCAGTTCGATAAGCTCGGTATAAAAAGGCTCATAAGGCGAAAGGCCGGAGGAGTGCGACAGGAGGTGTTTAACCGTTATCCCTTCCTTGTCCCCGGGGACGGCGCCGGGAAAAAACCGCGAAAGAGGATCGTCCAGGTTGAGGAACCCGCGTTGAATTGCAGCCATGCAAAGCGGGGCGGTCACCAGGGGTTTCGTAAGCGAAGCCAGGTCGAAGCGAGTGGAGGGGGTTACGGCGACTCCATTCGTCCGGACGCTGCCCCAGGTCCTTTCGAAATTGGCCCGGTCCTGAGAAATCAGCAGGGAAGCCGCGGAAAAGACGCCTCTGCCGATGGCTGTCTTGAATTCGGCATCGAGGCGGGGTTCCAGATCAACGGGCAACCGGAGCTTGGAGTATTTTGAGAAGACGTTCATCGGTATCCAGCACGAAGGGCGGGCCGAAGGCAATTACTTCATTGCGGAGGCCGTGGCCGAAGGGCAAACTGTGGACGACCGGAAAATCATATTCGCGCACGAGGTCCATGACCATCGCGCATATGTCGCTATTTTCGGCGCAGTCGGTGAACTCTCCCAGCAGGATCGCGCCGAGCCGCGCCAGTATTCCGGCAAGCTTCAGGTGATTCATCATCCGGTCAAGACGGTAGAGGGCTTCTCCACGGTCTTCGATCAGCAGCAGCGCGCCGGCCGTATCGGGCATATAAGGTGTTCCGACGAGGTGGGCCAGGCAACTGAGGTTGCCTCCGAGCACGCGGCCCCTGGCGGTCCCCGACCTGATGACCTGGGTTCGGTCGAACACCCATTCGAATGGAGCCTCTCCGGAGAGGGCCTTCAGCACGCTTTCGGCCTTTTGCGGCGCCAGGATCATATCGATCAGGTTAGGACCGTGGAAAGTGGTCCAGCCCGCCCTGCTGATCAGCCCGAGATGCAGGAAGGTGACGTCGCTGTGCCCGATGAAAATTTTCGGATTCCGGCTGAAATCGGAGAACGGAATATTGGGCAGGAGCCGTCCGCTGCCGTATCCGCCCCGTACGCAAATTATCGCCTCGACCTCCGGGTCCAGGACGGCCCGGGTCAGGTCTCGAACCCTTTCCTCGTCCGTTCCGGCCAGATAGCTCTTTTTGTTGAAAATATTTTCCCCGGCATTTACCGCGTATCCGGCGGTCCGAAGGATTTGCACTCCCTTCTCGAACAGATCGGCTTCGAAGGAACTCGACGGCGCCACCAGTGCAATGGAACTTCCGGGCGCAAGCCTTGGGTATCCGGGTTTATCGTTCATGAGAGGTTCACGCCGGCTTCTTATTTCTGTCGAAAATTATCTTGAGACCCTTAAGGGTGAGGTATTCGTCTACCGAATCTATAAGCTTGCATTCGCTTGCAATCAGCGCGGCAAGTCCTCCGGTGGCTAAAACATATAATTCCTGCTTTGTCTCCTCTTTCATCCTGGAGATGATTCCCTCGACCAGGCCCGCATATCCGTAGACGATACCCGCATTCATGGACGCGATGGTGTTTTTTGCCATGATGGAAGGAGGGCGCGCGAATATCTCGACCCTGGGAAGCTTGGACGCCTTCTGGAATAGGGCTTCACATGAAATCATGATCCCGGGGCTGATGACTCCGCCCATGTACTCGCCGCGCTCGGTAATATAATCGAAGGTTGTAGCCGTTCCAAAATCCACCACGATTACCGCTCTTTTGTGCTGCTCAAAGGCCGCCACGGCGTTTACGATCCTGTCGGCCCCGACTTCCTTTGGATTGTCGTAGAAAATCGGCATGCCGGTCCTGATTCCCGGACCTACCACCAGGGGAACGGTGTGGAAAAACTTCTGGCAGAACCGCTCGGTGGAATTCAGGACGGGCGGGACTACGCACGAAATGATCACGTCATTGACACCGCCGATTGGAATTTCATGCACTGCGAACAGGCTTCGAAGGGTTATCGCATATTCGTCGATGGTCATGTCGGCTTCCGTGCGGATGCGCCAGTCGTGCGCCAGTTTGTCATCTTCGAACAGGCCGAGTACGGTGTTCGTATTACCTATATCTATTGCAAGGAGCATCGAAATCTCCATTAATATTTAACGGTGGCCATTGACCGGTCAACGGAGGACCGGTCTTTTTCCCTGACCGGACCCCTTTTGAAGAATCTTGCGCTCACAATCCCTGGCGGGGGTGCACCTTTATTTCGGGCTTGCTTCCGGGTGGGCGTCACCGCTTCTTGCGGTCATGTGCTTCTGTATGCATGACGCCATGGCGTAGGCGACTTCTTCTATTACTTCCCGGTTGGCCCCTTCGACCATCACGCGAATTACAGGCTCTGTTCCCGATGGGCGAATCACCATCCGGCCTTCCTCTCCCAATCGCTGCTCCAGGGTCTGCCGGAGCTTCACGATTTCGGGGACCTGGTCCATGGGCGCCTTTACGCCTACGGGAACATTGACAAGCTTCTGAGGATAATGGTCCATGACCCGCTTGAGTTCGGACAGGGGACGGCCGTCGCGAAGCATTACGGCAAGCACCTGGAGTGCAGAAAGAATACCGTCGCCGGTCGTTCCGTGGTCCAGAAAAATCATGTGCCCGGACTGTTCGCCCCCAAGATTGTATCCATTCTGGCGCATCTGCTCCACCACGTACCTGTCGCCCACCGGCGTCCTTATGAGGCGCCCGCCCATTTTGCGCAGCGCCACCTCGAATCCGAGATTGCTCATGATCGTCGCGACGACGGTATTCTCCTTCAGGGTATTATGCTCGATGTAGTGTTTGGCGCAAATCGCCATCACCTGGTCCCCGTCGAGTATTTCGCCTTTTTCATCGGCCAGGATCATCCGGTCCGCGTCGCCATCGAGGGCGAAACCGGCATCGGCTTTCTGGTCGCGCGTAACCGTAGCCATATTCTCCGGATAAAGGGCCCCGCACTCCTTGTTGATGTTTTTCCCGTTGGGCCTGTCTCCGGTTAGAATAACTTCGGCCCCGAGTTCCTCGAAAACCGTCGGCGCAACGCGATATGCAGCCCCGTGCGCGCAATCGATGACGATTTTCAGTCCTTCCAGGGTCAGGTCCCGGGGGAATGTATTTTTCAGATAGACGATATAGCGGCCCTGAGCGTCGTCGATGCGTCTCGCCCGGCCTATTTCGGATGCCGGGGGTTTGGGCAACCGCTCTATTTCCCCGCTCAGAATGAGGTCTTCCATGTATTTTTCGGTTTCGTCGGGAAGTTTGAAACCGTCGTTTCCGAAAATTTTGATGCCGTTATACTCGTAGGGATTGTGGGATGCGGAAATAACGATACCGGCATCGGCGCGCATACTGCTCGTAATGAACGCTATGGCCGGAGTTGGAAGAGGCCCGACCAGCAGTACGTCAACCCCCATCGAACAGATCCCTGATGTGATGGCGGTCTCGATCATGTAACCTGAAAGGCGGGTGTCTTTTCCTATGATGATTTTGGGCCTGCGATGCTTTCTTTTGAATATGTAGGCCGTGCTGCACCCGACCTTCATAGCCAGGTCCGTCGTCATTGGAAAATCGTTTGCAATGCCCCGAATTCCGTCGGTCCCAAAGAGTTTTCGCATTTAACCTCCATAAATTCCGGGAATGCGGCTGCAGGGAAGATCAGGCCGTCTGTACAGAGGACTGCCGGGTTTCTGTAAAATGCCCGTTTCTGACGGCTTCAGCCAATAGAACCACTTCCCGGTGAAAAGCGACGTCGTGCACCCTCAGGATGTGCGCGCCTGCGGCAATTCCAAAGATGTTTACAACGGCGGTGCCCAGTTCTCTTCGCCCTTCCGGGCGACCGAGAATCTTGCCTATAAACGCCTTGCGCGATGCCCCAAGCAATATGGGGCGCTCCAGGCATGAAAGAGATTCAAGGTCTCTGATTATTCGAAGGTTGTGCGTAATCGTCTTACCAAAACCGATGCCCGGATCGACTATTATCTGCCCTCGCGCTATGCCGTTCAACGCCGCGAACCTCATACGTTCTTCCATGAAGGCTATGATCTCCGAAATTACTGACTCGTATGTGGGGTTGATCTGCATCGTGCGAGGAACGCCCAGCATGTGCATCAGGATCACGGGGGCCCCGGATTGAGCGGCGACACGCGCCATTTCCGGATCGAACTGCAGGGAGCTGATATCGTTGATTATGTCGGCGCCTTCGGAAAGCGCCTGCGCGGCAACTTCGGCTTTGGTCGTATCTATCGAGATGGGGATGTCGCTTTTTTCGCGTACCGCTCTCACGATTGGAACCACCCGTTCCAACTCCAGGGCGGTGGAGATGGACACCGAACCCGGCCTTGTCGATTCGGCTCCTATATCCAGGATATCCGCGCCGGCCGCAATGAGTTCGAAAGCCCTGGCAAGCGCCTTGTCATAACTGGCGAACCGGCCCCCGTCCGAAAAAGAATCCGTGGTAATGTTGAGGATGCCCATTATCAGCGCGCGGCGGCCCAGTTCGAGGGATCTGCCCCCGAGATGCACGGTGTAGAGTTTTCGCTCGCTTATTGCCATCCGTCTCCTCACCGGTTATTGGACAAAAATTCCAGACCTGCCATGCGGAATCTAAATCCGGCATCCAATATCCAACATCCGGCATCCAATATCCAGTATCATTTTTCCCTGCTCCCGGAGGAAAATTCACGAAAATATAGAAGACTTCCGAGGCAAAGGGCCAGACCCATTGTGAAGTAGACCACGGCGGCCACGTCCTTGGGCACGGGCAGGTGCCTGATTGCATAACCCATCAGCACCATGGCCAGAATAAGAAAGTAGCTCCTCCAGCCCTGGAACCCGAAAAGGCAAGCCGCTTCGGGCTTACCGCCGATCCTGTGGAGATTTTTCCTGACGATTCGAGAAAACCCGAATGAATAGACGATCAGACCCAAAACAATGCTCGATATGGCCAGAACAATCCCGAGGTACCATTTCGTATGGTACAGCCAAAAACAGGCCGCCGCGATGAGGCCGACGCCCACTGCGAGCCACATCGTCCCGGCTGCGAAAATCAGCCAACTCCGGTGGACGGAAGGTTTGTAGTTGTTGAGGGTTGGTTTCAAGGTGCGATCCTAGTTCGTAAGGCTCTGCGTCGGCGCCGGGATGCGGCCGCCGAGGCGGACGAATTCAGAGCTGCCCGCTCCAGGCGCCGCCATGATTGTAGCCCCTCCGAGAAGACCTCCGAATGAGGCTTTGTCGCCCGCCCGTTTTCCGGGGACCGGAATCAGCCTGGCGGCCGTGGTCTTCCTGTTGATGACTCCTATGGCCATCTCGTCGGCTATTATGGCGGCAAGGGTTTCGGCTGAAGTGTCTCCCGCCAGGGCGATCATATCCAGCCCCACGGAACATACGCTGGTCATGGCTTCGAGCTTTTCTATGGAAAGAAATCCCCGTTCGGCCGCCCTGGCGATGTTCAAATCTTCGCTCACCGGAATAAAGGCGCCGCTCAGACCGCCAACGTACGAACTTGCGAATGCGCCTCCCTTTTTTACCGCGTCGTTAAGAAGCGCCAAAGCGGCAGTTGAGCCGGGAACGCCTATGCTGCCGAGCCCAAGGCTCTGAAAGATTTCCCCCACGCTGTCTCCCACGTTGGGGGTCGGGGCCAGTGAGAGATCGACCACCCCGAACGGAACGTCGAGTTCGGAGGCCACACGCCTGCCGATCAGTTCTCCAACTTTTGTCACCTTGAAGGCCGTGCGCTTGATGATTTCCGAGAGCTGCCCCAGGTCGAGTCCCGGGTTCGCCTCCCGTGCGCGGTCTATGGCTTTCTTGACGACGCCCGGACCGCTCACCCCAACGTTGATGACTAAATCCGGCTCGCCGACGCCAAGGTACGCCCCCGCCATGAAAGGCACGTCCTGCGGAATATTTGCGAACACGCACAGCTTCGCGCACCCGACCCCATCCCGCTCCCCGGTGAGCGCCGCGGCTTTTTTGATCGTCTTGCCCATGAGGTAAACCGCATCCATGTTGATGCCTGCCCTGGTGGACGCAACGTTTACCGAAGAGCAGACATGTTCGGTTACCGCCAGGGCCTCCGGGATTGCCTCGACCAGGGCGTAGTCGCCCCTGGTGAAACCCTTCTCGATGAGTGCGCTGAACCCGCCGATAAAATCGACCCCGACGTTTTGGGCCGCGCGGTCCATGGCCCTGGCGACTTCCACCATACGGTCGGGTCCACAGGGGCACGCTGCCACTGCGATCGGGCTTACCGCGATCCGCTTGTTCACGATCGGGATTCCGTAGCGGACCGCCACCTCGTCGCAGACCTTCACAAGGTTTCGGGCGCAAGATTCGATCTTGGCGCTCATTGCATCGATGAATTCCACCGGCTCACGGCTTGCGCAATCGAAAAGACTGATACCCAGCGTCACGGTCCGGACGTCGAGGTGCTCGTTTTTCAGCATTTCCAATGTGGAAAGGACTTCTCTGTAGGTCAGCATCGAATATCCGGTGGTCAGACTCTATGGATGGCTTCAAAAATTTCCCTGTGCTGAAGGCTTATGTCGATGCCCAGTTCCGTCCCGCGTTCCCGCAATGCTTCGCGAAAAAGGCGCTGGTCCACCGTGATCGGAATATCCACCTCATAGATCATCGTGTTTGCGTTGGGATCGTCGCCTCCCCTGAAAACCGCTTTCAAATTGGAAATATTGACGCCGAAGCGCGCCAGCAGTTCGGTTACGCCTGCGACGAGTCCGAGACGGTCAGGGCCAAGCGTCGTTATGACGAATGGCTCGACTGGCGGAGGCTCCCATATACCGGTTTCCTCCATTTCTCGAAGCAACGCCGAAAGGCCCATGGGGTCGAGCTTTGCGCGCAGCCGGTCCAGCAATTCGTCCTGTTCCAGCGATTCAGGACAGGAGGCTATGAATATGCCTGCGAACTCGGTCTGGAGCAGGGTCTGGCTAACATCCTCGATATTGCACCCGCTGCGGAAAAGCACGTCCGCAACAGTGGCTATAATGCCGGGTCTGTCGTGGCCGAGAACGGAGACGATGATTTTCCTCATGCAAGTTCGTCGTCCGCAAAGGAGGCCAGTTCGCGAATGAGGCGAAGCGATTCCTTGGCTTCCTCGGGATCGATCACGTGGAGCGCAAATCCCGCATGGACTATGACGTAATCCCCCGGTTTCGGCTCTTCGGGCAGAAGCATAAGTGAGGCCTTTCTCAATGCTTCCCCAATCCGCACCGTGGCAACGCCTTCTTCGATCTGCAGAATTTCACCCGGAATAGCTAGACACATTTGAATTACCTCTCTTTTAGAACAGTTGAAAGTATCTTATTTGCGCGACTTTATGCGTACAATCGAAGAACCTCCATCCGCCTACACCACCCGGTTTATTCTAACAGGTTCTTCGAGTTTTTCCCAGGAGCCTCCTGCTTTCGTGATTTCCTTGAGGACCGCCGCCACAAAATCTTCCATACGGTTACGGACCGGTTCCGTCAGGTTCGTGTTCCACGATGTCCAGTCGCCCGGCTCGATTCCGATCACGACCGTCTCGGGCTTGTTTCCAAGCTCTTCGGCATAGATCAGGGTTTCGACTATGTTGAGTTCGTGGAGCGAACTCTTGTACGGGATTTTCTTTGGCAGGTCCTTCTCCGGGATGCGGTATATGGTGCCGGGGGCTCCGCCTGCGCGCACTATGTCCACGACTATCGCAGAATCGGCTCGGCATATGGGTTCGAGGAGCTTCAGCCCAAGCGTGCCACCGTCGTAGAGTTCCACGTTCTCCGAAAATGCGTATTCTTCTTCGAGCTTCTGGATTACGCGAACCCCGGTCCCCTCATCGCCCAGCAGAATGTTTCCAACCCCGAGCACCAGTATGTGTTTGTCCGTCATAAAGTTTTCCGTCCCATAAACCGAGTGCCAAATAAAAAAGGAACCCGACCGCGCAAGGAGCGAGGCCGGATTCCTCGTACTGTATCCAATGAATTTGTCTTAGACAACTTCAAACTTATAAACTTCGTTGCTGTCAACGTCGATCACATGCACACCGCAGGCGATGCATGGGTCGTAAGCGTGAACGGTGCGAAGCACCTCGATGGGTCTTTTCGGATCGATCACCGGGGTCCCGATGAGGGCCGTTTCCAACGGTCCCATCTTATCGGCGGCGTCGCGCGGACCGATGTTCCAGGTGGAAGGCACAACCATCTGGTAGTTGGCGATCTTCTTGTCTTTAACGTTGATCCAGTGGCCAAGGGCGCCACGGGGAACATCGTTAAGACCTGCGCCCATGCCATCTGCAGGCATCTGGTCCCACGTACGGTCGTCACAGATGTTGAGGTCGCCCTTCTTGATGTTGTCGATCAACTGACCCATCATGGTCCCCATAGCATCGCCGATGACCACGGTCTCGACCGCCCTGGCCGCGACCCTGCCCAGAGTGGAGAAAAGGGCATCGGTAGGAATGGCGAGCTTTTTCAGGACCGCGTCAACGTTTTCCTTCACCGCCGGAACGCCCTTGGCGTAAGCGATCAGCACGCGAGCGAGCGGCCCGACTTCCATCGGCTCGTTCTTGTAACGCGGGGCCTTCATCCAGCTATAACGCCCATCGGTATCGTACTTGTCGAACTTGGGCTTGGTTTCGCCAACGGCCGGGTTGAGGCCCTTCGGGTCACCTTCATACCAGCTATGCTTGATCTGCTCTGTAATCTGGGTGACATCGACCGGCTCGACCGCCGCCAGGTTGCGGTTGAATATCGCGCCGCGCGGCAGCAGGTAGCTGTCGGGTTCTTTCGGTCCCATCGGGAAATCGCCGTAGGCGAGGAAGTTCTTCGTTCCGCCGATCTTGCCCCAATCCTTGTAGAAACTGGCAACCGCCAATACGTCGGGGATATAGACGTTTTTGACGAAATCCATGGTCTCCTGCCAGAGGTACTTGAATTCGGCGATCCTGTCCGGGGTAAGGTCGGTGGCGCAGGTTACGCCGCCTACGACCAGGCTCTGGATGTGCGGGTTCTTGCCGCCGAATATAGCCATCAGTCTCGCTGTGCGGGCCTGCTGGCGCAAGCATTCAAGATAATGGGAAACTGCCATCAGGTTGGCCGCGGGCGGCAGCTTGTATGCGGGGTGTCCCCAGTAGCCGTTCGCGAAAGGTCCGAGTTGACCGCTTTCGACGAACTTCTTTACACGGTTCTGCACCGCTTTGAAATCGTTTACTCCGGACCTTGGGCTGTTCGGGCTGACCTTTGCGGCCAAGTCCGCCGTCTGCTTCGGATCGGCTTTGAGGGCGCTTACGATGTCCACCCAATCGAGAGCGTGCAGGGCATAGAAATGAACCGGATGATCATGGATGTACTGCGCGCCGTGGAGCAGGTTACGGATCAAGCGGCCGTTCTCGGGCACTTTTGCTTGAACCGCCGCGTCCACCGAACGAATCGAGGCCAGGCCGTGAATATAGGTGCACACGCCACAGGCGCGCTGCGCAAAAAGGTATGCGTCCCTGGGGTCCCGGCCCTGGAGCATAATTTCGATTCCGCGGAAAAGAGTCGAACTGCTCCACGCGTTTGTCACCTTTCCGTTTTGCACTTCCACTTCTATCTTGAGATGACCCTCAATCCTGGTGATCGGGTCTATTACCACTCGTGCCATGATAGTTTCTCCTTATATAAAAACAAATCATTGCTTAACGGTTACCATATGTCCCGATCGATCAGGATGATTTATAGAAAGGAGTGCACTTATCCCAGAAATTCGGTTCGCTGCACCCGATGCATGGATGCCCGGCCTGAACCGGCCAGCTCGTTCCGTCGTTGAACTTCACCAGCGGGCAGTTGTTGTAGGTGTCCGGGCCCTTGCACCCGACCTGGTACAGGCAGTAGCCTTTTCTGGCTTCTTCGGAGTTGAAATTGGTCACGAATTCCCCGGCTTCGAAATGAGACCGCCTGGGGCATTGATCGTGAATGAGTTGTCCGTAAGCGAAAAGGGGACGTCCCTTGTCGTCGAGTGTGGGCAGCTTGCCGAAGAGCAGGAAGTTTACAATAGTTCCAACCAGGTTGATCGGGTTTGGCGGACAGCCTGGAATATTCAGAGTTTTAATCCCGGTTACTTCGCTCACGCTCTTGGCTTGTGTCGGGTTCGGGGCGGCTGCGGGCAGTCCGCCGTACGAAGCGCAGGTTCCGATAGAGATTACTGCCAAAGCCTTCGGAGCTATCTCTTTTACGGTTTCCAGCATGGTCTTGCCGGCCACCGTGCCGAAATTTCCGTTATCGCCGGTCGGGACCGCACCGTCCACGATAAGGATGAATTTCCCTGCATTCTTGGTAACACAGTCATGCAGCGATTTTTCCGCCGCTTCACCGGACGGCGCCATGATTGTCTCGTGATAATCGAGCGAAATGATGTCGAGCACTAATGTGTCGATCCACGGGTACATCGTGCGCAGAGCACTCTCGGCGCAACCGGTGCATTCCGCCAGGGCCAGCCAGACAACCGGCGGGCGCGGCGCATTCGCCAATGCAGCGGCGACTTTTGATACGTAGACTGAGGACAGTCCCATTGTTGCGGTAAGGGTGGTGCAGTACTTCATGAAATCTCTTCGTGAGATTCCCTTCCGCTGTAACGTTTCTACCAGACCTTTTCCTTCACTCATGAGTTCCTCCTAAGAAGCCCATCAACGAAATAAAGATGTTTTTTGTAATTCCGGCACCTGTGCCAAGCTATTAAAATCTTTTAGATGATATGAGAATCGAATGCAACGATTTTTGTACTTAAATTCACGCGGAAAACGCTTAAACCGGAATATTGGACAAACCCGGCCTGTTCCCACCTTTTGCACATCACAAAAAGTGATAATAATCGCTAACGGTTGATCGCCGCTGAAGTCGCCTTGGAACCATCGGCCCACGCGCCGTTGCGGTGATCGGAGTTTCTCCGCCCGAACTGATCTATGGCGTGGATAAGGTCCTGCTGCGTGATTTTTTTCCTGTCTTCTAAAAGAGCGTTCAAAACGGCTTCACGAACGATCAGGCGAAGGTCCGAGCCGGTACATTGGTCCGTTAGCCTTGAAAGCTCCGCCATGTCGAGTTTTGCGTCAACCTTTTCCAGGATCTTTTCGAAGATTCTGCGTCGCATCTCCCCGTCGGGAATATCGAAGGCCAATACCTTATCGAAGCGCCTCCACGCGGCATGGTCCAGAAGCTGAGGATAGTTGGTGGCGGCGATCAGCAGCACGCCATCCTCCACCAGGCTGATGTCGTCCACCGCTTTCAATAGCGTATTGACCGCGCGCTTTATGGCGCCGTGATCGTCAGTTGCTCGTGATTTGGCGACAAAATCGAATTCGTCTATAAACAGGATGCAGGGGTTAAGTTTTTTGGCCAACATAAACACGTTGTCTATGTTCTTGGATGTCTCTCCGAGATAGGCGCTGATGATCATTGAAAGCTTTACTTCGAGCAGCGGCAGCCCGAACCACCTGGAAAGCGCCCGCGCAGAGGAGGTTTTCCCCGTGCCCGGAGGGCCGACGAACAGGATTTTTCCAATTTCGAAAAGACCGATGTCTTTTAAGTATTGCCTGTGTTCGAGGGCTTTGCCCGCTTTCGATATCTCATCGAGCTGCTCGTTTGTCAGCACCAGGTCGGCCAGGGTGTTCCTTACGTCATCCGGGACCTTTATCGTGACCAGCTTCAGGATCTCTTCGGATTCTTCGCCGAAAAGTTTTTCCACTCTGGCCTGCAGCTTTCCGGAACGGGCAAGGATTGACTGGTTGACGACCCTTGCCTCGGGGTAGCTTACATTTGGATCGAATTTCTGATAGTAATGGGCCAGCACCGGATTTTGGCGTACAGCGTCGGCGGTGTCCCGGGAAGAAAACCACGCAGCCGCTGCGTCGAACTCCGCCAGGGCGAACCTGCCGTTTTCGATCTTCAAGAAAGCCAGATCGGGCATCACCCGTTCGAAATCCGGATAGCCGAACATCTTTTCGGCATCAGTCTTTGTGACTGCAATTGGCTTGGGGACACCGTCCAGTTTCGAGTCAAAATAATGGCGCCGGATGTCGGGGGGCAGATCGGCTTCCGTGAGCTTGGGCACTCGGTTGTAAATTTCGACAGTCAGCAGAAGTTCAACGAGTTCAACGGCATCAGGTTTTTCAGTCTCCATTTTTGCGATCTCCGAAACAGAGTTCAATTTGAGAATGGGGCAGTATTAATCCGTATTCATACCGGAAACGGGCGCGAATGCCAACCGGATTGAGCATGGAAAAACATGGAAAAAGCAGTAAAAACTCTACATTCGATGGCCGTTGGTGTCAATATTGAGCATGTGGCCTCGGGTGCCGGAGTTTTTGCTTTCCCTTTTTCAAAAGCGGGTTTAAATACCCGTTGAAATTCGAGGGCCGGTCCAGGTCGAAAGGGGTTCGACCGATGAGCCGGGAACTGCTAATGGATCGATTCCGCCGGAGTCGCGTGCCCTAACTCTTCAATCGGATCGAGAAGAAGTTTTCTTTTATGCTCAAAAAGATCACTAAATATTTGTGGCCCTACCGGGTTCCGTTCCTGATAGCACTCGCTCAGGTTTTCATCATCAGCGGCTGCGAACTCCTCAAACCCTGGCCTCTCAAGATCATAATAGACAACGTTCTGAGCGGCAAACCGGTCCCGTGGGGGATTGAAAACCGGTTTGCGCCCCCGGTCCTGCTCATCCTGGCGGCTGTCGGCCTCGTAGTGATCTACATCGTTCTGGGGGGCATTACGCTCCTGAACAACTACACAACGATCAAAATAGGCCAGCAGATGGTAAATGATATGCGCCGCGACCTCTATGCCCATCTGCAGCGGCTCTCGTTGGCCTTTCACAACCGCCGGCAGGTGGGAGACCTCATGTACCGGGTAATGGCGGATACCTTTGCGATACAGAGCCTTACGATGAACGGCGTTTTCCCGATCGTCACGGCGGTCGTCTTGCTTGGCGGTATGTTTTTCGTCATGGTGAAGATCGACTGGCAACTCACCGTGCTTTCCCTTGCCGTCTGCCCCGTGCTGCTGGTTTCGATCTCCGTCATGAGTCGGCGAATCTCGGATGCCGCCATGTCGGCGCGCCGGGAGGAAAGCGAGGTTTATACGGTTGTGCAGCGGGCAATGTCGGCCATACGCATCATCCAGGCCTTTACCAAAGAAGAGGAAGAGCAGCGCAAATTCATGAGCGCAAGCAACCGAAGCCTCGGGGCAAGCCTCAAGCTCTATACTCTTCAGACATTTTATTCGGGCATTGTAAACGTGGTGATTGCGGTGGGGACCGCGCTGGTGGTCTGGGTGGGGGCCTGGCATGTCATGTCGGGGCGGATCACGATTGGAGAGATCGTTATCTTCACTTCTTACCTGGCCTCACTGTATGGTCCGATCAACACGATCTGTCAGACCTGGGGACTTATTCAGGGTGCAAAGGTCGGAGTGGAGCGCGTTTTTGAGATACTCGACGTCGAAAAAGACCTGAAGGAAGGCGTCAAGGGGTTTCCCAAATCGGGCGCAAAGGGCGAGGTGGTTTGCGAAAATCTGTCTTTCCATTACGTGCCGGATCAACCGGTGCTGCAAGATATCAATCTGCACGTGAAGGCGGGGGAAAAAATCGCCATTGTAGGTCCGACGGGTGTCGGAAAATCGACATTGGTCAGTCTTATTCCCCGCTTTTATGACCCATGTTCGGGAAGTGTGCTGATAGACGGGACGGATGTTCGCGACTACCAGTTGAAGTCGCTTAGGAGCCAGATTTCGATGGTGCTTCAGCCCCCCCTGGTCTTTCCTGTTTCGGTGCGGGAAAATATTGCCTACGGGAAGACCGACGCAAGGTTCGAAGACATCGAGGCGGCGGCGAAACTTGCCCGTATACATGATTCGATAGACAAGCTTCCGGACAAATATGAGACGATAGTGGGCGAGCAGGGAGCAACCCTGTCGGAGGGCGAGCGGCAACGCATCACTATTGCCCGCGCCATTCTGAGAGACTCCCCGATCCTGATTCTGGACGAGCCGACATCCTCGGTTGACGCCGAGACCGAAGCCCTTATTATGCAAGGATTGGAACTTCTTACAACAGGCCGAACGACATTCATTATCGCCCACAGACTCTCGACCGTGCGTAAGGCCGACAGGATACTCGTGCTGCGCAAAGGCGAGATTGTCGAGCAGGGTTCTTTCGACGAACTGGTCAGGGCCCATGGCCCATTCGCGGCGCTTTACCAGTCTCAATTCGGACTGAATGTGCAGGAAAAAGCGGTTGAATAGCGGTTGTCCATGTTGCCCGTTGTGGCGATTGCTCCGAATCTTGGATCTGTTTTTGCATGGCTATCCGGTGTGGTTATTTCAATCACCCCAAGCAAAATAGTGGATTGAGCAAAACCGGCTAATGTATAATAGCGCTGTCCTGTGAACGGCGAGGATATCCATGGGCTTACGGATATCTTATTCCGATTGTCCGACTTGAATTAGAGGCGCTTTGTGGTGAATCTGATCAGCCTGATATCAACCCTGTTGGTTTTCGCCGTTGTTCTTTTCGGGCCCGTTACTGGCGATGCGGAAGAAATTACCGCCGAGCAGTACGTGCAGAAGCTGTCGGTCCTTACCCCCGTGGCCTCGAATTCGATCAGGGATTTGGCTCAGCAGGCCAAACATGATTTTCCGGAGCCGGACGCCAAATTCGATCCTTTCGCTTATATTCCTCACCAGCAGCTTACCGTTCCTACCGGGGCCAAAGTGATGATCTTTGTTCCCCACCCGGACGATGAATCAATCGCGGCTTCGGGATTGATCCAACGGGTGCTTGAGAAGGAAGGAAAGGTCCGGGTCGTCTTTATGACGAATGGGGACGGGTACACGTATGCCGTTCGCCTCAGGGTGAAGAATGCGCGGATTACCGCAAAGGACTTCATTGAATACGGGAAAAAAAGGCAGGAAGAAGCCGTCCAGGCTTTATGCGAACTGGGTCTTCAGCCCGAGGACGCCGCTTTCCTGGGCTTCCCCGATGACGGCATAGACGACCTGTGGGAATCCTACTGGTCCAACCTCAAGCCGTTCATATCGCCTCACACGCTCTTCGACCGGCCGCACAGGAAAGGGTTGAACCGATGGGAGAAGTACTCGGGCGTAAGCCTCAGAGACGAGGTGGAACTGGCGATCAAGGAGTTTTCTCCCGACTGGGTAGTGCTTCCCGATCCGCGCGACTATCATCCGGATCACGCAACTACCGGGGTATTCGTGCTGGATGCGCTCAGAACGATTTACACCAATGAGGATACTTTTCCGGACAAGGTGCTGACTTACTTGGTGCACTACAAGGACTATCCTCGCGCTGCCGATTGGTCAAAGGAAATTTCCGTTACCGGAGTCGGAGGCTACAGCACGGTTTCGGGAAAAACTCTGGCCAGCACGAAATGGATGAGTCTGCCTCTCAGCGCGGAGGAGGTCGAAGGCAAGCGTCGGGCCCTGGTCGCTCATGCCTCTCAGCTCCAGATGCTGCAGGTTTTCTTTCGAAACTTCCTGCTGCCGTGCGAGATATTTGGCAGCCTGGACTTGTTGCAGGTTATTACGGTTCCCCAGGAATACGCGGCCTATTACAAGCATTTGGCCGCGGTCGATGAAACCGCCGCGAAGGACCATGCGAGTCCATAAGCTTTTCCAAACACCGGCCGCCGTTCTTGCATCCGATGAGGGCTCCGGGGCGGAGCGCGGGCTTTTCCTTCCGGAAAACCAATCATCCCCGATTTTTTTGACGAGGCTTATTCAGATTTCATGACAGAGTATCAAAGATTCTGCAATTTCGAAAAATTCGAATGCGCAGGGGAATGTTTCCCCTCGACCTTCGGACCCCGCCGGGCGCATATGCGCAAGCGCGTGCGGCCGGGTGCCCGGCCGCTTCGATATCTGGTTGCGCTGCTGGTTTTGATATCTCTTTCGCAGTTGGCCTGCCCCTGTGAAGACGGTATGGCAAGCGTCCCGGGCGATTCGGCGGGATCAAAGGCCGCAAAGTGGAGCACGGCGGAGATAAACGGAGTTCAGTGGCTGATCGACCCCGAAGGGAAACCCTTTTATTCAAAGGGGGTAAATATCGTCACCCCGGGCAGGCAGAGCAAGAAAAGCAGTGCGCGACAGGCATATTGCTGGGCAAATTTTTATTCTTCCGTCGAGCAATGGCGCAAACAAGTCGGAGACCAGATCCGGGACTGGGGCTTCAATACACTGGGAGGTTGGTCCGACAGTTCGCCCGATCTCGGATTGCCGCTTACGGTGGACCTGGAACTCGGCCGAAATTCGCGTTTTCATTGGTTCGATCCCTTCGATCCGCAAATGGAGCAAAAGACCCTGGAAAAGGCCCGGGAGCTTACGGCCCCTTACAGGGGTTTGCCTCAACTGGTGGGATATTTTACCGATAACGAGGTCGGATGGTGGAATGCGCCTCTTTTCACCTGGTTTCTGCGCGCGCCCTGGGAGAACTACACCAAGCGTTTTTTGTGGCAAATGATCTATGATAACTATAAGGGCAGTTGGGAAGCGCTCCGGGCTGACTGGTCGCCACAGGGCGGGGCCGGGAATTTTGAGGATCTGAAGCGGGCCGGGGCCTGTCTCAAGCTGAAACAGGGCGGAAACGGCATTCGGCTGGTTGACCGGTTCATGAGCGCGTGCGCGAAGCATTACTATGAACTGATGCACAATGCCATTCGCGCGGTTCATCCGGAGGCGCTCGTTCTTGGCGACAGGCTTCCGCTCTATTATCACCAGGACGTGATCCTGGCAATGGGCGACAACGTGGACGTAATTTCGACCAATTACAACGTTGACATAGCCGATGGCTGGATCGCGCCGTACTTCTTCGAGGGGTTGCGCAAACTTAGCCGCAAACCAGTCCTGGTGACGGAGTTCTTTTTCGCGGCGGCCGAAAACAGAAGCGGCAATCGAAACGAGACCGCCGGGAATATCCACGCCAAGCCGGGTCACCTTATGACGGTCGACACGCAAACCGAAAGGACTTGGGGGGCCGGCAACGCAGTGCTGGGTTTTGCCCGGTTTCCCAACGTGGTCGGAGCGCACTGGTTTCAGTACTGCGATGAGCCGCTGGGTGGACGGGAAGACGGTGAGGACTACAACATGGGCCTTATTGACACTTCGAACAGTCCATACGAAGAGCTGACGCAGAGTTTCAAGAAACTCAATCCCACTCTTGAGTCCGTGCATGCAAAAAGCGCCGGTGGGGCGGCTACGCAAGCTTCCGCAGACGGCTCACGCGGGGAGGCGCAAAAAGCCGATGAAGTTCAACCGTTCAAAGTGGCCCGCGCGGATTGCCGCATTGACGTCTCCGATCAATCTCTGATCGAATGGAACAAGGAAAAAACACGGCTCACGGGTTTTTCGGCACAGGCCCCTTACGTTCCCTTTGGAGACGTGCACCTTGCATGGGGGCCGGAGGGTTTTTACCTGTTCAGCCTCTCTGATACCTACGTTGACCCGAATTTCCTGGACTACAAAGGCGACTTTCCCGCATCCGAAGCTTTCCAACTGCATTTTTCGATTTCCTCGGAAGGCAGGCGGGACCACTTCGCCGCCTTTCTCGTAGCCAAAACCAATGCTGCCTATCCTGACGGCTTCGAGATAAAGCCGGAGCTGTTCAGACTCGACGGCGGCGCCCCGGTGCAAAAACTGCCCTCGGAGGGGCATGTGCAAAGGATTGAAAAATCTTTGCCCCACATGGCCGTTGAAGCGTTCCTGCCCGCGAAATGGTTCGGCTTGGACGAGCTCAAGGCCGGGATGTGCATGGAAATCAACATCTCCCTTGTGAGCTATTTTCGTGAATTTACAATGACATGGGCGGGAAACCCCGACATGGGGGAGATATCGGACCCGAAGGCTTTCAGGAAAATTGTGCTGGAGTGATGCCGGTTTTGTGAAGATTGTCAGCTTGTGTCGCTTCGGGAACACGGATGAGGCAAAAGCGAAAAAGGACGGGCGCGCAACCGGTCAAGATAAGTCCGAGGTTAACCTTACTTGAAGATTGGGATCACATGCGTTAAAGAATGAATTTGAATCTTGTATCCAAGCTGACTGGACGGAAAAATGTTTGATAATCTTTCGGATAGGCTTCAAAAGATATTCAAGAACCTCCGGGGACAGGGAAAGCTGACCGAGGCCAATATCACCGAATCGCTTCGCGAAGTGAGAATGGCGCTCCTGGAGGCCGACGTGCATTATAAGGTGGCGAAGGATTTCGTCGCCGGCATCGCTCAAAGGGCCGTCGGCCAGGAAGTGATGCAGAGCCTCACGCCGGGCCAGCAGGTCATAAAGATAGTGCATGAAGAGCTCAGCGCGCTCATGGGGGGCGCCGCCGAGCCTCTCAGGCTCTCAGGCCGGCCGCCGGTGCCTTTGATGCTTGTGGGGCTGCAGGGTTCGGGCAAAACGACAACGGCGGGAAAGCTTGCCCGGAAGCTTTCCAACGACGGCCGAAGGCCTTGCCTGGTCCCCGCCGACGTTTACAGGCCGGCTGCAATCGACCAGTTGATCACCCTTGCCGGCCAGTTGAAGCTTCCGGTCTATGCTTCCTCGCCCGCGCAGAAGCCCGAGCAGATAGCAAAAGACGCCATAAACTATGCCCGGCAGGAAAACTGCGACACCCTTATCGTGGACACGGCCGGGCGGCTGCACATCGACACGGAGCTGATGGAGGAGCTTTCGCGGCTGAAAGGTATCCTCGAGCCCCCGGAGATCCTGCTGGTTGCGGACGCAATGACTGGGCAGGACGCTGTGCAAGTAGCCGGCTCCTTTAACGAAAAGCTCGGTTTGACGGGGGTCATTCTTACTAAGCTCGACGGGGATGCGCGCGGTGGGGCGGCCCTTTCCATACGATCCGTCACACATTGCCCGATAAAGCTGATCGGTGTCGGCGAAAAGCTGGATGCCCTCGAGGTTTTTCATCCGGACAGGATGAGTTCGCGGATACTCGGCATGGGCGATGTCCTGTCGATGATCGAAAAGGCGCAGGAAACTTTCGATGTCGAACAGGCCCAGGAGATAGCCCGAAAATTCAGGCAGGACAGCTTTACCCTCGAGGATTTTCTTTCCCAGCTCCAGCAGGTCAAAAAACTGGGCTCCTTCGAGCAACTGCTCAGTATGCTTCCTGGCATGGGGATTATGAAGGAACTCAAAAAAGTCCAGGTGGATGAAAAAGAATTCGTGCGCATGGAGGCCATAATCTCATCAATGACCATGGATGAGCGCAGAAACGCAGACATACTGAACGGCAGCCGCAGGCGCAGGATTGCAAGTGGGAGCGGGACGAGCGTCCAGGATGTGAACCGGCTGCTGAAAAGCTATGAAGATGCACGCCGAGTAATGCGTCAAATGATGGGCGCAGGCGGCGCAGGCAAGAAAAAGAAGGGTAAATTCAGGCGAAAAGGGTCATTTTTTCCTTTCTAATCTGCTTGTTGTGCGTTATACAAAAAATTTTACTGTTCAAAACCAGATGGACATATCTCTCCGGTCCACCGGCAAAGCGGGTTTTGCATGGCGCGGCGGCCGGTAAAATTTGAGAAAACCTTTTGGGCTTTGCCCATTCTGCGAGGAGGTATAGTTAATGCCGGTTAAAATTCGTTTAGCACGTGGCGGAAGGAAAAAAAGACCGTTTTACAGGATCGTAGTGGCTTCCTCGGAGGCGCCACGCGACGGGCGCTTCATTGAGAGCATCGGGATCTATGACCCTCTGCCGGCGGCGGCGCAGGTACGGATCGATAACGAAAGGCTCCGCTACTGGCTGGGGCAGGGCGCAAAACCGACCGACACAGTTCGCAACCTCATTGAAAAACATGGTCAACTGAGCTGAATTCCAATTTGTTGAGCAGCGCATTCATCCGGAGGAAATCATGTTGAAGGAACTGATCGAGTTTATGGCGCGTGCATTGGTTGACAATCCCGATAAAGTCAGGGTTTCGGAAATAGAGGGCGAACAGACCTCTGTCATCGAACTCCGGGTGGCAAAAGAAGACCTGGGGAAGGTAATCGGCAAGCAGGGGCGCACTGCCCGCGCCATGAGAACGATTCTAAGCGCTGCATCGACAAAAATTCGCAAACGGGCTGTTCTGGAGATAATCGAATAGCACAGATGGAAAAAGACGGTCTGGTCCCTGTCGCAAGGGTTTTGAAGACTCACGGGGTCCGAGGCGAACTCAAGGTGCTTCCCTACGGTGAAACCCTGGGAGGAATGGAAGCCGGGGAGAAGCTGTGTTTGATCGACGGCGGAAAACATCGCCGGTTGACCCTTGTAAGGCTTCGCTTTCAAACACGGGCCTGGATAGCGGAATTTGAGGAAATCGGAAGCGTCGAGGAGGCCCGGGAGTTAACGGGCAAGGACCTTCTGGTCGATAAAGAGCGGCTGCCTCGACTCCCGGAAGGCGAATATTACCATTTCCAACTGATTGGACTCTCGGTGGTTACAAGACAAGGTGAACCGCTGGGGACCCTGAGTTCTATTTTCGAAACCGCGGGCCATGACGTCTATGTAGTCGAAAGCGAGGGTAAAGAACTGCTCGTTCCGGCGATCGAAGACGTTATCTGTGAAGTGGATCTTGCGCGCGGAAAGCTCATAGTGGATTTGCCCGAAGGCCTGCAATAAATGATCTTTGACATTTTGACTATTTTCCCCGGCATGTTTTCTTCACCCATGGAGGAAAGCATAGTCGGAAAGGCTCGCGAACGCGGACTGATTGAGCTTCGGGTGCACAACATACGCGATTTTGCCTTGGACAGTCACCAGATGACCGACGACCGCCCCTTTGGAGGCGGAGAGGGCATGGTCATGAAACCCGAGCCCATAGTGAGTGCTCTTCGTGCAATCAGGGACCTCGGTCCGCCGGGAAGGACCGTTTTGCTGAGTCCCCAGGGGCGGCTGTTCAACCAGGAAATTGCCGGGGAACTTAGCGGCCTTGCCCGCCTGACCCTCATTTGCGGCCGGTATGAGGGGGTTGACGAACGGGTGGCCGATTTTTTCACGGACGATCAGATATCCATCGGCGACTATGTCTTGACCGGCGGGGAGCTTGCGGCCATGGTTGTAGTCGATGCCGTCGTGAGGTTGCTCCCCGGAGCGCTTGGGAACGTCTGTTCGGCCGGGTCGGACTCCTTCAGCGGACCGGTCCTGGAGCACCCGCAATACACCCGCCCCCGGGATTTCGACGGGCTGAGCGTTCCGGCGGTGCTGCTCAGCGGCAATCATGCGAGCATCCGCCGCTGGCGGCGGGGACAGGCGCTGCTCAGGACCATGATCCGCCGTCCCGATCTTTTTGCCCGTCTCAGCCTTACGGCGGAGGACCTTGTTCTACTCGAATCGGCGCGGCGGGAGCTGGAAGAAAAACGATAGGCGGTTTGCCGGCTGGGCGGGCTCCTTTAAGGTCTATAATGGCGCAACTTTTCTTAGCGCTTCTTCATTATCCTGTCTTGAACAGGACGGGCGAGACAATAGCGTCGGCGATAACGAATCTCGACCTGCACGACTTGGCCCGGTCGTGTTGCACTTATGGAGTGCCGGCGTGCTATATAGTGACGCCCCTTAAAGATCAGCAGGTCCTGGCGAACCGGCTCACGGCGCACTGGATCGAGGGCAGGGGCGGAGATCTTCTGCCGGACAGGCGCAGGGCGCTGAAGCTTCTCAGGGTTGTCGCAAGCCTTTCCTCGGCCGTTGAGGACATAGCCCGAAATACGGGGAAAACCCCGGTCCTCTGGGCTACTACGGCAAAGAGCGAAGGGCGTGTTTTGTCTCATGGAGAGGCCCGAATTGTGCTTGAAAGTGAAACCCGGCCCTTTCTGCTTATTTTAGGAACGGGTTGGGGACTTGCGCCACAGGTTTTCGACGAAATGGACGCGGTGCTCGAACCGATCCATGGCGTCAACGGCTACAATCACCTTCCCGTTCGTGCGGCGGCCTCGATCCTGATGGACAGGCTGCTGGGGGGAAGCCGGCCCTGGCTTTGAATACGATTTACGGGGTCACTATTCACGCGGCCCTGTTTTATGCTTAGTTGCGGAGGAATGAAAATGGGAGTCAGTTTGCTCGAAATGGTCGAAAGAGATCACATGCGCTTCGATATCCCGGCGTTCAGGATCGGGGATACGGTTAAAGTGCACGTGAAAATCCGTGAAGGCGACAAAGAGCGCATTCAGGTATTCGAAGGTCTGGTGATTCGTGCCCACAGGGCCACAATGGGCGCCACCCTGACGGTTCGCAAAGTCTCTTATGGAGTTGGCGTCGAACGCATTTTTCCGGTCCATTCTCCACAAATAGAAAAAATCGAGATACTGCGCCGCGGCCGGATTCGCAGATCCAGGCTCTACTATCTGCGGCACAGAGTGGGCAAGGCGGCCAGGATACGCGAAAAGCGCGAACCGGCAAAGTCGTAGCCGGGCTGGAAAACCGGATATCGATTATTGGCTGCTCCAACATCCTGAGTTCAGTTCGATCGGATATCCGGCGTCCAATGTCCGGCTATCGCAATGATGCCGGCATTTTGAGGCATCCGGTAATCGGAGTCGAAATGGGTGGCCTTGTGCAACGGCGCCTGATCGAAGCCCTGGCGGTTGATATGCGCCTCCATGAAAGGGAGGCTTACCGGCGGGGTTTTCATTTTATTTCCGGCATAGACGAAGCCGGCAGAGGACCGTTAGCCGGTCCCGTGGTGGCCGCCGCCGTTGTTTTGCCGAAAACCGTTCGCCTCCCCGGTGCGACCGATTCCAAAAAGCTGACGGCTGAGCAGCGCGAGGATTTTGACGCCAAAATCCGGTCACGCGCGCTGGCTATCGGGATCGGTGTTGTCGATAATGTGGAAATAGACCGGATAAATATTCTGCAGGCGACCTTCCGGGCCATGACCGATGCGGTGCGGGGGTTGGAGATAGAGCCGGATTTTCTCCTTATCGACGGCCCATACGAGCTTCCCATCCCAACGGAGCAAAAAGGAATTCCGCAGGGAGACGGCCTTTCGGTCTCGATTGCTGCCGCATCCATTATAGCCAAGGTCTATCGCGACCGCCTGATGTGTGAACTTCACAAAAAATTTCCCCAGTACGGATTTGATTCCCACAAAGGCTACGCAACCGCCCGTCATTGCGAGGCTCTTCGCAGGCACGGGCCGTGTCCTTTGCACCGGGTCTCTTTTAACGGCGTCTTGCAGGGCACGGAGTGCCGCGTCGATGATGAACCGCTTTCATAAGGGAAAAGAGGGCGAAAGAGCAGCGGCCGAATACCTTCTGAGCAGCGGAATCAAGATAGTCGAACGAAATTTCCGCTGCCCTCTCGGCGAGATAGACCTGATTGCAAAAGATGGGGAAGTGATTGTATTTGTAGAGGTAAGAAGCCGTCAACTCGACGGGATTTGCAGTCCGGAAGAATCCATCACGATGAACAAGCGCCGGCGGGTGGCGCGGGCCGCGCTTTGGTATTTGAAACAGCGGGGGCTGCAAAACTGTAACGCGCGCTTCGACGTTATCGCGGTCAGGTGGAATGGCGAAAAACCTGAAAAACCTGAAGTAAACTGGATCGTAAATGCCTTCGAATACGGACGCTGAAGAAGCAAAGGAAGGCAGGCTCTATATTGTTTCAACTCCTATAGGAAACCTTGCCGACATAACCCTGAGAGCGCTGGATACCTTGCGCGCGGTCGATTTGATCGCCGCGGAGGATACACGCCACACGCGCAAACTTCTGTCCTACTACGGCATCCATAAACCCCTGATCAGCTATCATGAACATAACGCCATGCAGCGTGGAGGCGAACTCATCGAGAAAATCGGCTCCGGCCTGAGCGTAGCGTTGGTGACCGATGCCGGAACACCGGGCGTATCCGACCCGGGGAGGTTTCTAATCGATTCGGCGCTGCGGCGCGGGGTGGAACCTGTCGCCATTCCGGGTCCGACCGCCGTCATCCCGGCCCTTATCGTCTCCGGGTTGCCGCCGCAGCCGTTTGTTTTCCTGGGTTTTCCCCCTGCCAGGGGCGCTGAGAGGCGAAGCTTTTTCGAAAAAAACGCGTGTCTTGAAATGACAATGATTTTATACGAGTCTCCCGGAAGGCTTGTGAAAACCCTCAAGGACATGCTCGAAAACTGGGGTCAAAGGAGGGTGGCGGTTGCGCGCGAGCTTACCAAGATTCACGAAGAAGTTTTCCGTGGCTCGATACCGGAGGCAATCGACCATTTTACGGGCAGGATAAGGGGTGAGTTGACCGTGGTGGTGGAAGGAGCGGGTCCGGAACTTCACGGTTCGAAATGCTGTGCGGACCGGCAATCGTTGGATCCCCCTGTCTGGAAAGACGAACTGGAGAACCTTGTTTCTCGGGGCTTTTCTTCAAAGGAAGCGGCATCGGTTGTCGCCGCGCGGTTCAATCTCCCCCGCCGCCTGGTGTATCAGGCCGCTTTAGCAATGAAGAAGGTTGGATCTGACCTGTGCTGATAATGATTTAGTGTGTTCCGCAGGGTCATGACGGACAGCGGTGATTCACGGTAACGTCAAAGTAGTTAAGGGGACCGAGGCTTGATGTCCCCCGGACGGGTTTGTCGAGTTCTGAAGAATTTAAACAATATACTAAGATCTAAATCACTATAAATCCGCTACACACAGGGCTTTAATGGCATTTCAGAATATTATAGAATGCGAATGTTTCGCTGGTCCGCCCTCAACTCGAACCATGAAGAGGGGACATGTATTTCTACGATTGCCTACCGGCTCTGAGTCAGATACCATCGGCAGAGCCGGTGGCCTGGTTAACCGTGAACCGCTCAAAGCGGTTTGGAAGCACTGGGGCGCTCCATATTATCCATGGGGATCAGACGTTACACACGTCACCCCGGCATGCTTTAGGCCGGGGTCCAGGGCCTTTTGCTTTTGAAAAAATGAAAAACATGGATTCCGGCTCAAAAGCCCAGCCGGAATGACGAGATGATAGCCTGTCCTTTTCACGCAGAATTGAACTGCCTTGACGCGCAGAACCTTACTACATCCAGGAATTGTCAAACCCTGCGAGACCCCAGGCAGAGCCGGAGGTTTACCCCGCTTATTAGGAAGGTCTTGTTGAAAAAACGATTCAGAACGTAGTAAAGTTAAGACCTCATGATGTAAACCTATCCCCAAGATAGGGAAGGGGTGTGGAGAATGAGTGAACGGTTTTGGGTCTTTCGAGTTCCCCAAGAGGATGATGTTCTTAGAAAATCCAAAGAAAATGGGGTGGTTGCTGTCCGCTATGGTGTCAGAGAGAGCATTGCGGGCATCACGGACAAAAACAGAATTAAGGATATCTATCGCTCATATAATCCAGACGCGATGGATGGACGTGTCAACGTCGCTGCCGGTGTATTGTTTTGCGTGGCACAGGTTATCAAGACAGGTCACTGGATCTTCAGTCCGAAAAAGCATCAGCGAACCGTGCTCTGCGGAAAAGCGAGCGGTGAATATGAATACCTTCCAGATGTCATAAGCAGTGGATACTCGCATGCTATCCGAGTGACATGGATTGGGGAGTTTTCAAGGGATGCTGCGAGCAGCAGCCTTAGAAAGAGCATGGGCAGCAGTGTTTCCATTTATAACATCGACAAACACCGTAACGAACTACTTCGACTAATGGGGCAGGGGGAAACAGATACTCCTGATTTGGCTCAGGAAGAGGAACCTGAAGGCGTTTCTTTTTTCGAGGAAGCGAAATCAAAAGCGGAAGAATTGATTGCCGATGTCATTGCCCGAATCGACCCATTTGCTTTCCAAGAACTCGTTGCAGGGCTTCTCGAATCAATGGGTTACCGAACTCGCGTTAGTGACCGTGGAGCGGATCAGGGTGTAGATATAATCGCCCATCCTGACCCACTCGGTTTCGAGACACCAAGAATAAAGGTACAAGTCAAACATCGCCAATCAGCAGCAGGTGGTCCCGATGTTCGAAATCTTGTTGGCACTCTTAGTGATGGGGAAAAAGGGTTATTTGTTTCTACCGGGGGATTCACGACAGAAGCAAAAAACGAGGCGAGAAGAACATCCCGTATAACAATACTGAATTCGGATGAATTCGTTAAACTTCTGATCGAGCATTACGAGAAACTTGATGCTGACTATCGGTCTATAATTCCGCTCCGAAAGCTATGGGTTCCCGCTTCATGAAAATACACGTTGTGGGATTAGCCGGCACTCGTCACCGATCTTGTCAAAATCATGACATTTGGCGCCGATTATGATCGAAACAGGTCCCCTTTTCTACTCGCTCACCCCTGTCTTGTCCTCATATGCAGACTTGTCAATGGCGCCAGGCAATGCGGGGGCCTTCCATAGGATTTGACCGCCTGACGTTTCCGATCCCCGATTTTCTTAGTTGGCCGATATCTTGCACAGGGTATTCCCCGGGCGGATTTCCCTGCTGTATCCATTTGGGCCGCCATCTATGCTGAATTGCGTTGAAGTCGAGGCGATTAACGGCAAAGCTCCATCAAATAATAGCAGTGTCAGGCAAATCGGAAATAGTAAAGAGGGGGGAATGGTATGGAAATAACAGGTTGGGACACCGGTTTCGAGCCGGCATCCGGTAGGGGCGTATTCGAAAAGGGTGAAGCCGCCCTTTCCGAGAGCAAGTATGTCGATGCGGCCGAATATTTTAACCAGGTGCTTAAGACCGATCCATTCAATGCAAGTGCGCACAGGGGATTGAGCGATGCTTATTGGGCACTGGGCAAGACGGAGGACGCTTTAAACTCGCTGACGCGAGCGCTTGAGCTCAAACCCGGGGACAGGGCCATCGTGCTGTCATGTACCCGCATTTTTAAAGCGTTCGGAAAAGACGATTTCTCAAAAGAGGTTCTCCAGTCTTATCTGAAGAATAATCCGTATGACTATGAAATTCGCTCCCAACTCGACTCGCTCGAAAAACCCGCGAGCCATTGCCGGGCTGATGATGCGGCTGAGTTTTTTCTGCAGCAGGGCGAACGCCAGTTCGAGCGCGGGAAGATCGCTAATGCCGAAGCTTGCTTCGAAATGGCGATTGAGGAAGATCCGCAGATGGCCGAAGCCCACAACAATATGGGCGTAATTAACCTTGAGGGCGGCAAAATCAAGGATGCGCTTGAAAATTTCCTCAAGGCCATGGACCTCAAGCCCGGAGATCCCGATATTCTTGCAAACAGCGCCAAGGCCCTTGTGATGGCCGGCCAGATCGACACCGCCATCGATGCGCAAAGAGAATGCCTGCGCCGGCGTCCCGAAGACAGCAAGGCATGGTCCGCATATGAAGCTCTGATACGGCAGAGCGCAGGGATGGGCTGGCGTCCGGAGGGCCTTTCCAGGGATGTGGCCGACATCTACGTTCACACGGCCGAGTTGTTGGGTAAGGCCGGTGACCTGGCAGGGGCCGCTGAAGCCGTCGAAAGGGCATTGAAGCTGGAACCCGCGGCCTCCGAACCTCTCTATGTGCTGGCCTCGCTGCATTATGCCATCGGACAGAGAGATGAAGCGGTCAAAGTTATCGAACAGGCGCTGGTGATCGAACCGTCGCACGCGCGCTGCCTGGACCTGCTCAAATCAATTCGTAACGGAAACGAGGCGGGAGCTGTATAGCACGGGGTTAGCCCTGACTCGGGGTCTATGGCGAGGTGGGCCGGCGTTGCACGGTCACCGCGCCGGAGAGTCGGCACATGATTGAACCCTTCGTTTCACTTTGCATGATAGTCAAAAACGAGGAAAAAAACCTTCCCCGATGCCTGGAGAGCGTCCGTGGGATGGTGGATGAAATAGTGGTCCTCGATACGGGCTCGGATGACGATACGGTTTCGATTTGCGAAAACTTTGGCGCCAGGGTGTTTCGCGTGCCCTGGCCGGGCGATTTCGCCGCTGCCAGAAATGAATCTCTAAAGAAAGCACGCGGGAACTGGGTCCTTTACCTGGATGCGGATGAAGCAATCGATCCGAACGGACATCCCGACTGCGTAAAAAAGACGGTATCGACCGGACCGGCCGATGCATGGTCGGTGCCCATACGGAGCTACAAATGGAACAGCTCCTCTTACGATGTCACCCTTAATATACGGCTTTTTCGGAATATTTCCGGACTGCTTTTTGAAAATGAAGTCCATGAAAGAATCGAACCGGCTCTTGCTGGAATTGGCGCAAAAACGGCCGTGGCTGCCTTTTATATCGACCATTACGGCTACAGTCTGGCGCCCGAAGCAATGAAGAAAAAGCTGGAAAGAAACCTGCTGCTGTCTCAAAAACACCTTCAACGCGCGCCGGACGACCCATACTGTCTATACTATGTGGGCGCCGCACTTTTTGAACTCGACAAGAACTCCGAGGCCCTCGAATACTTTCGGCGCGCACTGGCGTCAAAAAACATTCCACTACTTCTTGAAGCAATGACGTGCAACCTGGCGGCGTTTGTCGAATTGCGGGAAGGCAGTCCCGATGATGCCCTTTTACTTGCCCGGCGGTCAATCGGCCTCGCGCCCCGGCAGAACACGGCCTACCTTGTCAGTGGGATAGCCCTGCTCCACAAGGCTGAATTCAGGAAGGCTTTCGAGCTCCTTGAGCGGTCTCATGAATTCCTCCACCTTCCGCCCGACCGGCGCTCAACCGATCTCAGCCAGGAACATACGATAATAGATGATGTCGAATTTCACAGGCTGCTCGGGATCTGCCTGTCCGAGATGGGGCGGCACCGTGAGGCCGTTGAACAATTCAGGCGGTTTTTTACGCTTGGCGGCGCCGAGCCTGAAATAGCAAGGCGAGCGGGTGTGTGTTGCGTAAATGCAGGCGATTTTATTTCCGGATTGGAATACCTCAAGAAAGCCGAATGCCTCGGGGTGGACAAATCCCTACTGGCTCTTCCCCGTGCCTTTGCATGCCTGAAGGCCGGGGACCCGGCGGGGGCCGCGCAATATTTCCACGACGCAAGGCCCGGGGACATGGGCGAAATGTCCGTCGCCCTTGCGGTGTTGGAGACAATGGCCGCTGACAGTGCTTTCCGGCCGTACCTGGCGGACTGCATCGGAAACAAGCAGGATGTTCTCGGCAGAGCTTTTCCGGACAGGTTTCTAAGGCTCGTGTCCGAGGTCCGGGGCCGGATGCTCGGTGGAGTTCCAAACTGATGCCTCAGCCCGCAGGCCTTTCGGTATGCATGATCGTAAGGAACGAATCGGCAAACCTTGCCGATGCGTTGGAAAGCTTTAGCTCGTTTGCCGATGAGATCGTCATCGTGGATACCGGGTCGAGCGATAACACAAAAGAAATCGCCGCCAGGTTTACCACTCGAGTTTTTGATTTCGAGTGGGTTGACGATTTTTCAGCCGCCAGAAATTTCGCCATGTCAAAGGCAGGCAAAAGCTACCATCTATGGCTTGATGCTGACGACAGGATCACTCCGGAAAACGCGCTCCGCATCGAAACGTTGAAGCAGCAATTCGACGGCAAAAAGGCCTTCTATTTCGTGCTGGAAAACCATCGGCCCGACTCTCCCCCCTCCAGTTGCCTGCAGATGCGCTGTACTCCCCTTATCCCCGAACTCCGCTTCGAGGGAGGCGTGCACGAACAGATATTTCCCAGCGCCGCCAGGGCGGGGCTTGAGCTGGTGACCACCGACATAGTCGTCCAACACATGGGGTACATGAGCGAGGAGGCCAGGGTAGCCAAGGCGGTGCGCAACCTGGAGATCATGGAAAAAGAAAGGGCGGAAGGCAGGGATGACGGAGCGCTTCATTTCTTCATGGCCGTGACTTACGCGCCTCTGGGAAAGCGCCTGCAAGCGGTCCTCAGCATGGAAAAAGCCCTGGAGTGTTTCGAGAAGGAAAACTACAATCATCATCTCATTCCTGAAGGTTACCTTCTTCTGGCAAGACTCGCGTTTGAGATGGAAGACCACGACAGGTGCACCCGCTGCCTGGCCAGGGTCGAAAGCCTGGTCGAAGGCAGCCCGCAGCATAATTTCCTCATGGGTATTCTTTACCAGCGAATGGAAAAACACCGGGAAGCGCTGAGGGTCTTTCAAAAACTCTTCGGCAAGAACTATGTGCCCATGCTGTTTCCCACGGAAGCTTTGCCCACACACGGCGAGTTGCTGCTCCACATGGCCTATAGCCGATATTGCATGAATGAGCGCCGGGAGGCCCTCGAACTCATAAACGCTTCGGCGCCGCAGGGCGCGGCCGCCGGCAAAAGCTGGGAGTGGTTGGGTACGAAGGCTTATATATTTGGAAATATGGAACTCGCCGCCGTCGCTTTCGAAACGGCACAACGCTTCGGCAAGCTTGAGCCGGCCAGTTGGGGCAACCTCGCCGCCGTCTACAGGCTCAGAGGCTTTGCGCAAAAAGCCGAAGAATGCCGGATGCGCGCCACAGCCCTGACATAATGGCATGATAAATCACTCAGGTTTCACGTGCGCCATGAACCACTCATACCGGGCTGGACCGCACGGGAGTCGGTTCTTCGCCCCGCGAGCCCATTATGTTTAACCACTTCAGAAGCCCACGGTTAAGGATCTCCTCGGCGCGCCGCCCGTCGATTCTGTATTTCTCGGGAATAAAGGCGACCGTCGGAGCATAAACTCCCTCTTTTTTCTCAATGAAGGGGCACATTTCCAGCAGTTCGTCGGTAAGCTCCTCCAGGGCGGCAAAAGATCTGGCGAGCAGCGTGCTGCAGTCCCGGACAGGCACGTTTTCCGCCGTGCAGCAATTGGCGAAAATCCGTAGCCCCACGAAGCCCTCAACCGGTTCCAGTCCCTCGGGGCGGATTCCCTCCCTTTGGAGGAACGGCAAAGGGGCCACCAGCGACATGCATAAAGGGGGGGCGGATCTGTCCCTGTGCTCATCTCTTATTTCCCTCAGCACGTCGACCAGACGCTCGGTCTCGGGGTCGAATCCTCTTATTGCGCTGTGCCGGGACAAATCGCCCATTCTTTTCAGAATTTCATCTTTCAAGTCGCTACGGACCAAAACGACGCGCAGGCGGCCTTCCAGGGAGAGATCGTTTCGAAGCAGGCTGGAATCGGCCTCATCCGGGTTGTCCACGTAGACCACCCTCAGCATCCTGAAACCGGCCGCCTCGGCGTTGAAAGCTTGCTCCAGTGTTCTATGCGCATGTTCCTCAAAAAGTCGGTCCAGTGAATCGATATCATCCTGATCGATAAAAGCCACCTCCGAGGCTTGCACAATATCGTCGACGGCGATTACCTGGAGCATGTGCCGGGTGTAATCGAACGGCTCATGGCTGCCTTTCCACTGCTCGAAAGTAAGGATCTGCAGTTCTTGTTTCAGCGCGTCCGGGAGTCTGTCGATGCCTTCGGTCCCGGTCAGGTTTTCCTTCGGAATAATCAGGGTCTTGCAGCCTGCCGCATAGGCAGTTTCGAGCTTTACCCCCATTCCCCCTACGCCGGTAACCCGCCCCTGGGTATCTATTTCGCCCGTTACGGCCACGTCGCGCCGAACTTGTCGATTTGCGAAAAGCGAGGCCACGGCGAGGGCTATCGCTGCTCCGGCTGACGGACCGTCCTTTTTGGTCGAGCCGCCCATAAAGTGCAGATGCACTGGCATGGACATGTCCGCGCTGTCTATGTGCAGTTCTTCAGCCAGGTGGAGAATTGCCGTCGAGGCTACTTTGCGGCTCTCGTCCATAACGCGTTCGATATTCCCCGTGGTGTGAACCATGCTGAGATAGGCAAAGGTGCCTTCTCTTTTGTCCCGGCCTATCCGAACCGGCGTAGCCTGGATCGGGATAAGGCTGCCGATCCCCATATCCATGTTGACCCCGAGCGCCATCATCTCTCCGAACCGGTCGTCTTCGTTTATGAGCCGGGGACGATTGGGCATGTCGAGATATTTTCGAATTTTGACCAGGTTGATCTTTGCGGAGCTCTTGCCCTCCGCCATGATCTCTTTTCGCTGAGCCCTGAGAAAAAGTGTTCGCATGATTCGCTCGAGGTCGCGCACGCCCGCCTCCGAGGTATAATCGCGAATGAGCTGCCGCAGGATTTCGTTTTCTTCCTCCGGGTCGAAGAAGATTTCGTTCTGCCCGATCATGTAACGTTCCCTTACTCGGTGGACCAGGAATTCCCTGGCGATGGATATTTTTTCGTCAACGCTGTACCTGTCGAGAAAAATGACCTCACAGCGGTTCAGGATTGCTGAAGGGACCGTATCGACCGTGTTGGCGGTAAGAATGAAATGGCAGTTGGAAAGATCGATATCGACGGTGCTCTGAGTGTACTTGTCGTGAAAAAGGTGGTTTTGTTCCGGGTCCAGTATCTCCAGCAGGGTGGCGATTGCGAACTTTTCCGTCTTGTCCGCCTCGTCCATTATGAACATGCCGTTCATCACGCCCATTTTTATGAGACCCTGCACGATGGGACCGGGCTTGGAGCCTTCATATGTGAATCCATAACCGCGGATATCCGCCTCGTCCTTCATCCCGCCCAGTGAAATCTTGTGGAAGGGGATGCCCAGATTTCGCGCGATGGAAATCGCAAGAGAGGTCTTGCCGACGCCGGGAGGGCCGACGAACAGAAGGGTGCTGCCGGTCCTGCGCCAGTATTTTTTCTCCGATTCCTTGAAGTGCTGATATCGCCAAATCAGGTTCGCAAAAAAATCCGACATTATTTCCTTCGGTTTCAAAAGACCGTAATGAGAACGGTTGAGCCCTTCGTCGAATTCTTCGGGCGACACCCAGATTTTCTTGATCTTGCCCCAGGGAATTGCCAGCAGGGTTTCAATGAGTTCCGTATACTTGGCCCCGCTTTGTCCTGCCGCGTTCATCTTGTTCTTCTCGATCAACTCGACTACGGAATGAGGTATATCGGGATTGTTGTGCGCCTCGTCGATGCGCTCTTTGAGCGTTTTTGTCGGTTGGGGAGTCGGTTCGGTCCTTGACTGGGCAAACAGCCTTTGAGACCCACGTTGGTTCACAATGTCTTCAGGTTCCACGAATTCCTCCAGATATTTTTTGAAAATCTCGAAAAGCTGCATCATGGGTTGTGCCGGGTCAAAATCGGCCGCCACATCCAGTTCCTTGAAAATCGTCTCAAGCCCCCATCGGCCCGTAAACATTTTAAATAACTCCACCCCTTCGCTTGGATCGCGGTAAACGGCAGCGGCAAACAACCTGAGAAGTCTCCTGAGATCGGACGAAATTCTTGACTGGGATTGGCCCTGAATAGAACTGTCACTGTAGAGCTGATTCAGGACCCTGAGCTTCATTTGGAAATCAAGGCCGGGAAAAAGATCGATCAAGAACCGCCCGGGCAGTTCGGCGATGTGCTTTGCGTAAGCCGCTTCCATTCGGCCCAGGGTGAATTTGCTTTCGTCTCCGAGTTCCACCCGGTCGAGGAGTTCGAGGTAATCCCGGGCGTTTATGCCGTTCATGGGATTGTTCAGCACTTCGCGCAAAGCCTGGTAGCCCTTCGGGTCATTTTTTTTCCAGTCTGCCGCAAAATCGATATCGGAGCGGATCACATCGAGTTCGGTGGCGTTGGGAAAAACAAGATGTTCAAGATGATGTCTCAAAAGAAACTCGGAAAATTTCAGTGCCCTGCGTCCTTCCCTTTCCCCATCCGGCCCACGGAATTCCAGCCGCTGCGGAAAGGTGAACGCCAGGTAATCGAAAAGCCTCTCATGTATCAGAATGGTCCACTTCTGACCTTGCCTCAGGAGGATCGTGGGCAACGATATCTTTTTCTCATGGTCTTCCATGCGGCGAAAAACGATGGACTGGCGAAGGTCGGCAAGCTGCGTCAGGCTTACTCCTCTATTGTTTCTGAAGTGAGGCGCAATAGTCTGGCTCAGTATGGTCTGCAGGGTCTCGAATACCCTGTTTATCGCCCTGTCCGTAGGGACCGGGATCGTATTGGGAACATTGTGGTCCAGTTCTATCGGAAGCATCGGCAACCCTCCTTGTCATTACTTGATTCCACGGGAAATCATCTTCCAAGAAGATAAGACATAAGGCCGCATTCTATCCAGTAGTCGCGTGAATTTATGGAACCGCTCCGGTTCCGGGGACACGAAATCTCATCGTGATTATCAAATATCCAGGGTTGCGTTCGAAGGTGGGCAAAAAGCGAAGCTCATACCGGAACAGACCTTAATCCAGGAGGAGTCATGGCCTGGAGCAATACATTCAGATTGGCGGTTTAGCAGCCGCCCGCTTATGAGAGGTAGAAATAATGATCGCTTTTTTATTTCTTACTGCTGTTCTGGCTGCGGCACAGCCGTCCGCGCCTCATTGGGGCGGTCTTCCCGCGGATACGGCGGCCGGTTTGGAGGCTGAGGGCATAGTTGCGCAAAAATATGAGCGGCTGGCCGGGGGCGAGGTGCTCACGGAGCGGCGTCCAATCCCTTCCGGAAAGACCGGGGTGCATATGGCCGCATTCGGTATTGTCCGCAGTCCCGTCGAAAAGGTATGGAATGCTATCGTGGATTGCGAAAAAACGCCCTCTTTCATGCCGCACCTGGACTCGTGCGAGCTTGTTCGTCCCGATCACCCTTTGGCGCCGAACCAAAAATGGGAACAACTGGATATGAGCTTCCGAATTCTGTTTTTCAATAAGAGCGCAAGGCTGGTGAACGAGGCTACCATGGAGGCGCCTAACTACTTGAAGTGGAACCAGGTGCGAGGGGATGCAAAGGTAAACGAGGGCTATTACCGGATCATTACCATAGCTCCCGATACCCAGTTTGTGGTCTATGACGCGCTTGTCGATCCGGGAGTTTCCGTGCCTTCTTTTGTGATGAATTGGATTATAGGAAGAAGTCTGCCCGAGGTCATAACGGCCCTGCGGGATCGGACGGAGTCGCCGCAGAGCCGTTACGCTTCTTGAGTGGTCCTATAGTCGGGCGTGCTTTGAGGGAAGGCTGCCAGATCAGCCCTTCCCAAGCTCGGCCGACCTGCGTGTGGCTGCTTCGACACACTTTATCAGAGCGCCTCTCACCGAATGTGATTCCAGGATCTGCAGTCCGTGGATCGTGGTTCCCCCGGGGGATGTAATCATATCCTTGAGTTCGGCGGGGTGTTTTCCGGTCATCTCAAGCATCGTCGATGTCCCGATAACCGTCTGGACCACCAGGTCCCGCGCGGTGTTCCTGGGCAGTCCCGCAAGAACCCCTGCATCGATCAGGGCCTCGATTACGAGCAGAATGTACGCGGGCGCGCTTCCGCTCAGGCCGGTTACGGCGTCCATCAGCTTCTCGTCTGCCTGCACCGCTTTGCCCACCGCGTTAAAAAGAACCATACCGATCTGCATCTGCTCGTCGGATACCGACTTGCCTCGCGACAGGGCGGACGCCCCCTTTTGCACCAGGGCGGTGGCATTTGGCATGACCCGGATTACCGGGGTCCATTCCGGCAGGTTTCCTTCGAGCGTGGCAAGGGAGATTCCCGCCGCAATGGATATGACCAGCGGTTTGTGGGAGAGGTGAGACCTGAGTGTGTGCAGCACTTGCGCCATTACCTGGGGTTTCACGGCGAGAACTATGATGCCGCAGACCTCGGCGAGTTCTCCGATGTTCTGGCGTCCCTTTATTCCGAATTCTTTCTCCAGGTACTCAATCCGGGCCGGGGCGGCGTCATAAACGGAAATTCTATCGGCGCTGAACAGGGAGGCGGCCACCAGACCGCGGATCAGCGCTTCCCCCATGTTGCCCCCGCCTATGAACCCGATGTTTTCGTTCCTGAGCATATCGTTCCTCCAAGGAATTGTCAGAGTCTCGTTATAACTGAGCAATAACAGACTGGTACGCAGTTCGCAAGGAAAGACGTGGATTTTTGGCGACAACAAGTTTTTGGAGAAGAACTTCCTGCCCGCCGGTTGTTTTGCAGCGGGCCACGGTTATTTTTTTGTGGAATCTTTCCGAAATCTTTCATAGTTTTAATATATTTGTAGTTAAGGCCCTTGCAGAGGGCCGATCTCATAGAAGAAAGGCGAGGCAGGACGATGGACCTATCTTTTAAAGTGAGGCAGACGGCCGGGAAGCATTCCCCGCTCGAAGAAGAAATTCGAAAGCTCCCTGTCCCCATAAATTCGGTGTTCCTCGGAAAAGACGGCAAAATCAGGCCTGCCGCTTTCAGGGAAACCGGCACGACGCTCACGTGCCCGGGGCGCGAAAGAATCGCCGAGGTCTTTTCCAGGACGGTGGCGAAGAGCAAAAACATCATACTGGAAGCCGTTGCGGCAGATGAAGCCGAGACTATCAGGGGAAAAAGAGTGGCGGTGCTTTTTTCGGGCGGCCCGGCGGCCGGAGGCCATAATGTGCTTGCAGGTCTCGCCGTGGCGCTTGAAAACGGGAACACTTTGTTCGGGATCAGAAAGGGACCAAAAGGCCTGATCAAAGGCGATCTTTTCGAGATCGACAGGGAAAACATCAAGTCCATCATCAATATCGGCGGCTTCGATTTTCTCGGGACCGACAGAACAAAGATAAAAACACCCGAGCAGTTTGAAAGCGTCCGTGAAACGATCGTCAAAAACAAACTCGACGGTCTTGTAATAGTAGGGGGCGACGATTCGAACACGAATGCGGCATTCATAGCCGAATATCTGGAGGCGCATGGGATCGATTGCAGCGTGGTGGGCGTGCCCAAGACGATAGACGGCGACATGACGGCGGGTAAATATTTGCCCATCTCGTTCGGCTTCGATACCGCTACGAAAATATTTTCCGAACTGGTGGGGAACTTGAACCAGGACGCCGCATCCGCCGTCAAGTACTATCATTTTGTTAAGCTGATGGGCCGAACCGCCAGCAAAATTACGCTGGAGGTGGCCTTGCAGACCAAACCGGCGATTACCCTCATTTCCGAAGAAATCGCCGAAAAGAACATGTCCCTCAACGATATCGTGGACTACATCGTGCGAATCATCGCCGAGCGCCGCTTCAAAGGTATAAACCACGGGGTCATTTTGGTTCCGGAGGGCCTGGTGGAGTTCATTCCGGAGATGAGAAGACTGATCGGCGAATTGAATAAAGTGCTTGCCGAATACTCCAAGGACATGTCCGACCTGCCTTCACTCGAGCATAAACGTGAGTTTTTGCTGCCGCACCTGTCGGCCGAATCGGCGCAGTTGATGGCTTCGCTTCCGCCCGATATTCAAGCGATGCTGATCCTGGACCGCGACGATCACGGAAACGTGAAGGTTTCGCAAATCGAAACGGAAAAGCTGCTGATCGAAAAGATTCGGTATCGGCTCTCCGAAATGAAACGGCACGCGGACCTGTTTTTCGGAGAAGGCAAGATAGACGCCACTGCGGAGCAGGTGGAAGATTTTAAAAAGGTCACCTTGTCAACTCAGTCTCATTTTCTCGGCTATGAGGGCAGGAGTTCCAAGCCCACCAGGTTCGACGCCGCTTTTACATTCCTGCTCGGCTTGACGGCCGGTTCTCTGGTATTGGCGGGAAAAACCGGCTACATGGCCGCCATAACCGACTTTGACAAGGGCGGTCGGGTCCTGGCGCTGCCTCTGGCGGGACTGATCACCGTGGAGACAAGAGGCGGAAAAGAAGAATTCGTGATTGAAAAATCTCTGGTCGAGCTCGATTCTCAGTCTTTCAAGGTCTTTGCCCAAAACAGGGACAAGTGGGCTCGGGAAGACCTTTTCAGCAGTCCGGGGGCCATCCAGTATTGGGGGCCGACCAGCCACCAGGTCCCTCTGATCGTGGCGCTCGATCAGGGCTACCCCGACTTTAACGCCTTCAACCTTGGCGAGGAAAAAAAGATTACCGAGATCTGTTAGCCCGAGAGCCGACTACCGATTGCCGCGGAAAAGCCGATCTCCATAATCAGCGCGCCGACAAAACGCGCGATGTCGATCTATGATGGGCCCGCTCCGACCCGGGGACGGGCCCGCTCCGTTTTGGATTTTTATCTCGATTTTTCACAATATACCTGTGTCGCTTCGGGATTCATCGTCGGGCATTGCCGTTTCCAATTCGACCCGGCAGACTTAATATCTAGTAAGAAACGGAAACATTTCTTTTAGTGGATATATTCCGGACTTGGGTATGCGAATATTGCAGGTCCTGTGGTTGTTCGCTTCGAGCGGGGTTTTGGCGAGATGAAATTGTTGCGAGTATTCGCGGTGTTTCTGATCCTTGTGGCTTGCCTTTCGAATTACGGGGTCCAGGCGCTGTTGGCTCAAACCACTCCGGAAGAAGGCGAAATGTTCCCCGATTTAAAGCTCTCCATACCGCAGAAAATGGAGGAAAGGGAATATCTTAATATATATCAGGGACCGTTTCTGCTCTCCCAGGTTGATTCGGATGTTTTGATCGTGCAAATCTTCAGTATGTATTGCCCTTATTGCCAGAAGGAAGCTCCAAATATCAATGCCCTTCAGCAGGCGATTGCGGCCTGCCCCGGGATAAAACCGCGCGTTAAAATCATTGGAATCGGCGCGGGCAATTCGGTATACGAGGTGAATGCGTTCAGGGACCTCTACAGGATAGACTTTCCGCTTATTCCGGACGCCGATTTCACCATCCACAAGGCGCTCGGCCAGGTTCGAACCCCCTATTACTTCGTGCTCGTAAGAAAGACCTCGGGCTTGCAGGTCGTTTATTCCAGGGTGGGGAGCATCGGGGACCCCAAGGATTTCCTGGAACTCGTATGCGCCAGGACCGGCATGAGTAATGGGAATTAGGTAACTATACTCGATGGAGAAATGTTGGATGAACAAGGTAAGCTTATTTTGTTCGGCAGTCCTGATTGCCGTCGCCGCGCAGGTTTGTGCATTCGCCATAGCGGAGCAGTCCCAGAGTAAGATCTACCAGGTTGGCCGGCTTAAACCGGTAGACAGCCAAAGCACCTTGAAAGTCGGGGACAAGGCGCCGGATTTCAATCTGCCGTCCGTTTCCGGCGAGCGTGTCTCACTCGGTGCGTATGCCGGAAAGAAAAACGTCGTCATATCCTTTGTGCCTGCCGCATGGACCCCGGTATGTTCGGACCAGTGGCCCGGCTACAACATATTGCGCGACAAGTTCGAGGCTGAAAACGCCGTGCTGCTTGGGATTTCAGTGGACAACATCCCGACCCTTTTTGCCTGGACTTCGGAGATGGGAAAGCTCTGGTTCCCGGTACTCTCCGATTTCTGGCCTCACGGCGAGGTGGCCGGCAAATATGGAGTGCTTCGTACCAACGGCGTTTCTGAGCGTGCAATATTCGTAATCGATCGGCAGGGTATAATAAGATATATCGACGTCCACGACATAAACGAGCGCCCGAAAGCCGAAGTTCTGATGGCGGAACTTGAAAAATTGAGTAAGTAATAAAGATCGGAAATCATTTTATCAGTCCGGCATTCCTCGAAGCCTCGAGATTGAGGAAGGCATCCGCAACACAATTCAGAGCCGTGATATATCTTGGAGAGGTGTTTATCTCTCTATCGAAATCCCTTCTGCGAATGCTTATCAAATGAGAGTCAACGCCCATATCCAGGATTTGCTATTTAGAAGGGACCTCGATGCCAAATCGTCTTGCGGGAGAAAAGAGCCCTTACCTTTTGCAGCACGCCGAAAACCCGGTTGAATGGTATCCATGGGGAGAAGAGGCTTTCCTTAAAGCAAGCAGTGAAGACAAACCCATTTTCCTTTCGATCGGATATTCCACCTGCCACTGGTGTCACGTGATGGAGCGCGAATCCTTCGAGCAGGAGGATGTCGCGGCGGTCCTCAACGGGAACTTCGTGTCGATAAAAGTGGACCGCGAGGAACGGCCGGATGTGGACCAGACTTATATGAGGGTGTGTCAGGCGATGACGGGTGCAGGCGGGTGGCCGTTATCCATATTTATGGGTCCCGACAGGAGACCGTTTTACGCCGGGACCTATTTCCCCAAAAGAAGCCGGATGGGAATGGCGGGTCTTATCGAAGTTGCCGGAAAGATAGCCGAACTCTGGATCAGCGAAAGGGAACAACTGAACAGGATGAGCGGCGAAATAATGCGCCTTCTGGCTCTCGGACCCGGGGCGCCGGATGGGTCGAACCGGTCTCCCGGCCCCGACCTGCTCGATAATGCCCGGAGGTATCTGGCTCGATCGTATGACCCTGTCTGGGGCGGATTCGGGGGCGCGCCCAAATTTCCGAACCCCCATGACCTCGTTTTCCTTACGCGGTTTAACAGGCGGGAGCCTTCCTCCAATGCCTTCGCAATGGTTGAAAAAACCCTTCTGTCCATGCGTTCCGGAGGCATTTTCGACCAGATCGGGTTCGGCTTTCACAGGTACTCCGTGGACGAAAGATGGCTTGTGCCGCATTTCGAAAAAATGCTCTACGACCAGGCCCTGCTCGCCCTTGCGTTCAACGAGGCTTTTCTTGCAACGGGCGACGATAGGTACGCAAAAGTCGTACGAGAGATTTTCGAATACGTAACCCGCGAGATGCAGAGTCCGGAAGGCGGATTCTATTGCGCACAGGACGCGGACAGCGAAGGAAAAGAGGGGGTATTTTTCACCTGGACGCCGGCGCAGGTCGCTGAAGTCCTGGGAAAAGATGCTGGAGAGGTCTTCTGCCGCGCATACGGAATCACATCGGAAGGAAATTTCGAAGAAGGCAAGAGCATTCCGCACTTTCCACGGCCTTTCGAAGTCCTCGCCCGCGATTTGGGAATGGCTCGCCGGGAACTGGAAGGGCTTTTGGAGGACAGCCGCAAAAAGCTCTTCGATGCCCGCGAAAAACGGGTGCATCCGCTAAAAGACGATAAAATTCTGACCGCATGGAACGGCCTCATGATCGCGGCGCTGGCAAGAGGCTCGCAGTCTCTGGGAGACCGCTCCCATGCCCGGGCGGCGGCCCGGGCGGCGAATTTCATCCTCGGAACGATGCGCGCCGGAACGGGGCGTCTCTACCGCAGGTACCGGCTGGGCGAAGCTGCGAATCCGGGGTATGCGGACGATTACGCATTCCTCATCTGGGGCCTCCTCGACCTCTATGAAACGATTTTCGATGTTAGATACCTCCGGGAAGCTTTGCACCTTCAGGAAGAAATGTCGCGTTTGTTCGCAGACCCCGATGGCGGCTTTTATTATACGGGGGATGACGGCGAGGAGATGATCCTCAGAGAAAAGGTGATTCACGATGCAGCTATTCCTTCGAGCAATTCCGTTGCGGCCCTGAATCTTCTCAGGCTCGGCAGAATGACGGGAAACTCCGAATTCGAAAAACAGGCAGACCTCCTGATAAGGTCCTTTTCGAAGCAGGTCTCGGTTCGGCCTGCAGCTTTCACGCATTTTATGCAAGCGCTCGACTTCGCCCTCGGACCGACTCGCGAAATACTCATAGCGGGAGATTCTTCGTCCCCTGCCACTAAAGGGATGATAAAGACGGTTCACCGGACGTATTTTCCAAACCGTGTGCTGATGTTAATAGAGAGCGGAACGCGCGGAAAGGGCTTATCGAAAATCGCGCCGTTTACGAAGACGATTTTAACGGATGAAAAAGGGCCGGCAGTATATCTGTGCGAGGACCTCAAGTGTGCGAAACCTCTAAGGGATGCTGTCGAATTGGAAAAAATGCTGAGGGGCCGTTCGGGCTAGTGTAGGCCGGTGCGGGCAAGTGTATGGCGTGATTGCGGCGCGATTTGTCAAAAATGGCGGCATTGTGGCGTGATTGAGGCATTGCCGCTCGAATGGTAAGTCATCGAATTATCATTCGAAACCCTGATTCGGGCCTTTGGCATGCATATTGCTCTTTTTCAAAAGCACAAGAGAAACCAACTCTTTCCTCCTCTTAAGCTAACCGGTTCTAGCCCCTCCGGTTAGCTTTTTTTGTTTCTGGCGCGTTTTGATCGTTTAGGAGGGCAGTCGAGTGAAAAAAATTCTTCTTGGGATCTCCGCTTCACCGAGAAAATTCGGCAATTGCGAACTTTTCATAAAAGACATTTTCAGGCGGCTGGGCGAGGACTGGGAACTTCGGCTGGCGCGTCTTCCCGAGTTCGACGTAAAACCTTGCCGGGGTTGCTATCAGTGCCTTTTCGGCGAGATGAGGTGCCCGCAGCAGGATGACTTCCTTTCGGTCTTAAATGCGCTTTGCGAGGCCGATGCATACGTCGTGGCCGCCCCCGCATACCTCCTTTCGGCAAACGGGAGCTTGAAGAGATTCTTGGACCGTGGGCTTCAGTTCTATGCATTTGTCGATCGGCTATGGGGTAAGCCCGCGGCGGGAGTGGCCATTGCCGGGATCGAGGGGATGGAAGGGAGCACCAAGCGCGACGTGGAAAGCTTTATCAAGCTGACGATGGGCGACCTGCGAGGCTGCGGTGTAGTTTATGGGGCGCTTCCGGGAGAAGCGCTGCTCTCTTCGGCCAATACGCATACCGCTGAGAAGCTTGCCCGCGCCATACTTGATCCGGCCGAGCGGATCAGCGCCGCCGGCCCGGCTTGCCGACTTTGCGGCGGAGACACTTTCAGGTTTTTGCCGGACGGTTCCGCTAGATGCATGCTATGCTCCGGTTCGGGTCTCTATGAATGGAAAGAAGGATCGCTCCGATTTCATATCGATGCGGTGAAGCATCCGCTATTTTTCACCAAAGACGATGTAATCCGCCATATGCAGTGGCTCCGTGGAATGAAGGAAAAATTTATCGAAAGAAAAAAGGAGCTGAAGGCCGTAGCCAGGGAATATTCTGGGGTCGGAACTCTTATCGAACGAAAGCCGCAGTAGAACAGGCGAAGAAGTCAGGGATGAACCTGTGATTGTGTAAACCCTCCCTCCCGATTTTTGCAATGATCGTCTCATCCGTCACAGTCTTTTAACATTAGTCTCACGCAACCGTAATGGAATCCTTCTAAACTTCCGCGTCATCTCCCCATTGAAAAAAAACGGTCGGAAATCGACACCGAATCTTAACAATCGAAGAGCAGGAGGCTTTGCTCATGGAACAGATGATCTGCGGCGCTGAAGGAAAACTTTGCGGACACGGTATAGGGAAATCGTTGTGGGTACCTCGGTTCGAATCTTTTTTTTTAAGGCGTTTGCTTCCGCTGCAACGGCTTAATTATCTGCTTGCGAGGTTCAATTCACTTTCTAAAGAGACGCCGGTCCCGGACCGCATCCTGGAGGCGCTTGGCGTCACTTACCAGGTTTCTGCGGGCGATCTGGCCAGAACGCCTGAGAAGGGCCCCGTGGTCGTTGTGGCCAATCATCCATTTGGCGCAATTGAAGGCGTGATTCTCGCCTCGATTCTCTTGAGGATGAGGGGGGACATAAAAATCATGGCTAACTTCATGCTGGCCGGCCTTGGGGTCAGCGAACTAAACGACCTGCTGATTTTAGTGGATCCTTTCGAAAGACGGGGATCGACGGCGTATAATCTCAAGCCGTTGAGGGAGGCCATCGAATGGGTAGGCGGCGGCGGGGCTTTGGGTATTTTCCCGGCCGGAGAGGTCTCCCACATGCATTTGAGGAGCTTGAGCGTAATCGACCGGCAGTGGAGCACGACGGTTGCCCGGATCATCCGAAAGACCGGGGCGTCGGTGCTCCCGGTCTATTTCGAAGGCCGAAACAGCTCTCTTTTCTGCGGGCTCGGTCTTTTGCACCCGTTGGTCCGCACCATGATGTTGCCCTCGGAAAACCTCAGGGAGGGGCCCCGCAAGGTTTGGGCGCATATAGGAAAGCCGGTCCCATCGAGCAGGCTTGCGGGACTGGATGATTCCGCGATAATGGATTATCTGCGCCTGAGAACCTACAACCTCAAGAATCGCAAGTGCAAAAACAAACGGAAGCCGCTTTTCAGGGCGCCGGTAAGAAAAATCGCCTCTCATCACGGGGTCGTAATGCCTAAAGAGACCGGCCTGATTTCAGAAGAAATCCGCCGTTTGCCTCCCGGGCAGCTCCTGTTTTCATCCGGGAACTTCGACGTGGTGAGCGCCTGCGCTGAACAGATTCCGAATGCGCTTTTCGAGATCGGACGTCTGAGGGAAATTACCTTCCGGCAGGCGGGCGAAGGGACCGGGAATGCAATCGATATCGACCGTTTTGACAGATATTACCAGCATATAGTGCTCTGGGAGCGTCAACGGGGCGAAATCGTTGGGGCATACAGGGTCGGCCGGGCCGATGCCATTATCAAGGAATTGGGTGTGTCGGGCCTGTATACGAATACTCTTTTCGAATACAAAGAAGAGCTTTTCTCAAGGATCGGATCGGCGCTGGAACTGGGCAGGTCCTTCATCCGCCCTGAATACCAGAAGACCTACCAGCCTCTCATGCTTCTGTGGGCCGGGATCGGCCGGTTCGTTGCGAACCACCCCGAATACCGGTTTCTCTTCGGAGCAGTCAGCATAAACAACGAATATCTCGGTTTTTCGCGCAAACTGATTGTGGAGTTCCTGAAACAGGGCCACACGCATTCAAAGCTCGCAAGGTTCGTCAAGGCAAGGCATGCGCCTCGCGTGGGATCGATGGGAAGAAAGTGGCTCGGCCGGGCCAATTCGATGGTGCATGACGTCCGGGATGTTTCGGAATTGATATCGGATATCGAGCAGGACTCGGCAGGTATCCCCATTCTGCTGAAGCATTATATGAAACTCGGCGGAAAGTTTCTGGGCTTCAGCGTCGATCCTGAATTCAATGACGCTCTCGACGCGCTGGTGCTGGTCGATTTGGCGCAAACAGACGCCCGGGTCCTGACACGGTATATGGGACAAAAGGGCGCGGATTCTTTTTTGGAACATAACGGGGTTGGGCGGGAGGCAGGCGCGGACTCGGCCCTGCGGCAGGTCAAGTGCGCGTGAATTCGTTATAAAAAGCAGCGGAAATAGCCATGCCGGAAAGCCGGCCGGTTCATTTTGCGTGACAGAGGCATTTGGTTGCGATATTTAAACAGATTGTCATGGGAATCAATTTTCAAGCGCTGATAGTCTCTGATACGGATTCGCATTCAAGATGATCACAAGGCGGCAAGGAGGAGGCGACGCAGGCGTACACGGTAGTACGTCGAGGAGCCGACGACGAGGGCGCCCTCACAAAAGATCGGGCGCTGGACTATACGCATTACATCGAGGCGGTACGTATAGCGCAGACCCGACACGTAGTGAGGGTCCACACAGTGAGGGCTTGAATGCGATTTCGTATGAAGGCCCGGTAAGTGATCGAATATTGGTAAAGGGGAAAGCAAAATGCGCTGGGATGTTCTTGCAATCTTTGGAATTGTTTTCGGTTTCCTGCTTATCATCAAGGGATTTGACACGCTGACAATTTGGCGTGCATGGTTCTTCGGCATAAGCGGCCTGGTATTTTTCCTGCCAGGCATACTCCGGATACTTCTTCGAATCTGGCGCCTCCGGTCTCCCAAGGGGCCGGTGCAAGCCGCTTAAGACCTGCCATATCATACTCAGGTGCTTAGAAAACCGGCGCGCTGCCCGGATACCCGCTAATCCGGGCACGAAGCGCAGTGGTTGGATTAAAGCAACAATCTCGCGCTCTTAAATTTTTTGAAATTGCAAATTTTCGGCACTCTTCCCAAAACCCGCTATACAGCCGGTTTTTGCAGGTGAAAAGGGGTGGCCTGTTCGAACTGGTGTGCTATGCGCAGGATCAGGTCCTCCCGGAAATGGGGCCCCAGGATCTGAAGACCCACGGGCAGGTTTTCGGAAGTGAATCCGCACGGCACCGAAATGCCGGGAATTCCGGCCAGGCTGGCCGGTAAGGTAAAGACATCGCTCAAATACATCTGGAGCGGATCGTCGGACTTCTCTCCTATTTTGAACGCCGCGATGGGCGAAACGGGCGCAAATATCGCGTCACATTTTTCGAATGCATCCAGGAAATCCTGCCTGATAAGCGTTCTGACCTGGGACGCTTTCCTGTAGTAGGCATCGTAGTAGCCCGCCGACAGCACGTAGGTGCCCAGCATAATGCGTCGTTTCACCTCGGATCCGAACCCCTGGGAACGGCTTTTACGGTACATATCGATCAGGTCCTTCGCACTTTGGGCTCGGTGCCCGTACTTTACGCCGTCATAGCGCGCAAGGTTCGAGGACGCCTCGGCGGGGGCTATTATGTAGTAGGCCGCAATGCCGTATTCGGTGTGCGGAAGCGAGATGTCAACGATTTGCGCGCCGAGTTCGCGGCACGTGGAGATCGCGTTTCGCACGGCTTCGGCCACCTCGGGGGCCGTTCCCTCGATGAAATACTCGCGGGGGATCCCCAAACGCAGGCCGCGGATCGGTTCTTTTAAAGTGGCCCGGTAATCGGGAACGGGAAGATCGACCGAGGTGGAATCCCGCGGGTCGTGTCCGGCGATAGCCAGGAGCATGATGGCCGCATCCTCCACGTCCTTCGTTATCGGCCCTATCTGGTCCAGCGATGAGGCAAACGCAACGAGGCCGAAGCGCGAAACCCGCCCGTAAGTCGGCTTGATGCCCACCACGCCGCAAAAAGAAGCCGGCTGCCGAATCGATCCGCCCGTATCGGTCCCGAGCGCCCCGGCGCACAGTCCGGCCGCCACTGCCGCCGCCGAACCGCCGCTCGATCCGCCTGGAACGCGCTCCAGGTCCCAGGGATTGCGTGTTTTGATGTAAGCGGAATTTTCGGTGGACGACCCCATGGCGAACTCATCCATGTTGGTCTTTCCGATGAAAATGGCCCCGGCACGCTTGAGCTTTTCGGTGACGGAGGCGTCATAGGGAGGGACAAAGTTTTCGAGCATGCGCGAACCGCAGGTGGTAACGGCCCCCCTGGTGCAGATTACGTCTTTTATTGCGAGAGGCACTCCCGCCAGGGGCGACGCCGAATAATCCTTCAGCCTCGCGTCGAATAGCTTCGCCTCTTCGAGGGCCTGCTCCGCCATTGTGCTCAGATAGGATTGCACTTTGGGATCGATCGCGCTGATGCGCTCCAGAAATGCGGTAACGGTTTCGACCGCTCCGATTTGTCCGCTTTTGAGCAGGTCGTGTATCTCATGAATAGAAAGAGCATGGATTTGCATTCTGAACAGGCCTCTTTTCCGTTAAATCACTTTTGGGACCACAAAATTTACGCCGTCCGTGCCCGGAGCGTTTGCAAGCGAGTCTTTGCGGTCAATTGAATCATCGATCGAATCCGGCCGGAAGACGTTCTGGAGTTGAATGGCGTGCGTCGTTGGCGCAATGTCTTTCGTATCGAGCTCATTCAGCTTGTCCATGTATTCGAGAATACCGTTCATCTGGCCCGTCATTCGCTCTTCTTCGGACTCGGAAAGTTCCAGCCGCGCCAGCTTGGCCACGTGTCGAACTTCTTCGCGTGATATCTTTGAGTTCATTTGTATTTTCCTCGTACACTCCGGTAAATTCTTAATTCTTCAAAAAATTCTCCATTGTCCGACAGTCCTTGAAGGCGCTCAGAACTTCGGGCAATCCCTGCATCGGGGTCTTTTGCAGCAACTCGTATGTAATCGCGTGCACCCGCTTTTCTTCGGCATCCTGTTCGGCCGAGGTGGAATCGAACCGCTGGAGGAATTTGGCAAACCTTACGACGTGAATCAGTTCATGGATCACGATGTAAGCGGTCAGCGGAAAAAGCCCGATGTGGCTGTCACGCGTCACGGCCCTGCGGATCACATGGTCCTGGATGCAGATCTTGAAAAAATCGCCCGGTTCGCTTCCGCGCGTTTTATCGCCGGGCCGCCTGAGATATCGTCTGATTTGAGCAAAAGCAATGTCCGTGATTTCCTCTTCGTGAAGGCTGCTCAAGCTCTGAATATCATACCTGTACCTTTTCCACTCGGAGGTAGAGATCTTGTAGGAATCGCTTATAAGCTCTTCCGAGACTTCGATGGCCTGCGCCAGTATGCCGATTTCATGTTTCTTGAAGGGAACGCGTTCCATCTCCGAGGCTCCGGTACCGTTTTTGCCCGACGCCCAAAACTCCGGCGCTTATACTCTATGTACAAAACTTCCTCATTTAGTTCAACTGGTTCTCGGTGTTTTAGCGGCGCTGCGCTCGATACGGAAGCATCCAAAAGTTGAGGGCCGATAAAAATCACGCAATGATGGGGCAATAGGTACTGTACAATTAAAGTTTAAAATGGTTACGCTTGGCGTTACTCTCAACTGGAAAGGGGAGGATGATGTGAATAATCACGAAGAAAGGATGCCGCTGGTTCATCCGGGTGAGATCTTGCTTGAGGATTTCCTGAAACCTATGGGGATAACACCTTCCCGGCTGGCCAAAGAGCTAAATGTGCCCAAGACCAGGATCGGCGCCATACTCAAAGGGAGAAGGAGCATTACAGCAGACACGGCTCTACGCCTGGCCCGGTTCTTTGGGACTACCGCCAAGCTTTGGCTTAACCTTCAGGTATCCTATGACCTTGATACCGAAGAGGATCGGTTGGGTGGGAAAATCGAGGAAGAAGTAAAACCCATGCGTGATGTCGCATAGCAGCAAAATCGATTATAGCAGAAGCTGCGGGAGTCAAACCCGTTGCCTTGTTCAACTGATGACCTTCCTGCCACATTGCGAGGGGCAGCGGTTCTGAATGAGGGAATCGAGACTAATCCTGATGAAATTGAAAAAGATCTCCAGTCTCTTGCGCATTCTGCAAGCGCACTCCAAAAGTTTCAACGTGGACTGATTGCCTCCCGCAAGCGGCACAGGGCTTATCGGCCTCTGGTCATGCATCTGTTATAAGCCCCATTGTAAAGATTATTCCAATCGTTAGCCGATGCAACCCCGCCTCCCAGCGCACCGACTCCAGCGCCAATTCCTGCGCCGATCCCGGGCGCCTGGGCGATCGAACCGAAAAGCGCACCTAAAGCGGCCCCTCCCATTGCGCTACCCAGAACATTGCCATCGGGGTTAGCGTAATGGTCAGCGTAGTTCCTGGCGTAGTCATCGCAGTAAGCGGCCGACCGCGCGAAACTCGTTCCGACCCCAGCGAAAAACACACCGACTGACAAAACAGCTATAATCAAAGCCCACGTAGTCAGGTAATTTCTTCTAAATCTCATATCGCATCCTCCATGAATACCATATTTCGTCGAGGGATTATCATACCCCGCAGCACCCCCCGGCAACCCAGATTCC
>Ga0326728_10000468_pt1 | contig 158104 bp, 141 predicted proteins | sample MB3enrmetagenome_FD_207602 | JGI IMG/M metagenome (GOLD analysis project Ga0326728, IMG submission 207602) | Lab enriched peat soil microbial communities from McLean, Ithaca, NY, United States - MB31MN | ecosystem: Environmental > Terrestrial > Soil > Wetlands > Peat | place: USA: New York... | reverse complement strand
CACCGGACTACGTCGGCGAGAGCCCATACCAGAAAACACCGGACTACGTCGGCGAGAGCCCATACCAGAAAACACCGGACTACGTCGGCGAGAGCCCATACCAGAAAACACCGGACTACGTCGGCGAGAGCCCATACCAGAAAACACCGGACTACGTCGGCGAGAGCCCATACCAGAAAACACCGGACTACGTCGGCGAGAGCCCATACCAGAAAACACCGGACTACGTCGGCGAGAGCCCATACCAGAAAACACCGGACTACGTCGGCGACGGCCCGTCACGGGTGACGATGATTCGCGACGGCGTGGAGCGGCCGATCCCGCCGGGGTACCGCCAGGACGGGAAGTTCGTCGCGATCGACGACGTCGAGAAGACGGTCTTTCAGGCGACACGGGCGGTCGACTCCGCGACGGCCCACGCCTTCGAGACGGTGCGCTACAAGCTCGACGATATCCACCAGTCGATTTCGCCCAAGGAACTGCAAAACGCGCTCGCCGAGGGCCACACGATGTCGGTGAGCCTGCAGCAGGGCCGGATCGAGGTCACCGATCTGACGCGCGAAAAGCAACTCGAGACGCCCACGCTCCAACACTAGCCGACGCGTTCTCTTCGCGGGGCTCGCGGCGCGGATGCGCCGCGAGCTTCTTTATTTCACGCTGCGGAGCCGGCTGGTAGCGAAAATGGGAGTTTCTTCGTGGCCCCGGGTGTGGACCGCACCGTATGCTCGACGTGCGATGGAACCGGAACGGGAACACGCGGAACTCGGCGCGGCGCAGCAGCGCGAACTCGACGCCGAGGTTCGCGGCCTTATCGAAGATTTGCAACGCTCGCGAGACGCCGAGCGACGCGCGCCGTCGCTTCCCAGCACGCAGACGCAGCGCATGGAGGATGCCGTGAACCCACCCGAACCCGAACCCGGCTCGGCCTATATCTTTAGCCCCCCGTTGCCCGATCCGCCACGCGGCGGCGCGCCGCTCGCCGAGCACGTTGAAGACTACGAACTGGCCCCGCGACTCGAGGCGCGGGCTCCTTCGGGAGGACCCGCCAAGAGTCGGGCGCGCCGGTTCGCGGAGAGCATCGGTCTGGCGCCGTCGGACGCGAGCCGGCGCGCCGCTTTCATGGAAAAGCCGCTGCCCGCACCCGATGCGACGGTCGAGCAGCGCGAAGCGTATCTCCGCTCCGCGCGAAAGGCGGGCCTCGAGATCGAGCGCCCCGACCTCGATGCGTTTCTCGACGACCTCGGGATGGGCGGCAAACTCGCCGTGCTCGGGCAGCACGTTTCGCTGCCGCTGGGCGGCGGCCAGGGAGAACTGGCGAAGATCGTCGCCAAGCAGAATCCGGAGCTCGTGCGGGTCGCGGCCTTCCAAGCCCGCGCGGCTTGGGACGCGCGCGAAGCCGTGCGTCCCGGCGCCTTCGACGATCTCGGATACGACGCCGTGTTCGGCGACGCGACGCGATTCGACCGCGCGATGGCCGAAGCCGGTAAGCTGAAGCCGCTAACGGAGAAAGCGACGATCGGCGAATTCGAGACGACCCGCAAGGCGTTCCGCGACATCGGCGTGCGTCTCACCGTCGACGATTTCGACGCGTACAAGGGCGCGGTCGCGAAGTCGGGGCTGGCGGCGCTCAAAAGCGCCGGCGGCGATCGCGAACTTCCGCTCGCGGCACGCATGCTCGTCGATCTCAATCGCAAACCGGCGGACCGCGAATTGCTCGGCGCGTCGAACGAGCGCTGGAGCGCCACCGTGTCGCGCGACCAGACGCTGCCCGTGCACGAACAGCAGTGGAGCCGGATCCCAGCGAGCGCCCGCAACGACGCTCCGCGCACGGTCGCGCCGGCGCGCGAGAATCCCTATCAACCGATTCCGTCGGAATTCCGCGTCCACGAACCGGTGCGGCCGGAGAATCCCTACGGCGTGGCGATCTCAGCGCACGACGTGGAGACCGCGCAAGCACCGCCACGCTCCCAGCATACGATGATCCGCGACGGCGTGGAACGCGCGATGCCGCCCGGTTATCGCCAGGACGGAAAGTTCGTCGCCATCGACGAGCAATCGCACACGGTCGTCCAAGCGACGCGGGCCGTCGACGGCGTCACGGGCCGCGCGCTCGAAACCGTCCGCTACGATGTGGCGGACGTCGAGCAGTCCATGCCGCTCGAGCACGTGCGCGCTGCCATCGAAGACGGCCACACGATGTCGGTCCAGCTTCAGGACGGCCGCGTTAAAGTCGACGATCTCACGTTGGACCGCGAACTGGAACGCCATCTTCCAACGCTCGAGGGCCCCTCGCACTAACGCCCTAGTCGCCGCGCAGCTAAAGACTCCCGCCACGCTCGTGCCGGGAGTCTTTTCTTTTCGCCGTTCCTACGGACCCACAGAATCGTGCACCTCACATTATGTGAGTTTCTTCGTGGAGTGCGAACCGCCGCGCCGCTAGTGTGGTGGCATGAGTTCAACGCAGAGCGGCGGCACCTACCGCCAAACCGATCCCGCAACGGCGTGGCTGCGCGCGGCCGGCATCGCCGCGATCCTTGCCGTCGTTGGCTTGTGGATCGCCACCGAATTCGCGGCCGCACGTTTCGGCTTCGCACGCGCGCTCGGAACGCCGCTCGCACCGTACGTGTACGCACCGTGGGACGGGCTGCGCTGGGAACTGCAATTCGGCCGCGGTGCGAATCCGGCCGCGCACGCGGTGTTCGCGACCTTCGGCCTGATCGCCGGCGGCGGCATCGTGATCGCGCTCGTGCTTGCCGCGCTGCTGGGCGCACGCGACGCCGCTCGCGCCCAACGGCGGAGCGACGCGCACGGTTCGGCGCACTGGGCGACGCCGCGCGAAGTCGAAGCGGCAGGCCTGCTCGGCAACGGCGCGGGCGTGTACGTCGGGGCGTGGGTAGACCCGCACGGCACGACGCGCTATCTGCGAGACGACGGGCCGGCGCACGTGCTCGCCTTCGCACCGACCCGTTCGGGCAAGGGCGTCGGCCTGGTGCTGCCGACCCTGCTCTCCTGGCCGCACTCGGTCGTGGTGCACGATATCAAGGGCGAAAATTACGCGCTGACCGCCGGCTGGCGGGCCCGCGACCTGGGTAGCCGCATCGTCAAATTCGCGGCCACCTCGACGGACGGTTCGGGCCAGCGTTTCAACCCGTTACTCGAGGTTCGCTTGCGCACGCCGCACGAAGTGCAGGACGTCCAGAACATCGTCGGCATGCTGGTCGATCCCGACGGCCACGGCGCCGAAGGCGCGGACGCGCACTGGATCGTCAGCGCGGGATCGCTCCTGACCGCCCTCGTGCTCCACGCGCTCTACACCGAGGCCGAACCGTCGCTCGGCGGCGTCGCCGCGCTGCTCTCGAGCCCGCAGTTCGACTCGACGACCCAGATGTTTCAGTCCTTGCGCAACGCCACGCACGACCGCGACGGAAGCTGCGGCTGGCGCGACGCCTTCGGCAACCCGACGCCCACGCACCCCGTCGTGGCGATGGCCGCGAACGACATGCTGAGCAAGGACCCCAAGGAAGCCGCGAGCGTTCTCTCCACCGCGATTCGCTTCTTCACGCTCTTTCGCGACCCGATAGTGGCGGCCAACGTCGCGACCAGCGACTTCAAGATCCGCGATCTGATGCACGACGACCGGCCGCTGAGCCTCTACCTCGTGATCCCGCCCTCGGATATGGACCGCCTCAAGCCGTTGACGCGCCTGATCTTCAATCAGATCCTGCGCGCGCTCACCGAGGAGATGTCGTTCGAGGGCGGCCGCAGCGTCGCCAACTACAAGCAGCGCCTCCTCCTGATGATCGACGAGCTCCCCTCGCTCGGCCGCCTCGAGATCTTGCAGAACGCGCTGGCCTACATGGCCGGCTACGGCATCAAAGCGTACCTGATCACGCAAGACGTGGCGCAACTGCAAGCGGCGTACGGTGGCGCGGGCTCGACGGAAACGATCATGGCCAACTGTCACGTGCAGATCGCCTACGCGCCCAACAAAGTCGAGACGATGGAGCTGCTCTCGAAACTCGCCGGCCAGACGACGGTTCGCAGCGAGCAGCGCACGTACTCGGGCGGCCGCTTCGGGTTCCGCGGCGCGGTGCAAGTCAGCGTGTCCGAGAGCGAACGGCCGCTCCTGACGCCCGATGAAGCGCGCCGCCTGCCGGCGGACGACGCGCTGGTCTTCGTGGCCGGACACGCGCCGATCTACGGCCGCAAAATCAAGTATTACCAAGATCCCACGTTTTCCGAGCGCGCCAAGGTCGCGCTGCCGGAACGCGCGCCGATCGCGCTGCACGGATGAAAGGGTCGTTTGCCGTGGACGCAACCGCAACGCGCACGCTCGCCGAGCAAAAGAAAGCGCTGATGCTCGAGAAGCTCGTGCGGGAACTCGGGCCGACGATCGTCGCCGCGCTCGAAGACCCCAAGGTCGTCGAGATCATGCTCAACCCCGACGGCATCGTCTGGCTCGAAGTGGCCGGCGAGGGCATGCGCGATAGCGGCGATCGAATGAAACCGTCCCGCGCGGAAAACCTCCTGGGCACGATCGCCGCGATGCTCGACACGACGATCGACCGCAATCGCCCGTCGTTACAGGGCGAACTGCCGATCGACGGCAGCCGCGTGCAGGGCGTGATCCCGCCGATGGCCTCGGCGCCGCTCTTCTCGATCCGCAAACGCGCGACGATGATCTACACGCTCGACGACTACGTGCGCGGCGGCATCCTCGACGTCGCGCACGCGACGGAATTGCGGCGCGCGGTGCGCGAACGCGAGAACATCCTCATCGTCGGCTCGACCGGCTCGGGGAAGACGACCTTCGCGAACGCCCTGCTCGACGAGATCGCGACCTGCGCGAACGACCAGCGCGTCGTGATCATCGAGGACACCTTCGAGCTGCAGTGCGCGGCGCCCAACACCGTCGTGCTGCACACCACCGACACGATCGACATGACGGATTGCCTGCGCATCACCATGCGGCTGCGGCCGGACCGCATCGTCGTCGGCGAGGTCCGCGATCACGCGGCCCTCGCACTCCTCAAAGCCTGGAACACCGGGCATCCCGGCGGCATCTCGACCGTGCACGCCAACAGCGCCGGCGCCGGCCTCCTGCGCCTCGAGCAGCTGATGGCGGAGTATCGCGATACGCGGCCCCAGCCGCAGCTGATCGCCGAGGCGGTCAACCTCATCGTCTTCATCTCGCGCACGCCGCAAGGCCGCCGCATCCGCGAGGTCGTGCGCACGCGCGGCGTCGCGAACGGCGCGTACTCGCTGGTCAACGTCCCCGGCGACTGAGTCGCCGCACCTTCCTCACACCCCAACCGCACTACGAAAGGAACGTCATGAACAACTACGCTCGCGCCCACCGCATCGCCACGCTCTCGACGCCCGCGATTTGCACGGCTCTGGTTCTCTCGCTCGGCGCGGCCGCGTTCGCCAGCACCACCGGCGGCGGAGGCGGCTCGACCGGCACGCTCCCGTGGGACGGACCGCTGGAAGCGTTAGCCGGATTTCTCACCGGTAACGTCGCCAAGTACATCTCGATCATCGCGATCTTCGTCGCCGGTCTCGCGCTGATCTTCGGTGAAGAACTCGGACAGTTCGCGCGCCGGATGCTGATGATCGTCATCGCGATCGCGTTCCTCGTCGGCGCCGGATCGTTCGCCAGCACGTTCATCGGTTCCGCATCCGGAGCGGTGTTCTAACCGTGCACGGACCCGCTCGCAGCCCCGTGCGTCAATCGCTCCTGCGCCCGCAGCTCGTGCTCGGCGGAGAGCGGACGCTCGTGCTCGCCTCCGGCATGATCGCGGCGGTCCTGGTGTTCTCGCTCGGGAGCGTCGCGATCGGGGCGATCGGCGTCGGGTTCTGGCTCGTCGCGCTGGCCGTCTTACAGCGTATGGCCAAGCACGATCCCGAGCTCTCGCGCGTCTACATCCGCCACGTCAACAAGCGCATCTACTATCCCGCGCATCCACACTTTAGCGCGCTCGATCCCGAAATCAAGCGCCACCAGAAGGGTTGAACCGGCCATGCTCGTTTTCGTCCTGGGCGTCTTCCTCTGCTTCGCGCTGCTGTTCCTGGGCTTGCGAGGACAGAGCCTGGCGGTGGTACGCCAGTTTCGCACCAAGCTCAAAGGCTATTCCGACGTGCTGGTCTACGCGGGCCTGGTCGGCGACGGCGTCGTCCTCAATAAGGACGGCGCGCTCCTGGCCGGCTGGGAATATCGCGGAAACGACCTCGATTCCGCCGGTCCATCCGAGCTCGACGTGCTCTCGGAGCGCGTGAACGCGGTGCTGCGGCGCCGCGACAACGGCTGGATGATGCACGTCGACGCGATCCGCTACCCCGTGCATCACTACGCTGAGGCGACGGTCTTTCCCGATCGCACGACGGGACTGATCGACGAGGAGCGGCGGCTCCAAGCCGAAACCGAAGGCGCGCACTTCGACACGCGTTACGTGCTGGTGCTCACGTACTTGCCCCCGTCGGACACGGAGAGCCGTTTCGCCAACTTTCTGGTAGAAGGCGATAAGATACGGAGCGAAACGTCCGCCACGCGAGCGCTCGCCACGTTCGATGCCGCCTTGCGCGAAATCGAGGACAACCTCTCATCGTCGCTGCGCCTGCGGCGTCTGCGCGGGCGCACCGTCGTGGACGAAAGCGGCAACGCGTACACGCTCGACGATCTCCTCGCGCATCTGAGCTTCTGCGCGACCGCGAACGACCATCCCGTGCGGCGTCCGCGCCTGCCGTTCTACCTGGACGCGGTCATCGGCGGCGTGGACTTCTTCGGAGGCCTCAAACCGCGCGTCGGCGATCGCCACATCCGCACCGTCGCGATCACGGGCTTTCCGAACGAGAGCTATCCCGGCGTCCTCGAAGCGCTCAACCGGCTCGCGATGCCGTATCGCTGGTCGAACCGGTTCATCTTTCTCGATCCGGTCGACGCTCGTAAGCGGCTGGAAACGTATCGGAAGAAGTGGTTTTCGGGCCGTCTCTCCGTTCGTTCGCTCGTCGGCGCACCCGGCTCCGAGAGTTCGCCCGCCAACGGCGAGGCGCTACGGATGGCCGAAGACGCGCAGGCGGCCGTCGAAGATCTCTCGAGCGACGTCGTGCGCTTCGGATTCTATACGAGCGTCGTCGTCGTCACCGCGGAAGATTCCGGCGTCGCGGACGAACGTGCCCGCGAAGTGCTCAAGCTGCTCTTCAACCTCGGGTTCAACGCGCGGATCGAGGACGTCAACGCCGTGGAAGCGTTCTTCGGCACGCACCCCGGCAACGGATACGCCAACGTGCGCAAGCCGCTGGTGCACACGAAGAACGTGGCGGATTTTCTGCCGCTGACCGCGCTGTGGGCCGGCGAGCCGCGCAATCCGTGCCCGTTCTATCCGCCGGAGAGCCCGCCGCTCGCGTACGCAGCCACCAGCGGCGCGACGCCCTTCCGGCTCAACCTGCACGTGGGCGACATCGGCCATACCTTGGTCTTGGGGCCGTCCGGCGCCGGCAAATCCACGTTGCTGTGCTTCTTGGCCGCATCCCAATTCCGCTACGCCAACGCTCAGGTCTTCGTGTTCGACAAGGGCTACTCGGCGTATCCGCTGGTGCGCGCAGCGGGCGGTCAACACTACGACGTGATGGGCGAACTCGTGAACCTCAGCTTCTGTCCGCTCCAACACGTCGACGACGAAGCCGAGCGCGCGTGGGCTTCGGGCTGGCTCGAGTCGCTGGTCGAATTGCAGGGCATCCGGGTGACGCCGCAGCATCGCCGCGCGCTACACCACGCGCTGGGTCTGCTGGCGGAGAGCGCGAGCCGCACGTTGACCGATCTCTTGAGCGGTCCGCTCCAGGACGAAGAACTGCGCGCCGCACTGGACCGCTACACCCTCGACGGCCCCCTCGGCTCGTTATTGGATTCCCGCACCGATCATCTCCGCGACGACCCGTTCCAGGTCTTCGAACTCGAACACCTGATGGACGCCTCGAGCGGCGGCGCCAAGAACGTCGTGCCCGTCCTCTTGTATCTCTTCCACCGCATCGAGGGCCGGCTCGACGGCCGCCCCACCCTGATCGTGCTCGACGAAGCGTGGACCTTGATCGATAACCCGCTCTTCGCCGAGCAGATCCGCGACTGGCTCAAAACGCTGCGCAAGAAGAACGCGGCGGTCGTTTTCGCGACCCAGAGCGTGACCGACGTGCTCGACAAACCGATCACCTCGGCGATCCTCGAATCGTGCCAGACCAAGATCTTCCTGCCCAACGCCGAGGCGCGCAGCGAAGCTTCGACGGCGGCCTATCGGCGCATCGGCCTCACCGAACGGCAGATCCAGATCCTCTCGACCGCCGTTCCGAAACGTCAATATTACTATACGAGCCCCCTGGGCAACCGCCTCTTCGACCTGGGCCTCGGCCCCGTCGCGCTGAGCTTCCTCGGCGTCGGCAGCAAAGAAGATCTGGCCGCGATCCGCGCGTTCGCGAACACCTACGGGCCGTACGACTGGCCCGCGGAGTGGCTCTGGCAGCGCAACCTCAAGGTCGCCGCCGCGCACTGGATCGATCCGGCCGAGCCGCAGCGTGCCTACGACGTCCTCGCGCGCCATCGGGAGACGTGGCCCGCCGAGTGGATGCGCGCGAACGGGCGCGCGGACGAGGCCGAACGGTGGCTCGAGCGGCACGCCGCGCGCGTGGCCGCCGGCGATAACTCGCGCGATTTGGCGGGCGTGCGATGAAACGTCGCACGCGCATCGCGCTGCTCGCCTTCGCCGGCTTGGCCGCCGCCGTCGTGCTGTCCGCGGAACCGGGCTTCGCCCAAGCCTTCGGGCCGCAGCCCGCGACCGGTACGGGAAGCATCCCCTCCCTCAATGCAGCGAACGGCATGCTGCCCAACCCGGGTTCGCTCTTCACCGGGCTCGACGCGCAGGCGACGACGATCCGCAATACGATCAGCGGGTATGCGACGATGCTCTTCGGCGGCCTCGTCGTCCTCGACGTCTCGTGGACGATCGTCCAAGCGCTGCTGAGCGGTCGCAGCGATCTCTCCGACCTGCTCGTCCAGCTCACGCAGAAAACGATCGTCTTCAGCCTGGTTTATTGGATCTTCGTCGTCAACGGCTTCGGGATCGCAACGTCGATCATCAGCTCCTTCGTGCAGATCGGAACCGGCACGCAGAGCGCGATCGGCGGCGGACCGACCGATCCGGTCGGCATCCTGCTGGAAGGTTTCAAGAATGCGGCGCCGTCGATCACGGAAGCCGCCGTGCTCGGCGCGGTGCCTGACGAATTCTTCGCTACCGGATTCTCCAACTTGCTGACGGGCCTGATCGACTTGACCGCGATCACGGCGACCATCACGGTCGGCGCGTACGCGTTCCTGGCCGGCACGCTCGCGCTCGCGATCGTCGAGGCGTACGTCGTGACCGCCGCGGGCGTCCTGGTAACGGGATTCTTCGGGTCGCGCTGGACGGCCGGCATCGCGGAGAAATATTACAGCTACGCCGTCAGCGTCGGCGTGAAACTGCTGATGGTCTACATCTGCATCGGCTTGATCCAGCCGCTGGATTCGATGGTGCAGGCCTACAACGCGGTTCCGTTGCTCGGCGGGTTCGTAGCCCTCGTGGCCGCGGTTATCGCTTATTCCGCACCGCAGTTCGCCGCATCGCTGATCACCGGATCGTCGAATAGCTCCTTCGGACAGTTTGCAGGCCAGTTCGCCGGGCTCGCCGGCGCGGGCTTCAAGGCGGCGGGCGGTGCGGTGTCGGCCGCCGGTGCGGCCGGCGTCAGCGGGCGCAATGCGTTGCTCGCCGGTCGCGGCGGCTCCGGCGGCGGGGCGACCTCCGGCGGTGACGGCAACGTCGTGCAGGCGCCGACCGACCCGGTTGCCGCGACGCCGGAAACGGCGCTCTCGAACGAGTCGCTCGGCGGATCCGTCGAGACGACGAGCGCGTCGACCGGATCTCTTCCGTCGCTCGCGTCCGCCACGACGTACATGCCCCTCGGCGCGCAAGCCAAAGGCGGGTCGCTTCCCACCGGCGCGGCGCCGCCACAGACCGCGGCAACCCGCATCGCCGCGATGGACGCCCGCGCGCTCTCCGCGCACGTGACCCCCGAGACGATCCGCACGCTCGACCGGCCCGCGCTCGAGAGCGTCGTGCGCAACGCGAACTTCGCGCAGCTTCCGGCCGGACGTCAATTGCAGACGATCGCGGCGCTAACCGACAAGCAACTCGCGACCCCGCTCGGCAAAGCCGTCGAACGTGTCGCGCGCAGCCCCTTCGACGCCGGTGCGAATCTGATGAACGGTCTGGGCAAGACGATCCCGACCCACGATCACGGTTCGACCGGCGCCGTCTCGATTCGGGTGAACGTCTGATGCAACGGCACCGTACCATCGCCGTCGCGCTCGGCTGCATCGTCGCGTTCGGGGCGAGCGCCGGTAGCGCGCGCGCCGACGGCACGCCCGCCTGCGGGAGCGGCGCGCGCGCCGTGAGCGGCCGCGTCCAGGCCGCGGGTCCGCGCGCGCACGTCGGCATACTGCCCGAGACCGCGCTCTCCGAGTCGTACCTGGGCGAACTGCGCACGATCTTGGCCGCGCGACGTTCGCCGGATGCGGCCCTCGATCTGGTCGTACGTCACGGCGAGTTCGCGTCGACCGCGGCGGAAGCGCTCGCGCAGATGCGGCGGGTTCCGGTCGCCGCCGACGGGAGCTTCCGGTGTGCGGGCCTGCCGCCCGGCCGTTATCTGACGATCGCATTCGTGTCCGCGGATGCGGACGCTTCGCGCGGACTCGACCCGCGCACCATGCACGTCTTCGCTGCGTCCGCGACGATCGGCTCGAACTTCGACGCCGCGATCGTCGGTTGGACCGACCTCGGAGGATTACCATGAACGTCCGCGCTCTCTGCAGCGCCTTCGCCGCCACGGCGCTCGCGGCCGGCGTCTCCGGCGCGGCGCTACCGGTCCGCGCGCTCGCGGGACCGGCGCCCACGCCGTCGCCGACGCCGTCGCCGCCGCCGCAAGCACTCAGCTGCACCGCCACCAACAACCCGGGTCTACTGTACGGCGTCATGCCGAGTTCCAGCAGCGCGAACGTGCAGGTCAATACGACGATTCAAGTGATTCCCAATAACGCCGACGGACGAGCGTACCTCGCGTATCAAGAGAGCCAGGTTCGCGCGCAGGAAGCCCAGATGAATCCCAAACCCGCCGCGACGAGCACGCCCGGCAACTATCTGGCCGTTCAGAATCAGTCGGAGAACTTCTCGGCGCTGGCTCGCCGGCTCGCGCCGTTCATCCTCACGACCTCGACGGACGCGCAGGGGAATTGGGCCTGCACCGACCTGACGTTGCGCGCGCCGTACCTGCTATTCGCGGCGGTCACGGTCAACACGACGACGACCTCGACGCCGCCGTCCGCGGTCGCTTCGGTCACGGGCTCGCAACCGGTCACCAAGACGCAGACGACCCAAATCTATTACGCCGCGCGCGCGACGATCCAGGTCTTCAATAAGACCTCCGGGTTTTTCCGCCTCAACCTCCCCTTCTCGCGATGGACCCGGATCGCAAACATCGTTCAGCCCAGCTGACGCCAGGAAAGGAATAACGCCGTGAACCTCTTCAAACGCAATCGCCCGGCGTCCGCGCTGCTCGACGGGAGCGGAACGGGAAACGCCTACATCGACGCCTCGACGGTCTGGCTCGAACGCTACGGTTCGTACGTCCAGCAAGCCTACAATTGGCGCCTCGTCGCGATCCTCGAAGCCATCGCGATCATCGTCTCGATCCTCGGTCTCGAGTGCGTCGCCGCCCAAACGAAGTTCATTCCCTACGTCGTCGCCGTCGACAAGATCGGCGAGCCGATCGGCGTGCGCGTGGCCGATCACATCGACGGCGTCGATCCGCGCGTGGTCCGCGCGCAACTCGCCAACTGGATCGCCGACGCCCGCGGCGTCGTCACCGACCGGATCGTCGAGAAAGCGAATCTCGACGACGTCTACGCGATGATCCAGAACGGCACCGAAGCGCGCGGTTACCTCGACACCTGGTACACGGGCGGACATTCGCCGTTCGATCTCGCGCGCACCGAAACCGTGACCACGTCGATCGATTCGATGCTTCCGATCAGCCCGACGACTTGGCAGATCCAGTGGACCGAAACGGCTCGCAACCCGCAAGGCCTGGTGATCTCGACCCAGCAGTGGGCGGGCTCCTTCGGCGTCGCGATCCATCCGCCGAACGACGAAGCGACGATCTTGCGCAACCCGCTCGGCGTGTACATCACGACCTTGAACTGGACGAAGAAACTATGAAGACGCACGCAACGCTCGCGGCGCTGGCCGTGGCACTGGCGCCGCTCGCCGCGCACGCGGCGGGAAGCAGCGCGCACGCCGGCGTCGACGGCGTCGTCCGCTATCCGTTCCCCGGCGCGACGCCGACGCTCGCCTGCGCGCCGCTGACCGTCTGCACGATCGCGCTGCAAAGCGGCGAAGCGGTATCGGGGCTCGCGACCGGCGACTCGGAGCGCTGGATCATCGCCACGTCGCCGAGCGGACCCGGCGGATCGACGCCGCTGGTTCTGGTGAAGCCCAAGGCCGACTCGCTGCAGACCAACCTCGTGATCGCCACGACGGCCCACGTCTACTACGTTCAGCTGATCTCGACGCGCCAATGGAGCAACGGACGCATCGCCTTCTATTATCCGGCCGAGGAACTCGCGGCGCAGGCGGCCGCGGCGGCCAAGCGCGCGGAGGAAGAGAGCGAGAATGCGACGCCGCCCCCGCAGCCCGTCGACCGGTCCTATACGATCCGCGGCGCCGCGCAAATCGCACCGCGAGAAGCCTATAACGACGGTACCCACACGTACGTGCGCTACGACAAACTGCCGAGCGACGTACCCGTCGTCGTCGCCGTCGCCCCCGACGGGACGAACCAGATCGTCAACTATCGCTTGCTCGATACGACGTTCGTGATCGACGGCGTTCCCTCCGGAGTCGATCTGATCCTCAATGCCGGTACCGGCAAGCACGGTCGCGGCGAACTACGCGTCGCAATCCGCCACATCTGAACGAGGTCAACCATGGCATACGATAACGGCTCGAAATCCAAACCTCCGAGTTCGCCCGACAGCCTCGAACACGGCGTGCGCGGCCGGATCACCGGCGTCACGCGGATCGGCCCGCGGGCACTCGGCATCGGCGCGATCGTCCTCTTCGCCGTCGTCGCGCTGATCATGGCCGGCGCCAATAGGAAGCCGGCAACCCCGAACGCGGCCGTACCCGACGTCGCGTTCGCGACGCCCAATCCCCAAGATACGGGACATTTCGGCGCCGACGAACCGATCGTCGCGAAGTTCGCCTCGCTGCCCGCGCGCCCGGCATCCGATAGCGGCTTACCGCCCGGCGTCGTCCTGCGCACGCCGGCGCCGAGCGCAGGGGATGGAGCGGCGACGCCCGCGCAGCCGCCCGCAACGGTCCCCAATCTCGACACGAACGCTCCCGCGCCGCCGGCGGCGCCTACCGAGGATCCGGCGCTCGTGCAAGCGCGCCAGCTCAAGCTCGCGCGCGCACAGGCCGCCGAAGCCGCGCGCGAAGCCCAGGAAGCGGCACGGCGCGCCGAGTTGGTAGCCGCGCAAACCGCGCCCGTCACCGTGAACCCGGGCGCCGTGCAGGCGACCTACGCGAGCGCCGGCAACGTCGTCGCCGCGAATTCGACCGCAGGTAGTGCGACGCTCCCGCAGAGCGCTCCGGCGGGCGCCGGATCGCCGCCCCCCGTTCCGGGTCCGAGCGGCAATCCGAACGCCTTCCTCTCGGGCCCGTTCGGACAATACGCGCCCAAGACGAGCGCCCTGCAGCAGAGCGGCACCGCGAACGCCGCCGACTACCTCGACGCGCAGCGCTACGCGCCGCGCTCGCCGTACGAGCTGGTCGCGAGTTCCGTCATCCCCGCGGAGCTGATCACCGGCATCGATTCGGAACAGCCCGGCTTGATCTCGGCCTCGGTACGACAGGACGTCTTCGATTCGCGCACCGGCCGTTATCTGTTGATCCCGCGCGGTTCCAAGCTGATCGGCGTCTACAAGAACGACGTCCAGAGCGGGCAGACGCGCATCCTCGTCGCTTGGGAGCGGTTGATCTTTCCCGACACGTCGAGCATCGATCTGCACGAACAGATCGGCGCCGATACCGAAGGCTACTCGGGGCTCGGCGGAAAGGTCGACAATCACTTCGGCTCGGTGCTCGCGGCCGCGCTGCTCTCGAGCGTCATCTCCGCGGGCCTGCAACTCAGTCAGCCGCAGATGGGGACGACCGTCAATAACGTCGCCGTTCCGTCGACGGGACAGGTCTTGGCGGGAGCCGTCGGGCAGCAGGTCGCCGCGATCGGCTCGCAAGTCGTTCAGAAACAACTGGAGATTCCCCCCGTCATCCACGTGCCGCGCGGCTATCCGTTCGTCGTCGTCGTCGACCGCGACATGGTGTTGCCGGGACCGTACGCGGGGTCGTGAGCGATGCTCTCCAGCATGCTGCTCGCCCACCTGATCGCCGCTTGCGCACCCAACGTCGGGAAACGGACGATGACCTCGATCGTCGCCGTGGAAAGCGGAGGCTCGCCCTTCGCGATCCACGATAACACGAGCGTGCGCAGTTACTTTCCCACCAACGCCGGCGACGCGACGTCGCTGGCCACGGAGCTGATCGCCGCCGGCCACTCCGTCGATCTCGGTCTCGCCCAGATCAACGATGCGAACCTCCCGAACCTGGGCCTCTCCGTGCGCGCCGCGTTCGATCCGTGTACGAACGTTCGCGCGGGTGCGACGATTCTGGCCGAAGCGTACGGTCGCGCGCGCACCCACTTCGGCGACGGGCAATTCGCGTTGCGCCGCGCGATCGGCGCCTACAACACCGGCAGCCTCAGCGCCGGTGACGGGTACATCGCCTCCGTCGTCACGGCCTCGCAGAGCGAATCCGTGTCGCGGACGATCGTCGACCTGCCCGGGCCGGCCGCACCCGCTCCGGCGCGAAATCCGCTCGTCCGAGCGCAGGCGAAACTCGCACCGAGGCCAGAGAGGACGGCGCGCCCCGCGGCACCGTCACCCGACGATGCGCCGGTCATCGTTCCGATCACCGTCGTCTCGAACGGCATGTCCAACCCGTGATAACGGCACGAGCCGGCGCGCGCGTTCTCGGGCGGCTGCGCCGAACCGCGATCTTAGCGGCTGTCGTCGCGGGCGTCGCCGCCGCGCTCGCGACATTGCGCGCGCTGACGCTCGCGCTGAACCTCACGCCCAGCATGCCGATCGGCCTCTACCGGCTCTCGGCCGTCGACCGCGCGCCGCACGCAGGCGACATCGTCGAAATGTGCCCCGGACCGGCGCTCGCAGCCTTTGCGGCCGGCCGCGGCTATCTGCCGCCGGGGCCGTGCCCGCACCGAACCGCGCCGCTCTTGAAGCTGGTCGCCGCCACTGACGGCGACGTCGTCGACGTCAGCGACGCGCGCATCCTCGTGAACGGACGCCCGTTGCCGCACAGCGAAACGCGAGCGCGCGATAGCGCGGGACGGCCGCTGCCCCATGCCCCGCATGGAATCCGCCGCTTGCACGCAGGCGAAGTGTGGCTCTGGACGCCGTGCGCCCGCGGCTGGGACTCCCGCTACTACGGCGCCCTCCCGGCGGCGAACCTGCGCGCCTACGCGCGCCCGTTCATCGTCGACCCGTTCCGCCGCCCCTGCTGAGGCGCTTTGCGCGCACGCCTTCCCCGCGCGGCGGCCGCACTCACGCAGGCTTTGCCAGCTCCGCTTCGATGGCGGCGAGAACCTTCGGATCGTCGGGCGTCACGTCGGGCGCGAAGCGCGCGGCGACGCGGCCGTCGCGGCCGATCACGAACTTCTCGAAGTTCCACAGGATGCCGGCGGGGCTGTCCGGTTGCACGCCGTACCCCGCCAGCTTATCGCGGAAGGCGTTCCCGTTTCCGGCCGCTTCGGGCTGGGCCGCGATCAGCTCGCTATACAAGGGATGGCGCGACTCGCCCTTGACCGAGATCTTCTCGAAGAGCGGGAACTGCACGCCGAACTTCGTGCTGCAGAAGCTTGCGATCTCTTCGTTGGAACCCGGCTCCTGCGCGCCGAAATCGTTGGCGGGAAAGCCCAGGACCACGAGCCCGCGCTCGCGCTGCGCTTCGTAGAGTTTCTCCAAGGCTTCGTACTGCGGCGTCAGGCCGCACTGCGACGCCACGTTGACGACCAACAGCACCTTGCCCGCGTACGCACGTAGCGATGAATCGCTGCCGTCGATGGTCTTGACCGGAATGTCGTAAATAGCGCTCATGTCGATTTCTCCTCCGGCTCTTGGACGCATCGAAGCGCCGCGGGGATGCGGCGCCGCGTTCAGCCGCTGCGGACGAGCGCCTGGAGCACTTCGAAGTTGCGTTCGGCCGACGCGCGCTGTTCGGCGGCCGCGCCGGCGAGGTGCGCCGCGACCTCGCCATGGCGTTCCCACGCCTCGTCGACCAGTGCCGTCGTGCGGGCCGGCGGCGCCTTCGTCCCCGGCAGCCACAGCACGTCGAGTGGATGGCGAACGTCTTCGAGCAAGCCCGTGACCTTGGGATCGTAGGGCAGCGCGAGGAAGGGAACGCCGAAACGTACGGCCAGGATCAGCGCATGCAGACGCACGCCGATCACGAGCTTGGCGCGCGCGATCGCGGCGGCCACGGTATCGAGCCCTTCGAGCGCGACCAGCATCGGCTTGGACTTACATTTGCGGATGACGACGGTCGAGGCTTCCGCATCGGGCTGGCCGCCGAAGGGAACGAAGGCGACCCGCGCGCCGTGCTGTTCGGCCAACCGATCGACCGCCGTAGCCAGGGCGGCGACGGCTTCGTTGAAGTTGGCCGTCTTGCGCACGCACACCACGACGAACGGTTCGCTCTGCGGCCCCAAGCCGTAGGGCTCGAGATCGACCGGAGTCTCGGGCGGTTCGTACAGAAACACCGGATCCGCGGTGCGGACGACCTCGGTCGCCGGCACGAGCGGCGCGAACAGCGCGCGGGAACGTTCGTCGCGAACCGTCGCCGCCGGCAAGCCCTTGCAGCATTCGCGAACGGTCTGCTTTCCCCAGAAATCCAGCGGCCCGACCGACTGCGCGAAGACCATCGTGCGCTTACCCGCGCGCACGGCCGTGCGTATGATGCCCGCATAGTAGAGCAGGCTCTTGAGGCTCGTGGCGTTCTGCAGCAGCCCGCCGCCGCCGGAGAGCACGACGTCGGCCTCGGAAATCGCGTCGCGCACGGCGCCTTGATCCCAACGCGGCGTCGCGACGACGCCCAGTTCGTGCGCCGTCGCGTCGGGCCGCGCGGAGAGGACGTCGATCGTCGCGTGCGGATAACGCGTCTTGAGCTGCGCGACGATGATCTGGAGAAGCGCTTCGTCGCCGAGGTTCCCGAAACCGTAGTAACCGCTCAATAAGAAGCGCACGATCGCGCGGTCAGGCCGCGCGGCCGCGGCGCCGCGCGAAGGCGGCGACGGCGCGCGCGTCGATCGCCCGATAGACCGCGATCGCGAGCGCGCCGATCAGGATGCCTAAGACCGCCCCGTTGACGATGCGCGTGAGCGAGGCGAGCAGCGGCGTGTGCAGATGCGAAAACGTGTCGACCACGTCGGAGGTCCCGATCGCGATGCCGATCGCGAAGAGCCAGCCGACGAGGCGCTTGTGCTCGAGGCGCAAGGCCGGGAGCAGCATCATCATCGGAAAGCCGATCGCGAACTCTTTGAAGCGCGGCCGCACGCCCAGGAGCGCCGTCAGATTCGAGCGCAACGCCAGCTCGAAGGCCGAGGGAGAGACGTCGCTCTGGTTGCCGCTGCGCGAGATGTAGACGAACGCGGCAGCCGCCAGCAGCGTGAGGATCGCCAGTTGATAGATGCGTACGGGCGCGAGCGCGCTCCCGGCGACCGAGGGCGGTTCGTTACCGAAGCGGCGCGTGTAGACGTAGAGCGCGAAGGCCAGCAGGGGCGGAACGACGATCACGGCTTTCACGCCGGCGAAGCGGTCGATCTCCTCCATCAGCAGCGGAACGCTGACCAAGCCGACGACGACCAGCGCACCCGCCAGCGCGAACGCGGTCGCGACAGCCAAGGTGCGCAACCCCGCGAGGAGGCTCGCACCGTAGCCCTCGGGCGCAGGCGCGGTGAAGGCGCGCGGAATCGCGACGACGCCCATGGTGGCGAAGCCGATCGCGCCGCCGAGCGCCAGAACTTTGCGCGCCAGCAGATCGTGATGGGCGGCGTAGCCGCCCGCCACCAGCAGCAGGTCGAGCCCGAACACCACGTATGCGAGTTGCGGACGCCGCACGCCGAACGCTTCGAAGAGCAACATGACGATCGCCGGCACCGCGAGCGATACGAGGACGATCACGAGCGGATTGATGCGGAAGCCGGGCACCGGCGTCGCGCGCCCGAGTTTGAACCCGCGCGCAATCAAGCCGTCGCGAATGTCGCGCACCATCGCGATGTTGGTCTTCTCGAGCGACATGCCGTTCTGCTCGTGCAGGAACGGTCGCAAGTAGACCACCCGCACGTTGCGCTCGCGCACGCCGAGCAGATAGCGGGCGACGACCGTATCGTAGTCGAGCTTGTCGAGCTCCGTCTTCGAGATCGCTTGCACGCGGGTCGTGCGCTCGATGACCTTTTCGGCCAGGCCGTCGTTGCCTTTCTGGACCTGATTCTTATCGTAGGTCTCGATCGAACCGAAGTTCAAACCGCTGCGACGGAACGCGTCCGCCGTGTCGTCGAGGTGGTCCGGAAAGCCGAGGACTTCGTTGCGCTGCCCGAAGAACACGACCGTCGTCGGACGTTCGTGTTCCTTGAACGAGGCGAAGATGCGATCGATCTCGGGCGCGCCGAAGCGTTCGTCGTTCTGCACGCGCGGAACCAGGAACAGATGCAGTTTTCGCGCGAGCGACAGCGGCCCGGGCGGCAATCCGAGGCCCAGCGTATTGAAGTAATCGATCTGCGACTTGACCGCCAAGATCGTGGGCCGGGCGGGCCGCAGCACCCGCACGGCGTGCGGTCCCAGCGCGGCGCCGAGCGCACCGCGATAGCGCGCGGCATCGACCGGATCGAACGCGATCAGGTACAGATCGTTTGCGGAGAGCGCGCCGTGCCGGGCCAGATTCTGCAAGGTGGGATCGCCGAGCGGGCCCAAGCGCGCCTGCGCGATCAACTGTTGGCCCGGATAAACGAGCGCCGCCGTGCCGGAATTGATGTTTGCGCCCAGTTCCTCGGAGACCGCGAGCGACGTCAGCCCGGCGCGGCGCAGCGCGATCAAGAACTGCTCCTCGTTGTAACCGTACGACTGCGCGAGCGCTTGAAAATCCTGATAGTCCATCGCGATCTCGACCCGGCGCGCGCCGTGTTCCTTGCGTTCGCGCACGAGGGCGACGTAGAGCGCCGCCAGCAGCGCGATGCCGAGGATGAGCGAGAGCGCCATCCGATAGCGGCGCGGCGCGCTCATCGCGACCATCGTTCGACGAACTCCTCGATCGCGCTCGTCACGTGCGCCGCCGACCGGTCCAATTGAAGATAGTGTCCTCCATCGAGGGTGAGGTGGGTGAACGCATCGCCGAGCCGCTCGAGCTCGGCGATCAAACGCGGAAAGCGGGGCGCGCCGGCCGCCGGTTCGATCAGAAGGGTGGGCATCTCGACTTCCGTTGCGAACGCGCGGTTCGGAAATCCCGTCGGCCCTTCGAACGCCTCGTACATCATCTTCGGATACTCCACGGGAACCTGCGTCCGTTGTCGCAGCCACGCGCGTTCCATCGAGCCGCGGTCCAGGAACGCGCCGGCGAACACGCGCCGTGACAAGCGGCGGGCCACGGCGCCGTCGCGCTCGATCGAGCGGACGAGCGGTGCCAGGACGATGCGGCCCGCGCGGGCGAGCGCGCCGCCTCCGTGCGTCCCGCCCTCGGGCGCGTACACGGGATCGATCAGGATCAGGCCGCGCACGTCCGACGGGCGTTCCGCCGCCAAGGCCAGCGCCAGCAGGCCGCCCATCGAGTGGCCGGCCAGAAAAACCGGGCGCCCGGGGGCGGCCGCCGCATCGAGGGCCTCGCCGGCATCGGCATAATACTCACCGAGCCCGGCGTCGCCGACGGCCGCAGCCAAACCGTGCCCGCGAGCCTCCCAGACGTAGCAGCGCCGGTGCGCCGCGAGGCTCCGCACTTGCGGCTGCCACGACCAGCTCGCCCCGCCCACGCCATGATAGAAGAGAATGGATTTTCCGTCCGCAGGGCCCGTTACGTGCAACGCGCCTCCGGAGGCGAGGCGCTGGATCGATCGTGCTTGACGCACCTGCGGCGGTTTCGGTATAGTTGGCCCACTTAACTGCCGGCACAATGGCCACTAGGTGAAATCGCTTGTCGCTCACTCATCCAGCGCACGCGGATCGCACCGACGCCGACCGTGACGTTCGTATCGCCCTCTTGGGGTGCGGCACGGTCGGCAGCGGCGTCGCGCGACTCCTCGTCAACTCGACCTCCTCGGTTCCCGCTCGCAGCGGCGTCGATTACTGGCTCGCGGGAATAGCGGTACGATCGCTCGCCAAACCCAGGCCGGCGGTGATTCCCTCCGGCCTGTTCACGGAGGACGCGCGGGCGCTGGTCGACGACCCGTCGATCGACGTCGTGATCGAGTGCATCGGCGGCACGGGCGCGGCGGCGGAATTAGTCGTCGCCGCGCTCGAAGCGCGCAAGCACGTGGTGACGGCGAACAAGGATCTCCTGGCGACGCGCGGGCCCGAGCTGCGAGCGCTGGCCGCCGCGCGCGGCGTCACGATCGCTTACGAGGCCGCGGTCGGAGGCGCGATCCCGATCGTCCGCACGATCGCGGAATCCCTGGCCGGCGAGGAGATTCTCGAGGTCGGCGGCGTCCTGAACGGAACGACGAATTTCATCTTATCGGAGATGTTCGCGGGCGCGGGATACGCGAGCGCGCTCGCGCAAGCGCAGCGCCTGGGTTTCGCCGAGGCGGACCCCACGAGCGACGTCGAGGGCATCGATGCCGCGCACAAACTGGCGATCCTCGCGCAGCTCGCCTACCGTCGCGGCCTCGTCACGCACGAGATTCCGCGCACCGGCATCACGGGCCTCACCCGCGACGACCACTCGCTGGCCAAGCGGGCCGGCTGGCGCCTCAAGCTGATCGCCTGCGCGCGCGCGGACTCGTCGATCGTGACGCCCGCCTACGTCGCGGCGGAACACCCCTTCGCCCAGCCCGCCGGGCCCCAAAACTGTATTCGCGTCACCGGCCGCAGTTCGGGGTCGTTGACGTTCGCCGGCACGGGTGCCGGCAGCGATCCGACGGCTTCGGCCGTGGTCGGTGACGTGGTCGCCGTCCTGCGCCGCATCTCGGCGGGCCGCCACGCCGGCGTCGCGACCGCGGACACGCGGCTCGCGCCCGTGCGCGAAGACGCGCAGGAACCCGCGATTCCGCTCCGGCGCGTGCTGCGCTTGGGTTCGCTCGGCGACGTGCGGCCCGCGCGCGAGGCGCTGATCGCCGACGGAATCCCGGCCGAACCGCTCGACGGTTTTCCCGCCGTCGTCACCGCCCCGCTCGACGGTGCCACCGCAGCGCGGATCGATTCGCTCGTCGCCGCGCGTGCGCCGGCGGCGGCCAGCTGTATCCCGCTCTGGGAAGATATTTCGATAACCCCTAAAGCACTCCCTGAATTGATCGCGAGCTCGGTCTTCTCAACACCGGCTTAGGAGCCAAACCATGGCAGATAGCGAATTCCAGTTCGATACGACCGCAATTCACGGCGGTCACGCGGGCGACCCGCACACGAAATCGCGGGCCGTGCCCATCTATCAGACGACGTCGTACACCTTCGACGACGCCGAACACGCCGGCCGGCTCTTCGCGTTGCAAGAGTTCGGTAACATCTACACGCGCATCATGAACCCGACGAGCGACGTGCTCGAGCAGCGCATCGCGGCGCTCGAAGGCGGCGTCGGAGCGCTGGCGCTCGCCAGCGGTCAAGCCGCCGTGATCTTCTCGATCCTCAACATCGCGCGCGCCGGCGATCACATCGTGTCTTCGGCCTCGCTCTACGGCGGCACGTACAGCGCGTTCACGCATACGGTGCCGAAGTTCGGGATCGAGATCACCTTGGTCGATCCGGCGAAACCCGAGAATTTTCGCAACGCCATCCGCCCCAACACGAAGGCGATCTTCGCCGAAACCATCGGCAATCCGAAGGTCGACGTGCTCGATCTCGAGGCCGTGGCCGAAGTCGCGCGCGAAGCCAAGATCCCGCTAATCGTGGACAGCACGCTGACCACGCCGTACCTGTTGCGGCCCTTCGATTTCGGCGCCAACGTCGTCGTGCACTCGGCGACGAAGTTCATCGGCGGCCACGGAACCTCGATCGGCGGGCTGCTGGTGGACGGCGGCAACTTCGATTGGGCGGCCTCGGGCAAATTCCCCGAGTTCACCGAACCCGATCCCTCTTATCACGGCGTGCGCTACGTCGCGTCGTTCGGTAACCTCGCGTACATCATCAAGGCCCGCGTGCAACTGTTGCGCGACATCGGCGCGGCGATCTCGCCGTTCAACTCGTGGCTGCTCTTGCAAGGCCTCGAGACCCTTGGCTTGCGCCTCGAACGGCATTCCGCCAACGCCTTGGCGGTCGCGCAATATCTGCAGAAGCACCCCGACGTCACGTGGGTGTCCTATCCGGGGCTGCCCGACCACCATTCGTACGCGCGAGCCAAGAAATACCTGCCGAAGGGGTCGGGCGCGATCCTGACCTTCGGCGTCAAGGGCGGCGCCGCGGCCGCCAAGGCGCTGATCGACCGCCTCAAGCTCTTCTCGCTCCTGGCCAACGTCGGCGATGCCAAGTCGCTGGTCATCCATCCCTCGACGACGACCCACCAGCAACTCAACGTCGTGCAGCAGATCGAAGCCGGCGTCACCGAGGACCTCGTGCGCCTCTCGGTCGGCATCGAAGACGTGCGCGATATCATCGCCGACCTCGATCAAGCGCTGGCCGGCGCCCGCGAGACCGTTTACCCGCGCGAGCCCGTGGGCGTCTGACGCCGAAAGCACACGACCCGACGTACGAGCGCGACGTCGCGATCGGGCCCTTCCGGCTCGATTGCGGCGTCACGCTCCCCGCCGTCACGCAACGGATCAGCGTATACGGCGAACCGCGCGACGATCACTCGAACGTCGTGCTCTGCAATCACGCGCTGACCGGCTCGTCGCGCGTGCTCGATTGGTGGGCCGGATTGGCCGGCCCGGGTAAGCTGCTGGACACGCGCGCGCTCGCGATCGTCGGCATCAACGCCCTCGGCAGCGCTTACGGCTCGACCGGGCCGCAGTCGGCAGCGCCCGACGGACGGACCTACGGTGAGCGCTTTCCGCTCGTCACGGTCTTCGATATGGTGCGCGCCCAGCGCGAGGCGCTCGCGCGCGCCGGGTTCGCGCGCTTCGCGGCCGTGGTCGGCGGATCGCTCGGCGGAATGCAGGCCCTGGCCTGGGCACTGGAGGCGCCCGCGCACGTCGACCGCGCGATCGTGATCGGTGCTTACGACCATTTTGCCGCTATGGGCATCGCGCTCAACGCGGTCGCGCGCGAAGCGATTCGCATCGCGCGCACGCCGGCCGAAGGCATCGCGCTGGCCCGTAAGATCGCGATGCTGACGTATAAATCGGAAGCGCTCCTGGCCGAGCGGTTCGCACGCAGACCCGACCGCAACGGCGGCGACCCCGCGACCGAACCGAACGGGCGCTACGACGTCGAAGGCTATCTCGACTATCAAGGTGCGATTTTTGCCGCGCGGATGGACCCGCAGGCCTATCTGACGTTGACCCGCGCCATGGATCTCTTCGACTCGCGCGATCGCCGGCTATCCGTTCCCCACCCGCAGTTGAGCTTCGTCGGGATCTCGAGCGATTGGCTGTTCCTGCCTCGTTACGTCCGCGAAGCGGCGCGGCGTTTCGCGCGCGAAGGTGCGGACAGCACGTATGCGGAGCTGATCTCCGACCACGGCCACGACGCGTTCTTGGCCGAGCCCGACCGGCTACAGGCGCTGCTGGCTCCGCGCTTAGCACCGCTCTACCAAGAATTAGCAACGAGTCGAACCTAACCAAGCTTCCATCCGGCGAAAAGCTGCCACTTTACTGCCGAGCGCCGCTATCGCGGCGAAAATTGAGGATTAAGGAATAATCGCCGACTCGTCCGGCGCGCGCGGCGAAGGGGTTTAATAGTCGCCTAAACGAAGAGCCCGCTATGCCGACTATAAAAAATATTGAAAAAAGCATCGCCGCTAAAGAAGGATTCGAAGTGCGGATCCGTACGGAAAGCGCGCGGCGCAATCTACCCGAATACGATTACGGGCGGGCCGCCCGGGCCGCCTTCACGGTTGCCGACTGGAAGCGCAAGCGCTTCGAACCTAATTATAGCGATCTGGAAGTGGACGTTTTGCGCGCCGACGGCAAAGTGGCGGCTAACACGATGACGCTTGCGAAGATTCGTTCCGGCTACGAATAACCGGGCGAGCTTGCGCTCAGTGTGCGGGTGACGATCGGCGCACGATCGTCGCCACGGCACCGAGCGCGAACAGCGCGGCCGCGTTCGCCGCGACCGTGAAAGCACTCGAGAACGACATCGAGCCCATGCCGGCGAAAGCGCCGCGCGCGCTTCCCAAGACCGCGTCCATCGCCGCACCCGCGAGCATCGCACCTACCACGAAGAGACCGATAAACGCCCAGACGACTTTGCCCGGGAACGACTTGCGATACATGCCGACCAGCGGCGGAATCAATAAGTCGCCATAGATAAAAGTCGTATTCGCGCCGAGCGGGATGCCCGCTTGCGCGAGGAATCGCGCGATCGGGACGTTGCCCATCGAGCAGACGAAGGTCGCGACCGCGATCCCGAGCCCCGCGAGCAGCAGGAGCGGATAACCGACGACGGGGACGCCGCCCACCGCGCGCAACGCACCCGCGAGCCAGGCCGGCGGAATCAACGCGGCAGCGAACCCGGCCACCACGAAGCCGATCGCGAGTTCGTTACGCAACATCTCCACGTCGGCCAGCAGCGTCTCGAGCACCTTGCGCCAGGTCGAGGCTTTACGGAGCGCCGCCAATCCGAGCGCCGGCCCCGACTCGTTCGCGGCTTCGTTCAGAACGCCGAGCGGATCGGCGCGGAAGCCCGCTTCGTGGCGCGAACCGCAGAACAGATACGTCGTCCCGAGGTACGCGACGGCGTGTTCCTCTTCGCCTTCCATGCCGCACTGCAAACACTCCGTCACGCGGGTGACGGCTCCCGGGCCGGCGGCCGCCGGCGCGATCGATAGTTCGTTCGGCGGCAGTAGGAGCGGCAGGCCCAGGCTCACGACGGCGATGATGATCGCGCCGCCGAAAAACTCCGCGAAGGCGAACTTCCACCCGAGCATCGCCCAAAACATGATCAGGATCGCGAGGTTCATGTTCGTCGACGAGATCGTGAACGCGAACACCGCGCGCAGGTCCGCGCCCTTCTGATAGAACCCCCGGGCCGCCGCGGCCGCGCCGTACGAGCACGCCGAGGCCACGATTCCGAAGCCCGCGCCGCTCAAGACGCCGCGGAGGTTCGGCCCCAAAAGCTTCTCCATGGCCGGGCGCGTGAAGACCACTTGCGCGATCGCCGAAATCAAGAAGCCGAAGATCAGACCGTACAGACTATCCCAGAAGAAGCCCAGCGTCGTCGCGACGCCCGCTACGAGCTTTGCGCCTAACGCTTCCATGCCGGCGTGCGTCGCTCCAGAAAAGCGCCGATGCCTTCGCGCGCGTCGGCGTCGAGAGCGTTGCGGCTCATCACTTCCTTTGCGTACGCATATGCCTCGGCCTGATCGAGTTCGATCTGCGAATAGAAGGCCGCTTTCCCCAGACCGACCGTGAAGGCGCTCGACGCGGCGATCTTTCGCGCGAGCGCGCGGGTTTGCGGCCCGAGCTCTTCGGGCGCTACGACGCGGTTGACCAGGCCCCAGCGCTCCGCCGTGGCGGCGTCGATGAAATCGCCGGTCAACAGCATCTCCATCGCTCGCTTGCGGCCGATCGAACGCGTCAACGCCACCATCGGGGTCGTGCAGAAGAGTCCGATCTTCACACCCGGCGTCGCGAACGTCGCAGCGCTGGAGGCAACGGCCAGGTCGCACGTAGCCACCAGTTGGCAACCCGCCGCCGTGGCGATACCCGCGATTTGCGCGATCACCGGTTGGCCGATCGTTTGGATCTTCGTCATGACCGCGACGCAGCACTCGAAGATCTCACGCAAACGCGCGACGTCGTCTTCGTCGCCGGCGCAGCGCAGTTCGCGCAGATCGTGACCCGCGCTAAACGCAGGTCCGAGCGCTTCGAGTACGACGACCTTGACCGAACGGTCCGCACCGAGCGAATCGAAGACCGCGAGCATCTCGCGCATGGTCTCGAGCGAGAGCGCGTTTCGCCGCTGTGGATTCGCGAGCGTGACGGTCGCGATCCCCTCTTCGACATCGACGGTGAGATAGCGTAACGAACCGGCGGCGATCACGGTCGAATTTTACCCATATCGCGTGTGACGCGCGCTCACGAGCGCGAGTTGCAGCCGCCCGGCGCCGACGGATCCGGCGGCGTCGCCGGCGGCGTCGACGTCAGCCCGAACGATAGCGGGAACGACGAGGCTCCGTCGGTCATGTAGGAGCCGGTCACGGTGCGCGTCTCGTTGGGAGCGAGGTCGAACTCCTTGACCAGGTAATGCGTTCCGGGCGGCCGCACGCAGCCGACCTGCGTCGGCTGCGGATCGCCGTCGAACCAGATCGTCGTCGTCGCGCTACCGCCGACGGGCGTTTCGTAGAGGTACACGCTCGCCGGGGTCGGCGCCGGGTTGGAGAGTTGCAGCGCGACGGGCCGAACGACCCCGTAATCGCCGGCCAGCGCTCGACCGCCCGGCACGAGGTTCGGTAAACCTTCGTCGCCGATCACGAACGGCGGCGGGTCCGGCGCGCCCGCCGCGTAGTCGAGCGCGAGCGGCGGGACATCCGCGAGCGAGTAGATTCCCGTCCGGCCGTGACCGTCGCCGGGCAGCACCGGGCCCTCCAGCAGGGCCGCGGGATCGGCGTCGGCCGCGGCCGCCAAGACGGAAACGTCGACCGGCGCCCCTTCGAGGACGCGGAGGTCGAAGATGACGGTCACGAGATCACCCGGGTTCAGCGCTCGATACCCGAGAGGCCGCAGGAGCGGCGCGTCGGTCGAAGCTTCGAGCACCGAACTCTCCTGCGAGCTGCGCTCGAGCAGATACTGCAGCGTCGCCACGTGGCCGGCGTACGAATACGCGTCGGTCGGCCCGGCGGCGTAGCCGAGCAGCTGCACCCGGGCAGTTCCCGCTTGCGGGCGAACGGCGAGATATAAACGAGTCCCGGCGCCTTCGGCAACGTGATATGCGTAGAGCCGGGCCGGGTGGCCCGCCTCCACGCGGCCGCGGTACAGCACGCCCTGATCTCCGCTCGGTATCTTCTCCGGATCGTCGCTATAAAAGAGGAACTGCGGAAGGAGCCGGTCGAGTGCGACCACCCGGAGGTGAACGTTCGTGGTGCCGTCGACGTCGACGAAGCGACCCGCACCGTTCACGTGCACCCGCGCGGCGGCTTCGAGTTCGTCGGGCGCGCGCAACGCCGCGGGAATGGTCACGCCGCTCACCTGGATCGTCGCGCCGGGCTGCACCTGTGCCGCCCGTTCGAGTGCGCCGGCGATACGGGCGCCGGCGAACTCGGGCGATACGATGCCCGCCAGCTCCACCGTCACGTCCGGGGGGACGCTGCCGGCGGCAGGGGCCACCAAGACGTCGACGTTCGCACTCGCCCCGCTCGCGTCCGTGACGGTTACGAGGGCGCGACCCGGCGCCCGGCCGGCAAGCACGAGCGAACCCCTGACGGGGTCGTAGCTCGCGGCCACGACCGCGCCGGACCCCTGGACGGTGAACGGCGCGACCCCGCCCGTTACCCGCACCCGAACCGACGTACCGGGCACCACTCCGGCGCTCGCGCGCTCGAGCGACAGCGGAATCGCCGGTGACGCGGTCGGAACCAGTGACGCGGTCGGAACCGGTGACGCGGTCGGAACCGGTGACGCGGACGGAACCGGTGACGCGGTCGGAACCAGTGACGCGGACGCTGCCGGGGTCGGCGGCCCCGTCTGGGCGAGTGCGGCCGCCGCGGTCGACCCGCCGAGCGCGAGGCTCGCGGCCAACACGGCAGCCGGTCGAAGCCGGGACGGCCTCACGCCACCGGCCGGCGGCTCGGGTCAGTGCAAGCCGAATACGGAGATCGTGCCGTCGGCGGGAACGTAGACTCGGCCGTTGGCGACCAGCGGCGTGACGAACCCGTTATTCTCGGGATTCGACCACGTGCCGGCGTTCCCGGCGAAGAGCATCCGAGTCGATTCACGAGCGGAATACGCTTCGAGCCGCAAGGTCGAGTTCCGTTGTACGAGCCACACGACGCCGGTCAGCGGCTTCTGGCCCCATGAGGAACCGATCGGGAGCGAACCGCCGTAACCGGCGGGGCTCGCCCCGCGCTGCGATTCCAAGTAGAGGTGCGGGGTTCCACCCGCATCGACGGTCTGCTGATAGACGCTCAGACCTTGGCCATCGGTTTGGTAGTAGACGAATCGGCCGAGCGGTCCGTTGTAGAAGGCGGGGCCGCCCCAAACGCCGCCGCCGGGGACGTTGTAGTGCTGAATGAAATGTCCCAGGCCGCCGAGCGAATCCGTGTTCAACAGATACATGACCGACGACTTGCCCATCGCGACGGCCATGTGGGGATACTTGCCGGCCGAAGGCGGCAGTACGATGATGCCGCCCGAACCGAAATCGGTGTCGTTCGCATCGAGCGTCTCGTACCCGCTCGGCGTGAACGACGAGAGGATCTTGGAGAGGTCGGGCGCGATCTTCACGGCGCTCTCGCCGTAGTTCGTTCCGCCCGCGTAGGCGTCGTTGGTGCCGTTGCCGGTGACCGCGATCAGGTTCCCCGACGAGTCGACGGCGGATGCGAAGCCCGTCATCCAGATGCTGTTGAGCAGCCCGCCGTTCGTGTCTTCGCCCATCGTCATCGCAGCCGTCTGCTTCAAGCTCGTATCGTAAGCCAGCATCCAGCCCGTGATGCCCCCGAAATCGAAGTCGCAGTGCGAACCGATGCCGACGTAGATCGTTCCGTTGTTGAGCACCAAGCCCGTGCGGTTCTGCTGGTAAGCCGGGTTGAACGAAATCGTGCCGCCGCCGCTCATGTTGGCGGTCGCGCTGATGACCGTGGGCGTGCCCTTGAGCTTCAACGTCGCGAGATCGGCCGCGTAGAGCGCGGCTTGGAAGTTGCCGCTCGACGGTTCGGTCGCGGCTACGAAGTAAATCGTTCCGCTCGCGCGATCGATGACCGGCGTGCTCGTGATGCCGTATTCGGGTTCGATGTCGCTGCAGCCGACGTCGTTCGACGATTGCGGCGTCCCGACGGAGAGGGTCTGCAGCAGCGCTCCGCTATCGGCATCGAATTCGTAGAGGACGTCGTGTTCGGTCGCCACGATCAACAGGTCGTGCACGCCGAGCTTGCTGCCGAGGTTGTAACCCGCGACGTAGAGCGGCTGCGCCAGCACGTCGCCCGCGACCGTTAGCGTCTGTTTCAGGCCGAACGCGCTGGAAGCGACGGTTCGTTCGTTGAGATAGTATTCGTTCGGATTCCAGCCGCTGCGCGAGAGGTCGTTGTGATACGTCGTCACGTCGGACGGCGACGGCAGCACCGCGGGAATCGCTTCGGAGTCGAGCGTCGCCGCCTCCAGCACGGCGCGGCCGTTCTCGACGCCCGGCGCCAGCGTGACGTGCAGCCGCGCGCCGCGGCTCCCGGCCCGGTACGAGACCGTGTATACGGCGTGCGAGACGCCGAAGCGGCTCTCGAAGGTGCGAGCGGCGGCCGGCGCGGCGCCGTCGCTCAAGGCGGCGCGCAAGACCGGCAGCGCGCGATCGGCGCGGACGTAGACGCGCAGAATGCGCGTGCTCGGATCGGCCGGCACGTCGAGCGCGAGCGCGCCGGCGAGCGGGCGAATCGCGCGATCGCCGTGAGGCGCGCGCCGTCCGTGCGCGCCGGACGACCAATCGACCCAGTCTTCGTTTCCTTCGGCGGCGAGATCGATGCGTTCCGGCGGCGTACCGACCGTCACGTCGAGCGCGGGTCCGCTCGCGGGCGGCGCATCGCGCGGAGCGACGAACGCTGCGACGACCGGCGCGTGTTGCCGCCGGTGGTGGGACTCGAGCGGAGCCCGGTAAGCAGCGATGTGAAGCGAACCGGACGGCATCCAAGGCGGGCGCTCTGCGCCCGTCACGCCGGCAACGGCAGGACCGACCCAGAGTCGGCCACCGGCCGTGCGCCATGCGGTGAACGAAGCCGCGTCGCGTCCGCCCAGTTCGATCGGCGCGAGCCGTTGCGCGCGCGCCAAAACCACGGCGCTGCCGTCGCTCGCCGCGTCCGTGCGCGAAGCGAACGCGAACGCGTCGGCGCGGCCGGCGACCCGCGCGATCAAGGCGCGATCCAGATCGATCCCGGCCGCATCGGCCGCCGGTCCGGCGACGACCCGCGTCACACGCCACGCGTCGTTTCCGAAGGCGCGCTCCACCAGCGTGAAGACGTGCAGCGAACGGGTGACGTACCATTCGAACGCCGCGGATTCGGGGTCGGCGGCGAGCCCCGCATTTCGCCCGGCCGAGGCCGCCCACGCATGGCCCGGCGTGCCGCTCTGCCATACCGCGTCGCCGTATTGGAAGATCGCGTTCAAGCGCGGATCCAGCGTGCGATGCACGAGCGCGGCCAGTTGCGACACGTACGAATTCGTGGCGCCGGCGGGCACGCTGAACCAGGGCGTCGCGCCGGTCGCGTTCGCCAGCGCGATTTCATATTCGGGTGCCACCCCGCCGGGCATAGCTTGCGTGAAGCGATCCACCGAGGGGCGCGCGGGCCACACCGCCGGTGCGGCCACGTCGGGCTGCATCCACGCGGCGAACCGGATCACGTCGCGTCCCGCGAACGATCGTACGAACGCCGGATAGAACGGCTCGCGCGCGTACGTCGTCTCGAAGCCCGGCAAAATCAAACGTACGTTGCGCGCGTAGTCCGCGGGATCCGTCGCGAGCAGGCGCAGGTGCAGGCCGCTGCCGTCGTTCGGCGCCACACGCACGACCGCGCGTCCGGGTTCCTCGGCGACGATGCTGCCTCCGCTCACCGCGAACGTCGCGCGCCCGTCGTAGAGCAGCGTGTAGTCGCCCGCGGGATAGCGCTCGCCGGTATAGACCGTCGCGTCTGCGCTCTGACCGGGGAGTAGCGCCGTGACGTTCCCGGCGGCGTCGAGATGCAAAGGTCGCGCGCTGCTCCACGGCGCGGCTTGTTTGAGCGCGTCGACGAAAACGATGCCGGCACCGCTCCCCGGTGCGGGACGCGCGGGCTCGATGCCGACGAACGGTGCCGGCGCGGCCGCTTCGGCGAGAGGGGTCGCGAGCAACGCGCATAAGGCGAATGCGGCGCAGCAGCGAGCGGCGTGCACGAACATCGATAAATCTCCTCCGGGCGCACCATGCGGTAACGCGGAAGGGGAGCCGCGCGCACCGAGTGAACCCGTGGGCGGCTCGTTCCCAGTGCGTGCGGGCGATGCCTGCGCCGCTCGGCGAAAGGGTGATCCGCGGCACGCGTTGGAAGCGGATTTCCCTAATCGTATTGACGGAAATTCGAATCCCAATACCAGACGCCCCAGGCGCCGAAGAGAACGCAGTAGACGCCGAGCGCGCGCGCCCAAGCGGGCATGCCCCGGCGCGCCGCCACGGCCAGCAGCACGAACCAGAAGGGTTCGAAATCGAGCGCGTGCCGCATGCCGAACTGCGTCCAGCCGTCGAGGTAATAACACATCGACGGCAGCCACAGCAGCAGGATGGCGGACCACATGATCGCGCGATACGTCCGCGAACCGCGCGCGAAGAACGCGAGCGCGAGCAGGGGCGTCTGCCAGGTGAGCGCGACGCCGTGCGGATCGAGCTTGAAGTAGGGCCAGAGCGCGAGCTGACGGTATTCGACGTTGATCGGCGACTGCATGAAGAACGAATAGATCTCGTAGGGCACGTAGTCGAGCCGGAACGGCGAGCCCTCGGGCTGTCCCCACGGATCCGTGTGGTAGAACTCCGTGTAACCGATATCGGTCCACGTGTGCCAGCGCAGCTCGTTCCACACCACGTAGCCGATGAAGACCGGCAACAGCGTCAAGCCGAACGCGAGCAACGACGCGCGCACGCGTTCGGGCGGCGGCGGCACCGACTCGGGCAGGATGCCGCCGCGCGCGAGGAAGATCGCGTAGAACGGCAGCGCCAGCACCAGCGTGAAGCGCGATTCGAAGGCTGCCGCCGCGCACAGCGCCACGAGCCAGCCGCGCCGCTTGCCGGTGAGCTCGAGCAGCGCGAGCAACGTGAAGGTGACCGCCGAGACGTGCTCGACGAACCACACGTCGCCGAGCATCGCGCACCACCACAGCGAGGTCCCCGCGAACAGCACCGCCGCGAGCAAGACCGCGTCGAAGCGCGACGCGCCGATCCGCCGGAAGAGCAGAAACGCGACCGGCACGGCGACGGTGCACAGCACGGTCGCGAGCGCGGTCTGGTTCGTGTTTTCGCCCAGCACGAAGGCGAACGGAAGCAATAAGAGCGCCGGAAAGACGCCCTCGATCACGTACCGGTGGCCGTTCCAGAGCAACGCGTCGTTCGTATTCGTCCAGATATCCGAATTGAGCGGGCGCGTCGGTCCCTCGATCCAATAACGGCCGTGCGCAAATGCGTCGGCCAAGAGCGAGAGATTGTTGTAGGGCGTCGACCGGAAATGCGACGCGACGGCGATGGCGCCGAACGTGATCACCGCGACGACGACAGCCAAAATCCCTTCGCTGGTGAGGCGAGACTTCACTCGGGGCCGTTTCGCTCGCCGGCAGGCGGGTTCCGGTCGCGGCGGCGAAGCTGCCGCATCCGTGACCCGAACCGGCTTTCCCTCATGGCGACTCCCGTTGCGCGCGTGGCAGACGGCTGCCTTCGATGCGTGGATCGCGGAGCGGCCCGCGGACGCGCTCGTCGTCGCGACGCCCGGGGCCGGCAAGACGCGATTCGCGACGAAGCTCGCGCACGCGCTGCTCGCCGGCGGCGACGTACGGCGCGCGATCGTCGTCGTGCCGCGCGAGCACCTCAAGGCCCAGTTCGCGCGCGCGATGGCCGGCGCCGGGATCCATCTCGACCATAAATTCCGCAACGCCGACCGGGGCCTCGCGAGCGATCTCGACGGGTGCGTGGCGACCTATCAGCAAGTGGCCGCCGCACCGCGCACGTTCGGCGCGCTCGCGCGCGGGCCCGCGCTCGTGGTGCTCGACGAGATCCACCACGCCGGCGAAGAGGCGTCGTGGGGGCAGGCGCTGCGCGACGCCTTCGGCGAAGCGCGCCACCGCGTCGCGCTCTCGGGCACGCCCTTCCGCTCCGACGGCGCGCCGATTCCGTTCGTGCGCTACGAAGCGGGCACGTGCGTCGCGTCGACGACCTACGATTACGCTCAGGCCCTGCGCGACGGGGTGTGCCGCGCGCTCGTGTTTCCGCTGCACGGCGGCGAAGCCGAGTGGGTCAGCCGCGACGGCCAAGCGATGCGTGCCAACTTCGACGACCCGCTCGAGCGCCGGCACGCGAGCGAACGGTTGCGCACGGCGCTCACGCAACCCGAGTGGCTGGGCGACGTGCTCGAAAAGGCGCACGCCAAACTCTTGGAGATGCGTGCGGCGGGCCATCCCGAGGCGGGCGGTCTGATCGCGGCGATGAATCAGGAGCACGCGCGTTTCGTCGCGGCGCTCTTGGAGCGGCGCACGGGCGTTCGCGCCGAGCTCGTCGTCAGCGATCTCGACGACGCGTCGCGGCGCATCTCCTCGTTCGGGCGCTCGCGCGAGCCGTGGATCGTCGCGGTGCACATGATCTCCGAAGGCGTGGACATTCCGCGGCTGCGCGTCGGCGTCTTCGCCAGCAACGTCGTCTCGGAAATGTACTTCCGGCAATTCTGCGGCCGCTTCGTGCGCACCGGCGCCGATCCGCGCCGCGAACGCGAAGCGTTCGTGTACCTTCCCGACGATCTGCGGCTGCGCACGATGGCGGGGCGCATCACGGACGACGTGCGTCGCGCTCTTTCCGCCAAACGCGAGGTCGACGACGTCGCGAGCGCGCTGGCCGCGGCGACCCGCGAAGACCGCGCGCCCGGCGAAGGCGCGTACGCCTCGATCGCAGCGCGCGCGCACGAAGCGACCGTGCTCGACTTCGGCCCGCTCTTCAACCCCGCGGCGTTTCTAGCCGAACCGGAGGCGCCGCTCGCGGAACCGCCGGTTCACGAACGCGAGCCCGAACACGTGGAGACGCGCACCGAGCGCCGCGAGCATCTGCGCCGCGAATTGCGCGCGCTCGTCGCGCGCGCGAGTACGACCTTCGCGGTCGACCACAAGCTCGTGCACGCGACCCTGAACCAGCGCTTCGGCGGCCCGGTCGCGACCGCGACCATCGCCGGACTCGAGAGCCGCCGCCGCGTCGTCGAGCTCTGGCTCGAGCGGCGCAACTACGACGGTTTGCGTTCCTTCTGAGCCGGCGCGCGCCGGATTGAACCGGGTGCGAGCGCGGTATAACGTTCGGCGTGTCGATCGTCGTATTGCCGGGCCGTTCCTATCCGCAGGGTGCGACGTGGGACGGTGCCGGCGTCAACTTTGCCCTGTACTCGGAGAACGCGGAACGCGTCGAGGTGTGCCTCTTCGATGCCGGCGCCGCGGAACCGTCGGCGACCTTCGATCTGCGCGAGCGAACCGCTTACGTGTGGCACGGCTACGTGCGCGGCTTGGGTCCGGGTCAGCGTTACGGCTATCGCGTGCACGGTCCGTACGAACCCGAGCGCGGGCTGCGCTTCAATCCGGCGAAGTTATTGATCGATCCGTACGCCGTGGCGATCGCCGGCAACGTGGATTGGGAGCATCCGGTGTTTCCCTATCCGCTCGGAGGCGAAGCCGCCGATCTGGCCCGTGACGATAGCGACGATGCGGCCGGCATCCCCAAGGCCGTCGTCGTCGATCCCACGTTCGATTGGGGCGGCGACCGGCGGCCGATGACGCCGCTCTCGGAATCCGTCATCTACGAAGTGCACGTCAAGGGCTTCACCGCGCGCCACCCGGAGATCCCCGAACATCTGCGCGGCACCTATGCCGGCCTCGTGCAGCCCCCGGCGCTGGATTATCTCAAACATTTGGGCGTCACCGCCGTCGAATTGCTGCCGGTCCACGATTTTCTCTCCGACAAGCACCTGATCGACAAGGGCTTGACGAATTATTGGGGGTACAACACCACCAATTATTTCGCGCCGGCCGCCAAGTACTCGTCCTCGGGCGGCGACGGCGCGCAGGTGACCGAGTTCAAACGCATGGTCAAAGCCCTGCACGCGGAAGGCATCGAAGTCATCCTGGACGTCGTCTACAATCACACCTCGGAAGGCAACCACATGGGGCCGATGCTGAGCTTCCGGGGCATCGACAACCCGACGTTCTACCGCCTCGTGGCCGACGACGCCCGTTATTACATGGATTACACGGGCACGGGCAACAGCCTCAACGTCCGCCACCCGCAGGTGCTCAAGCTGATCATGGACAGCCTGCGTTATTGGGCGACGGATATGCACGTCGACGGCTTCCGTTTCGACCTGGCCTCCACGCTGGCGCGCGAGTTGCACGACGTCGACCGCCTGTCGGCGTTCTTCGACATCATCCACCAGGACCCGGTGCTCTCGCGCCTCAAGCTGATCGCGGAACCCTGGGACGTGGGCGAAGGCGGCTATCAGGTCGGCAACTTTCCCGTGCTGTGGGCCGAGTGGAACGGCAAGTACCGCGACACCGTGCGCCGCTTCTGGAAGAACGACGACGGGCAGCTCTCCGATCTGGCCTACCGTCTCACGGGTTCGAGCGACCTCTACGAACACAACGGACGGCGGCCTTCGGCCAGCATCAACTTCGTCGTCGCGCACGACGGCTTCACGCTCAACGACCTCGTCAGCTACAACGAGAAGCACAACGAGGCCAACGGCGAAGACAATAACGACGGCGCGAACGACAACGAATCGTGGAACCTCGGCGCCGAAGGGCCGACCGACGATCCCGAGATCCTGGCGCTGCGCGAGCGCCAGAAGCGGAATTTTCTCGCGACCTTGCTGCTCTCGCAGGGAGTCCCGATGCTGTGCGGAGGCGACGAGATCTCGCGCACGCAGCAGGGGAACAACAACGCCTACTGCCAGGACAACGAGATCAGCTGGTTCGATTGGGAGCTCGACGACGCGCGCAAGGCGCTCTGCGAGTTCGCGAGCGCGCTGATCGCCCTGCGCCGCGCGCACCCCAACCTGCGCCGCCGCAAGTTCTTTCAGGACCGAAGCATCCGGCACGAGAACGCCATCGACATTTTGTGGCTGCGCGCCGACGGCCAGGAGATGACCGAGGAAGAGTGGGGCGCCGGCTGGGTCAAGTCGCTCGGCCTCTATCTCAACGGCGCGACCCTGGGCGACGTCGATGCGGGCGGCTGCGAGATCCGCGACGACAGTTTTCTGCTGCTGCTGAACTCCCACGTCGAGCCGGTCGAATTCGCGCTACCGGCGCTGCCCGACGTCGGGAGCTGGCAGACCGTCGTCGACACGCCCAGCGCCTTCGTTGGCGACGGCGCGACGCACGAGGCGAACGCGGCGCTCACGCTCGAGCGCCAATCGCTCCTGCTCTTAAAGGCGCTGCGCACCGCCTAGCGGCACCAGTGTGGCCCCGGTCACGAGGCTTTCCGGCCGGACGGAACAACGCTCTCCTCTATGTACGACACGTCGGACTTTCGTCACGTGCGGCGGGCCGCGGCGGTCGCCGCCCTGGCCATGGCCGCCGGTTGCGCGGTCAGCAACGCACCACAGGCCCTTCCCGCCGTCGCCCCGGATACCGGCGGCGCCGCGCTCTTGCAACCGGCCGCGGCGTTTCCGTACCCGGAGGTCGGCGGGTGCCGGATGTTCCCCGCGAACAACCCCTGGAACACGGACATCAGCAAATATCCGGTCGATCCGCACTCGGCGCAATACATGGCAGAGATGACCAGCTACGGCGCAACGCATCTCCATCCCGATTTCGGCGCGACGCCGGGTTACGGAATTCCGTATAACGTCGTCGATATGCCGGTCTCCGCGTACGTGCCGATCAAATTTTTGTGGTACCCGACGGAGAGCGACCCCGGCCCGTATCCGATTCCCGCATCGCCGCGCATCGAGGCCGGGAGCGACGCGCACATGCTGATCGTCAACTCGAAGACCTGCGTGCTATACGAGACGTACGCGACCGCCCACACGAAGTCGGGCTGGACGGCCGGAAACGGCGCCAAGTGGCCCCTCGACACCAATGCGTTGCGACCCGAGTATTGGACCTCGGCCGATGCCGCCGGCCTGCCGATCCTGGCGGGGTTGGTCCGCTACGACGAGGTCACGGCCGGCGCCGTCGAGCACGCGATCCGCTTCACGATGGGCCGCACCGCCCACGCGCACATCCACCCGGCCACGCACGATGCGGGAACCTCGGACGACGCCTACGCGCCGCCGATGGGGCTGCGCCTGCGCCTGAAGGCGAGCTTCAACACCGCGCCCTACCACGGCGAGGCGCTCGTCATCCTCACGGCCATGAAACGCTACGGGCTGATCCTGGCCGACAACGGGAGCAACTTCTTCTTCACGGGTGCGACCGACAGCCGCTGGGACGACGACTCGCTCAACACCCTCAAGGCCGTGCCGGCGAGCGCGTTTGAAGTCGTCCATACCGGGTCGATCATCAAAAACTGAGCCTGCGGCCAATTTCCATGGCCAAATGTCGTGCGAAACTCTTGCGGCGCTGGCCCAGGCGGCGTATGCTGTCAGAGGCTTATGGCCACATGGATAATTACAACGGAGCAAGAGATGACATTTGATCAATGGATCGACGCGGTGAATGCCCAGGTGCATGCCCGCCTCGGCGACCGGGTCCGGACGGCGGAACTGTCGTGGGATTCGGCGATGTGGGTCACGGAGCAAGGCACGGCGGTGGCCGCCCTTTCCGACGACGGCACGACCGCCAAGCTTTCCTTCGACGGTGGCGATAAGCTGTCGCTGGCGTTCCAGCGGCCCGAGGCGGAGCCCGAGCGGCTCAGCGCGACGATCGCCGAACACCTCAGCCGCTAACCACCGAAGACCACATGCGAGCCGCCCCCCGGGCGGCTCGCCGAATGTGGACGATGTTCCAATGCCGCCCGCCGCTCTCGGGCCTCGTGTCGAGTGCGTTACCGGCGCGGCGGCAGTACGCTTGAGCCATGTTGGATTCGCAGTCCCTGCAGTGGATGGCCGAGCTCGGCACGACTCTGACCTCGACCTTCGGCGAGGACGTGACCCTCGCGCGTTTCGGAAATTCCGTGCAGTGGAGCTACGCCGGCCAGTCGGCCGTGGTGGAGCTCCGGCCCGGCGGCACGCTGGAGGCGACGTTCGTCGCACGCCCGTGCATCGACGGCGTGACCAAGGCCCCGGTCGCGGGCGTCTACCGCAAGATCGGTTCGCGCTACCGCTTGAGCCCCGAAGGGTGCTCGCGGATGGTGAACGACATGGTCGAGTTCTTTCAGGGCGTCCGCGAACCGCGTTTCACCTTCGTCAACGCCGTCTAAACCACGCACCCCGGCCTCGTGCGGCGGAGCGTCGCCGAAGGCGGGACGCATGACCGCCGCGCAGGCGCTGGTGCGTATTCGCAAGATCTGCTTGGCGTTTCCCGAAGCCACCGAACGCCCGAGTCACGGCTCGCCGGCCTTTTTCGTCAACGACAAGAGCACGTTCGTGATGTTCGTGAACGACCATCACGGCGACGGCCGTTTGGCCATCTGGTGCGCGGCACCGCCCGGAGCGCAGGAAGCGCTGATCGCACTCGACGCCGAGCGTTTCTTTCGGCCCGCCTACGTGGGCCATCGTGGTTGGGTGGGCGTGCGCTTCGACGTCCGGCCGGATTGGAATCACATCGCCGCGACGATCGAAGACGGCTACGATTACGTGCGCTCAAAGGCCGGTCGCCGTCGCCCGTCATAAGCAGCCCGGATGGAGACGGCTTCGATATTCCGGCCCGGCTTGTTCGCGGGCAAAACCATCGTCGTGAGCGGCGGCGGCACCGGGATCGGCCTCGCGACCGCCAAAGAGCTGGCGGCGCTCGGCGCGACGGTCGTCATCACCTCACGCTCGCTGGACCACCTCGAACCGGCGCGCGCCGCGATCGAGGCGGCCGGCGGAAAGGTCGATGCGCGGACGTGTAATATCCGGCAGCCCGAGGAGGCCGCAGCGCTCTTCGAGAGCGTCGTCGCGGCGCACGGGCCCGTGCACGGTCTCGTCAACAACGCGGGCGGCCAGTTCGTCAGCCCCGCGCAGGCGATCACGCCCAAGGGCTGGCACGCCGTCGTCGAGACGAACCTGACCGGCACGTTCTTCATGAGCCAGGCCGCCTTCAAAGCGTCGATGCGCGAGCACGGCGGCGCGATCGTCAACGTCGTGATGGAGAACTGGCGCGGCTACCCGAATATGGCGCACAGCGGCGCGGCGCGCGCGGGCGTCGTCAACCTCACCCAAACGCTGGCGCTCGAATGGGCCGCGTTCGGCGTGCGCATCAATTCCGTCGCGCCGGGCCTCATCGATTCCAGCGGCCTCGATACGTATCCCGAAGCGGTGCGCAAGAGCGTGCATCACATCGCGAAGAACGACATCCCGGCACAACGCATGGGCACCGAACGCGAGACCGCGGCGGCGATCAACTTCTTATTGTCTCCCGGTGCCGCGTTCGTGTCGGGCACGACGATGCGGGTCGACGGAGCGGGCTCGCTCTACCGCTTACCGGGTTTCACGATTCCGCCGCACGAGCCGTGGCCGGAACTGTAAGGCGAGGCGCCCGGCGGGCCGGTCGGAATGTGACAGCTTGCTGCGTAATTATACAGCACCGTATACTCGAGCGACAGCAACGCTCCGTCCGAAGAAAGACGTCCACATGCCGTTCGCCCATATCATCGTCCCTAGCCGCGCACTGAGTCTCGAGAAGAAAAAGAAAATGGTGGAACTCGTGACCGACGCCATCATGGCGGCCGAGGAAGCACCGGCCGTGGTCCGGCCGTACGTAACCGTGATCGTCTCGGAAGCGACCGACGGCGGCTACGGCATCGCCGGACGCGGCTACGAGACGGCCGAATTGCCCGGCTTCATCGCATCCCTCGTCGCCGGAAAGCCCGTCGCGCCATAGCCGCTGCGCTCGGGCGCCCCGCTGCTGCCGGGGCCGCCCGCTCGGCGCTGATCGCCGCGGCGGACCGGCTCTTCTACGAGCGCGGCATCGCGGCGGTCAGCCTGGAGGCGATCGCACGCGAAGCCGGCGTCACGCGCCGGACGTTGTACTATCATTTCGCGTCGAAGGAGCGTTTGGTCGCGGCGTACCTCGAACGCCGCGACCAAACGAGCCGGGCGCTGATCGACGGCGCCGCCCGCGCATCGCGTTCGCACGCCGAGGCGGTGCTCGCGGTATTCGGCGCACTCGAGCGCTGGTTTCGGACGCGCGAATTTCGCGGCTGCGCGCTGACCAACGCCGTCGGCGAAGGCGGAGAAACCGTTATCGTAGCGGGACCGATCACGCGGCGCCACAAGCTCGCGATCCGCGCGTGGTTCGTCCAAACGTGCACCGCCGCGCGGGCGCGCGAACCGCTCGCCCTCGGCGAGATGTTGATGCTGCTCTTCGACGGCGCCCTGACGTCGGCGACCACGCGGCGTTCGCCCGCCGTTGCCGCGCGCGCGCGCGAAGCGGCCGCACTCCTCATGCGCGCGCACGGTTTGGAGGTGTAGCGGCGGCGACGATGCGCCAGCTCAACTACGTTTCGACGCGGGAACTCGCATGGTTCGCGGTGATCTGGGGCGCCGCGCGGTTTCGCGGCCCCGTGGCGCTCGACCACGAAGACGTCGCCGTCGTCGAGGAAGTCGTTCCGACGACGGCGGTGGTCGATTGGGAAGACGCACCCACCGCTCTGGTCGAGCCGTTCACGAAACTCGTCATCACTCGACCGCACGCGTAGCGCGCTATTCGACCTTTGCCTGGCTTCGGAGACGTCTCGAGAAGGCCTCGGTCGTCAGCACTTCGCATGCTCGCTTTCTCAACTCGGATACAATGGCTTTCCCATATCAAGTCCACGAGTCGGCACGAACTCTGAAAGCGCTGAAACGACTTCTACGAAGTCAATCGCGAAATCGATCGGCAAGCCGAGTCGTGGCGATTGGAGCTTCTCCGCAATCTCGTAAAGCGTCGTCGTCGTCATGAGGCTTGACGACCAGATCATCTCGGATCGCACGAAGGATTGCGACGCTCGGCGAATCCGTCGGGCCGTCTCCGCGTATGATACCGAGTGCGGCGGAAACGAAGACGTTTGCATCCAGAACCGCTCGAATTGGTCGCACCAAAACTACTTCGCCGGCACCTCCCGCCTTCGACGGGCTTTGCGTTCGATTGCTATTTCGTCAACTGCGGCCTCATCGTTGGCGCGATCTCGATCCGGCTGGATTCCTGCGTAACGCTCGACAAAGGCGTCGAATTTGGCGATTCGTTCGTTAGGAGAAGGGCGCGGGTGACTCATTCGGTCGTCGATAATGAGGTCGATAGCCTCACGAACGAGATCCGAAACGCTGACATCTTCGACGGCTGCGAGCCGGCGAAGCATCGCCATTCGCTGCTCATCGACATAGAAATTGTGCCGGTTCACTCATAAAAGTGTACACCAAGGTGTGTACGCATGTCCATCCCTACGGTGTGCTGCGCCGGAGGGGAAACGGCGACGGCGCGGAGGAGAACGCCTTCAACCCGCACGACGGAGGGCGACGATCTTGCAACGCAGGCGCTTTCTCGGCGTATCCGCGGCCGCTTTGGCGGGCACGCAGTTCATCCGGGGCGGGAGCGCCGCGCGGGCGGACGATGCGGAAGGCGAGGATTTCGCCGATCTGCGCTGGGGCAAACTCGCGTTGCCGCCTTCGACGCCGGGTTACGACCCGGCAGGCGACGCGAAGACGCTGATAGCTGCGACGGTCGCCTCGCCGGCACCGAACCCGATTCCCGGCGTGCAGCTACTCGGATCGTACGCGCCGGGCCAGCGCTTCGTGCTGCGGGTGCCTTCGAATTGGAACGGCCGCCTCGTCGTGGCCGGTACGCCGGCCTTCCGTAGCGAGTTCGCGAACGACGCGATCTGGGGCGACTTCGTGATGACGCGCGGCTACGCGTTCGCGTCGAGCAACAAAGGCATCGCCTTCAGCAGCGGGATCGAGAAGATCGCGGCGAGCGACTCGCCGGGAAGCATCTATCCGATTCCGTTCGATCTCTTTTCGCTCGAATCCGAAAAGATCGCGATCCGGCTGGGCGCGCTGACGCCCGCCAAGACGTCGCTCGCGGCGTGGAACGACGATCTCGTCACGCTGATCAAAGTTGCCAAGCAATATCTCGTCGCGCATCGCCACCTGCCGAGCCACGTGTATGCCGTCGGCTATTCCAACGGCGGTTCGCAGGTTCGCTCGCTACTGGAACGGCATCCCGATCTCGTGGACGGCGGCGTCGACTGGTCGGGCGTTTATTGGTCGCCGCAACGCAGTCTGCTCGATTATCTGCCGCCGTTCCTCAAAGCGATGCCCGCGTACGTGGCGAGCGGATTCAACGACGCGCAGGCCGCCGCCGCGATCGAGGCCGCCGGGTTCCCCACCGACCGCAAACAGTCGACGGACGGTCATCAATCGTTGTGGTTCGAGTACTACGCGGGCCAACCGTCGTTCTACGCCGACCTCACGCTCTTCGCGTACGCGCTCCTGATCGATCCCGAAGCGACGGCTTCGATCGCGGCCGGCGGCTGCACGCCGGACGCGAAGAATCCGGCCGGACTGCCCGGAACCTGTGCCGGGACCGGGCTCGCGACGCCGGGCGCACGCGCCGCCTATGTACCGTCGCAGGCCGCGCGCAACGCGATCCGCGGCTTCGCGCATTCGGGCGACATCGGCAGACCGTTGCTCTCGATCGCGGGCTCCGCGGATGCATTCGTTACGCCGCACAACAACGCGACGGCGTATCTCGCCGCCATCAAACGCGCCGGCAAAGGGAACCTCTGCATCCAGTATCTCGTCGACGGCGGAACGCACGTCGACCCGCTCGTCGATTTCGGCTACGGCTTGCGCGCGCAGGCGCCGTTCGCGTGGGCGGCCTTCGATCAATTGGCCGCCGTGGTCGAACGCGGCGTGCAGGCGCCGGGCGCGGGAACGCAACGCATCGTCACCGCGCCCACCGACATCGTATCCCGCTAACCGCTCGAGGCCAGCGCTGCGTCAGCCTTTCGGTTCTCCTCCGACGGCCCAATGCGCGGCGGGCACTTCGCGGATGACGACGCGCACGCTCTGCCGCGGCGCACCGAGCGTCTCCTCGGCGACGTCGGTGAGGCGGCGCATGAGCGCGCGCTTCGCTTCGGGCGAGCGCCCCTCGATCATCGTGACCTCGATCAACGGCATCGCGTCACGCGCTCACGGAAAACGAGACGTCGCCCAGGGACTCGACGGAGAGGCGCACGCGATTGCCGGCCGCCAGCGCTTCGGCCGCGGTCGCGCCGCCCGCCATCACGACGTCCCCCGGTCGTAAGGTTTCGCCGCCCGCGGCCGCCAGCCGCGCCGCCGCGACGAGCGAACGCAACGGATGATCGAGGATCGCCGCGCTGCAGCCGATCTGCACGGGCTTGCCGTCGATCTCGAGCACCATGCCGAGGTTCGAATAATCGAATGCCGGGTCGTTCCAATTTCCGATAACATAGCCCGACGACGACGAGTTGTCGGCGACCACGTCGGTGAGCGAAAACTTGAAGTTCTCGTAGCGGCTGTCGATGATCTCGAGCGCGGGCGCCACCGCTTCGATCGCCGCCGCGGCTTCGACGGAACTGACGCGGCCCGCGAGCGGACGCTTGAGCAGAAACGCGATCTCCGGTTCGACGCGCGGGTGCACGTAGCGGGCGAAATCGAGCGTACCGGCGTCGTCGACGAGCATGCCGTCGGTCAGGCGGCCCCAGATCAGCTCGCTCAAGCCCATCTGGACCATCTTGGCTTTGCTCGTGAAGCCCATCTTCAGGCCCGTCCGGCGTTCGCCGCGCTCGATGCGCCGCGCGATCGACAGGCGTTGCACTTCGTAGGCATCTTCGAGGGTCAGCGGTTCTGCCAACTGCGGTACGGCTCGCGCGAACCGCGCGGCATCGTCGAGACGTTCGGCCAACGCGGCGAGCGACACGGTCTCAAGCATGTGCCGCCACGGGTTCCGGCGCGTGGTGAGCCTGGCGAGCCGCGTCGCGGGCGGCGATCAGATCGAGCGCGGCATCGACGATCAGGTCTTCCTGGCCGCCGACCATACGCCGCCGCCCGACTTCCACTAAGATGTCGCGCGCGTCGACCCCGTACTTCTGCGACGCCGCTTCGGCGTGCCGCAGGAAGCTCGAATAGACGCCCGCATAGCCCAGGGTCAAGGTCTCACGATCGACCCGCACCGGCCGGTCTTGCAGCGGACGCACGATGTCGTCCGCGGCGTCCATCAACGTGAAGAGGTCCGTCCCGTGATGATATCCCATGCGATCGATAGCCGCGATGAAGACCTCCAGCGGCGCGTTGCCCGCGCCCGCGCCCATGCCCGCGAGCGAGGCGTCGACGCGCGTGGCGCCGTGCTCGAGCGCGATCACCGAGTTCGCGACCCCGAACGAGAGGTTGTGGTGCGCGTGAATGCCCGTCTTCGTCTCGGGCAGCAGCACGTCGTTGAAGGCTTGGAAGCGTTCGGCCGTGTCGCGCATGTTCAGCGCGCCGCCGGAATCGACGACGTAGACGCACTGCGCGCCGTAGCTCTCCATCAGCTTCGCTTGGCGCGCCAGCTCCTTGGGCTCGGCCATGTGCGACATCATCAGGAAGCCGGCCGTGTCCATGCCGAGCTCGCGCGCGTACTCGATGTGCTGCTTGGCGACGTCGGCTTCCGTGCAGTGGGTCGCGACGCGCACGGTGCGCGCGCCGGCGGCGTAGGCGTTCTTTAGGTCGTGCACGGTCCCGATGCCCGGCAAGAGCAACGTCGCGACCGACGCATGGGTCAGCACTTCGGCGACTGCCGAAATCCATTCGAGGTCGGAATGCGCGCCGAACCCGTAATTGATGCTCGACCCCGATAGGCCGTCGCCGTGCGCGACCTCGATCGAGTCGACGCCGGCCGCATCGAGCGCGCGCGCGATCGTCACGGCCTGCTCGACGGAATAACGATGGCGGATCGCGTGCATGCCGTCGCGCAGGGTCACGTCCTGCACGAACACTTTGCGCGCGGGATCGAAGTCAGGCATGAACGACCTCCAAGCGACCGAGTTCCACCAAGCGCTCCGCGGCTGCGAGCGCCGCCGAGGTCATGATATCGAGGTTCCCCGCGTACGCGGGCAGATAGTGCGCGGCGCCTTCGACTTCCAGGAAGACCGACGTCTTCAGGCCGCGGAACGGGCCGAGCTTCGGCACGAGCAGCGGCGCATCGTCGCCAACCCGCTCGAACTGCACGCGTTGCTTGAGCCGATAGCGCGGTACGTAGCGTTGCACGTCCGCGACCATCGCCTCGATCGACGCTTCGATGGAGGCCGTATCGACGACGTCGGTCAACGCGTACACCGTATCGCGCATGAGCAGCGGCGGCTCCGCCGGGTTGAGGATGATGATGGCCTTCCCGACCCGCGCGCCGCCGACGACTTCCAGCCCGCGCGATGTCGTCTCGGTGAACTCGTCGATGTTGGCGCGCGTGCCCGGCCCGGCGGACTTGCTGGCGATTGAAGCGACGATCTCGCCGTAATGGACCGGCGTCACGCGCGCGATCGCGTGCACGATCGGGATCGTGGCTTGGCCGCCGCAGGTGACCATGTTGATGTTCGGTGCGCCGAGATGCTCGTCGAGGTTGACGACCGGCACGACGTACGGGCCGATGGCCGCGGGCGTGAGGTCGACGATCCGCTTGCCGCGCGCGCGCAACACCGCGTCGTGGCGCTGGTGAGCCCCGGCGGACGTCGCGTCGAAGACGAGCGCCACATCGGCGAATTCCGGCATCGCGACGAACCCATCGATGCCCCCGGCCGTGGTGGCGACGCCGAGGCGGCGCGCGCGTTCGAGCCCGTCGGAGGCCGGATCGATCCCGACCATCGCCGTGATCTTCAGGCGCTGCGACGTTCGCAGGATCTTGATCATCAGGTCGGTTCCGATGTTGCCCGAACCGATGACGGCGACGTTGGTTCGCTTCACTATCTCCACGATCTCCCGTTAGCTGAAGTTGACGCGAACCGAACCCAGTCCGCCGATGCGCGCTTCGAAGGCGTCGCCCGCCGCCGCGGGCACCATGGGACCGAGCGCGCCCGAGAGCACGACGTCGCCCGCGCGCAGCGGCCGCCCCGATGCGTGCATCGTGCGCGCGAGCCACAGTAACGCGGTCAGCGGCGAACCCAAGCACGCGGCGCCCGCGCCGTAGGACACACCCGCCCCGTTCTTCTGCAGGCTCATACCGCACAGGCGCAGGTCGAGATCTTCGACCGCGACGGGGCGGTTGCCGAGCACGAATAGTCCCGACGACGCGTTGTCCGCGATCGTATCGACGATGCCGATATCCCAGTTCGCAATCCGGCTATCGACGATCTCGATCGCCGGCAACGCGTACGCGATCGCGTCGAGCAGGTCGACGGTCGTCGGGCGTTCGAGTTCGACGTCCGCCGCCATCACGAACGCGACCTCGGCCTCGCAACGCGGCGCGATTAGCTGCGCGGCGGCAATCGTTTCGCCGTCAGGAACGGCCATATCGTCGAAGAGCATGCCGAAATCCGGCTGATCGACACCGAGCTGCTTCTGCACGCTCTTAGCCGTCAAGCCGGTCTTGCGTCCGACCAGCCGCGCGCCGGCGTCGAGGCGTGTGCGCGTGATGCACTCTTGCACCGCGTACGCGGCCGCGACGTCGCCCGGCGGCAACTCGCCGCGAATCGGTGCGACCGGCGCGCGGTTCCGGCTCGCCTCAAGGAGCCGCGCGGCCAGCTCCTCGACGTTCGCGGGTGCGGCGACGCTCATAGCTTCACGCAGACGTTACGCAGCTCGGTGTAAAACTCGAGGCCGTGCACGCCGCCTTCGCGCCCGATGCCCGATTGTTTGGAGCCGCCGAACGACGTCCGCAGGTCGCGCAGGAACCACGAGTTGATCCAGGCGATGCCGACCTCGATTTGCCCGGCCACGCGATGCGCGCGCGAGAGGTCGCGCGTCCAGATGCTCGTCGCGAGGCCATAGCGCGTGTCGTTCGCGCGCGCGACGACTTCCTGTTCGTCATCGAAGGGTGAAAGGTGCGCGCACGGCCCGAAGATCTCTTCGCGCATGACGGGCGAATCGTCCGCGAGGCCGGTCCAGAGCGTCGGCTCGACCCACGCACCCCCGGCGAAGCGGTCCTCGACCGCCGGAACGCCGCCGCCCGCGAGCACGGTTGCGCCGCCCTGCCGGGCACGCTCGTAGTAGCCGAGCACCTTATCGCGATGCTCGCGGCTGATCAGCGGCCCCATCGTCGTCGCGTCGTCGTGCGGATCGCCGAAGCGATACGCCTTCGCGCGCTCCGCGAGCGCCGCGGCGAAGCGCTCGAAGATCGGACGCTCCACGAAGATCCGTTCGGTGCCTAAACACACTTGGCCCGTATTGGCGAACGCCGAGCGCGCGGTGCCGTCGAGCGCGGCTTCGAAGTCACAGTCCGCAAAGACGAGTGCCGCGTTCTTCCCGCCGAGTTCGAACGAGACCGGGCGCAGCCCGTCGGCGGCGGCCTTCATGATCGCCGCACCGGTGGCGGTTTCGCCGGTAAAGGTAATGCCGTCGACGCCGGGATGCCGCGTCAGGAACTCGCCCGCTGAGTTCGGGCCGAAGCCGTGGACGACGTTGTAGACGCCCGGCGGAATGCCCGCCGCGTTCATGCACTCACCGAGCAACGCGGCGGTGCTCGGCGTTTCTTCGCTCGGCTTGACGACGACGGTGTTGCCGCAGGCGAGCGCCGGCGCGACCTTCCACGTCATCAATAATAACGGCAGGTTCCACGGGCACACGACGGCGATCACGCCGCGGGGACGCCGGATGCCGTAGTTGAGCGCGCCCGTGCCGTCGGGCGTCGCCATCTCGAAGGCTTCGGTGGGAACGTTCTTGACCGAATCCGCGAACGCATTGAAGTTCGCCGCGCCGCGCGGAATATCCAAGTGCCGCGCGAGCGAAGCGGGTTTTCCGGTATCGGCAACTTCGGCGGCGAGGAAATCCTCGAAGCGGCGCGTGATCTCGGCGGCCAGGCGGTTGAGCAGCGCGGCCCGTTCGGCCTGCGAGAGTTTGCCCCACGGTCCGCGCAGGGCCGCGCGCGCCGCGCGAACCGCGGCGTCGACGTCCGAGGCATCGGCTTCGTGCACGAGGCTGACGAGCGACCCGTCGACCGGGCTGCGATTCTCGAAGCGCCGGCCGTTGCCCGCAACGTAACGGCCGTCGATGAAGTTGAGCGTTTCGGCCACCGTCGCGGAGCCGGCCGGCGGATCTTGAGCGATATCGATCACGGGTGCGTTACCTCGGGAATCACGCCGGCGTGCGGCGAGCGATGCGGCGTTGCGGACGCGCCCGCGGCGAATCCATCGTGAAGTTCGTCCGGCGCACGGGACGATAGCCCATCTCGCGCGAGATCTCCGCCGTCGCCTCTTTGAGGTGCTGCGCGGTTCGCGCGAGCCCGGTCGCATTGAGGCGGTGGCCCGGCCCCGCGACGGAGATCGCCGCCACGACCTTCGAGGTGTAATCGAAGATCGGCGCCGCAACGGAGTTGAGTCCGAGCTCCGACTCCTCGACCGACGCGGCCCAGCCGTTCGCACGCGTGACCTCGAGCGCGCGCACCAACGCTTCGCGCGTCCGCAAGGTGCGCGGCGTGAGCGGTGCGAGCCCGGCGGCGACGACGGCGTCGAGCGCCTCGGAGCTCTCATAGGCCAAGATCGCCTTGCCGGAACTCGTCGAATGCGCGGGCATTCGTTTTCCGAGCCGCGTGAAGACGTGCAGCGTGTTGGGCGACTCGATGCGATCGAGGTACACGACTTCCGCGCCGTCGAGCACGGCGAGGTGCACGGTTTCGCCCGTGACGTTGCGCAAGTGCACGAGCCGGCCGTGCGCGACCTCACGTAATTCGACGCCGCTGACGACCAGGGAGCCGAGCTCGTACAATTTCAGGGCCAAACGATAGCCGCCGGGCACGGGCTTGATGAACCCTTCCGCGGCGAGGGTCGAGGCCAAGCGCGAGACCGTGCTCTTGGGAAATCCGAGCGTGCGCGCCAGTTCCGAGACGCCGAGCACGGGCCGCTCGAAGCTGAACGCGCCCAGCAACTGCAGCGCGTTCCCGACCGCCGCGACGTAAACGTCCTTACTTGAAGGCATATTTCGCGGCGAACATCACCGGGTCCCAGACGGGTTTTTCGACGGGAGCGGCGTTCGCGTGCACGGTTTCGTTGCGCGCCTGCACGATCGCGACCGATTCCGCGCCGTGGTGGTGGCGGTCCACCACCCACTCGACGTCGACCGGCGCGTCGAAGAGCGACTCGATGCGCAAGACCGCGTCGACGATCGCCAGGGTCTCGACGTCGTCGAGCGCGGGCGCATGACGGAAGCGGGCCGGCATCTCGCCTTCCACGACCTGGCCGAGCGCGTAGTCGAAATGCGAGACCGCCCGCTTATCGTTGATCTGCTGCTGCAGCAAGCGCCGCTCGGCTTTGCAGACTTCGATGTGGTCCGGCGTGACCAGCCCCTGTACGACGGCTTCGCCCCAACCCCACGAACCTTCGATCACGACGCGATCGCGTTTGCCCGTGACCGGATGCAACGAGAACGCGACGCCCGAGGCGCGCGCGTGCACGAGTTCGATCACGCCGACCGCCATCGGGCACTGCCGGTAATCGAGCCCGTTGCGGAGGCGATATTGCAGGGCGCGCGCGGTGAACAGCGAGCCCCAGCAGCGTTGCACGCCGTCGAGCACCCGGGCCGCGCCCGACAGTCCCAGGTAGGTGTCGAATTGTCCCGCGAAGCTCTCGCTGCAGCCGTCCTCACCCGTCGCCGAGCTGCGCACGGCCACCGGCACGTCGATCGACCGGCACAGGAACGAGAGTTCTTCGTACGCATCGACCACAGAGGCGGCGACGTCGGCCGGCATCGGCGCGGCGGCGAAGGCCGCGCGAATGACCGCCGAGGCGTTCTCGACCGCGGCTTCGTCGCTCGGATCCAAGTCCGCGACCGCGGCCTCGATCTCGGCGCCGACGCCGCTCGTGCGGCAGAAGCGCTCGTAGGCCGCCGTCGAGACCGCGAAGCCGTCGGGCACGCGAATGCCCGCGCGACGGAGTTTCGCGAGGTTCGCGACCTTCGAACCCGCGTAGGAGACGGCGTCGTCGCCGAGTTGATCGACCCAGATGACGTTTTCCATGAGAGCCTCGGACTAGAGAAGGCTTGAGAGTTAGTGTTCGGGTTCGAAGGCGAGCACGCGGTCGACCACGATCACGTCGCAGACGAAGCGGCACGCGGCGCACCAGCAGCTGAAGACGCGGCGTTCGCTCGTCCAATACTCTTGGACGAAGTCGCGCGCTTCGAAGCGCCGTCCGCACTGCGGGCAGTGGCGCGCCGCGAAACCGTCACGCAAGCGCCGGTTCGCGCGGCGCGGACGGCCCTTCGTAGAGCGCCTGCACCTGGCCCTTGAGCGGGCTGTAGCGGGTCTGCCCGATTTCGAGCCACTCGCGCCGGAAGGCGTCGGCCGCGCCGAACTTGTCGCGCTCCTGCGGCAGCTCGATGCAGCGCCGCGCCGGGTCGCGAATCGTGCCCATGGGGTCGCCGCCGTTCTTGACGATCTCCATGTTCTCGAAGAGCAGGCGGCGCAACATGATCACCCCGGCATCCGAGGTGCCCAGATGCTCCTCGCTGCGATCGGCGATCGCGCCCTGGGTCATCCAGGCCATGATGTCTTGGCCGTCGACGTAGTCGACGATCACCTCGCCCTTATCGTCATAGATCGGGACTTCGTAGGTCGGGATCTCACCCTGCGGCGGGACGACCTGATCTTCGGGACGGTAGGCCTGGTACCACACGTGCCACGTGTGCGTGTCGTCCATCGGCACGCGGATCTGGAACGAGTACATCCCCGCGCCGCCGACGCGCAGCATGTTCGGGAACACGAGCGGGTGGCCGATCTTCCAATCGTCGTTCTCTTCGGTGCTGCCCTCGAGGACGCGGCGCTTGATGATGCCGAATTCGAACTGATCGAAGGCGACCTTGATGTGACGCTTCGTGAAGGTCTTGGGGCCGGGCCGGCCCGCAAGATTGTTCACGAACGTCGCATAATACCCGTGCAGCCACTCGACGTGATGCGGATCGACGGAGTTCTCCATGATCTGCAGCCAATTGGACGGTACGACGCAGTGGCCGATGTCGCGCCACGCGTCTTCCCAAACGTACATGTCGAAGCGCGGCAGCAACGGCGCGGGGTCCGGACCCATGTAGGCGAAGATCAGGCCGCCGAGTTCTTCTACCTTATAGGCTTGGGCGCGGATGCGATCTTTGAACGTGCTGTGCGCGGGTTCGGGCGGCTGTTCGAGACACGCGCCGTCCTTCCCGAAGAGCCAGCCGTGGTAGCCGCAGCGCAGCCCGTTCTCTTCGACGCAACCGTATACCATCGACGCGCGCCGGTGCGGGCAGCGCTCTTCGAGGAGGCCGAGCGCGCCGGACTTGTCGCGATAGAGCACGAGATCTTCGCCGAGCAGGCGCCGTTTGATCGGCACCGGCCCGAGCATCGAGGCGGTCGCGATCGGCCACCAATACCGGCGCAAGAGTTCGCCCATCGGCGTTCCGGGGCCGACCCGGGTGAGCTGCTCGTTCTTCTCTTTGCTCAGCATGAGACGCTGTTGCTCCTATGCATGGGCGTGGGCGTGAGTGGCGGCGCCGGCCGCGGCGGCTTTGGTCACGCGCACGACGCCCTTGTTGCCGTCGACTTCGACTTCGTCGCCGTCGGCGATCACGTTGGTCGCGACGCCGACGCCGACGACGCACGGGATGCGATACTCGCGGCTGATGATGGCCGCGTGGGTCAGCGAGCCGCCGCCGTCGCAGACGCAGGCCGCGATCTTCCCAAAGGCCGGCGTCCAATTCGGCGACGTCGCTTCGCAGACGAGGATCTCGCCCGGCGCGATGCGGTGCAGTTCGCCCGCGCTGTGCAGCACGCGCGCGATGCCGCGCACGACGCCCGGCGATGCGGCGAGGCCCGTCAACGTGGTGACGTCCTTACCTTGCGAACGGATCGCATCGAAGAAGTGATGGTGCATGCCGAAGATCTCGATGAGGATCGGGTCGGTCACGCGATCGGGAATCGTGCCGAGCACCTTGGGCATCGCGGGCCGGCGGTCGCGCCAGTGTTCGAAGTATTGGCGGCGGTCCTTGATGAGGCTGCGGTAGTCGCTTATCGATTTCTGGCCTTCGACGACCTTGATGATCTCGGGCCAGAACAGGAACATCGTGTCGTCGCGATTTTCGCAGCCCAGCGCTTCGCCGATCGCGAGGATCGCGCGGCGCAACGGGATCGAGGAGCGCAGGTCGAGGTAGAAGTTGTGCTCGTCGTTCCACCACGCGAAGTTGGCCTTCTGGCACGACGCGAGGCCCGCGTCGAACGCTTCGCGCTCGGACTTGGAGAGCTTGGAGCGCGCGGCTTCGATGGCTGCTTCGCGTTCGGCAATCGCGAGCTTGTGCGACGCCGTGAAGTCGTGATCGTTCGGCATCGTCAGGAAGGTCTTGATCGTGCCGAGCGGCGAGGTGGGATCCTCGATCCACGGCGCGAGCGCGACGTCGGTGATGCCCTCGGTGCGCCAGCCGTAGATCTTCAGGAACGCGTCGAACTTCGCGAGCCAGTCGCCCGCGGCACCGCCGGCGCGCTGCAGCGCGCCGTAGATCTGCTCGGGTTCGGTTGCGGCGAAGACGCTCGCGATTTCGGGCGCGCGCGCCGAGGTCGTCAGTTTCCAGAGCTCGCGATCGGTCTCGAGGATCTTCGTATCGTAGCCCTGCAAGAACTTCGAGATCTCGGACGTATCGATGCCGAACTCCGTACACGCGCCGTAGAAGCCCAAATAATTCGCGAGCAGCGGATACATGATCTCGAAGTGGATCTCGAAGGCGCGGCGCTGGAACGTGCGCGCGTCGCGCAGGTTCTGTCCGAGCTCCGCGAGCGACTTGCCGGCGAAAACGTAATTTTCGAAGTGCTCGAGCGCGGCCGTCACTTCCTCGACGCGGCGCTGCCAGATGCCCTCGAAATCGTTGAGGAACGCGGGCAGGTTATAGGCGATCCGCTGCGCGCGGTGCTGCAGCTCCCACTCCGAGGTCACGGGTACTTCCGACGCGTAGACGTGCGTGCCGGCGATGCGCTGGGTGATGCCCTTACCGGGCGGCAACGGCAAGCAGTGGGCCGCGAGCTGCGTGCTCCAGGCGTAGCCGTCTTCGATCCAGATCAGGCCCATCGGCGTGAGGCCGCGGGGCCAGTGGAAGTCCATGAACCAGAACCGCTTCTCGTCCTCTTTCGAGAACGTGTTCATCGGCTCGATGACGTACGGCGCCTGGAGGTACTCGGGTTTGAACCCCGGATACCATTCGTCGGTGATGTAGTCGTCGACAGAAACGATATTCGCCAAGGTTCATACTCCTGTTCGGCGCCGCTACGCGGAAGCGTCAGGTCAGACGAGTTCCGTAGTTCGGAGCGGAGAGTTCTTGCGCGCCATGGTGGCAGGGATGACTCGGGGTTTCAACCGACTTGTTCCACCAGGCGGGACAATAGCATTGTTTGGCGTGCCTAACGGCGAGTATGGTGTGGCGAGACCGGTCGCGCCCCACACCCGCAGAGGAGACACCTTCATGGGCATTTTCCGCCTCGGCCACGTTGAAGTCCGGGTTCCCGACCTCGAACTCGCGGCCGCCTACTATACAGAAGTGCTGGGCCTGCGCGAGGTGGAGCGCGACGGCGACCGCGTTTACCTCAAGGCCTGGGACGAGCACGACCACCACTCGGTGATCCTGAAGTACTATCCGCGCTACGGGCTCGACCACATGGGCTGGAAGGTCGAGGAGGTCGACGACCTCGCCGTCTTCGAGACCAAGGCCGAACGCTACGGCTGCGACGTCGAGCGGCTGCCGAAGGGCCACGAGATCGGGGTCGGCGACGCGATCCGCTTCGAAACGCCCTCGGGCCACATCTGCGAGCTCTTCCACGAGGCCACCAAGGTCGGCAACGGACTCTCGAAGACCAACCCCCCGCCCGTGCCGAGCAACCTCGTCGGCATCGCGCCGCATCGGCTGGACCACCTCTTGCTGACCGCCGAGGACGTCGGCGACGCGGGGCGCTTCTATCGTGAAGTGCTGGGCTTCCGGCTCACGGAGCAGGTCGTCAGCGGCGAAGGCCACCAGCTGGCGGTGTTCCTCGAGCGCTCGCACACCCCGCACGACATGGCCTTCGTCACGGGCACGAACGGCGGGCTGCACCACTTCGCGTTCTGGCTCGACAACTTCAGCGACCTGGCCCGCGCGGCCGACATCCTGCGGATCAACGGCATCCAGATCGACATCGGCCCGACCCGCCACGGCATCACGCGCGGGCATACGATCTACTTCTTCGACCCCTGCGGCAACCGCAACGAGGTCTTCACGGGCGGTTATTTCGTCGACCTGGATTTCGAACCGATCACGTGGACCGAGGATCAGCTGGGCAAGGCGATCTTCTACTACGAAGGCAAGCTCAACGAACGCTTCCTCTCCGTCCACACATAACGAATAATGGCCGAGATCGATCGTTTTCCCGGCACGCGCGACGAGGCGCCGTCGTATCTGAACCGCTATCACGAGCGGCGCAAGGCCGAAGCCGTCGACGCCGCCGCGGCGCTCGCGGATCCCGCGGGCCCCGTCGCCGAACCGCAAGCACCGTACATTCAAAAAGCGTTGACGCGCGCGGCCGAGCGCGCGCTGCGCGAAGCCGTCGTCGAGGACGCTCCGCCGGGCACGAACGCCGCGTATGCGGCCGTGACGGTCACGCCGCGCGAGATCGTGCCGCCGCCGGTCTTCCGCGAACGCCTCTCGGGGACGGTCGACGTGCGGCTGATCCGCCACGGCGAAACCCAGGGGTACTCGACGGACGGCGGCTTGACGCCGCTCGGCCGCTGGCAGGCGCATCGCAAAGGTCAGGACTTGGCGCGCGGCGTGCGCGCGGGCAGTCTCGTGAAGCTCGTGCACGCGCCGACGGCGCGCGCGCGCGAAACGGCCGACGCGCTATTCGAAGGCTTGGAGCAGGCGATGGCGCGCTACGGCATCGAGGCCACGCTCGCGAAACCCGAGCCCAACGCCTGGTTCCGGAATTTCCAGGTCTGGTGCGACGGGGTGGCCCTGGATCCGACGCAGGCGTTTATTCGTTATTCGTCGATCCTCGAGGGCTACGAGCGCTCGAAGGCCGGCGACCGGCCGGGCTGGATCACGGAAATGGACCGCTTCTGGAGCACGCAAGCCGCGGGCGGCGACCCGATCACGATCTGGCTCTCGCAACCCTTACAGTACTTCGAGCCCGCGGCACTGGTCGTGCGGCGCTTCTGGCGCGGCATCGTGGAGACGATCGCCTCCGATCCGAAACCCGAACGGATTTTCGTGGCCACGCACTCCGGACCGATCCGCGCGGTCGCGGCCGCCGCCGTCGGCCACGATCCCGGCGAACCCTATAACGTGGAGGACGTGCGCATCCGCGTGTACTCCGATCTGGAGCACGCGATCGTGACCTACCGCGGACGCGGCGTGGAGATCGAGATCCCGACCACGACGACCCCGCCGTGGACCCAGTGAGCGCGCCCGCGACCGAACGTAAACTGCGGGGCCTGATCTTCGACTTCGGCGGCGTCATCATCAAGACGCCGTTCGAGTTGCTGCGACCCATGGAAGCGCGGCTGGGCCTGGCGCCGCACACGTTCGACTGGCACGGCCCGTTCGCGCCCGAGCGCGACGAACTCTGGCGCCGCATGCAAGCCGGCGAGATCACGGAACGCGACTACTGGCACGAGCGCGCTCGCGAAGCCGGCGACGCCGTCGGCGAGTCGTGGACGATGCGCGAACTCGTGGCCGCCCTCGAAGCGAGCGAAGACGAGTTCGTGCGCCCCGAGGGCCGTGCCGCACTGGAAGCCGCGCGCGCCGCGGGCATCCCCGTCGCGATGCTCACCAACGACTTGGAAGCCTTTCACGGCGATGCGTGGTTCCCGACGCTCACGCTCGCACCGTTATTCGACGTCGTGGTAGACGGCTCGCTTACCGGATTCTTGAAGCCCCACCCGCGCGCGTACGCCCTGGCGCTCGAAGCGCTCGGTCTCGAAGCACGCGAAGCGCTGTTCGTGGACGATCAACCGCGCAATGCCGAAGGCGCGGAAGCGGTCGGTCTGCGGGCCGTAAAGTTCGACGTGACGAAACCGGCCGATTCGTTCGCGCGCGCATTAGCGGAATTAGAGGTTGCGACCTGATCGCGCGAGCGTGACGCGGCCCAGTTTCTGCGCGCCGTTATCGGCGAACCAGATGTTCCCGTCGGGTCCCGGGGTGATGTCGGTCGGATTGCTGCGCGCGGCGGGGATGGGGAACTCGTCGAGCAGGCCGTCGACGGAGAGCCGGCCGATAGCGGGTACGGGTCCTTGCTCGACGAACCACAGCGCGCCGTCGGACCCCGACGTAATCGCGCCGATACCGCGCCAGCAAGGCCGCTGCGGCGCGCACGGATTGGGCAGCACGTAGAGGACCAGTTCGCCGTTCGGACGGATCGTGCCGATCGTGCCGTACTCGCTGAACCACGCATTCCCGTCGGGGCCTTGCGTGACGTCGTTGGCCGGATACGCGAGGGTTTGGAGGTGCGCCCCGGCACGGCTATACTGCAGCAGGCCGGCACCGTCGGCAACCCAGAGCGACGAGTCGGCGACGAAGGCGAGGGAAACGCTATTGGTCGGACCGGCCTTGAGGAAGTTCGCGATCGGCGTCAGCCTCCCGGCGGGTGTGATGAACCCGAGCGTGTTGTTGACGACGAACCATACGTCGCCGTTAGGCGCGAGCGCCAAATCGTTCGGCGACGGCTGCCGAAAACCACGATTGCCGGGCACGAGATAGGCGGCGAACCCAGCCTTCGTATGATGGACGAGCACGCCGCCGTCCGAGACGTCCTGGTACCACTGGGAACCGTCGGCGCCGAGCACGATGCCCTCCGGACCGAACGCGTCGACGCCTGCATACGGGTCGGCGACCTCCGCGCTCAGGCCGGCGCGTGTGAGGGTGCCGATGTACCCCGTCGCCTCGACGTAGGACAGCGCCGCCGATGCGGGCACCGTCTTCTGCCAAGCGAGCGCGAGGGGCTCGCGGTCGGGAGCCGCCGGCTCGAAGAGCGTTATCGGCGTCGCGAGCGGCGGCGGCGTTGCGCCGCGCGTCGTCACGGAACGCAGCGTCCCGGCGTCGACCTGGGGATAGCCCGGCGTTCCGTCGATCGCATACAAGATGCCGTGGGCCGAGTCCAACGTCAGCTGCGCGGGAAGGTTGAATTCCGCGGCGGGACCCGCGCCGTCGCGTTCCGCCTCGATGCCGTTCCCCGCCAGCGTCGTCACGTTATTCGACGCATCGATGCGGCGGATGGCGTTGTTGAACTGGTCCGCGACGTAGATCGTCCCGTCGACGGGATCGACCGCCACGGCGCTCGGCAACGCGAATAAGGCCACGTTTCCCGGTCCATCCAGTTCGTCGCTGTCGCAGTCCGACTGCGATTGACGGCCGAATACGAGGCATCGTCCGGCGATCGTCCGCACGGCACCGGTGCGCGTGGAGACGCTTTCGATCTCCTCACCACCGACGAGCGCGACGATGAGGCGGTCTCTGCGTGCGTCGTACGCGAGCCCTTCAATACCGCTGCTCTGACCGATCGAACCCGGCAGCGTCTTCACGACGCCCGCCGTGCTGATGACGCGAACGGACGCGTAATCGACGGCGTAGAGCAGCCCGTTCGCCGAGTCGTATGCGATGCCGCCCACGTCGTAGAATCCGGCATTGCGCCCGGCTCCGTCACGCGAGTATTCGGCCCCGCCGCCCGCGAGGACGGAGAGGCGGCCGCTCGGGGTCACGGCGTAGATGAATTCGTATGGGCTTTCGTTCGGACCATCGACGCTCAGATAGAAGAGATCCGTTTTTGGGTCGTAAGCGATCCCGTACGCGGCGGTCGCAGGCACGGCCGCGACGCGCGTCGCCATACCGCGCGGTGAGACGCGAAGCAATTCGAGCGCGCCGTGCGGGCCCGACTGATCGACCACGTACACGTTGCCGTCGGCGGTGTCGTAGGCCGCCACCTCGGGCGCGTCGAGGTGGGCGGGCAACGTCGTGACCGCGCCGGCGAAGCGGGAAACGGCGGGCACCGGAAGCGACGGAGTCCGCCGCAGGTAAACCGGATGATAGAACACGCACGGAGCGGGTTCGAACGCCCCTGAGGCCCAGCCGGCCGAGCAACAGGAAATAATTATGACCGCGACGGCGCAACGGATTCCGAACAACGCGAATACCTCTGCTCTTTCCGTTCGTTCAACGCCGAACGAGCTCCGCTCCGAGATCTACAGGCGCCGCCGTTTGATCGCGGAGCCGATCAGGTTGACACGGCCGAGTTTCTGAGCGCCGTAATCGACGAACCACAGGTTGCCGTCGGGACCGGCGGAGACGTCGTTCGGGTAACTGCGCGCGGTCAATATGGGGAACTCTTGCAGCACGCCGTCCGGAGTCAACCGCCCGATGCCGGGCGTCGTCTGCGTCTCGGCGAACCAGAGCGCCCCGTCCGAACCTGCCGCGATCGCGCCGACGCCGCGCGTGCACGATTGCCGGTACGCGGGACAGCCGGCAACGGGTTCTATCAACGGATAGACCAGGAGCGAGCCGTTGGAGCGGATCGTGCCGATCGCATCTGAGCTAAAGGTGGATTGCGTGAACCATATGTTGCCGTCGGGGCCTTGCGTTACGTAGTTCGCGCCGTACGCGAGCGTCTGCAAGAGCCGGCCGTTGCGATCGAACTGGGTGAGACTGCTCCCGCTCGCGACCCAAACCGTCTGGTCCGCCGCGACGGCCAACGACGCCGCCGTCGACTCGATCAACGAGCCGAACGCAACGGCTTTTTCGGCCGGCGTCACGTAGCCGACCTCGCCATCGATGACGAACCAAACGTTGCCGCCCGGACCGAGCGCCAGTGTGTCCACGGGATCGGTTACGGATGGAAACGGTGGACCGGGCACCGCGACCGCGCTGAACCCCCTGGCCGTATGGTGCGTGATATAGTTGAAGGTCGAGGGATCGTAGAACCATTGCGATCCGTCGGCGCCCAAGACGATATCCTCGGGACCCGTGTACGAACCGGGCTGGGCGAACGGATCCGCTAATTCCGTGCTGACGCCCGAGGGCGCGATCCGTGCGATGCCGCCGTTGCGTTCGCTGTACCAGAGTCCCGTCGATGGCGGCGTCGTCGGGCGCCAATCGAGAGCGACGGGAACGCGATCGGGCGTGGCGGTATCGAAGAGCGTGACCGGGGAGGCTGGTGGCGGCGGCACCAGCCCCGTAACGCTCACGGCGCGTAAGGTGCCGGTTTCGACCGAGGTACCGAGATCCACGAAGGTGTCGAGCGCGTAAAGGCGGTCGTGTACGGCATCGAGCGCGATCTGCGCCGGCCGATCGAACTCCGCAGCCTGGCCCAGGCCGTCGCGCTCTGCGGCGATGCCGTTGCCCGCCAAGGTCGTGACCGCGCCCGTCGCGTCGATTCGCCGAATGACGTTATTGCTTTCGTCCGCGACGTAGATCGTTCCGGACTGCGGGCCGACGGCGAGGGCAGCCGGTTGCGCGAACTGCGCGGTCGCCGCCGGACCGTCGCGGAGCAACGGATCGCACGAGTAGGTGCTGATCTTTCCGAGATAGAGGCACTGCCCGGCAAGCGGTGCGAGCGCGCCTGCGGCGAGCGACATCGAGAGGATCTCGTTGGACGCCGGAAACGCCACGATCAGCCGATCGCGCTTGGCGTCGTAGGCGAGCGCGGTTGGGGGCTGAAGCGACGTCGTAATCGTCGTCACGACGCCGGACGTCGTGACGCGCCGGACGTCCGTTCCGTCCGCGACGTACAGCGAACCGTTGGCCGTATCGGTCGTGATGCCGCTCGCGTTACCGAAGCCCGCGGCCGTGCCTCGGCCGTCCTGCTCCGTCGCACTCCCGCCGCCCGCGAGCACGGTGGCGGCACCCCGCGAGGTGACGGCGTAGATCACCTCGTTACTGCCATATTGTGGCGAACGGGCTATGAGATACAGGCGGTCCGTCTGCGGGTCGTACGTCATTCCGAAGGCAGACTGAAAAGCAAAGGTCGTAACGCGCGTGGTCGCTCCGCCGGGGGAGACGCGCAACAGTTCGAGCTGTGCCGTCTGCGCCGACAGGTCGACCACATAAACGTTTCCGTCCCTCGAATCATACGCGGTCAGCGACGGATCGTTCAAGACGGCCGGCAACGACGTGACGGAACCTGCGTACCCGATTCGTGCGAACGCGCTCGCGGGCTCCCTGGCCGCGGAGCGGTACGTCGCGTGATAGAAGACGCGCGGGGTACGCGCGACCGACGCGGACGCCGCGATGGGCAATGCGAACGCAGCGCATGCAGCGAACGTCCGCGCCCGCTTTACCATGACCGGCTGAGGCGGTGCGGAGTGTTGATAACGATGCGGCCGATTTTCTGCGCGCCGTTATCGACGAACCAGACCTTCCCATCCGGCCCCGCGCTCACGTCGCTCGGGTTGCTGCGCGCCGCGAGGATCGGGTCCTCGACGAGCAGGCCGGCCGGACTCAGCCGGCCGATCCCTCGGGTAGTCCCGCGTTCGACGAACCACAAAGCACCGTCGGGCCCCGTCGCGATCGTGCCGATTCCGCGCGAACACACATTGTTCGGGATGCAGCCCGCGATCGGCTCCGTCAACGGATACACGACCAGCGTGCCGTTCGCGCGCACCGATCCGATCGCATCCGGCTGGGTGAACCACACATTACCGTCCGGTCCTTGGGTAACGTAGTTCGCCTGATAGGCGACGGTCTGGAGTAACGCTCCGGACTGCGAGTATTGTTCCAAGTCGCTTCCCGTCGCCAGCCACAGCGTCGAGTCGGCCGCGAAGGCGATAGACCCTCCGGCTCCCTGGCCGATCGTCGCCACGACCTTCAATTGACCGGCGGGGGTCACGAACCCGAGCGCTCCACCGACGGCGAACCAAATGTTTCCGTTCGTCGCGCGCGTCAGATTGTCGACCGTCGCACTGGGAAAATAGAAGTTGCCCGGTATCGCAACGGCGCTGAACCCGGATCTGGTGTGGTGCACGAGATTGTTGGCTTGGGCCGGATCGAAATACCACTGCGAGCCGTCGGCGCCCAAAACGATATCCTCCGGACCGGACGCATCGCCGCCCGCCTACGGGTCGGCGATCTGCGAGCTGGCGCCGGCCATATTGACGGCGGCCAGCCTTCCCGTCGTCTCGGTATACCAGAGCACCGGCGAGGCCGGCGTGGTGGCGCGCCAATCGAGCGCGAACGGCTGGGCATCGGGCGTAGCGGTATCGAAGAGAACGATCGAAGTCACGGGCGGAGGTGCTGCCGGCCCGCTCGTCGTCACCGAGCGCAACGTTCCGGTATCGACGGAATACTCGTTCGGATACCCATCGATCGTGTACAGGATCCCATGGACCGCGTCGAGCGCCAATTCCGCGGGCGCGTCGAACTCGGCCGCCAGACCCGCGCCGTCGAGTTCGGCCGCGATGCCGTTCCCGGCCAACGTCGTTACGACGTTCGTCACGTCGATGCGACGAACGGAGTTGTTGCCCGCATCGGCGACGTAAATCGTGCCGGCCGCATCGACGGCCACGGCACTGGGCTGCGCGAACAACGCGACCGTGCCCGGTCCGTCACGTTCGACCGAGTCGCAGCTTCCCGTCGACGGCGCACCGAAAAAGAGACACTGACCCGCGATCGTCTTGACCGCCCCGGTACTGGTCGAAACGCCGACGATCTCGTTGGAACTCGGTAACGCGATCACCAAGCGATTCCGCTTGCCGTCGTATGCGACCGGGGTGATCGATTGCGAAAAGCCACCAGGTAAAGAACCGGGCAAGGTCTTCACGGCGCCCGCCGTGCTGATGGCGCGCACCAACGACCCGTCGACCGCATAGAGCGCCTTCGTGACGGGGTCGTACGCGATGCCGCCGAGATTGCCGAATCCCGCAGCGGGCCCGGTTCCGTCCTGCGGACTCGAAGAAGCGCCGCCGGCGAGCACCGAAACGTTACCAGCCGCGGTCACCGCATACACGACCTCGTTCGAATACGATTCGGGCCCCGGCCCGTCGCATACAAAAGCGAGGTCGCCGGGTCGTATGCGAGCCCGAAGATCTGATTCGCGGGCAGAGCCGCGATTCGCGTCGTTGCGCCTAGCGGCGACACGCGCAAGAGTTCCAGCGTCCCATTCGCTACCCACTGGTCGACGACGTACAGGCTCTGGCTCGCCGGGTCGAACGCTATCGCCGTCGGTTGATCGACGATCGCCGGAATCGATGCGACCGTCCCGGCATACGGAATCGATACGCGGGCTCTCGCCGGCGGTACGGTTCCAACTCGATACGTCGGGTGAAAGATCACCCGGGGCGGGCGACGCGACGTGGCCGAAGCGACGCCGAAAGCGCAGCAGGAAAGTAGCAGCGCGGCGACGGCGTAGCGAATTAACGTCATAGTAAGACCTCCACACCCTTGGACCGAGGTCTTATGCTCTTATCGCGTTTTGTTTCCTCCCGCGCGACCGCGAGGGCGGGACAAAATCGCTAACAGCTACCGGCCGCGCGCTCCGCGCGACTGCGATCCGCTCGAGTAGCGGGCTGCGATCCAACGCCGCTTCGCCGTCGTCGAGCGCGTTCGGCGCGTCGAAGCCGTACTCCAACACGTCGAGCACTCCATCGCGTAGGATATCGCTAAATCGGGTTCGCCGCATCGTTACCGAAACCGCTCGACAGAGGTCGCGGGAATCGAACGCTGCTGAATCTCGGCCGGTAGAGCTCGTCGAACGTGCCCGGAGCCCGCTTCGGAGCCGCCCTCGCGCCCGAAGGCCGAAGCGCCGATACCTCAATAAACGATGCTCAATATTGCGGGCTTCCTGTTCGTGCTGGGCTGCGCGCTCGCGTACGTCTTTGCCGGCGGCTCCTTCGACGCCGGCCGATTCGTTACGGCCGTGCCGGTGGCGGCCGTCGCGTTCATCGTGTTCGCCGCCGTGGGGCGCCTGTTGTTCGGCGCGCCGGCCGGGGCGCGCCCGCACTTGTCGTGGGGACCGCGGCGCCGGGCTAACCCGGTGGCCGGCATCGCGTTCGGCGTGGCGGGCGTCGCGGTCGCGAGCGTCATGTCCGCGTGGGCCGGCCACGACCTGCAAGCGTACCAGAGCGCGCCATCGTGCCGGGCCGGGTTCGGGGCGGCTTACGGCTCCGGCGGCCCTTGCCGTCTGGTGGCGGCACGGATCGTCCGCGCGTATCACACCGGACGCCACAACAACCTGACCCTGGATCTCGATCTCCCCGACGGTAGCCGCCACCGCGCCGTCGTTGCGTCGAACGTCAGCGGCGACGTCTGGCAGGCCGCGAAGAACGGCACGGCGCTCGCGGCGACGGCGCAACTCGACGGACCGGCGATCGTGCAAGTCCAGACGGCGGCCGGCCAGTTCGAAACGTCCGACTATCCGCAGAACCGCTTGCGGCAGTGGACGGTGCTCGGCGTTATTGCGGGCGCGCTCGGCCTGTTCTCGGCGCTCGGCCTGCTGATGCGCGGAACGTTCTGAGTCGCGGGCGTTCCGTAGTAGATCGCACGGCCGGCCGCGGGCCTGACGACACTCTTCGTCCGCGCCGCGGCAGTCCGAAAAAGGCGGGGGCTGCCGGTGGAGAATAGCGCTCCGAGCATGAACGAACCCGGCTTGCGCGGCCTGTACTGCCTGGCCGTCGCGGCCGGCGCGGCGACCGTCACCGATCCGCTCGTGGAAAGCGCCTCGAATGCGGGCTGGTTCGGCCCCGGTAATTTCACCGATCGCAGCACGATCGACGTTCTTCCCCTGCTGCTCCTCTCGGTTGTCCTGGCGGGGACGTACGCCGGTTGGCGCGCGCGGCCCGCGCTCCTTTCGCGCTCGCTCGCCTTCGCGCGACGGCTGCGCGATGCGATGCGCTCCGAGCGGAGATTGGGGCCGAAGTTCGTGGCCGCCGCCTTCGCCGTGCAGCTCGCGCTGCTGTTCGCAATAGAAACCGCCGAGCAGATCGTCGTAGCCGGGCATCCGCTCGGCGGCACGGTCTGGCTCGGCGCACCGCCCGCGATCGCGCTCGCCTGCCACTTTGCCACATGCTTGCTCGTCGCCGCGGGTCTCGCGCGTGTGCTGCATGCCGCCACCCGTGCGGCGGTCGACTTCGCGCTGCGCGCCCGCGAAACGCTGCAGCGGCTCGCGGCCATCGCGAGCCCCGCTCTGCTTCCGTCGCGCCTCGCACCAATTCGTTCCTCCGCCGATCCGCTGGCATCGCGCTTGGGCAAGCGCGCGCCGCCGTTCCTCCGCGCGTAAACGAACTCGTTCACGCCGCGGCGCGGGCTGCGCCGCTCCTTGAGGACTTATGAATCGAACGATCCTTGCCGCCTGCATCGCGGGCGGTACCATCGCGATCGCCGCGATCGCCGCTTTCCTCGTGCTCGGCACGCGCAATCCGGTACAGCAAGCGATCTCGATCCACAGCGCGGAGAGCGAGTTCCACGCGCATCGCCTCAACGTGCTGCTGCTCGGCTACCAGAACGACGAAGGCAATTCCGACACGATCGTGCTCGCCCACCTCGACATCGATCGGCGCACGGCGACGCTCGTCTCGATTCCTCGCGATACGTGGGTCGCGATCCCGGGGCACGGGCACCAGAAAATCAACTCGGCGATCGGCTTCGGCGGAGCGTCGTTGAGCGCGAAGGTCGTGTCCGACCTCGTCGGCGTGCCCATCGACGCGACGATCGCCGTGCAACCCGAGGGTGCCAAACAGCTCGTCGACGCGATGGGCGGGATGAACGTCGACGTCGAGCACGACATGGACTACGACGACAACTACGGCAACCTGCACATCCATCTCAGGAAGGGCGAGCAATATCTCACCGGCGGCCAGGTGCTCGAGTACTTGCGTTTCCGTCACGATGCCGAGTCGGATTGGGGCCGCGTGCGAAGGCAACAAGCCGTCCTCAAAGCGCTCGTCAACCAGATGAGCCAGCCGCAGAATTGGGCCAAGCTGCCGCGCCTGCTCGCGCTCGCCCGCACCGACATGTCGACCCGCTTGAGCGACGCGCAACTCGCCGCGCTGCTGGAGATCTATCGCGGCGTGCCCGACGACAACGTCCGCACCTTCACGATGCCGGGCCGCGCCACGTTCGTGGGCGACGCGTCGGTCGTGCTGGTGGACGAGCGCTGGGCGCACCTGATCGGGACGCTCCTCTTCAGCCGGCGCGACCCGCCGCAAAACGAGGTGCTGCTCGCCAACGCGACGGGCTTACCGGATTTCAAGCGAACCGTCGTCGCGGCGCTGCGCGGCGGCGGCTGGAACGTGGCCGATTTCATCGACGAGCCCGTGCACGCCGTCACGGCGGTCTCCGGTTCCGACGACGCCGCCGCCGCGCTCGCGAAAGTCTTTGGTACCGCGCTCAAACCCGCGAAGACGACGACGCTCGTTCTCGGCAGCGACTTCGCTCCGCAGCAGGATTAGCTAGGCTTCGGCGCGCGCCTTGGCTTCGCGATATTCGCCGATGTGTTCGTACACGTCGTCGGGAAACTGCAGATCTTTGTAGACGTTGCCGGCGTCCGGGTCGTGGGATTTTCCAGGATCGGGTACGTCTGGCGACCCTGGAAATCGAGAATCTTCTCGCGCTTGGGCGGCGAGTATCCGGCCTCTTCGACCTGCGCGATCAGACGCCGCGCATCGCCGGCGCCGCACGACTGGTCGCGCGAGAGCAGATCCGCGAGCTCGTCCGCCGAGGCGAAGTGCCGGGCGACCATCAGAAACACCAGGCGCCCGTAGTGCCCGACGTCCTCGCCGCGCTCGAGCGCGTCGAGCAGTCGCGCCATCATCGAATTCTTGCGTACGTCTTCCAACATGAGGTGCGCATACCAAACGCACGTTCGATTCAATCAGCGCAGAGGGGTACGATGCCGGAGGGGCCCGAGAAAAGGCGGATGGCCGAAAAGTCAATCGCCGAAGCGTTTAGTAGAGCCTGCAAGCGAGCGCCAAATCGGCGGAATGGGGCTTGCCGGTGCGGTCGAAGCGGGCGGCATGGCACGCTACGAATTCAAGCTCATCACCCTCAACCGGTACCACCTGCGTGAGGAAGGGTCGGACGAACTGAAGCAGCTCAATGCCGAAGGAGCCGAAGGCTGGCACATCGTCGTCGTGCGTGACGATCCGCGCGACGGTTCCAATTTGGTGCTCTTCATGGAGCGTCAGGTCGCGTAATGGGCGATGACGGGATCGAACCGCCGACCATCACCTTGTAAGGGTGCCGCTCTCCCGCTGAGCTAATCGCCCGGGCGTGCCGCGCTCAACGTTCGCGCCGCCGCGAACCCGTCCCTCGACGGCGTCGCGAAGGAAACGAATCGCGCGCGGCCACAGAAAGGCGCGTGTTGTATTTCGAAGACTTTCCCGTGGGCGTGCGCCGCGAACTGGGCAGCCGCACGCTCGACGAAGCCGAGATGATCGCGTTCTCGCGCGCCTACGATCCGCAACCGTTCCATATCGATGCCGACGCCGCCGCGCACTCTCACTTCGGCAGCCTCATCGCGAGCGGCTGGCAGACGTGCGCGCTGACGATGCGCGTCTTCTGCGACTCCTTTCTGCTGCAGTCGGCGGCGATGGGCTCACCCGGTGTCGACGAAGTACGCTGGACCAAGCCCGTGCGCGCCGGCGATACCTTGACGGTCTATAGCACGGTCCTCGAGGCGCGCCCATCGCGCAGCAAGCCCGATCGCGGCGTCGTCGTGTCGACAACCGAGGTCGTCAACCAACACGGCGAGACGGTCATGACGATGCGCGGCATGACGATCATGGCGCTGCGCCCGGCGCAGAGCTGAAGGCCCGCATCGCCGGCACGGCGGCGTTGTTGGCGTGCGCGGCGGCGACGCTCGGGCTCGCTGACGGAGCGCGGGGCGCGCCGCGGCCCGCGTGGCTGACGCCGCGCTCCGGCAGCGAAGCGCGGGTCGAAATCGCACCCTGGCTCGTCTGGGACGAACCCGAAGCGGCGCTCACCGAGCGCTCCGGCTCCCTCGCGCGCGACTTCACCGCCGACGGCACGCGCCCCGAAGACGTCGTCTACGAGCCGGTCGGCGTGCGCGTGCGGGTCGTGCGCGTTCTGCGCGCCTCACACGGCTCGCGCTCGGCCGCCGTCGCGCTGGTGCACGGGCGCGGCGCTCGCTGGCAAGCGTACGCGCCGCTCGGCCGCCTCGTGCCGGAGATTCCGCCGGGCGCGCACCTGCGGGTGGCGGGCGGATTCGGCGGATTCGCCGAGTTCTTTCCGGCCCTCGACACGCCGCCGGCGCGAGCGCTGCAGATCGCCACCGGCACGGACGTGGTCGCGCTCGGCATGGACACGGCGCGCTACGACGCGGCGGAGCCGTTCTTCGTGCGCGCCCGCGTGCGGGTCGGCGCGGGGGCACTGCGCGGCCGAACCGGCTGGATTCCCACGGCCTACCTCGGCGCCGCCGTCGACGGCCTTCCACCCGATGCCGGGAGCGCGGAAGCGGCGTGCTCGTGCTTGCTCCTCCAGTTCGCCGAGCCGTGAGCGCCGGGACGCCGCGCGGCTGCGAATGTTCGCCGTGTCACATCTGCGGCGCGCCGAGCCGAAAGATACGATATGAGGGATCGTAGGGCGAGTTAAGGGAGATCGTGCAAAACACACATCCCCTGGCGGTCGGAGTGGCGAACGCTCGCGACGGCATCGCATCCAGCGATGTCGTTCGCGAACGTTTCGGCGACGCGGACGGCCTGCGCGCCTTCGCGATCCTCGCGGTCGTCTTCTTCGAAGCGATCCAAGTCGCCGCACCGCAGCGTCTGCTGATCCATCCCGCGCTGGCGCGGCTCGCGTCGGATGCGAGCCAAGGCCTGACGCTCTTCTTCGTGCTCTCGGGCTTCACGCTCGCCTACCCGGCGCTCAAGGCCACGCGGCAAGACGGTCGCGCGTTTTTGGACATCGGGCGTTACGCCGTCAAGCGCATTCTGCGCATCTACCCCGCCTATCTCGCGTTACTGGGCCTGACGCTGATCCTGCCCGACCTGGCGCAGCGCTACGGGCTGCCCGGCCTCGCCGTCGGCGCCGGCCCCTTCCCAACGCACGCTTTCGTTCAGAACGCCCTCTTCGCGGGCGACGGGCTCGGCAACGACGGCTTCCGCTCGCTCGCCATCGTCGCGCGCTGGTACCTGCTCTTCCCGTTCCTGCTGTTGCTCTGGACGCGGGGACCCTGGATCTTCGCCGGCGTGGGAGCGCTGGCCACGATCGTCGATCTCACCACGCCCGCCCACGGTTATTATCTGGGCGCGCTCGCGCCGTTCATGCTCGGAATCGTCGCCGCTGAGATTCGGGTGCAGCACCACCGCTTCGAGCGCTTCGGTCTGCTGCTGGCGCTCGGAATGGCCGCGGTCGCCCTGCTGCTGGAACCCTTCGAACGCCTGTTGCCGGGCCCGCAGAGCTCGCCCGACGCCCTGCGCATCGACCCGCTGTGGGCCGTCGCACTCTTCGGCGTCGTCGCCGGCGCGGGCGCGTTCCGGCTGGTCGAACGCGCGCTCTCGCTGATGGTCTTGCGCATCCTCGGCGCCGCATCGTTCGCGATTTCCCTGATCGTGCTGCCCGTCACGAACTTCGCCGTGCGCCAATCGCAGTCGGCCTTCGGGCCGCTCTGGCGGGCCGCCAACGCGGGTGCCCTGGCCCTCGTCGTCGGCTACGTGCTCTGGCAAGTCGTCGATCGCTGGTTCGCGGACGGCCCCCTGCGCCGCGACGTCGCGGAAATCACCGGACCTTGGATCGATCGCGTTCTGGGCCTCGTGCGCGCGGACCGGCTGATCCTGGGGCCGCCGCCTCCGCCGCCCGAGCCCGAGACCTACGACGACAAGCTGATGGAGGGCTTCTACGCGCCGCCCCCGCGCGCGTTACCGGCCGATCTCGCCGTCGTTTCGAAGAAGTCCGGTACGCCCGAGGAACTTGCTGCCGAAATTCTAGAGACGAAGAAACGCTTGTCCGAACGCTCGGCTCAGATCTTCTCCGAGCCCAAGGCCGAGCCGGTCTTCGAAAAGCCCGGGTTCTACCGCCGGCCCACCAACGGCGCGAAGCCGCACTCGGACGAGCCGCCCGACGACGAGCCGCCGCTGGACATGCGGCGGTTGCCCCGCGAGAACACGGAATTCCAGCCGATCGACTTCAGCCGGCTGGCACCCCCCGGCCAACCCGCCCAGGAACCCGCAACCACGCCCGCACCGGCGCCGAACGGCGCCTACCACCGCTTCGAAATCGTTCAGGAGGCCGAACCCGTCCCGGTGCCCGAGCCCATCGCGCCGGCCCCGGCCGTCGAACCCGCCGTCATCCCGGCAGCCCCCGAGGCCCGGCTCAGGCAGGTCCCAGCGGCTCCCGAGATGCCCGAGCCCAGCACCGCTCCGGCCTCCCACTCCCGCCCAGTCGCCCCCGAACCCAGTCCCGTCGCCCCGGAACCCACTCCCGTCGTCCCCGAACCCGCTCCCGTCGCCCCCGAAACCGCTCCCGTCGCCCCCGAAACCGCTCCCGTCGCCTACGAACCGGCTCCCGTCGCCTCGGAGCCCGCTCCCGCTCCTCCGACCCCTCCCGCTCAACCTCCCGCGCCGGCGGCTCCGGCGCTCCCCCGGCAGCCGATCCGGCTGCGCATCGCACCGGCTCCGGGTACGCCCCAGAATCCTCGCCAAGACTCGGCAAAATGAACGGACGCATGATACCGACGATCGATCCCGACGACGTTTCTTCCATCGAGAAGAAGGTCCGCAAGCTGACCGCCAACATGATGGCGATCGCGCGCGAGCGCGCCGCGCACGAGGCGGCGGTCGCGTCGGCGCGGGAAGCCTTGGAGCGCGCGCAAGAGGAGCTGCCGGGGGTCGAACGGATCGCGAAGGAACGGCGCCGTGCCCAACACGATGCGCGCCGCGGACGCGCCGAGCTGGAGCGCCGGCTGCGGGATTTGATCGACGCCGAGGGCCTGGCGCGCACGCGCCGCCTGCAATCCGAGCAGCGCGCGGCGAGCTTCCGCGCCGCCGCTGCCTTCGCGACCTCGGCCCGCGCCGATGCGCTGGCGCTCCACGACGAAGCCCGCGCCGAGCGCGAGCGGCTGGTCGAGGAACGAGCGGCGCGGGAGGCGGCAGCGGGAGATTCCCGGGCAGCCGAGGAGCTGGCCGAAGAACACAAAATCGCCGCGATGCGGATCGAAGTCGAAGGCCACGTGAATGCCGAACGCGAGCTCGAGGCCACCTTGGCCGCGGAGCGTGCGGAAGCGGATCGGCGTGCCGAAGAGCTGCGCCGCACGATGGAAAAGGCGCGCGCGTCCCTGCACGAGGCGACGGCGCGGCTGGAAGAGATCGACGCCGACCGGGATCGCCTCGAAGGCGAACGCCTGGAGGCGGGGACGCGCCTGCGCGAAGTGGGCACGCGCGCGCGCAGCGAGATCGAGGCGCGCATCGACGCCCTGCGCGACGCGCAGCGTCAAGTCGCGCGCGAACTCGAGGAGCAGGAGCGCCTGCTCGCCGTCCTCATCGGCAACGAGGAGCGGGCCGCCCGCGAAGCCGCCGACGCCGAGCACGAACGCGACCGCCGCGAACTCGAAGAACGTGCCATGCGCGAGCGCGCGGCAGCGGAAGCGGAGGCGCAAGCCCAAGCCGCCGCAGCAGCGGCAGCAGCAGCTTCCGCCGCGGCCGCCGCGGAAGCCGCGGCCGCCGCCCAAGCGCCCCCGCGGCGCGGCACCACGCCCGCGCCGCCCGAGCCGCCGGCTCCCAAGACGGCGACGCGTCCGGCTCCGCAGCAGACCGCCGGCGCCCCGCGCGCCGAAGACACGCCGAGCGGGCTGCGCAACCTCTTCGGCGGCGTCTTCAACCGCCGCAAGCCCGTCGAGGAGCCCGTCGTGGATGACGGGCCATCGGTCGCCGACCGCATCGCTCGCGACTTCGGACTGCTCGCTCCGGGCGCGGGCGAAGACGCGGGCTGAGGCGCGAATCCCGCACGGCTACCGAGCCGGCCGTCGCTTCACTTCTACGGCAAGAGCGGCGACGTCGTCGCCGTCTACGAAATTTTCGCAGCACCAAGAATGGTCCTGACGACGGAGTTCGGTAACGACGTCGAACGCTACGGCGGGTTCGATTCGTTCCGATCCAGGAGCCTCGGGCGCTCGGGTCTGCCCGAATTATTGCGAGAAGAGATCCGCGACTTCGAACTTCAATGCTTCGGCGGTGAAAGGTTTGAGCAAGAAGCCCTGAGCGCCGCGGCGCACCGCTTCGACGGCGGTCGGTTTGTCCTTGAGCGCGGAGATCACGATGATCTTGGCGTCCGGCCGCTTGTGCAAGATGCCCTCGATGCAGGTCAAGCCGTCCATCTCGGGCATCGAGATATCCATCGTGACGACGTGCGGGTCGAAGTTCTGCACGACCTCAAGCGCTTCGACGCCGTTGCACGCCGTCTCGATCTGGTCGTTGGGCTTCTGAATGGAACGCTGAATCGCGCGCCGGATGACATCGGAGTCATCGACGACCAAGAACTTCATGCAGGGATCCTAACTTGCGAGCGCCGGCGCCGGAAGCGGGAGGACGAACGAGAATTCGCAGAACTGGCCGGCCTCGGAATCGACGCCGATCTCGCCGCCGCAGTCGTCGACGATCCGTTGTTTGATGACGTTCATTCCCATGCCGCGGCCCGCGTCGATCGTGGCGACGCTCGCGGTCGAGAAGCCGGGCGCGAAGATGAAGCCGGCGATCTGCGAATCGGGCACGTTCGAGGCTTGCGAGGCATCGAGCAGGTGCAGCGCGACGGCTTTTTCGCGGATGAGGTGCGCGTCGAGGCCGCGCCCGTCGTCGCGGAACGTGAAGCCGAATTCGCCCTGGCGCATGCCGGGAAGCGGCGCGATCGTGATCGTGGCGACGCGCGGTTTGCCGTCGAGCTCGCGCGCCTCGGGCGCTTCGATGCCGTGCGCGAGGCTGTTGCGCGTGAGCTGGATGAGCGCGTCCTTGACGACCAGCCGCAGCGATTGCGGTAACTTCCGCGAATCGAACCCTTCCGCTTCGACTTTGACTTCCTTGCCGAGCTTCTTGGCCAGCGTCTTGGCGAGATCTTCGACGTTGACGACCAGCTCGTCGCCGATCTCCTGCCGGCTCTGCGCCGTGCGCTGGATGCCGGCCAGCTTGACGCGCAACGCCTGCAGCGCATCGAGGTCGGCGCGGAAATCGGCCAGGCCGATCACGAGGTTCAAGAAATCGTCGCCGCCGAGCGCCGGGCGATGGCGCAGGTCGATGATGCGCTGCTCGAACTGTTGCGCTTCGTTCTCGAAGAATTCGAGCCGCAGCAAGGACGCGTTGCCCTTGATGTTGTGAACGCGCTGCAGCACGACGTCGAGACGCTGGCGCAAGAGGCCCGTCTGCGCGACGGTGGCCGCGGTGAAATCGGAGACTTTGAGGGCCTCGTCGACGATCGCGAGCTGTTCTCGCGCGAGGGCCATGAACCCGTCGAGATCCGGCGGCTGAACGTGCAGGATGCCGATGAGCATCTCGAACTGCTTGACTTTCGCCTGCTCGGATTCGCGCAGTTGCCGCTCGCGCAACGTCGCTTCGGTCACGTCTTCGACGGAGACGAGCACGCGCACGACCGACGCGTTCTCGACGATGCGCCGGAAGCTGAACTTTAAATAACGCACCGACACGACGCCGTCGGGACCCGTCATGTTGATCTCGACCTCGTCGAGCGGGTTGACCTTGAGGACGGTCCGCTCGCGCTTGGACTCGTCGAACAGCAACACCAAGTAATCCCGGGCGGTCTTGAACATGCGCTCGGAGAGCAGCCGCTGCAGGAGATTCAGGAAGTTCTCGTTGCCCAGGTTCTTCTGATTGAAGACGCTCTCGAGCTCCGACGAATACCGGCTCTGAATCAGATACGAGGAATCGATGAGCATCAAGTGAGCGCGCAGCGAGTGCAGGATCGTGTCTGTTTCCCGCTTGGACGCTTCGAGTTCGAGCGACTTCTGCCAGAGCGAGGCATTTTGGCCTTCGAGATCTTCCAGCCGGCCGAACAGGCGCGTCCGCAAGAGCCGCGCGGGGTAGATCAGGCTCGCGACCAGTAGCGCGAGGCCGCCGAGGCCGAGCGCGAGGCTCAGCCAAACGAGCGGAGGGGTCAGCCCGCCGCGACCGGCATTCCAGAGGAAGGCCAACGACGCGGCTGCAAGCAGCGCGCCGACGATCGACGCAGCGCTATACAAGCGGGCGTGTGGTATGCGACCCACTTCTGCTCCGGGGCTAGCGAGATCCATGCAGTGCTCCGTGCCTTTCTTCTGCAAGGTGTATCGGCCGGGCCCGAAAAGAAATCGAGGGCGGCCTCCTCGCGGAGAGCCGCCCTCGCCATCGCGGCGCGCGTCTTGTGACGCTTGTCGCCATGTGCGCCCGCCGGTCGCAGGTTGACCGGGGGACCGAGCCGCGGAACGATCCGCGGGCGTTTGCGTTTCTTGGACATTCGGGCATCCTTTCCGAGCGCGCTGCGCCCAACAGGATAACACTACCGTCTAAGAGATACGTTTCAAATTCTCTCCGTCAGGGAACGGTCCGACGCGATAATGGTCGAATACCGGGCTAGCTTTCGAGGCACCCCGTCATCCGTGCGTGAAGCCCGAACGGCCATCGTGAACTATGCGAAGATGTGCGGCTTTTCACAGCAGGAGACGTACGAGATCGCGCTGGCATCCGGCGAAGCGCTGGCCAATGCCGTCGAGCACGGCAACAAGGACCTCGGCTTCATCGCCGTCGCGTGCGCCTTCGTCGACGGCGAGCTGACGATCGACGTGAGCGACGACGGGCCGGGCTTCGATTTCGCTCACGTCACGAAGCGCCGGCGCGACCCCGACGCTCTGCGCGGCTTCGGGATCTCGATCATGCACGCGCTGATGGACGGCGTGCAGTACGAAGGGCGCGGCTCGCGGGTGCGCCTGCGCAAGCGCCGCGGAGCGGCGGGTGAGCGAACGAAAGAGGCCGAGGAGGCGTAGGAGGTCGAGCGCGGCCTAGCTAGTCGTCTCCGCCGCACTCGTCGACGGCCGAGACGGTCTTCCGTTCGAGGTCGATCTGCGTCTCCAAGAGCGCGTCGCGATGCTCCGCCGTGGGCGCCGCTTCCGCCGCGGCCAGCGCCCGGCCGTGCTCGACGGCTGCCTCCCGCAATTCGTACACGGCGCGGACCAGCGAATCTGAAGTGGTGCTCATCGGCCTCCTCGGAAAGCGATTTTTCAGCGGCCGCGCCGCTCGCCCGAGCCGGGAAGGCGCAACCTTGCGCGTATATTGCCTTCGATGGGTTCCGGTAAACGTTGGGCGCCCTGCGAGTGAGCGATGGGATGCTGGCGGGCGTTCGCGTCGTCGACCTCACGACCGTGGTGATGGGCCCGTGGGCGACCCACGTGCTGGCCGCGTACGGCGCCGACGTCGTAAAGGTCGAACCGCCCGAGGGCGACATCATGCGCTACGCCTCGGCCGCGCGACACCCCGGCATGGGCGCCATCTACCTTCACGGCAACCGCGGCAAGCGTAGCGTCGTGCTCGACCTCAAGCACGCAGCCGGCCGCGACGCGCTGTTGCGACTCTGCTCCCGAGCCGACGTGTTCGTCCACAACGTGCGACGCGGGGCGATGGAGCGGCTGGGCCTGGGCTACTCGACGCTCGCCGCCGTCGCTCCGGAGCTCGTCTATGTAACGCTGAGCGGCTTCGGACGCGACGGGCCGTACGCCGATCGCCCCGCCTACGACGACCTGATCCAAGGCGCGTCGGGCTTGGCGCAGCTCTTCGAGCGAGCCGGGGAATCACGGCCCCGCTACGTGCCGGCTCTGATCGGCGACCGCATCGGGGGCATGGCCGCCGTCAGCGCCATCCTGGCGGCCCTCTACGCCCGCGAACGAACGGGACGGGGCGGGAACATCGACGTCCCGATGTTCGAGACGCTGGTCGAGCTCGTGCTCAGCGATCACTTGGGCGGAGAGACCTTCGAGCCGCCCCACGGTCCGGCCGGCTACGCGCGAGCCTTGGCTGCCAACCGTCGCCCATACGCGACCGCGGACGGCTACGTCTGCCTGCTGCTCTACACCGAGGCGCATTGGGAACGCTTCTTCGAACTCGTGGGACGCCGCAGCGAGTACCGCGCCGACCCGCGCCTCTGCGAACGCGCCGTCCGCGCGGCCCACTTCGATGAGGCCTACGGCGCCGTCGCCGCCGTCCTCGCGACGCGGCCCACCGCCCATTGGCTCGCAGCGCTCGCGGCCGCGGACCTGCCGGTCATGCCGCTCGGCGACGTGGCGACCTTGGCGGGCGACCCGCATCTCGCGGCGTCCGGCTTCATCGCCATCGAAAACCATCCGAGCGAGGGCCCGATCCGAACCCTCGGCATGCCCGTGCGGCACGACGGCTTTCCGTCCCCGGCCCTGCGCCCGGCGCCACGTCTGGGCGAGCACAGCCGCGAGGTCCTGCGCGAGGCCGGCTACGGCGACGCGGAGATCGACGGGCTGATCGCCGGCGGTACGACCACCCAGGCGAACGGCCCGTCGCGCTAGCACGCGGCTTCCCGGGTAAACAGCGATCCTCACCCGTTAGGAGGAACGCGATGGAACACGATCAGAGCTCGGGCGCCGCACCGAAAGATCCCGCTACGAGCCCCGTCATGGAGCGGCAAGACGGCAAGCACTTGCCGGACGAGCAACCGACGACGATCGCCGGCGGCGTGACCGGGCCGCTCGAGACCGCCGTCGAGGAATCCCTCGAATCGAGCGATCGCGCGGGAGCGTAACGCGCTTGACGCGTTCCAGCATTAAGGAGCGCGCGCGCTAAGCTAATCATTCGTTAATCGCACGGGACTACGCTTGGGGCGTCGGTTTTGGAGGTCGACGCAATCTTGAGCAATCACGTTCGATTCGCTATGGGAGCTGCATTTGCGCTCACCGTAGCCACCACAGGAATGGCGCTAGCCCGCCCCATCGGTAACGCCTACGTCTCGGGCAGCGGCGGCGGGCCGGCGCTCTTGCCCACGGGTCAACGCATCAACGCGACCTTGACCCCGGGCTCGTACTATCAGCGTCTGGCGACCGGCCTCCGTCCCGACGGCAACGCCGACGCCGACGACGCGGTCTCGTCGGCGACGAGCCCCGACGGCAAGACGCTGCTGGTGCTGACCAGCGGCTTCAACATCGCTTTCAACCATCAGGCGCCCAACGGCGGCCCGATCGAGTTCGACGTCGTCAATCCGCTCACGGGCGCCAACGCCGGCGACAAAAATCCGAATAACTGCTCGTACGTGCCGAAGACGGTCTGCGGCTACAACAATCAAGCCGAGTTCCTCTTCGTCTTCGATATCACGTCGGGCACGCCGGTCAAGAAACAGATCATCACGATCCCCGACACCTACTCGGGCCTCGCCTGGGATCCGTCGGGCGATCGTTTCTTCGTTTCCGGCGGCATCGACGACCGCATCCTCATCTACAAGCACGTCAGGCCCGGCTCCGCGACCTACGTTCCGGACGCGCCGTTCTTGATCTTGGGCCACAACTCGAACGATACGGCCGTCTGGCCGAACTACGACGGCGGCATCCTCAAAGGCACGCCCGCCGGAAAACTGGTCCCGAGCCTCGTGACGGGTGCCGTCGCCGCGGGATTCGCGCTGAGCAAAGACGGCAAGACGCTCGTCGTGGCGAACTACGAAGACGCATCGGCGACCGTCGTCGATCTGGACAGTCGCAAGGTGCTCGCCGAGGTGAAATTCACGCCGCCCGGCAGCAAGGTCGGCCACGGCGAATTTCCCTACTGGGTCGCCGTGAAGAGCAACCCGAACGGCTCGTACGAAAAGGCGTACGTCACGAGCCTGCGCGACGACGAAGTCGACGTGATCACCGGTTTCAAGTTCACGGGCGTCATCCCCGTTGCGGGTGGTCCCAATAAGACGGCCTGGAGCCCCGACGGTCGCTATCTCTACGTCGCCAACGGAAACGACGACTCGATTTCGGTCATCGATACGACGGTCGATAAAGAAAGCGCGCGCATCCATCTCGGCCGGCCGGGCGATCCGTTCAAAGGCTCGATCCCGAACTCGATCGCCGTCTCTCCCGACGGGACGCGTCTCTACGTGACCCTCGGCGGCGAGAACGCCGTCGCGGTCGTCGAAGTCGCAACGCATCGCGTCCTCGGCCGCATCCCGACGGGCTGGTATCCGTCCTCGGTGACCCTGAGCGCCGACGGGGCGAGAATGTTCGTCGTGAACCAAAAATCCAACGGCGGCCCGAACCCGGGGCAAACCTACTACTCCTGGAACACGCCGTACGGGATCTCGCTCAACACGACCAATCAAAACAACTACACCTGGGAGATCGAAAAGGGCGGCATCCTCTCCGAGCCGGTTCCGAGCGACTCGCAACTGGGTTCGCTCTCGGCAGCCGTCGATCAGTACAACAACCTCGATAACCGCGCGACCGATCCGGTCATGACGTACCTGCAACAGCGGATCAAACACGTCATCTACATCGTGAACGAAAACCGCACGTTCGATCAGGTGCTGGGCGACCTCGGCAACGGTTCGAACGGCGACGCGCGGCTCGCGTTCTTCAACAAAGACATCACGCCGAATCTGCACGCGCTGGCCGCGAACTTCGTCACGCTCGACAATTTCTACGATGCGAGCGAAACCAGCGGCGTGGGCTGGAACTGGTGCTTGCAGGGCCACACGAACGACTTCATCGAGAAAGAGCAGCCCGTCGACTACGGTAACTCCAACGGCTACGGCGTGACGTACGACTGGCAGGGCATCGTCCAGCACATCAACCTGGGCCTGCCCGCGACCGGCGGCAACTCGATCTTCACGACCCGCATCACGGGCATCCTCGATCCGACCGGCAGTTCTACGATCCTGCCCGGCTACAAGGATCCCGCCGCGAACGAAGGCGCCGACAACCTCGACCCCGGGGAACTCGGCGGGTATATCTGGGAATCGGTGCTACGCAAGGGTCTCAAGATCCGCAACTACGGCGAACAGGACGACTTGACGTACTACGGTTCGGGCACCAGTTTCGATCCGCCGATGGTTCGCAACCCGTACCCCAAGACGCCGCAATCGTCGCCGAGCACGCCGTCGATTCGCGCTTCGACCGATATCTACTATCGCGCCTTTGACGAACGCTACCCCGATATCTTCCGCATCGAAGAGTGGAACCGCGAATTCAACCTCTTCGTGGCCAACAACAACTTCCCGTCGCTGGAAGTGATGACGATCCCGCACGACCACACCGGTTCGTTCTCTTCCGCGATCGAAGGCCTGACCACGCCGGAACTCGAGCTCGCCGACCACGATTACGCGATCGGCAAACTCGTCGAAGCGGTCTCGCACTCCAAGTATTGGGATTCGACCGCGATCGTCATGATCGAGGACGACCCGCAGGACGGGCAGGATCACATCGAGGCGCACCGTTCGATCGCGCACGTGATCTCAGCCTACACGAAGACCGGTTACATCGACCACACGTTCTACAACACCCTCAGCGCCGTCCGCACGGTCACGGACTTGCTCGGCGTGAACCACCTGGGCTTCCAGGACGCCAACGCGTCGGCGATGACGACGGTCTTCAATAAGACGCCGTCCCACGCGCCGTACACGGCGATCATCCCCGGCTCGCTGTGCAAGGCACCGGTCGCGAGCGACCTCGTGCCCGCATGCAAGAGTTCGACCGTCCGGCGCACGCGCCCGGTCGCGCTCCTCCACGACGGCGCGTGGTGGGCGGCCAATACGGTCGGCTTGAATTTCCGCGAACCCGACCACCTGCCCTCACAAGCGTATAACCAGCTCCTAGAGTACGGCATCACCGGCCGCGGCCCGATGCCCGACACGGCGGCACTGGCGGCCGCTCCCCCCGCCGACGCGGACGGCGACGGGGACGACAAGTAACGGCCCGCGCCCTCCGGGGCGCGCCGTGAACGGGGGGCGGAGGTGAAGACCTCCGCCCCTTTCCGTTCCCGCGCTGACTGGTGCTACGGGACCGAAGGGTCCGGCCGATACACTTCACATGCGGCCGCCCGCGGCTTGGTTCGGCACGTCCGTCGCGTGTGTGCTCGCCCTCGCCTCCTTCTGTTACTTGATCCGCGACGGCGTCGGCGGACTGCTGCGCGCGCCCCTGGACTTCACCGCCTTCCGCTGCGGCGGAGCGCTGCTCGCGCGCGGCGCGGACCCGTACTTGGTGGAGCCCCTGCGCACGTGCGAGCGATCGTCGCTGATCCTGGTCGGCAAGCATCTGACGCCGCACCTCGTCGTCCCCGCGCCGCTGCCGCCCTTCGCGCTCCTGGCCTTCGCGGCGTTCGGATCGCTGCAGCCGCCGATTCCGAGCGCGATCTGGGCCGGCTTGCTGTTCGCGGCGTTCATCGCGACGTGCTTGCTGTTGCGACCGATGACCCGCGCGCCGATGCTGGTGATCGCGTGCGCGCTCGTCGCGTCCGGGTTCATCGCGTCGCTCGTCATCGGGCAGCTGATGCCGATCGAGATCGCCTTCTTGGCAGCCACCGCGGCGGCGCTGAGCGCCGGGTGGCCCGTCGCGGCCGCCGCAGCTGCCGCAGCCGCCCTCACCGAACCGCAGATCGGCGTGCCCGTCGTGTTGGGCCTCGCGCTCTGGGAACCGCGCGCCCGGCTGCCGCTGTGCGCGGCGCTGCTCGGCCTCGCGGGCCTCTCCGTGCTTCCCCACGGCCCCCACATCGCGCTCGAGTACCTGACCCGCGTGCTGCCCGCGGAGGCCGCCACGGAAGGCCTCGATGCCGCCAAGCAGTTCGCGCTGAGCGCCCAACTCGCGCTGATCGGCGTGCCGTCGACCCCGGCGCTGGTGGCCGGGGCGGCGTCCTACGTCTTGATGACGGCGCTGGGTCTGCGCGCCGGCTACCTCTTGGCCAAGCGATTCGGTGAAGGCGCGTTCGCGGTGCTGACGCCGCCCGCGTTCGCGCTGATCGGGGGCACCTACGTGCACATCCATCAGGTCGCGGCCGCGATACCGCTGGCGCTCCTGCTGGACGGCCGCGTGCAGCGCATGCGTTTGACCCTGCTCGCCGCGCTGCTGCTGCTCGCGACGCCGTGGCAGACGATCGGCGAATTCGCCATCGCACGGCCGCTGCCGCCGCAGCAACTGACCATTGCCGAACACCTGATGGATCTCGTCGACGACGACGACGCTCCGGCGGCGGGTGTGTGGGGCATGTGGGTCACGAGTTCCGCCCACAACGCGAACGGGCAGGCGATCGGCTTGGCCGAAAAAGTGCCGACGTGGCTCGGCCTCTTGGCGCTGCTCACGGTCGCGCTCGACGCGGCCTTCCCGGAAGCATTGCGCTCCTTACGACTAAGAAGCCGCGCCCGCGCGCCGACATGTTGAAAAGATGGAAGTCAAGACGGCAGCCCGGATCGCGGCGTTAGAACTCGTTGCCAATCGGCGAGAGCCGGCGACCCATCCCGGACCAGCGATCTTAAGCTATTTCTTGGCGCCCCTCGGACACGATGCGGCGTCCTTCGCGCCGCTGATCGGCATGCCGGTGCAGCGTTTGGAGCGGATGTTGACGGGCAACGAGACGATCGACGTCGAGTCCGCCATCCGGCTCGCGCGCTCGTTACAGATCAATCCGAAACTCCTGGTCGAACGCCAAGCGCGCTACGACTTCGCGCAACTGCGCCGCGACGAGGCGCTCGAAGCCATCCCGCTGCTAAAAGACGACGGGCGGGTCGCCTTCCCGGAAAGCGGGTTCATCCGCGGGCGGCTCGCGGGTTTGCGCGACACGTCGGCCTACGGCGGCGTGCGCGACGAGACCCTGGGCTTCTTCTCCGACGCGGGCCAAGGCGAAACGCCGCCCGAGAAAGCCTATCCGCTGGATTTCGGGGCGAAGCTGCGCATCTACGATGAAGCGGCGGAAACGGCCGTTTGGACCGGCGTCGTGCTGCGCAATCTCGAGGGCCGGATCTTGCTGCCCTACGTGCGCCCGAGCGTCTGGATCGAATGGTTCGCAAGCCGGCGCCGAGCCGACTTCATTCCTCCGCCGCAGCACGAGGCCTGACGGGACGACGCCGTTCCCAGCCTCCAATCAGAATTCCCGGATAGGCTGAGGGCATGCAACCGATCCCGGCGCTGTGGTCACTGGCGGCTTTGCTTGCGGCCGTCGCGCCGGCGGCGCCGCCCGCCACGCATGGCCCGATGCCGGCGTTGCTGCCCGCGGCCGGGCAAGTCGTGCGTTACCGCTTCACGCGGCTCGCGCAGGGGAACGCCGGGCCGCGGTCCCTCACGAGCGTCATCAGCTTACGCCGCAAGTCGGCGACCGTGTTCACCCTGACCGGGGTTGCGAGCGCGCCGTCGGAGCAAACCGAGCTGCACCTTCTTCCCGGCGGGGCGCTGCAAATCGCTCCCGGCGACGCGAGCGCCGCCGCGGACGGCGCCGTGGTCGACGTGGTGAACGGCCTCAACCGGCTGGGCGAGGTGTTCGCGGGCCAGAGCGAGCTGCCCCACGACGGCTGGAGCCCGGCGCTGCGTCTGCCGGACGCCCGCGGCGCCGGGTCGGTCGCGATTCCGCTCGAAGTCGAGCACGCGAGCGCGAGCGGGTTCGAGCTGCACGGCGCCGGCGAGACGGCGCTCGCGCCGCCCGCGGCCCCGCCCACGACGGCGCGAGCCGTACCGCGCCGGCGGGGTTTTCGCGGGGGAGCCGGCTTTCCGGGGAGCGATTCGCCGCTATCGCCCTTCCCCACGCCCACCCCCGCCGGATCGTCCCGTGCGCCGGTGACCGTCACCGTCAGCCTCGACGGACGTGTCCGGAACGGCGCGATCGAGAAGCTGGCGATCGTGGAAACGCGTTCGGTCACCGTGGACGGGCTGCCCTACGTCAACGTCGGCGGCTGGACGTTCGAACGCGCCAAGTAGCGGCGCGCCGCTTCACGAGCTCCCCTTCAGGCTGCCGCCGCCCTGGGGCAGCTCGCGGGGCTGGCCGAACGTGAGGCCGATCCCCGGTACGTAGAGCAGGCCGGGACGGCCGCCCTCGAGGACGATCCCCTTCGCGGTCGCGTCGGACTGCGTGAGGACCGTCACGTACGCGCAGCCGACGAAGCTCCGGTACGCGACGAGCGCGGGCGAGTTCTCGAAGTTCCGGCGCGCGGCTTCCTGCTGCGGCGAGCGGTTTTCGGGCGCAGACTGGGCGGTCACATCGCCGCCGACGGGCGGCGGCCCGCCGGGCCCGCCGCCGCCGGGACCGCCCTCGGGCGGCCCAAACCCGCCCGGACCTCCCGGCGGCCCGAAGCCTCCGGCGCCGCGCCGGTTACCCGCACCGCCCACACCGCCCGCGCCCGGGGCACCCGCACCGGGCGGCCGCGCGAAGTGCGGCCGCACCTCGAGGAAGTACGGAACCGCCGCACCGGCGGCCGTCTTGTGCGCCACGATCGTGAGGTCCGCGACGTCGGGGGCTTTTTGCCCCTTCTCGTAGGCCGCGACGTACGCGCGCAGGCCGTCGTAGAGCGGCTGCGCCGACTTTTGCGCGCTCGCATCGCAGGTGTCGCGCCCGGTGGCGAGCGCCAAGGGGTCGATACCCGGCGGCGGCGGATTCGAGGTAAACCGCGGAAAGCGCCGCGGGCCGGCGCTCGCGCTCGGTTCCGGCGTCGGCGCCGGCGCCTGCGCGAGGCGCGCCGAACCGCGCTGGAATTGCCGGAACGAGGGACCCGGCGCGGGGCCGCCCAGCGCCACCGCGTACGAGGCGAAAATCGTCCGCGGCGTGAGCGGCGTCGCGGCCGTTTCATAGTAACCGCCGGCCGAGAGCGGCAAGGGTCGCGCGTAGCCGTCGGTCGCGAAGACGCCCGCGTACGCGTTGAACGCGTTATTTTCGAACAGCGTCACTTGGCCCGGCCCGAAACGATGCGAGATGCCGAAGCTGATGTTGACGTAGGGTCCGAGGTTCTGCTGGTTGTTCGCGCCGACGTACTGGGCGTTGGCCAGCAATTCGATACCGCTGCGCGGTAAGAGACCGTCGACCGTGAGATTGCCCTTGTGGATCGGCCGGTTCGGGAGTTGCGCGCCGACGATCGTGGTCGAGGGACCGTCGTCGAGCCGCCCGCCGGCGGCTTCGAGCACCGCGAGGTTCAGCGAGTACGAAGGCAGCAGCGCGATGTACGGCGAGACGTCGAAGCGGCCGTTCAGATTGAAGCCTTGATAGAGGCGGCGCGTGCCGGCCACGGATTCCTGCACGAACACTGCCGGCAGCGGCGCCGTCGTGCCGCACACGGTCGGCGCCCGATAGGCCGCGTACAGCGAGTCGAGATAACCGGGTCCCGCCGACGCGAAATACGACGCCGGTTCCTCGATCAGCGCGTTGATCAACTGACCCGATTGCACTTGCGAATAAGCCGCGAGCGATACGGACGCGCCGCCCGCGAACTGATGCGCCCAGGTCGCGTTGATCGCGGTGGCGGACTGCGGCTCGCCCTGCCCGGTGTCGCCGGGCCCCGAGACGACCGCCGTTTGCGCCCCGCAATTGAAACGCGCCGACACCGGGTCGGAGAACGAGCGTTGCGCGTTCAGATTCGGCTGGGAGCTGCCGACGTTGAGCGAGAGCGCGTAGGTATCGCGAACCTTCGGGCGCCACGTGGCGCTCATGCCGGCTAAGAACGAACCGCCGACGCCGCTGGTGTCGGCGAACGAGAGCGAGGGCGCGAGCGTTAGCTGATCGTTGGACTTGATCGCGTCGCTGAATTGATAGCGCGAGGACGAAGCGGCATTGGTGAACGCCGTCACGTACTGCGAGCCCGCGGTCGGCGTCGACGAATCGATCGCCGAATACGTGCTGCCCGAGAAGCTGAAGGTGTGATTGCCTTGCGCGAGCGAGCTGCTGTACGCGACGCCGCGGGTCAAGGTGTTCGTGAAACTCGCGGACGGATCCAAGGTGGGGTCGTACGCGGCCGGGTCGGCGGGGTTGGTGGCGCCGGGATCGAGCGCCAGCACGTAGCGGCTCAGATCGTTGGTATTCTGCGTACCGGCGTTCTCGTAAGCGGTGAAACTGGTCTGCACGTCGCCGACCAACGACTGCACGTTCGCGTAGGCGAGCCCGTAGCGCCCGTACGAATAGTTGTCCGGACCGATGCCGCACGGCAGCACGGTGACGTCCTGCGCGCAAATCGCGTAGGCGAGGCGGTTCGTATCGAGCGCCGAGGCGGTGATGCTCGTGCGCTCGTCGGCGAGTGTGTAACGGAGCTTCACGAGATCGCTCTCGGTCAGCGAGTCGCCGCCGTGATCGTACGTCAATCCGCTCTGATCTTCGTAATCGCGGAACGTCAAGGGGCTGTTCGCGCCGCGCCACGTATGTTCGACCACGAATCCCAGGCGATCGATGGAGCCCGTGGTCGCGAACGAGTAATTCGAACGATCGTACGTGCCCGTCGTGCCGCTCGCGCGGATCTGCAGGGCCTGCGTCGGTGCCAAGGTCGAGAAGTTCACGCCGCCGGCCAGGCCGCCGGCCGTCGGCGTGAAGCTGACCGAGGAGCCCGAGAAGAGGTCGGTTCCGATGCCGCGCAGGTCGCCGGCCGAACCTGGCGCGGAGAGCGGAATGCCGTCGAGCGTGAGGGCGGTCTGCGACTCGTCCTGATTGTTGAGGGAAATCTGGATCGGGCTGTTGGGGTCCGTCGCATCGGTCGTGACCGAGACGCCGGCGAGCTTGTCGAGCGCGTCGGTCAGCGAGTCCGAGAGCCGGCGGATCGGGCTATCGGCGCCGATGTCGGTGGTCGTTATCGAGACTTTCGCGCGCGCCGTGACGGTGCCGATCACCTTGAGGTTGGAGTCGCCCGTCGTTGCGGTCGACGACCCGGCGGCGCTACCGCCGCGTCCGGCCGCACCGCCGGCCGCGGCGGACTGCCGCGTGAGGCGCACGCGCACGTGCACGGCGCGGTCGGGCAGCACGTCGAACTCGCGCGTTCCGGCGCCGTCGTATCCGCGGAGCTGCACGCGGATACGATAGATGCCGACGGGCACGTCGGTGAAGGTGATCGCGCCCGATGCGGTGGTCAGCGCGTTGGCCGTTTGCGCGCCGAGCAGAAAGGTGCGCACGTTGCCCAGCGGCTTGTCGTCGGCAGCGTCGACGACGGTCAGGTCGATCTCGCCGGCACTGCTCTGGGCCGAGGCGGCCGCGCTCAGGGCACGGAGAAAGAAAAACGTCATGAACGCCGGGAAGAGCCCGAGGCCGCGGATCCGCATCGGCCAGAGCATACCGGGGCAACCTCGGGAGAGGCTGAGAACCGCTCTCGGCAGGCCCGCCGAAGCGGGCTGCCGAGTTTTATCCGAAAAGCGAGCGGCTACCCGTCAGCGTGCGTGGAGAATCCACGATGCGCTGGTGGGCGAAGACGGCTGATCCGGCGCGGATGCGAACGCCGCGCGGCGCGCGGTGGGAGTCGGATTCTGCGCGACCCAGAAGCGGCGCGCGGCGGCAAAAAACGAAAACATCGGCATTTCCTCTCGGAATCGTGTGCGGCGCCGCGTGAGCGACGCCGGAAAAAACGCCCGAAGCGGGCGCGGGCTGGGCGAAGCGCCTAGTGCCGTCGTCCATTGCGGATCATCACCTCCTCACGTGTTCGGTCGAGCCGAGAAGATAAAAAAGCTCCCGTCCCCTCGTTCCGGCAGCCCACCGGCAGGTGCCCAGCACCGGCCCGGTGTTGACTAGAATAACCGCGCGCGCCGCCTACGTCAACAGGTAGGACGTGCGCCGTTCCGGCCGCCGGAGCGCCCAGCCGCGCGTGGCGGCTCCGTCATTCCTCCGACATCCAAGGAAGCGCGTCGATCCACTCCAGGACCGTCCGCTCGTAGCGTATCCCGAACTCCAGCGCCAAGGCGGGAAACGGCGCGTGCGCGCGCGCCTCGGCGAGCCCGGCCTCGTACCCCGCCAAGCGCTCCGCGTGGGTTACGCGGTGAGCCCGGCAGGCATCCCGCAGCACCTCGCGCGGGACGGCTTCGCCGAAAAAGGTCGTCAGCAGCAACGGGAAGCGGATGTGTTCCTCGCCCGGCATCCGTGAGATCCAGGCGCCGAAAGCTTCGCGCCCCGCGGGCGTGATCGCGCACGTGCGCCGGTCGCGCGCGCCGCTCGAGCCGATCTCGATCAGGCCGGCATCGGCCAGCGTTTGCAACTCCCGGTAGACCTGGCTCCGGGTCAAGCTCCAAAAGTGCCCGATCGTGCGCTCGAAGCTCGCGTAGAGCTCCCAGCCCGACATCGGCTGGCGCGCCAAGAGGCCGAGCAGCGACGCGGCAGTAGCGTTCAGCTCCCTTGACATTCCACTGTGGCTCGTTGTAGGCTCTAGCGACATTCCACTTTGCTACGTGGATCGAGGGTCATCTCATGCTCCAAACGCGCGCGGCGACCGGATACCGGCTCGGCTTCACGACGCAAGACCGCGAAGCCGTCGTCACCGCCCTCCCCGTGGAAGGCACCCTGCCGCCGTGGCTCGCGGGGACCTTGCTGCGGAACGGACCGGCGCGGTTCGAGGCCGGCTCGGAGCACTATCGCCACTGGTTCGACGGGCTGGCAATGGTTCATCGCTTTACGATCGAGGCGGGCGTGGTCGGCTACGCGAATCGCTTCCTGCGTTCGCCGGCCTTCGTCGAGGCCGAGCGCACGCGGCGCATCGCCTACCCGGAGTTCGCGACCGATCCGCAACGTTCGCTGGTCGAAAAAGTCGGCGACCGGCTTGCGGGCCGGGGCGGCGCGTCGGGCAATGCGAACGTCAACATCGTGCCGTTCCGCGACGGCTATCTGGCGTTGACCGAGACGCCCGAGCCGCTCGCCTTCGACGGCACGACCTTGGAAACGCGCGGGCTGCTGAACTACGACGACGCGCTCGCGGGACAGATCACGACCGCGCACGCGCACCACGATGCGGCCCGGAGAGCGACGTTCAACGTCGTCGTGGAGGTGGGTCGCGTCTCGCGCTACCACATCGTGCGCATCGCGGACGGCACGCTGCGGCGCGAGACCATCGCCTCGATCGCCGTCGACAAGCCCGCGTACGTCCACGCGTTCGCGGCGACGGAGCAGTACGTCGTGCTCGTAGAGTGTCCGCTGGTCGTGCGCCCGCTGGACCTGCTCTTCCGCCGCAAGCCGTACATCGAGAACTACCGATGGGAGCCCGGCCGGGGGACGCGCTTTCACGTCGTCGCCAAGGACGGCGGCGCGCTCGCCGGCACCTATGAGAGCGAGGCTTTCTTCGCCTTCCATTACGTCAACGCGTTCGACGGCGCTGGTTGCGTGGTCCTCGACGCATGCGCGTACGCCGACGCATCGATCGTAAACGATTTCCGGCTCGAGCGCGTCCTGGCCGGCGACGCGACCCAGCCGGCGCGCTCGGTGCTACGCCGCTTCCTGCTCGTCCCGGGGCGCACGAGCGCGGAAACGCACGCGCTGTCGGCAGCGACGGCGGAGCTGCCCAGCGTCGCCCGGCGTAACGTCGCGCGTCCGTATGCGTTCGCATACGGCATCGACGCGGGCGATGGACCCTGCTGGAACGCGTTCGGATCCATCGTGAAAGTCGACGTCCGCGACGGTCGCGTCGCGCGCTGGTCGGCGCCGGACGCCTACCCGGGCGAACCGGTCTTCGTTCCCCGCCCCGGCGCATCGGACGAAGACGACGGCGCGGTGCTGGCGGTCGTGCTGGATGCGGCGGCCGGAACGTCGTATCTGCTGGTACTCGACGCCGGCACGTTCGACGAACGGGCGCGCGTGCGGGTGCCGCACCACATCCCCTTCGGTTTTCACGGCATGTTCCGCGAAAACGCGGGAAGGTAATCTCAGCGACGCTTTGATGCATGGCGGCGCCGGGATCGCGCGCACGGCCGCCGGCTCGTCGTGTGGCGCAAGCTGGAATCGCGTTCCGGCGAATAAGTAACCGGCATGACGTTCCCCGCCCGCTGCACCATCGCGGCGCTCGTTCTCTTTGCCGTGGCGGCGCTGCGCACCGGCGCCGGCGCGGACGGTGTCCGAACCAAGATCCCGCTCGATTACAAGGCGTACGACGGCTGGAATGCGATCCGCGGGACGGTCCTCTCCGACGATGGACGATACGCTGCGTACGCGCTCGTGCCCGAAGACGGCGACCCCGTGCTGATCGTTCACGATTTCCAAACCGGCAGCGACGTGAAGGAAGCGCGCGGCACGGATCCCGCGTTCAGCGCCGACTCGCGTTTCGTCGTCTTCGCGGTGCGAGCGCCGAACGTCGAGATCCACAAGGCGCAGCGCGCGCACGAGAAACCCGGAGAGCAGCCGAAGAACGGCCTCGGCGTGCTCGACCTGGCGACCGGCGCCGCGACGACCGTCGAACGCGTCAAGGACTTCAAGCTCGCACGCGACGCGGGAACCGACACCCTGGCCTACGCGCTGGAATCCCCGCCGCCCGCATCGCCGTCACCGGTTCCGTCCGCGTCACCGGTTCCGTCCGCGTCACCGGTTCCGTCCGCGTCACCGGTTCCGTCCGCGTCCGCTTCTCCCGACGAGCTCCATAAGAAAGACGCCGGCACGACGCTGGTCGTGCGCGAGCTGGGTTCGGGCACCGAGCGGCGCTTCGCGGACGTGACCGCATATGCCGTCGCGCACGACGGTGCGTTCGTGGCGTACGCGCGCCAATCGAAGGACGGAAAACTCGACGGCGTCGAGGTGCTCGCGGTCCAGGGGATGACCGTGCAGCAAACGATGCAGGCGCCCGGGCATTACAAGAATCTCACCTTCGCGCCCAAACGCGATCTTTTGGCCTTCGTCAGCGACGCGGCGGCCTTCGCCGCTCCCGCGCCGCGCTACGCGCTCTACCAGAGCGATCCGTCCGCGGGTGCGGCAGGTGCGGCGGCGCGCGCGCTCGTCGACGGCACGACGCCGGGTTTTGCCGATGCGCCGCCGAGCGAGAACGGAACGTTGCGCTACACGCGCGACGGCGCGCGTCTCTTCTTCGGCGTCGCCCCCGCGCCCACGCCCGTACCTTCGGGGACGCCCGAACCGATGAAGGTCGACATCTGGAATTACCAAGATCTCGATTTACAATCGACGCAGCGCAAGCAATCGGACGACGAACGCAAACGCACCTTCGCCGCCGTCGTGACGAGCGACGGCGCGCGCGCCGTCCGGCTCGCCGGCGGGAACGTGCGCGAGATCGTCGCCAACGAAAACGCGCGCGCCGCCCTCGGCCTCGACGACGTTCGCTATCGTCGCGAACGTTCGTGGGACGCGGCCTATGCCGACGTGTACGCCGTGTCGTTGATCGACGGTTCGCGCCGGCTCCTCATCTCGAAGCAGCGCGACGATCCGGCGCTCTCACCCGACGGCAGTTTCGCCGTCGCCTACGACGCCGCGCGCCGCGCGTGGTTCTCCGTCGACACGCGCACCGCGAAACGCACGGACCTCACGTCGCGCTTGAAGCCCGCGTTCTACGACGAACTGGACGACCATCCGGCGCCGCCGCCCGCGTACGGGCTGGCGGGCTGGCTCGACGGTTCGCATTTCGTGTTATTGCGCGATCGTTACGACGTGTGGGCGATCGATCCGCGGAGCGGCTCCGCGCGGCTCTTGACCGGCGGGCTGGGCCGGCGCCGGCACCTGATCTTCGAGCCCGTTCAAACCGATCCCGATGCGGATTGGTTCGATGCCGCCAAGCCGATCGTGCTCCACGCGGCCGACGAACAGACGCGCGACCAAGGCATCTGGCGCGTGAGCGCGACGGGATCCGCCGCGTTCGTCCCGCAACCGGTGGCGATGCTGCCCAAAGCCGTCGCGTTCGCCGCCAAGGCGCGCGCGGCCGAGCGGATCGCCTTCTTCGAGCAATCGTTCTCCGAGATGCGCAACCTCTGGTCCGCACCGAATATCGACGCACCGTTGGCGCGCGTCAGCGACGCGAATCCGCAGCAGGCGAACTATCGCTGGGGAAACGAACGGCTCGTTTCGTTCCGCTCGACCTGGGGCGTGCCGTTGCGCGGCATCCTCTATACGCCCGACGGCTTCGACCCGCACCGCAAGTATCCGATGCTGGTCTACTTCTACGAGCGGTTCTCCGGCTTCTTTCACCAAATGCCGTTCACGACGCCCGCGCCGAATACCAGCCCCACGCTGGTGCGCTACGTGAGCAACGGGTACGTGGTTTTCGTGCCCGATATCGCGTACCGCACCGGGCATCCGGGCGAGAGCGCGCTGGATTGCATCTTGCCCGGCGTCGATAGCGTCGTCGCGCGCGGCTTCGTCGATCCCGCCCGCATCGGCATCGCGGGACACAGCTGGGCGGCGTATCAGATCGCCTACGTCCTGACGCGCACCAACCGTTTCCGGGCCGCCGAAGCCGGCGCCGCAGTCGCCAACATGACCAGCGCCTACGGTGGGATCCGCCTCGAGAGCGGAAACGTGCGCGAATCGCAGTACGAACGCGGACAGAGCCGCATCGGCGCGACGCCCTGGGATCGCCCCGACCTCTACCTCGAGAATTCGGCGCTCTTTCACATCCGCAACGTCAACACGCCCTATCTGACCATCGCGAACGAACTCGACGGCGCCGTTCCGCAATCGCAAGGCATCGAGTTCTTCACGGCGCTACGGCGCCTGGGTAAAGAGGCGTATCTCTTTTCGTTCGACGGCGAGGATCACAACCTCAAAGGCCGCGAGCAACAGAAATATTGGACGGTCCACCTCGACGAATTCTTCGATCACTTCCTGCTGGGCAGACCCGCTCCCGATTGGATGACGCGCGGCGTCGATTACCTGCACCGGGGATTGCGCGACGTCGACCGCGACCTCTACGGCGAGACGTTCTGACGACTCGCGGAGCGCACGCGCGCGGCGCTCTGCGTGGCGAGCAACGCGGCCGCGTACGCGAGCAGAAGTCCCGCGCACATCGCGCCGCTCGCCGGCCCGTCGAGCCCCGGATAGCGCCCGACGTTGAACGCATAGAGCGTCCCGTCGAGGATCAAGCCCGGCAGACACGCCGCGACGCCGAGCAGCGCGCCCTGCTCCAAACTCGGCGCTTCGTCGCGCCCGAACGCGCGCAACGCGAAGGCGTACACGCCGGCGAACGTCGCTGCGACGATCAGCGCCACCGATAGCCAGACCGGCAGCCGATTCTCGGGGCCGAGCACGTAGTGGCCCAGCGGAACGAAGAACGCGGTGGCGGCCGCCCAGATGACGAAGCCGAAGACCAGACCTAGGCGCACGAGTTTCATCGGTTAACCTTTCCGCGCGTCCAGGCGCGCGACGAAGACGTCGAGGGCGCGCTCGACGCGAGCGGCCTCTCCGGTGAGGACCAGATCCAGCAGCAATCCGTGCACGGTCGCCAGCAGTAACGTGGCATCCGCGTCGGGGACGCCCCGGCTCACGAGCATTGCGTGCCAATCCGAGAACAGCGACGACGCGACGATTCCGCGCCGGCTTTCGTCTCGCGCGCCGAGCGCGCAGACTTCGTAGAACACGTTGAGAAAGCCGCGTTGCGCCGGGGCCGTCATCCATCGCCACGAATCGCGCACCATGTCCGGTAACGTACCGGTGAGTATGCCGGAAGCGGAGGCCAGCCGCCGGCTCGTTTCGGCCACGATCGCGTCGAGTAGCCCGTCACGCGAGCCGAAGTGATAGAGCAGCATCCGCGGGCTGACCGCGAGTTCGCGGGCGAGCGCGCGTAACGACAGGTTGCCCAAACCGAGCCGCGCGACGGCCTCGAGGACATCGTCGAGCAGATCGCTGCGTAGGCTAAGGTCGATCGGCCGGGCCATGCCTGCAGTGTAGGCTGCGCGCATCACGCGTTTCAAGAACTCGCGTTTCAAGAACCTCACGACGGTGCGGCGACGAGCTCCGGCGAAGCCGTCACGATGCACCGTTCGCTCGTAGCCGCAGTCCGCAACGCCGGTGCCGTGTCGCTGGGCGCCCTCGGCGCGCTGCACGTGCTCTGGGCCGCCGGCAGCGCGTGGCCCGCCGCCGACCGGGCCACCCTCGCTGCCGCGGTCGGCGGCTTCACGAAATTTCCCGGGGCCCGCGCGTGCCTGACCGTTGCCGCGGCGCTCGGTGCGGCTTCGACGGCCGTCTCCGGCCTGCCCGAACCGTTCGAGGCAGCCGGGCGCGCCGCCAGCGCGACCGCCGCCGCGGTGCTGGCCGCGCGCGGCCTCGTGGGCCTCGCGGGCCGCATGCCGAACGCGCGGCGTTCCGCCTCGTTTGCCGCGCTCGACCGGCGCGTCTATTCGCCGCTGTGTCTCGCTTTAGCGCTCGGCGCCGCAGCCGGCGTCGCGCGCGCCGATCGATAGCGGGTTAACGGCCGCCCGGCAACACGCTCACGGGCCGCGTTTTCGCGTGACGCGACGGATGAGGCCGCCGAATTGTTCGCGCGCGACCTCGTAGCACTCGCACGACGCGTTCTCGAGACCCGTACGATCGAGGATGGTGATGAGGCCGTGCGCGGATCGGATGAACCCGGCTTGCTGGAGCGTGCCGGCCGCGATCGTCACGCCGGAGCGGCCGGTGCCGAGCATCATTGCGAGGTACTCGTGCGTCAACGGAATCTCGTCGCGTGCGACCCGGTCGTGCGACATCAGCAGCCAGCGCGCGCAACGTTCGTGCACGCTATGTAGGCGGTTGCACGCGGCGAGCTGGCCCAGCATGTTGACGTAGGCCTGCAGATAGCGATCGAGCCTCCGGCGCATGCCGGCATCGTGCGCGCTCAGTTCGCGAAAAAGAGCGGCGCCGACCCGTACGGCCGCGCCGGGCACCTGACAATAACAATCGTTCGCCGAACTCGACGCGCCCAGCAATAACGGAAATGCCGACGTGCCCTCGCGGCCGATCGTGCCGATCTCGATTTGGTTGCCGTCTTTCATCGTGGTGACGATCGAAAGAATGCTGTCGAGCGGAAAGTAGACGTCCCGGATCGGTTGCTCCGGTTCGTAGATCTTTTGGCGCAAGGCCAACTGGACGAAATCGCCCTGCTCGACGACTTTTCCAAGCCACGGCTCGGGCAAACCGCGTAGAATCGCGTTCCCCGAGAGAATCTCGCGCGTAACGCGCGCGCGCTTTCCGGGCACCTTGCCTGCGCTTCGGCTCACATCCGCTCCCCGGCCCGCTGCGGCCTCGCCGTTTACGCGCACGGTATGAAAGCATACAGAGAAAAGTTCGTTATCGTTCTATGCTGACTCCAAGAGCGTGTCCTTCCAAATTAACGTATTCGCACATACTACCCCGATAACGTCGACCGTTCGTACGTCGGACCCGCGCGGGAGCCGCGATTGAATACTCCGGATCGTACCCCGACGAAAAAAGCGCGCGGGCGTCCGGCACCGCCGCGTACCGGCTCCGCGCCTCCGCCCGAGCCGGAGCGAATCGGGGAGCGCGCGCTTCGCGACGCGAGCTTCGCCCTCACGACGACCGGCGAGATCTACAGCTGGAGCGCTGCCGCGGCGACGCTGTTCGGATACGAAGAAAGCGAAATCCTGGGCCGCAGTTGCGACGTGCTATTCGCGCCCGAGGAGCGCGATGCCGGCCGGCTCGAGGCGGAATTGCGCGCGGTGCTCGAGTCCGGTTCGGCCGCGCTCGAGGGCCGGCGCGTTCGCAAGGACGGCACGACCTTCTGGTGCGCCGAAACGGCGGTTCTCCTACGCAGCCCGGCCGGAAGCAACTTCGGCGTGGCAATAGTATGCCGCGATGCGAGCGCGCTCCACGCGGCCTTCGAGGAGCTGCGCCGCAGCGAGGCGCGCCTGTCGCTCTTACTCGAAGGTGTCGCCGATTACGCGCTCTTCTCAGTCGATGCGAGCGGCAGGATCGGCATCTGGAATGCCGGCGCCGAACGAGTTTTCGGTTATCGCGAGAGCGACGTGCGCGGCAAGCACTTCTCGATCCTCTACGCGCCTGAGGAAATCGGCGGCCGCGCTCCGCAACTCGCCATCGCGGCTGCGAACGGAAACGGACGTGCGGCTGCCGACGGCTGGCGGGTTCGCAAGAACGGCGAGCGATTTTACGCCGCGGGACAGATGACGAGGTTGCCGGCCGACGCCGCGGGCGAACCCAGCGGATTCGTGACGTCCGCGCGCGACGTCACGGCCGGTGCCGTCTCGGAGGGAACGCTCGAGGGCCGGGCCTTTTACGACCGCTTGACCCAACTGCCGAACCGGTCGTTCTTCGTCGATTGCCTGCGGCGCGCACTCGACTGCCTCAAACACGATGCGCGCGAGCGCTTCGCCGTAATCTTCCTCGACCTCGACCGCTTCAAGCTCTTCAACGACACGTTCGGACACGCTGCCGCCGACGCGTTGCTGGTCGCGATCGCCCGCATCCTCGAGCGCTGCGCGCGCCCGGGCGACATCGTGGCCCGGCTCGGCGGCGACGAGTTCACGATCCTGATGGGCGGCCTCGCGTCCGCCATGGACGCGGAACTCGTCGCGCAGCGCATCGGGGCCGCACTGGCCGAACCCATCCATCTCGACGGTTTCGCCGCGTTCGCTTCCGCCAGCATGGGCATCGCCGTCGTTTCCGGGGAGTACGAAAATCCCGACCTCGTCTTGCGCGACGCCGACACCGCGATGTACGAAGCGAAGTCGCGCGGACGAGGCCGACACGTCGTCTTCGACGCGACGATGCGCGCGCGTGCGGAAAGCGCGCTGCGCCGCCATATGGACCTGCGCCGAGCGGTCGAGCGCCGCGAGTTCTTTCTCGAATACGAAGCGGTCGTCGCGCTCGGATCGCGGCGCGCCGTCGCTTTCGAGGCACGGGTGCGCTGGAACCACCCCGAACGCGGCCCCATCGCGGCCCCGGACTTCGCCGCCGAAGCCCAGAGCAGCGATCTCGTCGCGCGGATCGAACGCTGGGCTCTGCGCGAGGCGTGCCGTCAACTACACGAGTGGCACGCGCGTTGCGGCGATCGAGCGTTAGCGGTTCACGTCGCGCTCTCCGACGCCGCGTTCCTCGACGATGCACTGGTACTGCTGCTCGGGGAGACGCTGGACGGTCACGGGTTGCGGCCGCACCATCTCCGGCTCGCCGTTGCCGAAACCGCCTTGTGCGGCGGCCGTGACGCGACGGTGCGAACCTTCGAACGGATCGGACGCATGGGCGTCGACCTCTACGTGAACGATTATGGCCGCGGCCGCTCGTCGCTCGCCGAGTTAGCTGATTTTCCGATAAGCGCGCTCGAGATCGGTCCGGCGTTCGTTACCGGGAGCAGCCGTCAAACCGTGAGCGCCGAAGTGCCGCGAGCCATCGTCACGCTCGCGCACCATTTGGGCCTGCGGGCCATGGCCGGCGGCATCGAGACCGAGGAGCAATGTCTGCGTTTCCAAGAGCTGGGCTGCGAAGAGGGGCGAGGGCCTTGGTTCGCGGCGCCGTGCGGCGCGGCGGACACGGCACGGCTGATCGGCGTCGAATTGCCGGTGTGACACGACGCTGGCACACCGGGCCGCTATGCTGGCGGCACGATGGACGACCGCCTCTCCTTTCTCCTGCGAACGCCCGGGCTCGTCGAGCGCGTGGTGCGGGAGACGCTGCGCCGGGCGCTGACGGCGCGACGCCTCCACGCCGAGCCTCCCGACGTGCGAAGTTTCGCGAACCTCGCACTGCAGACGCTCGAACGGTTGACTCGCGATAGCGCCACGGTGCCGGATCCGGTCGGGCGCCACGAACTCGAAGCCGCCACCTTGCGCGCCGCGACGTCGTTCGCGGCTTCGCCCCTGGCTCGACGCCTCTTTCGCATCCCGCGGCAACGGATCGCGCCGGGTCCGCAGGGCACGGATGTGGCAGTGCGCGACGCTCGAGGCCGCCTGCATCTCGTCCGGCTCGAAATCTTCCGCAGCGCGGAGGAGCGCCTCGCCGCCGTCGACGCGCTCGCGAAGCACCGCCCTCGGCCGCTGCAGGACGCGCCCGCGATTCATTTCTTCTCGCTGCTCGACGGCACGTTTCGATCGTATCCCGGCGTTGCCAAAGCGGAGATCGCGCCGAAGCGGTTCGCGCGACGGGTAGCGTGAGCGCTCGCCGGCCGCGGATGAAGGCGCGCTCCGGCGTTCGGGATGGTAGCGGGGACTTGTACGCGGCCGATCCAACCTCGCCCACCGGCATTGTGCTGACCTTCCGTGAACCAAATGGCCGCGTCGGGCCCCGCCGCGAGGACTTCGGGGAACGGCCCCGCCGTCGGAACCGGCAGGCCGCTGATCGTTCCCGTGACGGTAATGCGGCCGATGGCATTACCGCCAAGTCCGGCGAACCACACGGCGCCGTCCGAGCCGGGCGCGATACCCTCGTCGCCCGTCAATTGCGCCGGTGTCGGGAATTCCGCGATCGTTCCGGAGGTCGAGATACGGCCGATCGCGGCGTTGTATTCCGTGAACCACAGGGCTCCGTCGGGACCGGCCGTGATGTTCAGCGCCGGTCCCAGCGTCGACGCCGGAAATTCCGTGACCGCCCCGGCGGTCGTGATGCGGCCGATGTCGTTACCCGAAAACCGCGGAAATCGCGTTCCGGTTCCTCGCCGAAGCGGCAGCCCGGGCCGGACGCGGGCGAGATAATCGCCGTCGACCTGCGTGAACCATAAGGCGCCGTCGGGACCGGGCGTGATGGTCCACGTGGTCGCTTCGTTCGCGGGTGTCGGGTATGAGGTGACCGCACCGGACGTCGTGATGCGTCCGATCGCGTTGCCGTACGTGGTGAACCACAAGGCACCGTCGGAACCGGTCGTGATGAAGTGCGGCGAGAGGTTCCCGGTCGAAAACACGTTGGTCACGGTGCCGGCAGTCGTCATGCGAACGATCGCGTGGTAGGTATTCGACGTGAACCAGATGGCACCGTCGGGTCCGCCGGTGATCGAGTTCGTTTCGACCGTCGTGGGAAACTCCGTCACCGTACCGCTCGTCGTGATGCGTCCGATCCGGTTTAGCGTGTTTTCGGTGAACCACAGCGCGCCGTCGGGCCCCGCCGCGATTCCGGCCGGAAACGACGGCACCGTCGGAACCGGATACACCGTGATGGGGTTCGGCGGCGGCGCCGGCGCGATCCCAAAAATCGTTCCCTGACCGTACGCTCCGCCCGCGGAGGTGGTACCGAAAAGAGTGCCGCTCACTTGCGTCAAAGCCGCGACCGGTTGGACGCCGTCCTGCCCGCTTCCGAAAGCGTGGACGACGGTTTCGAAGCCGGCTTCATCGGCGGCTAGTTCGTCGTCCAGCGCGAAGACGGTCCCGCCGCCATACGTTCCGCCGCCCGACGTGGTGCCGTAAAAGATGTCGTTGCCGGCATAGGTGAGGCCCGCGTCCGGAACCGCCCCGTCGCTCCCGTTTCCAAAACTGTAGCGCACGGACTCAGCGCCGGAAGAAAGGGAGAGCGCGAAGATCGTACCGAGGCCGAACGCGCCGCCCTGCGATGTGGTGCCGTAAAATTCGTTTCCGAAGATAGCGCTATTTCGATAGGTCAAACCCGCCCGCGGGTTCTTACCGTCCGTCCCGTTTCCAAAGCTGTGCAGCACGGTCTCGCCGGCGGATACCGGGTCGAGTTCGAAGACGGTTCCGCCGCCATACGCGCCGCCGCCCGATGTCGTGCCGTACAACAATCCGTTGCGAACCGTGAGATCGGCGGTCGGGCTGATGCCGTCGCTGCCATGTCCGAAGCTGTACAGCGGGCGCTCTCGGCCGGAGGCGACGTCGACGGCGAAGATCGTTCCGCCGCCGTACGCACCACCGCTCGCCGTGGTGCCGTAGAGCGTGCCGTTTGCGTAGGTCAAACCCGAACTCGGACTCTTGCCGTCCGTCCCGTTGCCGAAGCTGTGAAGCACGCTCGTCCGGCCCGATCTCGCGTCGATCGCGAAGATGGTTCCGCCGCCGTACGTGCCGCCGGCAAGCGTGGATCCGTACACGTTTTCCGAGAGCGAGCCCCTCAAGCGCGTGACGCTTCCAACGGGATTTTGGCCGTCGCTTCCCACGAAGCCATGTAAGACGCGCCAATTATCGACGTGGCCGTTGCTGCACGTGAGGGTGGCGCACAGTTCGAAAAGCGTTCCGGCCCCGCCGCGCGGCGCTCCCGGCGTGCTGAGGGAGGGGCCGCCGGCCGACGTGGAGGCGTACAATACCGCGTATCGAGAGCCTGGGAAAAACGTCACTCCCGCCTGCGGAGCGGCGCCCTCCACGCCGGCAAAACTGTGCAGGATCGCGTAGTTCTGCGCGCCGGCCGGCGACGCGAAAGCGATTGTCGACAGCGCGACGAGCGCCGTTCCTGCGCCCCGTGAAAGAGCATCCATGTCGATTTCCTCGCGCGGTGCAGCACCATTTTCGGCCGTGCGAGTGAAGAACATGTGAAGCTCGACGGGCGCGCTATCGGCGAACGCGCGATTCGGGTTCGTCGAAACCGAATTCGCGTAACACGCTCGCCGTGTGCTCGCCGAGCGCCGGGACCGCGCCCATGGCGGGCTCGCCGAGTCCGATGAAGGGCGGGAGCATCGCGCGCATCGCGCCGGACGGCGTTGCGACGTCGCGCCGGCGTGCGCGCGCTTCGAGTTGCGGATGCGCGAGAAAGCCGGCCACATCGTTCAACCGCGCGGTCGCGATGCCCGAGCGATCGAGCAGCGCGGTCGCGCCGTCGCAGGTGAGCGCCGCGAACGCATCTTCCACGAGCACGTCGACGGCCACGCGATTGGCGCTACGCGCGACGTTGTGCGCGAAGCGCGGGTCCACGGCGAGTTCCGGCCGGCGTAAGACCTCGGCGCAAAACGTCGTCCACTCGCGATCGTTCTGGATCGCGACCATCACGCTGCCGCCGTCGCCGCAGCGGAACGGGCCGTAGGGGTAGATCGAGTTGTGGCGCAAGCCCGCGCGCGCCGGCTCGCGGCCCGAGTGTGCCGTCGCGTAGGCGGGCGCGGACATCCATTCGGCGATCGCGTCGAAGAGCGATACCGAGAGTTCGGCACCCGTTCCGCCGCGCTCGCGCGCGAAGAGCGCGAGCACGATCGACGAGAACGCATACATTCCGGCCGCGATGTCGCACACCGAGATGCCGACCTTCGCGGGCCGTTCGTCGCCCGTCGTGGCGGTGACGCCGGCTTCCGCCTGCACCAGCAGATCGTAGGCTTTCTTGTCGCGATACGGTCCCTCGGAACCGTAACCCGAAACGGTGCACACGATCAAACGCGGATCGCGCGCGCGCAAACGGGCGGCATCGAAGCCGAGCCGCTCGACGGCGCCCGGCGCGAAGTTCGAGATGAAGACGTCGGCGCGCGCCGCGAGCGCGTCGAGGATCTCCCGGCCGCGCGGCTGCGCGAGATCGAGCGCGACGCTCTCCTTCGAACGGTTCAGCCACACGAAAAACGACGACTCGCCGTTGACCGCCGAATCGTAACCGCGCGCGAAATCGCCCACGCCGGGGCGCTCGATTTTAAGAACGCGCGCACCCATGTCGGCGAGCTGGCGGGTTGCGAACGGCGCGGCCACGGCTTGTTCGAGCGCCACGACCGTGATGCCGTGCAGCGGCAGAGGCGCCGTCGCGCTCACGCGCCCGCGTCGCGCTGCGCGCGCTCCGCGAGTTCGAGCGTGCGGCGCGCGGCGCGCAGCATCGCGTTATCCGCCATGCGTCCGTCGACGACCGTCGCTCCGCCCGCGCCCACCGCGGCCAGGGTCGCCCGCGCGGCGGCCACGGCTTCGGGCGCGGGCGCGAACGCGGCGTGGATGGCGGCGATGTGCCGCGGGTGGATCGCGGCCTTCCCGGTGAAACCGAAGCTGCGCGCCGCCGCGGCTTCGCGCGGCAACTCCGCGGCGTCGCCCAGGCCCACGAAGGGCATGTCGAGCGCGGCGAGCCCGCGCAGCGCGGCGGCCGCCACGACGCGAGACCGCGCGTACAGGAGCGGTTCCCACGCGGTGTCGGCGCGCAGTTCGCCCGCGAGATCGATGCCGCCGAACATCAAACCCGCAACGCGCGGATGTGCTTGCGCGAAGGCTTCGACGGCGGCCAGGCCGCGGGCGGTTTCCACGAGCGGGACGATCGCCGTTTCGCCGCCGTGCGCCGCGAGCACGCCGGCGACGAGCCCGATCGCGTAGGGATCGTCGCACTTGGCCAGCATCACCGCATCAGGTCGCGCGTCGCTCTCCGCGAGCGCGAGCAGGTCGCGTAACCCGTCGGCTCCGGCGAGCGCGTTGAGGCGCAGGATCCGATAACAGCCGCGCGGCTCGGCCCGTTCCGCCAGGTAGCGCAGCGCGCTCGCGCGAGCCGCATCCTTGTCCGCCGGCGCGACCGCGTCTTCCAAATCCACGATGATCGCGTCCGCGCCGGACGCCGCGGCCTTCGCATAGCGGTCGGGCCGGTTGCCGGGCACGAAGAGGGCGCTGCGGCAGGTCGCGAGTTCGCCGGCGGACATTCGCTACGGTACCATACTTTACGGCGCCGTATCTTTCGTGCCGGCGATCCGGCTCGCGTCGACCTCGGCCTCGACGCGCTGCCAGATCGACCGCGCCAGCGGCGTCCGGATCTCCTCGAGCAGGTGTCCGACCAGACCGACCGCGCGCGCCATCACGCCGAGCCCGCGCGCGACGTTCCAGGGGATGCCCAGTTCGCTCGCGAGCGCTCCGATCGCGCCGGTGGCGTTGAGCGGCAAGACCTTGCCCGAGGCGGCTTCCGCGCGCCGGCGCACCGCTTCCATCAACGCGACGTAGCGTCCGCGAAATCCGTGCGCTTCGGCGATCGCGAACAGGCGCGGCGTGCGCGGATCGTCGGGCTTGTGAACCGGATGGCCGAGGCCCGCGATCTGCGCGCGACGCGCACGATGCTCCGCCACGATCGTCTCCGCGAGCGCGTCGAGATCCGCGTCCGGGGGCGCGTCGCGCAACGCCTCTTGGAGAAACCGCGCCGAGCCTTCGATCGTGCCGACGAACACCGTCCCGAGCCCCAGCAGTCCCGCGGCGACCGCGCCCTGCAATGCTTCGGGCGCGCCGAGATACGTCATGCGCGCGGCGATCGCGCTCGGCGTCATGCCGTGTTCCACCAAGGTCACGAGCAACGCGTTGAAGACCGCGGCCTCATCCGCGGTGGGGAGGCGGCCCATCAATTCCAAGAACGCCATGTCGCCGAAATCGACCTTGCCCAGGAGTTCGCCCGGCAGATCGTAGCCGCGCACGACGATGTGGTCCGCGTCGCTCCAACCCATCGCGCTGCGCATCGGTTCGCTCGCCGCCACGTCAGGTCGCCGCGAGGCCGACGGTGCGGCCGCCGTCGACGTTGATCGTCTGCCCCGTGACGAACGATGCGTCGTCGGAGGCGAGGAAGAGCGCGACGCGCGCGACCTCCTCGGGCTGCGCGATGCGTTGCAGCGGGGTCATCGCGATCGCGCGCTCGCGCACTTTGTCGGGCACCGTGCCCGTCATCGGCGTCGCGACGAAGCCGGGTGCGAGCGCGTTCACGCGCACGTTGTAGCGCCCGAGTTCGAGCGCGAGCGTGCGGGTCAGGCTGATCACGCCGCCCTTCGACGACGCATAATTCGCCTGGCCGACGTTGCCGTAGGCGGCCCGCGATGCGGTCAGGACGATGCTGCCGCCGCCCTGCTCGGTCATCACCCGCGCCACGGCCTTGGCCACCACGAACGAACCCGTCAGGTTCACGCGAATCACGGCGTCCCACGCCTCGAGCGCGAGCTTGTGATACATCGCGTCGCGCGTGATGCCCGCGTAGTGCGCCAGCACGTCGATGCGTCCGAAGCGCGCGAGCGTTTGGTTCACGGCCTCCGCGACGCTACGCTCGTTCGCGACGTCGACGCCGAGCGCGAGCGTTTCACCGCCGGCAGCGCCGAGCCGCTCCTCGAGTGCGGCTGCGTCGAGATCCCAGGCCGCGATGCGCGCGCCCGCCGCGGCGAAAATCTTCACGGTCGCCAAACCGATGCCGCTCGCGGCGCCGGTCACGACGGCGACGCGGCCCGCGAGGCGTCCCGGCGCAGCCGGGCTCAAAACGACCTCGGCATGCCGAGCACGTGCTGGCCTATGAACGAGAGGATCAAGTTGTTCGCGACGGGTGCCGTGATGTAGAGCCGCGTTTCGCGGAATTTGCGTTCCACGTCGTACTCCTCGGCGAAGCCGTAGCCGCCCAGCGCGTCGATGGCGGCGTTGCCCGCCTGCCAGGATGCTTCGGAAGCTAACAGTTTGGCGGTGTTCGCTTCGGCGCCGCAGGAGCGGCCCGCATCGAACAGCGCGGCGGCTTGGCGGCGCACGAGATCGGCCGCGTCGAGCGCCGCGTGGGCGCGCGCGATCGGGAACTGCACGCCCTGGTTGCGCCCGATCGGACGATCGAAAACGACCCGCTCCGACGCGTACGCGACCGCGCGTTCGGTGAAGAAACGGCCGTCGCCCACGCACTCGGCCGCGATCAGGATCCGCTCGGCGTTCATGCCGTCGAGGATGTAGCGGAAGCCGCGCCCTTCCTCGCCGACCAGATTCTCGGCCGGCACCTCGAGATCGCGGAAGAACACTTCGTTGGTTTCGTGGTTCATCATCGTGCGGATCGGCCGCACGTCGAGCGCGCCCGGCGGCGCATCGCGCAGGTCGACCAGAAACGTGGAGAGGCCGAAGGTCTTGGCTTTGGGATCGTCCGAGGGCGGCGACGTGCGCGCCAGCAGCAGCATGAAATCGCTGTGCTGCACGCGCGACGTCCAGACTTTCTGCCCGTTGATCACGTAGCGGTCGCCGCGGCGCACGGCCGTCGTCGAGATCTTCGTCGTATCGCTGCCCGCCGTCGGCTCCGTGACGCCGAAGGCTTGCAACCGCAATTCGCCGCGCGCGATCGGCGGCAGGAAGCGGCGCTTCTGCTCCTCGCTGCCGTGACGCAACACCGTGCCCATGATGTACATCTGCGCGTGGCACGCCGCCGCGTTCCCGCCGGACCGGTTGACCTCTTCGAGGATGATGCACGCTTCGGCGAGGCCGAGCCCGGCGCCGTCGTACGCTTCGGGGATCAGCGCGGCGAGATAGCCCGCTTCCGTGAGCGCCGCGATGAAACGGTCGGGGTAGGCGCGCTCCGCGTCGAGCGCGCGCCAATACGCGCCGTCGAACGAGCTGCAGAGTTCGCGCACCGACGCGCGCAGCACGCGCTGATCGTCGCTGGGTTCGAGGCCGACGGGCGCCGCGTTCGTCAGTGCCATCAGGGCCCCAATTCCGCGGTCAGCACGCGCAGATCGTCGAGATCGTCGAGCGTCCGAACCGCGTCGACGATTCGCTTGCGGCGCACGGGCCCGTACGCGATGCCGGCCAGGCCGTCGAACTTCGCGATCAGTTCGTCCCAGCCCAGGGGCGCGTCGGGTTCGCCGCGCGGGCTCGCCGCGAGCCGCCGTTCCCGGACGCCCCCGGCCTCGACCTCGACCAGCGCCGCCATATTCGGAACGAGCGCCTCCACCTCGGGATCCTCGACGACGCTCACGCGTTCGATCAGCGCCGCGATCTCCGGCGCGTCGAGGCGCGCGTAATCGTCCCAGCGCACGCCGCCCCACGCGAGGGTCGCCGCGGCCGCGTAGTACATGCTGAATTGCGCGTCGACCGTCGATGCGGGCCGCCGCTTCGCCGCTTCGGGCCACGCGCACAGGCGCATGCCCGCGGCCGGCAAGCTGACGCGCACGCGTTCGACGGCGTGCGGATCGAGCTCGCGCTCGCGCACGATCGCCGCCAGCTGGTCGATCGCGGCGTGCATGTAGCGGCAACACGGATACGGTTTGAAAGCGGTGCGGTCGATCTCGTGCACGCCGTCCCACGTCTCGAGCACCGCGCCGGCATCGGTTCCGTCCGAATACGCGTGGAAGAAGCCGCTGCGGCCCTCGAGCGCCGCCCCCGGTCCGCGAATGCCGGCGAACGCGAGCTCGCGCGCGAGCACCGCGTTGTGGGCCGCGAAGCCGACCTGCACGGGCTTCGTCTGCGCGCCGTCGACGCTGAACTGCAGCGACCCCGCCGCTTGGCTGAGGTTGATGCCGAACGCGCTCTCCAGCACGTCCGGGGAATCGCCGTGCAAGCGCGCCGCGGCGGCCGTCGCGCCGAAGAGGCCGGCCGTCGCGGTCGGGTGGAAGCCGCGCGCGTAGTGGACGTGCGGCAGCGCGGCCAGCCCGACGCGCACCGCGACGTCGTACCCGGTCACGATCGCTTCGATCAGCGCGCGGCCCGGCGCGCGCAAGCGTTCGCCCTCGGCCAGCGCCGCGCCGATCACGGGCGCGCCCGGGTGCAGCGACGCGCGTTCGTGCGTGTCGTCGAAATCGAGCACGTGCACGTTCGCGCCGTTGAGGAGCGCAGCGTATTGGGGCGCGAACAGCGCGCCATAGCCGACCGCCGTGCACGCGCCGCGGCTGCCGAGGCTCGTGACGGCGCGATGCAGCGCGGCGCTCGCGGGCGCCTCGAAGCGCGCGCGAACCGCGCTGCCCAGCGCGTCGAGCACGGCTTGCTTCGCGTGGTCGACGGTGCCCGGCGCGAGCTCTTCATACGTTAATCCGAGCGCCCGTTCGGCGAGGCGGCGCGTGACCCGCGTCGCATCGGTTGCGAGCGCCGTCACGCGGGTTGCGCGACGGGGCGATGCGCGCGCTTGTAGATCATGATCGAGCGCTTGTACGCGATCACGACGGTCCCGCTTTGGTTGAAACCCTCGGTGCGCACGTCGACGATGCCGACTTCCTTGCGCGAGGCGGACTCGCGTTTGGCGAGCACTTCGCTGCGCGAGTGGATCGTATCGCCGTAGAATACCGGATGCGGTAAGGTGATATCCGTCCAGCCCAGATTGGCCATCGCGTTCTGGCTCAGATCCGTAACGGATTGGCCCATCACGAGCGAGAGCGTGAAGCAACTGTTGACCAGCGCCTTCTTGAACGGTGTGGCTTTCGCGTACTCGTTATCGAAGTGGCTGGGATTCGTGTTCTGCGTCAGCAAGGTGAACCAGACGTTGTCCGCCTCGGTGATCGAACGCCCGAGCGGATGACGATAGACGTCGCCCACCTCGAAATCCTCGTAGAAGCGCCCTTCCCAGCCCGTTTTCTCGGCCACCGCACCCTCCGTCCGCACGCTGCTGCGATGCTACCGCGCGCGGTACGGCGGCGTCTGCGTTCGAATCGGACAAGATCGGCGGCCAAAGTCTAGCCGATTCGGCCGGAGCGCGCTCCCAACCGCGCGTGGTAGCGTGGAGGCAGTGACGAACGACGCTTCCGCACCCGCGCACTTGCGCTCGATGCTGCCCGAGGGAACGCTGCGCGGAAAGACCGCGATCGTGACGGGCGGCGGCACGGGCCTGGGTAAGGCCATGGCTCTCGAATTCGCACGCCTGGGCGCGAACGTCGCGCTCGCCGGCCGGCGGCTCGAGGTCCTCGAAGCCGCGGCGGGCGAGATCGAAGCCCGCGGCGCTCGGGCGACCGCGCACCGCACCGACGTGCGCAAACCCGAGGACGTCGATGCCCTGGTCGAAGCGGTCGTCGCGCGATACGGCGGGGTCGACATCCTGGTGAACAACGCCGCCGGCAATTTCACCGTGCCGTCGTTGGACCTGACGCCCAACGGGTGGCGCGCCGTCGTCGAGATCGTGCTCAGCGGCACGTGGTTCTGCTCGCAGCGCGTCGCGAAGGCGATGATCGCGCGCGGCACCGGTGGGAACATCCTCAACATCGTGGCGACCTACGCCTGGACCGGCAATCCGTACACGGTGCATTCCGCGGCCGCAAAAGCGGGCGTGCTCGCGATGACGCAGACGCTCGCGGTCGAGTGGGCGCCGCATCGCATTCGCGTCAACGCGCTCGCGCCCGGACCGATCGCCGAGACGGGCGCGGTCGATCAGTTGTGGCCCGACGCCGAGAAAGCGGCCCACGTGTTGAAGAACATTCCGGCCGGCCGCCTCGGCGAACGCCAGGAAATCGCTAACGCGGCGGCCTATCTCGCAAGCGATTACGCCGATTACGTGACCGGCGCGTGCCTCGTCGTGGACGGCGCGCGTTGGCTCGGCAAGGGTGCGTTCGCGGTATGACGCTGCCCGAGCCGCAGACGCTCGCGGAATTGGTGAGCGACGTCGCCCGCGCGGATCCGGGACGCGTCGCGCTGATCTTCGACGACCGCAGCTATTCCTACGCGGAGCTCGACGCGCGCATCGAACCCGCGGCGAATGCCCTGGCCGCGCGCGGCGTGCGGCGCGGCGACCGGGTCGCCGTGATGCTCCAGAATTCACTCGAGTTCGTCGAGGTCTACTACGGTGCGCTGCGGCTAGGGGCGATCGTCGTGCCGGTCAACGCGATGTACAAGCACCACGAAGTCGAGCACATCCTGCGCGACAGCGAACCGCGCGCCGCGGTTATCGACGCGACGCTCTGGCCGCAAGCGGCCGAGGCCTTCGCGGCCGTGCCGGTCGAGACCGTGGCGCTCGCGGGCGAGCCCGCACCCGCGCCGCGCGGCACGCTCGCGTGGAGCGAGCTCGTACGCGCCGCGCCGCGCCGGACGCCGGGACCCGTCGACCAGGACGACGTCGCGGTGATCATCTACACGTCGGGCACGACGGGCAAACCCAAGGGCGCGATGCACTCCCACCACACGTTACTGATGAATTGCCGGCAGAGCAGCGCGATGCGCCGCCGCAAGTTCACCGCCGCGGACCGCGCGCTCACGCCGCTGCCGCTCGCCCACCTCTACGCGATGCAGAGCGGACTCAACGGGATGTTCCGGGTGGGCGGCAGCCTCGTGCTGATGCGGCGCTTCGATGCGACGGGCATGCTCGCGAGCGTCACGCGCCATCGCGCCACGTTCATGACCGGCGCGCCGCCGATGTTCATCCGCTGGATGGCCATGCCGGAACTGCGGACGTTCGACCTCAGCAGCCTGCGCATCGTGACCTGCGGCGCGGCGCCGCTCGCGGCGACGGTCCTGCACGAATTCAAGGCCGCGACCGGCGTCGCCATTAGCGAAAGTTACGGCTTGACCGAAGCGGGGCCGACGACGCACAGCAACTCCAACGGGCCCGTCGATAAAATCGGGTCCGTCGGACCGCCCGCGCCCGAGGTCGAGTCGCGGCTGATCGGCCCCGACGGCGAGGACGCGGCGCCGGGCCAGGCGGGCGAGATCGCGGTGCGCAGCCCGAGCCTGATGCTCGGCTATTGGCGCAACCCGCGCGCGACCGCCGATGCGATCCGCGACGGGTGGCTCTACACGGGCGACGTCGCGACCGTCGACTCGGACGGATACTACACGATCGTCGACCGCCTCAAGGACATGATCTCGGCGGGCGGATACAAGATCTGGCCGCGCGAGATAGAGGACATGCTCGCGACGCATCCCGGCGTTTCCGAAGTCGCCGTGGTCGGCATGCCCGACGCGGACCTCGGCGAACGGCCCGCGGCCTTCGTGGTCGCACGCAGCGGCGCCGCGCTCACGAGCGACGACCTGTCGGCCTTCGCGAAAGCGAACCTCGCGGTTTACAAGCTGCCGGCGCGGATCGAGATCGTCGACGACTTGCCGCGTCTGACGACCGGAAAGGTCTTGCGGCGCGACCTGCGCGAGCGGGCGCGCCGCCTCGTTTGACCGGCGGGCGATGGCGTCGCTCAGGCCGCGAGGTGTGTCGCCGAATACACCTTCATCGCTTCGATGATGTGATGCAGTTCGCGCCCGCGATCCGTGAGCTCGTACGAGACGCGGAACGGCGGACCCGCATGTACGGTGCGCTCGATGGCACCGTACTCCCTGAGGTTACGCAGCGCGCCCTGCAGCGGCTCAAGGTCGCGGACTTGCCCCGAGGCCTCCTGGATCTGCGAGAGGAAGGCCGCGCCGCCGGCGATCGAAGAGAGCGCCTTCGCCTGCATCGCGTCCGCGATGCTCTCCAACATGTGTAATAAATCCAAACGAAACTCTATTGGCGTGAACGGTAATACTATCCCGTTCCCCGTCCGATCGGCCGCTAAACATAATTTCACATTTACATAGCCAACTGCACCGGCCCTCAATTGTCTCTCCCGCTTGAAGATTCTCGCATACAGCGGCCAATCGATGTGACTATACGGCGCGCTTTTTGACAGAATCGATCGATTCGTTTAAGCTCAGTCGTGGGCATTTCTCCGCGCGATCGTCACGATCGCCGTTAATGGACCAAACGAGCGAGCGCTGGCTGCGATTCTTCGCCGTCGTTTCCGTGGTCGCCATTAGCGCGGCCGGAATCGCCTATCGCGCTACGCCGTTCGAGCAGTTTGCCGTGGTCGGGCCGATCGCGCTCTTCTCAGCCGTGATCGGCAATGCGGCCACGGCCGTCGTGCTGTTCGAGACGTGGCGAGATATGCCGAAATGCCGGGCCGCGTTCGCACTCGCCCTCTCGTTTGCGGCCAGTGCCGTCCTGGCATTGCTGTCGCTGCTGACGATCCCGTCCGCTCCGAGCGTCGCGGCGATCGTGCGGGTCTCCGATCAATCGGGGCCCTGGCTTTATTTGTTTTGGCACGCCGCGGCGGCAATCGGGGCCGTGACGTACATCGTGTTGCTGCGGTACGCCCAAGCCCCGGGGCGCCGCTTCCTGCTGGGGTCGACCGTGGCCGCGGCGGTGCTGACCGCGAGTTGCGCGCTCGCCGCCTTCATCTTCGTCGATCGGCTTCCCAGGCAAGTTTCCGGCCACGGCGTGCTCTCCGTCTCGGGCGCCGGACCGGTGGTCGCCGCGCTCCTGGTGTTCAGCACGGCGTTGGCCTTTCGCATTCGACGGCCCACGCGGATCGATCGAACGCTGGCCATATCCTTATTGGCGCTGTCGCTGGACCTCTTGCTCGTGTTGTGCGGCGGACGGCGTTATAGCGTCTCGTACTACGCGAGCCGGGTGCTGATGATGCTCGGGTCGCTCTTCGTCCTCACGACGGCGATCCAGGCCCTCGTCGCGACCCGAAGCGCGCTTTCCGCGATGGAAGCGACCGTCTCCCGGATGGCGCTCGAAGCGGCGCAGCGGGCCAACCGGATCCGCGCGCTCTGGCAGATGGCGTCGGATCACTCGTCCGCCAAGGACGTCCGCTTCCACCGGATGCTCGAAACCGCCGCCCGAACGATTCGACCCGGGCGATCGATGTTCGCGGGGCTGAGCCAACTCGACGGCGATACGGTCGTCGTCGTCGCGACGGCCTTCGTCGCTTCCCGGGCCGAAAGCGAATCGTTGGCCGCGATGGTGTATCCGGGCGCGCGGTTCGCGCTGACCCGGTCGATCCTCGGCTTGATGCCCTGCGACGGGGGCACCCGCGCGTGGAACGATCTGGAACCCCTCGAGGAGCGCGGCCTCATGTCGTACGAGGCCGGCTTCCGGAGCTTCATCGGATCTCCGGTGCGCATCGACGACCGCACGTATTTCGTGACGTTCGCTTCGCGCGAGGCGATGACGGACGAGCCGTATGCCGAAGACGACATCGCCTACGTCGACGTCGTCGCATCGCTGCTCGCGGGCCATGCCAACGCGCAAGCGCAGTTCGAGCAGATTCAGTTCGACATCGCGCACGACGGCCTGACCGGCCTCAAGAACCGCTCGCAGTTCCAAGCGAAGGTCCGTGATGAGATCGCCGCCGGGCGACCCTTCGTCCTGGCATTCGCGAATCTCGACGGCTTCCGGTACGTCAACGAACGGGACGGTCCCGAAGCCGGCGACGACGTGCTGGTCGCGGTGGCCGCGGCTCTCAAAGCCGTCGATCCCGGCGATGCCGTCGGACGGATGAGCGGCGACGAGTTCGGCATCTTGATCCGCGGCGCGGCCGACGATGCCGGCGCGGCCGTCGCGCGATACGCGCGCGTGTTCGCCGGCTCGTTCAGCGCCGGTGCGCGCGGTACGGCACGCGCGCTGGCCGTGAGTTCGTCGATCGGCGCGGTTCGGGCTCCCTTCGACGGCACCACGCTCGAGATTCTCGTGCGCCGCGCCTCGGTCGCCCTCAACGTCGCCAAGCGGCAGGGCGGAAGCCGGACGACGTTTTTCGACGCCAGCATGCAGGCGATCGTCGAGGAGACGCATCTCCGGCACGTGGAGTTGAGCGGTGCGATCGCGCGCGACGAACTCGCGCTGGTCTATCAGCCGACGTACGAACTGGCGAATCGCACGGTCACGGGCGCCGAGGCTCTGGTACGCTGGGACCATCCGGAACGCGGCCGGCTCTCGCCCGCGGAGTTCGTCGATTTCGCCGAACGCAACGGCCTGATGGGCGCGCTCTCGCGTTGGGTTCTCGATCGCGTCGTGCGCGACATCACGGGCGACGGAATCACGTGGCCGCCCGGCTTTCGCGTGTACTTCAACCTCGGCGCGCAGATGCTCGACGACATCGCGTTCATCTCGCACCTCAAGGACGTCTTGCGCGACGTCCCCGGGGCGGCCGCGCACCTGGGAATCGAAGTGACCGAAAGCGCGGCGATGGAAAACGTCGAGCGCTCGATGTACACGATCGAATTGTTCCGGCGCTGGGGGCTCTCCATCGCGATCGACGATTTCGGAACCGGCCACTCGTCCCTGGCCTATCTCAAGCAGCTAACGGTCGACGTGATCAAGATCGACCGCTCCTTCGTGAAGGGTCTGCCGGGCGACGAGCGCGACGCGGCTCTGACGGAAATGCTGCTGCGCATCACCGATCGCTTCGGCTTCGTCACCTTGGCCGAAGGCATCGAGACCGAAGCGCAAGCGGCATGGCTCCTCGAAAACGGCTGCCGGCTCGGGCAGGGCTATCTGATGGCCCGGCCGGCTTCGTTCGAAGAACTCCGGCGCCGCTTGATCGCACTTCCGGAACTGCAGAGAGGACTCGCGCGATGAAGAAGGCCGCCAGCGGAATTGCCGGGCTCGATCAAGTTCTCCACGGGGGCTTTCCAGCGGGTCGAACGACCGTCGTTATCGGAAGTCCCGGGTGCGGCAAGACGGTGCTGGCCATGCAGTTTCTCACCAACGGCGCGGTGGAGTTCGGCGAGCCGGGCTTGATGATCTCGTTCGAAGAGTCCGCGGCGGCGTTGAAGAGCAATTTCAGCGGGATGAGCTTTCCGTTCGGAGAGATCGTCGACAAGAGCGTCCACCTCGTCGACGGCCGCCTGCCGGCGGACACGGTCCAGGCCGGTTCCTTCGATCTCGGCGGCTTGATCGCGATCGCATCGTCGCTCATCGCCAAGCACGACATCCAACGCATCGCGATCGACGGGATCGATGCGCTCTTCGCCCTCTCGGGACCGGGCGCGCACCGCCGCCGCGAGCTCCAGCGCCTGCTGGACTGGCTGACGGAGTCGCGCCTCACCGGAGTGTTCACGATCAAAGGCATCGAGGATGAGGGCGGCGTGGCCGGTCACTTCGGTTTAGCGGAATACATCGCCGACGGCGTCATTCGGCTGCGAACCACGTTGATCGGCGAACTCTCGCGCCGCACCGTCTCCGTCCTGAAGATGCGCGGCGCCGGTTTTGAAGCGGGCGAGCACCCGTACCTCATTTCCGACGCGGGGATCCGGGTGCTGCATACGCCCCGCCGCACGGAGATGGCGGCCGAAGTGCTGAGCGAGCGGCTCTCGACCGGCGTGGAGCGCTTGGACCGCATGCTGGTCGGCGGCTACCGCAAAGGCACGACCACGCTGATTTCGGGATTGCCGGGCACGTCGAAGACGTCGCTCGGGTCGGCGTTCTTGAACGCCGGATGCCGCGCCGGCGAGCGCTGCCTCTTCATCGGGTTCGACGAACCCGCCGAGCAGATGCTCTTCGACGTGCGTTCCATCGGCCTCGACCTCGAGCAGTGGCTGCGCTCGGGACTCTTGTGCGCGGAATCGTTCACGACCGGCGGCGCGATCGGCGACGAACATTACTTGCGAATCGAAAGCCTGATCGATTCGCACGCGCCGACGCGAGTCGTGATCGACCCGATCACGGCGCTCGAGAAATCCGGCGGACAGGAGATCGCGGGCATCGTCTCCGAGCGGCTCGTCGGGCTGATGAAGGCGCGCGGCATCACCGCCGTCTTCACGGCCGTTTCGGATTCGCACCTGGGCGAGATGGAAGCGACGCCGATGCGCGTCTCGACGATCGCGGATACGTGGATCTTCTTGAGCTTCGCGAACCGCGGGGGCGAGCGCAACCGGACGCTCACGATCATCAAGTCGCGCGGAACCTCCCATTCGAATCAGATGCGGGAGATGCTGCTCTCGGTCGGCGGCATCGATCTGGCGGACGTGTACTCGGCGGGCGGCGAGGTGCTGCTCGGGACGGCGCGCATGGAGTACGAGCAGCGGCAGATGCTGGCCCTCGGCGCGGAAGAGGAACGGCTCGTGCGCGAGCTCGAGGCGATCGACGCGGAGAGCGAAGACGTCAAGCGCCAGTTGCGTTCGGCCGAGCGCAACCTCGAACGGCTGACGGAACGCCGGTCGAGCCTGATCGCGCGAGCCAGCGCGATCGGCGGCGTCCACGATCGCGACGCGGCGCTCGTCGCCGAGCGTCGCCGCGTCGATCCGGTCTCGTAGTGGCCGAACGCCAGAACGTTCGACTGCTCCTGTTCGTAGCCGACGGCGAACCCCGCACCTTCGCGGCGATCCAAAACATCGGACGCGCGCTCGAGTCGTTCCACGAACGCGCTTTTCTGCTCGAGATCGTCAACGTGTTCGACGAACCCGAGCGCGCCATGGCCGAGCGCGTGCTCGTGACGCCGACGCTGCTGGCACCCGAGAGCGCGCGGCGCCTCGTCGGCGATTTGAGCGAAAGCAGCATGGTCAATTACTTCTTGCAGAGCCTCCGCTGAACGACCGATAACATCACGGTTCGCCGCGGTTCCGGCGCGCGAGCCGGCTCGCGCCGGGCCCGCCGATCCGCTCGCAGACCGTCGCGAACGCGGCCGCGAGTTCCGATTGCGCGCCGCTGCGACGCGCGACGACCATCGCGAACGGCTGGGGCGCGGGCCTGAGCGCCGTGAAGGCCACGCCGCGGAATCCGAGGGTCTCGTAGACGCGCGGAACGACCGACACGCCTTCGCCCGCGGCCACCAAGCCGAGGATCGCTTCCACGCGATCGGCTTCCTCGATGCGCGCGGGAACGAAACCGCGTTCGCGGCAGAGCGCGAGCACGACCTCGTGGATGTCGCCGAGCCGGCGAGAGAAGACGATCAGCGGCTCGCGACCGATCTCCTCGAGCGCGATGGCGCGCCGGTGCGCGAGGCGGTGCCCTTCGGGGACCACCGCGGCGAGCGCGAGCGAGCCGATACGGCGCACGTCGATCTCCGCCAAGCGGCTGCGATCGCGTTGTTCGAGCAGCACGCCGACGTCGAGCTCGCGCCGGCGGAGCGCGTCGAGGATCAGGCCGGGCTCGAGGGAGCGCAGCGCGATGCGGACGTCGGGCCGATCGGCGCGGTAGGCGCGGATCGCGGCCGGCAGCGACGACATCATCGCGGAGGCCGTGTACCCGACGCGCAGCTCGCCGCGCATGCCGCGGCCGGCTTCGCGCGCGTGCGCGACGGCCTCGCCGAGCCCGGCCACGAGCCGCCGCGCGTCGATCAGGAACTCCTTACCCGCGGCGGTCAGTTCGATGCGGCGCTTCCCGCGCGCGAACAGTTCGACGCCGATCTCGCGTTCCAGCGCGCGAATCTGCTGGCTGAGCGACGGCTGCGCCGTTCCCAGCGCCTCGGCGGCGCGACTGAAGTTCAGCGCCTCCGCGACCGCGATGAAGTAGCGCAGATGACGAAATTCGAGCACGGAAGGGCCTCACGATCTTCGCGGAACTAGACGCCTCACGTCTAGAAAGGCAGCATACCAGATATTGGACGTCTTACGTGATACGTGAGAAAATCAGGCGATGGCCGTCACCCTGCCTCGCCCCGCTGGCCTCACGCTCCCGCTTCCGCGCCCCCTCCCGTTTCCGATTCCGGCCGCGCCGGCGACGCGACGCCACATCCTGCCCTCCCGCGACGCGCTGGTCGAACACGGCGCGCGCCTGGCGACGGTCGTCACCGTGGCCTGCGTCGCCATCTTTCTCGACGCTTCGACCTCCTACGAATCCTCGACGGCGCTCCCGTACATCCAGGGCGCGGTCGGCGCGACGGCCGACGAGGCCTCGTGGCTCGTGACGCTCTTCAACGCCGCCTACGAAACCGCGACCCTGCTCTCGCCGTGGTTCCTCACGCGCTTCGGGCGCCGCCGCTATTTCGTGGGTTCGCTCGTCGGCTACGCGGTCTTCAGCCTCGCCTGCGCCGCGTCGCCGACCTATGAGTTTTTCTTGGTCGCGCGTCTGCTGCAAGGCTTCGCGCTGGGCGGATTCTTCGCGTGCGGCGTGCTCTCGCTCTTCATGTCGATTCCCGATCGGCTGCGGCTCGTCGGCATCATGCTCTTCTCGATGTCGTCGCAGCTCGGCAGCGCGATCGGCCCGGCGGTTGCCGGCTATCTGGTGTACAACGATGCATGGCAGTGGGTCTTCGTGCTCTCCGCCCTCCCGGCGCTGGTGCTCGCTTTCGGCATCGGGCGCATCCTCAAGGATCCCGTGCGGCCGCAGCGCGTGCCCTTCGACGTCGTCGGCGCGCTGTTGATCGTCGTGACGTTTCTCTGCTTGCAGTACGTCGTCAACGAAGGCGAGCGCCGTAACTGGACCGAGGATCCGTGGGTCACGCTCGCGCTCTGCATCGCGCCGCTCGGCGGGGCCGCGATGCTCTACTGGGTGTTGCGCGTGAGCCCGCATCCGTTTCTCGATTTCCGCGTTCTGCGCCATCGCAATCTCGTGGTCGGCGCGGTCTTCGGCTTCGGGTTCGGCGTGATGCTGCAAGCCGCGACGTCGATCGGCGCGTTCGTCGAGAAGACGCTCGATTTCACGCCCACCCTCGGCGGCGGAACGGACGCGCTACGCGCGATCGCGATCGTCGTCTTCGTGCCGATCGTGACGTTCGCGATGGCGGAGAAATGGCTCGGCGTGCGCACCGCGCTGCTGCTGGGCCTGGGCATCGCCTTCGCGGGCTTCCGCTTCGAAGTCACGGCAACGACGACGGACTCCGATTTCACCTCGTTCATCCTGCCGATGGCCGGCATCGGCATCGGCATCGCCATCCTCTACCGCGCGCTCGCGACCGTCATCTTCGGGACCTTACCGAAAGAAGACCTGATCATGGGGCTGCTGGTCTACAAGCTCTCGGGTCTGCTCGGCGGGGCGCTGGCGGTACCGTTCTTCACGACGATGCTCGACCACCGCTTCGACGCCGTTTCGACCGCGCTCGCCGGCGGCGTGAATCTGGCCTCCGCGCCCGTGCGCACGTACTTGGGACACGGCGGCAATGCGGCAACGCTCGGACACATCGTGCAAGCGCAAGCCACGGCGATCGCGTATTCCGATCTGTGGTCGACGGCATCGCTCGTCGTGCTCGCGCTGCTTTCCGCGATCCTGTTGCTCGACGTCCGGTCGCCGGCACCGGCCGCCGATTAGCGATGATTCAGTTACGCTCGAGCGACGTGCCGCGGTAGACCTCGTCGAGCGATACGCTCACGTCAACTACAGGTAATTCCACGAACCCTTCGCCGATCGACGTGATTCCAGGCTTCCAAGCGCCATCCGAACCCCGGACGTACGATGTGACCGAACGCGTTTCGGATTCGACGATAACCAGCTGTTCGATGCTTCCGGTATCGCGATATTCGAAGAGTTTCTCCTCCCACTCCCGGCCCGAGCTCGACGGTGAGCGAACTTCGATGACGATGCGCGGACGTTTGACCGAGAGCGATCGTCCCGCGTCCTCCGCGGAACACGTAACGACGACATCGGCGCGGAACCCGTTCGCTCCCTTGCGGGTCGCCGTTTCGCTGATCGCGTTGCTTCCGTAGGCTCGACACGGCGGTCGAAGACGCGTCCGTAAAGCGAAGTGGATATTGGCGATGATGTCGTCGTGATCGAGCGAGCCGCCGGCGAACGCCACGATGCGCCCCTGGAGGAGCTCGTGTTTGGCTTCCTGACCTCGTTCCCACTCCAGAAAGTCCGCCAGCGAAATCGCGTCGGGACGACGTTCCATGCCGCATCCGTTCGCCGGTCCGGGTTCCGATGCTTCCGCCGGCTCCTGACACGACGCTGTCAGGAGGGTCTTGCTACCGTGGGCTCACCTCACTTCGCTTGCAAGGAGCTCACGATGTCCGATACCACCACCGCGGTTGCCGAAGGTCTGGCTGCCCTTTCGTGGTTCGAGATCCCGACCGCCGATTTCGACCGCGCGCGATCGTTCTACAGCCGGATTCTCGAAATCGACCTGCCGGCCCATCCGTTCGGCCCGGCCCGCATCGCGGTGTTCCCCTACGAACGGCCCGGCGTGGGCGGTTGCCTCGACGAAGGTTCGCAGAGCGCGCCGTCCGACAAAGGAACCGTCGTGTACCTCAACGTGAACGGGCGCCTCGAGCGCACCCTCGAGCTCGTGCCCGTCGCGGGCGGCCGCGTGATCGCGCCCAAAGAAGCGCTGCCGCCCGGCATGGGTTTCGTCGCGCACATCCTCGATTCAGAGGGGAATCGCGTCGGCTTGCACGCGATATCATAACGCGTGCGCCGTGCCGACCGCCTCTTCACGATCGTCCAGCTCCTCCGAGGCGGCCGGTACGTCACGGCGCGGCGGCTCGCCGAGCGCCTCGAGGTCTCGGAGCGCACGATCTACCGCGACGTCGACGAGCTCACGCTCTGCGGCGTGCCGATCGAAGGCGAAGCGGGGCGCGGTTACCGGCTGCCCAAGAGCTTCGAAGTGCCGCCGCTGATGTTCGACCGGCACGAGATCGAAGCGCTCGTCGTCGGCGTGCGGCTCGTCGAAGCGTGGTGCGGTCCGGGCCTCGCGGCCTCGGCCCGCTCCGCGCTCGCGCGCATTCGCGGCGCGCTACCCGCGGCGCTGATCGACCGCATCGACGATTCGCCCGTCTACGCGCCGCGCTTCGCGCGCGGTGCCGCGCCGCCGCACTTCGAACTCGCGCACCAAGCGTTATCGAGTTCGCGCCGGATCGTGCTGCAGTACGTCAGCGACGACGGAAGCGCGAGCGCGCGCGCGATCCGCCCGCTCGGACTCTATTATTGGGGAAAGGTCTGGACCTTGGCGGCGTGGTGCGAACTGCGCGACGACTTCCGCAGCTTCCGGCTCGACCGCATGCGGGACCCCGCGCTCGGCGAGCAATTCGCGCCGGAACCCGATAAGACGCTCGACGCCTTCCTCGCCCGCATGCGCGCGCGAGACGAATTGCGCACGTAATGTCCTCTACGAAGTAATCGGAATTCGCGCTTCGGTGTAGAGTTCGTCGAGTGAAAACGTCAAGCCGATCGACCGGAGCTCGATGTCGCCGGCGATGCGGTCGGGCAGCATCGAGAGCTGCTCGGGGTGGGTTTCGTCCCGGCGAAAGAGGCGCGCGAAACGCGTCTCGCTATCGAGAATCAGATACTCCTGGACCGACTCGAGCGCACGGTACTGTTCGACCTTCGGACCGAGATCGGTATCGCGCGTGGTCGGGCTCAAGACTTCGAAATCGTCGCTATCGCGCAAATCCCGCTCGTCGCACGTGACGACGATATCCGGCGACCGCCCGTTCGCGAGCGTGGCCCCGCTGGCATCGGACTCGCAGCCGAGCCCCGCCACATGAGCGTAGATGCGACCTTGCAGCGCCGTCACGAGACGGTTGTGACGGCGCGTGGGACTGGCCATGGCGACCGGATGGCCGTCGACCAGCTCGTAACGCTCGTCGTCCGTCGTCCCTTCACACCACTCGAGAAAGCCCCGTAGGTTCATGCCGGACCGCGGAAGCTTCCGTCATGCGCGCGGGCGGCGCTGCCGTCTGAAGACGCGCCCAGCAACGGTAAGAACTCGCCGATCTCGAGCGCCACGTGGAGGCCGAGCAGCGCTTCGGCATCCTCGAGGTTGCGGCCGGTCAGTTCCGCGATGCGGGTCAACCGGTACTTGACGGTATTGAGGTGAACGAACAGCTCTTTCGCGCACTGCGCCTTGTTGCCGCGCGTGCGCAGGTACGCGCGCAGGGTCTTCACGAGGTCGGCATCGTGCTCGATCGAACCGAGCTGTTCGCGGCGGAACGCTTCCAAAACGTCCGGTTCGACCGCGTCCGCGAGCAACCGGTAGAGCCCGAGCCGCTCGTAGTGCATCACGCTGCGCGCGCCCCCCGTGTGCGCGCCGATCGCCGCCGCCAAACGCGCCTGCGCGAACGAGCGCGCGAGGCCCGCCCGGTCGCCGCACCAGCGACCGACGCCCGCGGCGAGCTCGAGCGAGGCGTTCGCGGCGAACACGCCGTGCATCAACCGTTCGGCCCGGACGCACCAGGTCTGCGTGCTCTCCGCGGCGCGCGCCGGCACGAGCGCGACCGCGAGGTCGTCGCCCACCACCGTGCACAGGCCCGCGCGGCCCGTCGCGGCCGCGATCTCGTCGTCGAGCGCCACGGCGACGTGCTCCATGCGCGCGCGCGCGCCGTCGCGGTCCGCGCCGAGCGCCCGCACGACGAGGACCGCGTGCCCGTCGGCCGGATCGTAACCGAGATATTGCGCGCGGCGGTCCATCACGCCGGCGGGTTCGCGGCCGAAGATCGACTCGTAGACGAAGACGCTGCGCAGGTTGCGCTCGTGCGCGCGCACCGCCTGTTCGCGGCCCACGATCAGCGCCGCGACCGTCGCGGCGTGTTCGACGGCCATCAGATCGATGCGCTCGAGTGCGTGCTTACCGCGCGCGACGGAAATGTAACCGTAGTACGCGTCGCCCATGATCACCGGGGCCATCACTCGCGCGCTCATCTCCAGGCCCGGATGAGCCGGCACGTGCATCGGGCGCCGTTCCGACCGCAAGCGTTCGAAGGTGCCGTCGCGTTCGAGCGCTTCGACGACGTCCGGGGTCGTCGCCCCGAAGGCGAGCGCGCGCCGGCGGACCGCGTCGATGCGCGCGTTGCCGCTGTGCGCCGCGAGATTTCGATGGCGCCGGTCCTTGACGATCGCCGGGGCGTCGATCAGTTCGCCCAGCGTCGCCGCGAGCTCGTCGAGGCCGCGGCCGTCGACGGCCACGCGCGTCAAGCGTTCGTGGATCGTGCGCGCGCGCTCGATCTGACGGCGCTGCGCGCGCAAGAGCGCCGCGACGATACGGAAGCGCACGACCGAGAGGTCGGCATCGGCGTCCGGCCACGCAATCAGGGAAACGTCGGGCGGCAGATCGTCGAGCGCGAACTGCGACGGCAACAGACCGCAACCGATAACCGCGGCCGCGCCGCGCACGGTCGCCCAGGTGACGAAGTCGCTGAGGCCCTCGCCGCTCGCGGTGAGCGCTGCCGCACCCGCGAGCTCCGTCTCGGGCTCACCCTGGGTCCAGATGCCGGAGAGCTCGGGCAGCGGAGCATCGACGTGACGCACGTCGAGCGCGCCCGGAAGCTGGACGACGAGTTCGCGGCTGCAGACGTACGTCGACATACCGGCGACTTAGCGGTCCGCCCCGGCTTTCCCGGCGCGGCGCCCCCGGGTCTCTAGGCTTGCAGCCGGCTTTCCAGGCGTCGCTTCACCCCTCGCGCCGCCGCGTAGTGCTCGGCCTTGATCCGGTAGGCGTCCGCGTCCGCGATGTTGATCGCGGCGGCGAGCGAGACTCGCGCATCGGTCGTGGCCCGGCCGATCGAGACGCCGATTCGAGCATCGCTCTCGGGCCCGAGCGGGCGGAAGAACGAGACCGACGATGAGATCCGGCCGATCACTTCGGGCGCGCCGGAGTTCTCCGCGTCGTTCACGAGCACGACGACGAACTCGTCGCCGCCCACCCGGGCGACGATGTCCGCCGTGCGCACGGCGTGGCGCAGAATGCGCGCGACGCCGCGCAACGCCTCGTCGCCGGCCGCGTGGCCGCCCGCATCGTTGACGGCCTTGAAGCCGTCGAGGTCGACGAAGAGCACGGTCGATTCGACGGGCGCGACTTCCGCGAACCGGGCCTCCAAGCCGCGCCGGTTCAGCAGGCCGGTGAGGGAATCGTGGTGTGCTTCGTACGTCGCCGCGCTGAGGTCGCTGGCCATGCGCTCCCGTTCGCCGAGAAGAAATTTATATCGAAAGACCACGCCTTGCGAGAAGGTGAAGACGTCGAAGATCGCGCCGAACTCCAAACCCCAGCGATCGAGGAACGGCGACGGCAGACCTAGGGTATCCCGAACGAGCTTCGCCGCGAAGATCGCGGTGATGCCGAACAGGCCCAACCCCAGGTACGTCGCCGGCGCGTAGCCGCTGCGCCGCCGGATCGCCGCGATCACGATCAGCGCACTCAAACAGGCCAGATCCGGAATGACGAGCGACGAGATATCGATCGCGCGGTGCGTCGCCAGGACGAACACGCCGCCGAAGAACGGCGGAGCCGAACCCCAGAAGATCGCCGCGTACCAGAGGTGGGGCGCTTGCGTGCGCAGCCGCAGATAGCTCGCGCTGAAGCCGACGATGCACAACGTCGAGAGGCCGCTGAAGGCGAGCAGGCCGGCGGTATTGCCGGCCTCACCGAAGGGCAAGAACGATTCGCGCGCGAGTTCCACCCCGAGCAGCGACAGCGTGAAGCCGAGATACCACGCGATCGTCGGATCACGCAACGCGAAGATCGCGAGCAATTGAAAGATCGCGACGGTCACGAGAATCGCGTCGACCGCGCCGCCGGCGAAGCCGATCGCGGTCGCCGCGCGCACGTCCGCGACGTCGGAGACGAAACGCAACGGCGCGGCGGAACCGCTAACGCGCACGACGACCGAGTCGTCCGGCCCCACACCGTCGAGCGTGAAGGTGGCTTCCGCGCGCCCGAACGGCGCGGTGCCGACCGGGACGTCCCGCCCGACCCGCTCGCGTTCGACGCCGTCGACCCACAGGGTCGCGACGGCGGCCTCGTAGGGAACGACGATCATCGCCGGGCCCGTGCCGGGCTCGACGCGAAGACGGTACACACGGTCGGCGCCGCTGGTGGAGGCCGAGAGCACGGAAACTCCCGGCGGCCGGGCCGGCGCGGCGCAGGCGGGCGCGCTCGGCGCGGCGATCGAAAGCGCTGCCGAGAGGAACGTCAGCATCGCCACGATCCGCTTCACAACTCTTATTGTCGGCACGCGACGGAAGCCGGGGAACGTGAGCGCGCTTAAACTTCGCTCGCGCCGCCGCGACCGATTCCGGCCTGGAAGCGCACATCGGCGTCACGCGCGGTCCGACGAAAACCTCGTCGACGCCGGCGGCAAGGCGCATCCGAGCCGCGACGCCTCGTCAGCGTGCCGGCGCCCAGCACGCTCGTAAAGTAAACGACCTTACGAAAGCGGCGTCACGAACGCGGTGATCGCGTCGTAGAGCGCTTTGGGCTGATCCATCATGATGAAGTGCTTGGAGTTGGGAATCGTCACGACCGTCAGGTGCGGCGCGCCGGGGAAGAGGCCGGTATAGAAGGCCTTGTAGCCGGCTTCGCGATCGGCCATCGGGCTCGAGGCCGCCTGCGGACCTTCGAAGGGCGCGGGCACGGAGGGCACGGGCGCGACCTCGAGGGTCGGCACCGCGAGGTTCACGAGCTCCGGGCGCAAATCCGCCCGCCACAGCGCGCTCGCGTAATCGGCCACGGCCTTGGGATCGCTCTTGGCCGACAGCGGCGCCACCCGGTCGACGTCCGCGGGCGCGGTGATCATCGTGGCGAGGGTGCGTTGTTGGCCGGCGGCCCACTGCTCGGGCGTCAGCGAGCGGATCTGCGCCGCGAAGGTGTCGGCCGTCGCGGCCCGCTGCTCCGGCGTCGCCTGCAGGAGCGTCGGGAACACCGGCGTCCCGTCGACGGACACGACGCCGCGCAGAATCGAGGCGTGCTCGGTGCCGAAGCGCAACGCGAGAAAACCGCCCATGCTGTGGCCGACGAGGATCGGCCGGTCTAGCTTTTCGGTGGTGATCAACTGCAGCAGCGAGGCGTCGGCTGCATCGAGCGGAGCGCCGCTGGGCTCCGGGGTGCCGTCGAACCCGCCGAGGGTCACGATGTAGACGGCGTGCTTGCCGCCGTACACGTCGATCGCGCTCTGCCACTCCCACGCTCCGCACGATAGGCCGGGGATGAATATCATGGCCGGCGAGCCGCTGCCGTAGCGTTCCACGCGCAGCGAACCGACTTGAGTCACGCTCGCCGGTACCGGGCTCGCCGAGGCGGGCGCATCGGCCGCGCGCGCCGGCGCGGGGAAGAACGCGATAACGGGGGCGAGCAGCGCCACGACCGCGAGCGCGGGAAAAGTTCGAAGCACGCTCTTCATCGAACGGCCGGTTCGTCGAGGGCGAAGGAGTTCCCGGCCCGAACAACCGGCGATGCTCTCTGGAGCGCGCGCCGCGACGCTCGCGGTCTTCTTCTGCATCGCGGCGCTCGAGGCGTTCGCGTTCGTCGATCACGGCCGGGCCGGTGTTCCCGATGCGAGCCTAGTGGCCGATAGTCAGTCGAGTAACGACGTGTACCGGGTCCAGAGCGCCGGAGACGGCAGCCCGCTCCATGCCGGCGACCGCATCAAGATCCCCGACCCGGGCGATTTGATGGCGATGAACTACCACACGCTGGCTGCCGGGTCGACCTTGCACGTGCTGCGCCTCGCGCCGGCGCCCGTCACGAGCGTCGAGGTCCCCGTCATAGCGTCGGGTGGGCCGGCGCTCTCCGTCGTCTTATTGATTGTCGAGGCGATGTTCCTGGGCATCGCGGCCCTGATCGCCGCACGCGGCAGGGCGCCGGGATCGATGTCGCTCGCATGGCTGTTCGGACTGCTCGTTTTGCTGTTCGATCCGATGTCGCCGGCCTGGCCTCACTGGCTCCTCGAAGGATACTCGATCTTCGGCGCCTCCGTCGCGATCTTCGCGCTGGCGTGCGCCGTCGACTTCACGACGCGCTTCACCGGGGACTCGCAAGCGAGGTGGGCTCGCCGCTTGCGGACGACCTCGCGGATCGCCGCAGTCGCCTTGAGCGCCTTGAACATCGCCGTCTCGTATCTCTCGCTTCACGAGGATTCGACGGCTCCGGCCCTTCAGTACATCGGGCTCGCGGGCTTGATCTTCCAGCCGCTGCTTTTCCTGACCGGCTTGGTCGTCGCGTATGTCAAAGCGCCCGCCGGCGACCGGCAGCGCGCGGCCTGGGTGGTGGTCTCGCTCGGCGTGGGCGTCGTGGGCTTCGTTTTCGCCGTCGCACTGAGCGTCGCCGGAACGCCGGAACCGTTGCGCGACGTGCCGCTGCTGTTGCTCGCGTTCATGCCGCTGGGCTGCGCGTATTCGATCCTGCGTTATCGCTTGTTGGATATCGGCTTCGTCGTCAATCGCGCCACGGTGTTCGGCATTACGTCGCTGCTGGTGCTCGCGTCGCTGGCGCTCGTCGATTACGGACTCGAAGCGTGGCTCGGATCGTGGCTGACGCGCACCGGCATGTACGTGCAACTCGGGCTCGCGCTCGCCATCGGCATCGCGACCCGGCCGTTGCACGAAGGCGTCGACCGCGTCGTCGACGACCTCTTCTTCCGGCAGCGACACGAAGCGGAGCGCGCGCTGCGCCAATTCGCGCGCGACGTCGCGCACATCGACGACCCCGGCGTCCTCTTGCAGCGCACCGTCGACACGGTCGCACGCGCCGCGGAACTGCGCTGCTCCATCTACCTCGCGGGCACCGACGGTTGGCAGCGCGCGGCCGCGAGTTCGCGCGAAGCGGCCCCGCTCGAACTCGACCGCAACGACGGAGCCGTCGTGCGGCTGCTCGCGACCCGCGAACCCGTCGACCTTCACGACGTCGAAAGCGCGCTGCCCGGCGACTTCGCGTTTCCCATGTTCGCGCGAAGCCGTCTCTCCGGCGTCCTGGTCTGCGACGGCAAGGCCGACGGCGCCGCCGCTTACGCGCCCGACGAAATCGACGCGATCGGGAGCGTCGCGCACGCGGCCGGTCTCGCGCTCGACCTCCTGCGGATCGAGAGCCTCGAGCGCGAACTCGACGAGCTCCGCCCCAAACTGCTGCGGACCGGCTTCGCGCGCGGGTTGTAGCGGCGCGCGAAGAGCCTTACGAGGTCAGCGGACCCTGCAACGTGAGGTACAGGCCCCCGGGAACCGAAAAGCCGCTAACGGCGCCGACGCTGCCGATCGTATTGCGCGGTCCGATCACCGTGTACGAGCCGGTCAGCGCGGCGTTGCCGGTACCGCCCGCACCGTTGATCGCGACCGCGGCGATGACGAAGCCCAGCGTGCCGGTGGACGTCTTGATCGTCACCGTACCCGCGTACGTCACGGTCGCGGCGTTCCCGGCCGTTGCAGTTGAGTAGAGGCAGCCGACCAGGGATCCGACGAGATCGCCCGTCACGTCGCCGTGTACGTACTTGCCGGCGAGCGTCGAGCCGGTTTGCGGCGGACAGACCGTCTTGTTCGCGGCGAACGAGAGCCGCGTCGAGACGACGGTTTGCGACGTGACGGTCGCCGCCGAAGCCGCGCCCGCCCCCGCGGCGATGAAAGCGAGCGCGGCGGCGCTCGTGCGAACGAGAGAAACGAATAACATGAGGTCTCCAGAAGGCATGCAAAGGTCGTTCGCGCCGCTCCACCGAGGGCTGGCCGACTCCCTGCCGCAGCGAGCGCCGGCGGCCAAAGTGTGACGCGCGATTAACGCAAACTCGTCAGGCGCCTAACCGGACAGCCTATTCACCATGTGAAAAGAGGGCGGGCTCGGAGGCGCCGGGGGCGGGCGGCGGCTGGAGAACCCCCCTTGACGGCGAGCAAGCACGTCGCGCATCATCGGATGCAACACTACCCGCTAGCTAGCACTCATTTTGGAGACGGCTCTTTGATGCGCATCCGTTCGATGCCCGGTCTCATCGCCATCGCACTCTCGTCGCTCGCGCCGGCCGCGGCGAGCGCCGATTACATCACCGGCATTCCCTTCAAGACCTTGGCCAACGGGAGCCCCATCTCCATCGTCGACAACTCCCTCTTCAGCCCGGGCGACGGCACGGTTCGCGCCTGTATCAGCTTCCGCAACATCGCGCCGAAGCCGGCGACGCTCGTGACCTTCACGTTCCGCTTCGACGACCTCCTCGGAAACGCGATCGCCGAAGCGATCCTGCCGCGCAGCGGGACCTTTGGAACGGGCACGCTGATCGAAGGCAAGATGCATTCCTTCAGCGGCGGAAATCCGGACATGCTGAACAATTGCGTCAAGATCAACGGCACCTCGATCGCGCCCGCCGTTTGGTCGGCGGACGTGCGCGACGTCACGTTCCAGGATGGAACGACCTGGAAGAAGGGCGATCCCATACCGGGCGGCAACGGCGGGAGCAACAACGGTACGTCGCCGCCGGGGAACACGACCATAACGGAGGGCGGCGCGGTCGCGGTGGGCGGCACGATCGGCGGCTCGAGCACCTTGCACGGCGCGATCGCCTGGCTGCCGGGGTCGCGCACGGTCTTCGGCGTGGCGACCGACATCTCGACCCAGGACATCGCCGATTACACGGCGCTCTCGAAGTGCATGGCCTTGGCCCCCGGGAATCAAGGGTGCACGATCCAAGTCCGGATGAGCGAAGGCGACAAGAAGTGCGGCGCGATCGCGACCGACGACACGCACTACAGCGTCTCGCGCGGTCCCGACACCAACCTCACGGTCAAATTGGCGCTCGACGCGTTGCAGAAACAAGGCGGCGAACTCGGTGCCAACAACATCGTGACGATCGCCTGCAATAAATGACGCCGGCGCTGCCGGCGGATCATTCCGCCGGCAGCGCGTGCCCGGCGCCCGGATCGGGTTTGCGTAGGAGCAACACGAGCGGCGTCAGCGCCAAAGTGACCAGCGCCGAGTAGCGATTCGTGTCCGCGTAACCGAGCACGAGGGCCTGGTTCGCGACGACCGAGTTCAGGCGCGCGAGCGCGATCGCCGACCCGGCGCCGCCGTGCGAACCCACGAACGCGACGACCGGCGCGCTGCGGTTGGTGATGTCGCCCGCGATCCGCGTTTGATGCGCCGCGGTCGAGCGATCGAGCAGCGTGATCAGCAGCGCCGTCGCGACGCTGCCGCCGAGTTGGCGCGCGAGGTTGAACATCGCGGAGGCCTTGGGCACGTCGCTGCCCTGCACGGCGCCGAACACGACCAGCGACAGCGGCACGAAGACTTGCGAGAGGCCGAAACCGCTAAAGGCGAGCGCCCCGAAAAACGTCCAGAACGTGGAGACCGGCGTGGTGACGCCGGCCAGCAGCCAGTTCGAGATGCCGATGCAGGCGAAGCCGATGCCGATTTGCAGGCGGGGATCGATCCGGCCCGAGGCGGCGAGCCGTGCGGCGAGCGGCGTGAAGAGCATCACGGGAACCGCGCGGATCAAGATCAACTCGCCGGAGAGCGTCGCCGTGAAGCCGAGCGGCCCTTGCGCGTACTGCGGCAGGGTGACGAGCGTGCCCAAGAGCGTGATCCCCAGCGCGAAACCGAGGATGGAGCCCGCCCAGATGGTCGGGAACCGAAGTATTCGCAGATCGACGGCGGGCCGGCGCGCGAAGAACAGTTCCCAGACGACGAACGCGAGCAGCGCGCAGACCGCGACGATCGAGAGATCGAGGATCAGGTCGTCGCCGAACCAGTCCTTCTCCTGGCCTTGATCGAGCACGTACTGCAGCGAGCCGAGGCCCACGGCCAGCAGCGCGACGCCGACGCCGTCGACCCGTGACGGGCGCGGCTTCTCCGGGTTGCGCAGATAGAAGAACGTCAACGCCGCAGCCGTGATGCCGACGGGCAAGTTCACGAAGAAGCACCACTGCCACGACGCGTTATCGGTAATGAGGCCGCCCAGGAGCGGCCCGAGCGTCGGACCGACGATCGCGCCCAGCGCGAAGATCGTCTGCGCCGTACCCTGCAACTTCGGCGGGTAGGTTTCGCGCAGGATCGCTTGCGCTTGCGAGAGCAAGCCGCCGCCGCCCGCGCCTTGCACGACGCGCCAAAACACGAGCGTCCAGAGATCCTGCGAGAGCCCGCAGAAGGCCGAGGCGATCGTGAAGACGACGATCGACGCGAAGAAATATTGCTTGCGCCCGAAGCGCTGTTGCAGCCACGGCGAGAGCGGGATCACCACGACGTTGGCCACGATGTAGCCCGTGACGATGAAGGTGCCTTCGTCCTGCGACGCGCCGACGTTGCCCTGGATGTCGGGCAGCGCGACGTTGACGATCGTCGTGTCGAGAATTTCGAGCAGCGCGCCCAAGATCACCGCGATGCTGACCAGCACGCGGCGCAGACCGTACTCCGTGACGTCGACCCGGGCGGAATCCACCGCTATCGCATACCTCGCTGGACGGCCCCGAATGGAAAGGAAACGTTCCGTTCCGTTCGTTGCGGGCAGGAATGCGCGCCGCCCGGCGGGCAATCCTGCCAACGCCGTGGCCGTCGTTCAACCCGAAAATCGTGCCGGACGCATTCCCGCCGCGTCGCTGGCGAAGCACGAGGCGACCTTGCTCGCGACCGCTCGCGGCCTGTTCTACGAACACGGCTTCGGCGGGACCACGATCGATGCGGTCGCGCGAGCCGCGCACGTTTCGCCCAAAACGATCTACGGCCGCTTCGGAAGCAAAGAGGGACTCTTTGCCGCGTCGCTCGAGGATCGCGTCGGTGCGGTGCTCGCCTCGCTGCAGGCGCCGATCAACTCCGATGCCGCCGCCCGTGCTGCGCTGGAGGACTTCGCGACGCGTTTGCTTGCCGCGACGAGCTCGCCGGAAGCCCTCATGCTCCAGCGGCTCGTCATCGCCGAGAGCGCGCGCTTTCCGGAGTTGGGGCGCGCGTTCTTCGAGGCCGGCCCCCGGCGCGGCATGACGACTCTGGCGGCGTTTTTTGCCCGTCTGACCGCTGCCGGGCACCTGCGCGTCGCCGACCCGCCCTTGGCGGCGGAACTGTTCGCGGGCGCGCTGCTCGGCGTGCCCCTTCGTGCGGCCCTCCTCGGCCGGACGCCTCTCTCGCGCAAGGCGATGCAGCGGCGCGCCGCGCAGGTCGTCGAATTTTTCTTGGCCGCGTACGGCACCCCGACGGTTCGGTAGCGCTACCGTTCGCTCGAAACGGCCTCGTCCATCGTTACGACCGCCGCGCCGTCGATGGCATCCGCTTTCACCGCGCGCAGCGCCTCGTTGACGTCCGCTAACGTAAAGACCGTCGTCTCGGGGCGCAGATCGATCGCGGCCGCGAGCATCAGGAAATCGCGCGCGTCGTCGCGCGTCATGTTCGCGACGCTGCGGATCTCGCGCTCGCCCCAGAGCAGCAAATCGTAATCGAATTGCGGCATGCGGTCGAGATGGATCGCGTTGATCGCGACGACGCCGCCCTTGCGTAGCGCGCCCAGCGCCGCCACCACGACGTCGCCCGCGGGCGCGAAGGTCACCGCGCGGTCGAGCGGTTCGGGCGGGCGTTCCAGCGCGTCGCCGATCCAATCCGCGCCAAGGCGCTCGGCGAAGGCGCGATGCTTCGCACCGCGCGTCGCCACCGCGACGCGGCAGCCCCAGGCCTTGAGCACCGGTAACGCCAGGTGCGCGGAAGCGCCGAAACCGTAAAGTCCGACGAACTCGCCGGGCTCGACGCCGGCCACGCGCAGCGCGCGAAACCCGATAATGCCCGCGCACAGCAACGGCGCGGCCTGCAGATCGTCGAGCTCGGCGGGCAGCGCGTACGTGAAATCCGCGCGCACGGCCACGTGCGTCGCGTAGCCGCCGTCGCGATCGTAGCCGGTAAAGACCGGCGTGTCGCAGAGATTCTCACGCCCCATGCGGCAGAACCGGCACGTTCCGTCCGTCCCGCCGAGCCACGATACGCCGAGGCGCGTGCCGCCGGCGAGCGCGACGCCCGCGCCGCAAGCGACGACGTCGCCGACGATCTGGTGGCCCGGCACGAGCGCCGGCTGGTGCGGCGGCAATTCGCTCTCGACGATATGGAGGTCCGTGCGGCAGACGCCGCACGCGCGGACGCGCAGCACGACCTCGCCCGCGCGCGGCTCGGGCACCTCGCGTTCTTCGAACGCGAGACGATCCTGCGCGATCGGACCGGGCGTCCGCAGAACCGCCGCGCGCATCGGAGGTTACTCGCTTGCGTGGTCGAGCGCCGCGATCGTCTCCGCGTCGAGCTGCAGGCTCGCGGCCGCGACCAAATCGCGCAGTTGTTCGAGGCTCGTCGCGCTCGCGATCGGCGCCGTGATGCTCGGCCGCGCGATCAGCCAGGCCAGCGCGACCTGCGCGGGCGTCGCCTGGTGCGCGCGCGCCGCGTCGTCGAGCGCGGTGAGGATGCGCCGGCCGCGGTCGTCGAGATACTTCTTGACGCCGCCGCCGCGCGGGCTCTGCGCGAGATCCGCTTCGGAACGATACTTCCCGGTGAGGAAGCCCGCCGCCAGCGCGAAGTACGGGATGACGCCGAGCCCTTCGGACGCGCACAGGGGCTCCAGCGCGTCCTCGTAGATCTTGCGCTCGACCAGATTGTAATGCGGCTGCAAGGTTTCGTAACGCGGCAGACCCAGCCGCGCGCTCGTCTCGAGCGCCTCCTTCAAGCGCGGCGCGGAATAATTGGACGCGCCGATCGCGCGGACTTTGCCTTGCTCGATCAGCGCGGCGAACGCTTCGAGGGTTTCCTCGAGCGGCGTGTTCGCATCGTCTTGGTGCGCTTGATAGAGATCGATGAAGTCGGTCTGCAAGCGGCGCAGCGAATCCTCGACGGCGCGCGCGATCCACGCTTTCGAGAGACCGGCGTTTCCGCCGCCCATGTCCATGCCGACCTTCGTGGCGATGATGATGCGGTCGCGCACGCCGCGCGCCTTCATCCATTTTCCGAGCGTCGTCTCGGATTCACCGCCGCTGTGACCCGGCACCCAGCGCGAATAGACGTCGGCCGTATCGACCGCGTTGAAGCCCGCATCCAGGAGCGCGTCGAGCAGCGCGAACGACGTCGTTTCATCCGCGGTCCAGCCGAACACGTTGCCGCCGAAAACCAGCGGCGGGATTTCGATTCCGGTACGGCCGAGCGTGCGGCGGGCGAGAGCTGAGTTTGCCATCGGATTTTCTCCTACGTCGTTTGCGTGTTGGAACCGTACACCGGCGGCGGCGATGCGAAACGTGCTCAGCGTTCGGCGGCCGGCGCGCGCGCCATGCTCGTCGGCGCCGGCAAGCTCGCGACGACGATCACGATCGCGAGGGCCACCAGCGGCGCCAGGTGCAGCGCGAACGCGTGCAAGCGAACCGCAATGCCGGTGAGCAACGCGCCCAGCAGATACCCGGCCCACACGGAGGCCGGGCCCCGCACGTCCTTCCAACGCAGACGCCGGTCGAAGAGCCCGGCGCTGCTCCAGGCGAAGCGCGCGAGCGTTCCGCTCATGTACGTCGTCGAGCTGCTCTTCCCGAAGGAACGGCGGGTCGCGGCGGTTTGAAAACCGAGGGCGATGCTGCCGCAGACGACCAGTTCGTATAAGCGCGGCGTGGACGCCGGCAGAAACCAGAGCGCCGCGAAGAGCACGAGGGCGGCCGCCTCGAGTCGCAGCGCGGCGCGCGCGGGCGTGCCGTCGTCGTCGCTTCGTTCGCCCTCGGCGCGAGCTCCGAAGAGAACGCCGGCGAAATACGCGGCCAGCGCGCAGAGCCGCGCCGCGACGTCGTGATAGTGGCCCGCGCCGAGCGCGATGCCGACGAGGACGGTGTTGCCGGTCATGTTGCCGCTGAAGACTTGCGTGCCGACGTACGACGTCGCGTCCATCAAACCGCCGGTGAACGCGAGCGCGAGCAGGCATGCCGTCCGGCGCTGCGCCGTCATAGGGCCGCTATGCCCGCGAGCGTCCTCCGCGAATCAGGTTCGTAACGCTCGCGCGCGAAGGAACAGCCGCCGGCGCAGCACGAGCAGCGCCGCCGCCAGCATCACGACGAGCACGGCATTGAGCGCGAGGGTCGTCCCCGCCGAACGCAGGCCCGCGCCGTAGGCCACGTAGCGGCCGAGCAGACGCAGCGCCAGCGCGCCGATCCAGATCGCCGCCGTGATCCACGATCCGCGTACGATCGCCACGGTTCCGGCCGGGTCGAGCCGCACGCTCGTGAAGCGGTCCACCGCGAGGCCGATGCCCGCGCCGACGGCAAGCGCCGCCACCGTTCCCGCCGCGACGTCGACGCTGACGTAGGGCGCGGTGGAGACGGCCAGGGCCACGAGGGCCGCGGCGATCACCGCGAACACGATCGGTAACGTGAAGAAGCGCGAGAACGGAATGCGGCGATCGCGCAGCTCGCGCGCCAAGAAGCGGCCCACGATGAGCGCCAGCACGAGCAGCGGCACGAGCGCGCCCGTGCCGAGTCCCAAACCGTTCACTGCGTGCCTCGAGCTGCCGGCATGTCGAATTCCTCGCTAACGCGCGAGATGGTTCCTGCGCCGCGCCCTTCACGAAGCCTTCGAACGCTTCGCGTAGCTTGGAGGGATGATGCTGACGAGGCCGGAGCTCGGGGCGCTGTTCGCACCCGCGTCGATCGCGCTGATCGGCGCGTCGAACCGGCCACGTACGGTGGGAGCGGTGACGCTCGCGAACCTCTGCGCGGGCACGTTCGGCGGCGACGTGTATCTGGTCAATCCCAAGCACCAGACCCTCGCGGGACGGCCCGTGTATCCCGGTGTTGCGAGCCTGCCGGCCGTGCCGGAATTGGCGATCGTGGCGACGCACCCCGAAGACGCGGTCGCGGCCGTGAGCGCGCTCGCCGAGCGCGGAACGAAGGCCGCCGTCGTCATCACGGCGGGCTTCGCGGAGGTCGGCGCGAACGGCGCGGCGTTGCAGCGGCGTTTGCTCGAGGCGGCGCAAGCGCACGGCATGCGCGTGCTCGGTCCGAATTGTCTCGGCGTCGTCGTACCGGCGATCGGCCTCAACGCGAGCTTCGTGCGGGCCGCCCCGCGGCCCGGCGATATCGCGCTGCTCAGCCAATCCGGCGGGATGCTGGCCGCGATGCTCGATTGGGCCGCGCCGCGCGAGATCGGCTTCTCGCACGTCGTCTCGTTCGGCAACATGGCCGACGTCGATTTCGGCGACGTCATCGCGTATCTCGATCGCGACCCCGGCACGCGCGCGATCGCGCTGTACGTCGAAGGCATCGCGAACGCGTCGCGTTTCATGGCGGCGGCACGCGCCGTCGCGCAGCGCAAGCCGGTCCTCGCGTTCAAGGTCGGCCGCGAAAAGGAAGGCGCGCGAGCCGCGCGTTCGCATACGGGCGCGCTGGCCGGTTCGGCCGCCGTCTACGACGCGGCCTTCCGGCGCGCGGGCATTCTGCCCGCGAACGGCATGGCGGGCGTTTTCGACGGCTTGGAGACGCTCGCGCTCACGCGGCCTTCGTCGGGCGACCGGCTGGGAATCGTGACCAACGGCGGCGGGCCAGGCGTCGTCGCGACCGACGCGCTGATCGCCGCAGGCGGACGCCTCGCCACCCTGCGTCCGGAAACGATCGCGAGGCTCGATGCGATCCTGCCGCCGACGTGGAGCCGGGCCAACCCCGTCGACATGATCGGCGACGCGCCGCCCGCGCACTACGCGGCTGCGCTCGCCGCGTTACTGCGCGACGACGGCGTCGATGCCGTGCTCGTTCTGAACTGCCCGACGTCGCTCGCGGAGCCCGCGGACACCGCGCGCGCGGTGATCGACACCGTGGGCGCCTGCGATCCGGGGGCGCCTGCCAAGAACGTCTACACGGTCTGGCTCGGCGAAGCCTCGGCCCTCGCGGCGCGACGGCTGTTCGCGCACGCGCGCATGCCCACGTACGAGACGCCCGGCGACGCCGTGCGGGGCTTCATGGACCGCGTCCGTTCCTTCCGCAGCCAAGCGATCCTGGCCGAGCACCCGCCGCTCCACGCCAATCCCGCGGGCGCGATCGTCGCGGCGACGATCGCGAGCGATGCGCTCGCCCACGGCAGCCGCTGGCTCGAAGCCGTCGACGTCGAGAAGATCTTGCGGGCGTACGGTATCCCCGTGCTGCACGGCGCCGCCGTCGACGGGCCCGAGGGCGCGGCCAACGCCGCGCGCGATTGCGGCGGTCCGGTGGCGCTCAAGATCCGCTCGCGCGATCTCACCCACAAGAGCGACGCGGGCGGCGTGGCGCTCGGCATAACCGGGGCCGAGCGGGTCCGCTTGGAAGCCGTCGCGATGCTCGCGCGCGTGAAGGCGGCGGAGCCGAACGCGCACGTCGAGGGTTTTCTGGTGCAGGAGATGGCCGCGCGGCCCGGCGCCCTCGAATTGATCGTCGGCGCGAGCGTCGATCCGGTGTTCGGTCCCGTCGTGCTGTTCGGCCACGGCGGAACCGCCGTCGAGTTCATCGGCGATACGAGTCTGGAGTTACCGCCGCTCAGCGCCGGCCTGGCTCGCGCGCAGATCGCGCGCACGCGCGTCTGGCGGCTCTTGCAGGGGTATCGCCACACTCCGGCCGCCGATCTCGACGCGATCGCGCGCGTGCTGGTCGCCGTCGGGCAGCTGATGCTCGACGTCCCGGCGATCCGCGACGTCGACATCAACCCGCTGCTGGCCGACGCGCGGGGCGTGGTCGCGATCGACGCGCGCATCGGCGTCGCGAGCGACCCCGCCGCACCGCCGGCTCTCGCACCCGATCCCGAGGGCCCAGTGCGCTGAGAAGCTCGTCACCATGGCGGCGCGTCCTTTATGAAGATTTTGTGTGCGGCACCTTCGTAGAAAGCGGAGATGCACGGTGGTAGCATCACCTGAAAACTTCGTCGGGAGATGACGGCATGGGTGAATCCCTGCAGCGGATCCTCGTTCCGATCGACGGCTCGCAAACGGCGGACCGCGCCGTCGGCGTGGCGATCGGCCTCGGGCGGCGCCATAAGGCGGAGCTCGTCTTCTGCATGTCGGTCAATCACGCGGTGGCGACCGCCGAGTGCGCGACCCCGTACGGTGCGATCAATCCGATTCCGCTTCTCAACGCGCTCGACGACGCCGCGCGAGAGACCGTCCTAGAGGCGAAGAAGCGCGCCCAAGACGCCGGGGTCGCGGCCGCGACGGTGCTGCTGGACGGCCCGCCGGCGGGCGCCGTCGTCACCTACGCCGAGTCGCGGCCCTTCGACGCGATCGTCATGGGCACGCAGGGCAAGCGCGGTCTCGAACGCTTCCTCTTGGGAAGCACGGCCGAGGGCGTGTTGCGCTCGACCTCGATCCCCACGTTCGTGGTCCACCCGGGACCGGACGCCGCACCTCCGGCCTTCGGGCGCATCCTCGTCGCCGTCGACGACTCCGATCCGTCGAGCGCCGCGCAGGCCTTCGCGTACCGTTTGGCCTCGGTCGACGCGAGCCGCGTCTTTCTCTGCAACGTCGTCGAGAGCACCGTGCTCGAGAGCAATTCACGGCTACCGGGCTACGGCAACACGCCCTTCGTCGAACATTTGCGGGGCGGTCGCGCGGCGCTCGAGAAGGCGCGCGAGGACGCCCGCGCTCTGGGCATCGACGCCGACACCGTCAAGGTGGAGGGCCAGGCCGCGGACCGTCTCCTGTGGGCCGCGCAGAGCCTCGGCGTCGACCTGATCGCGATCGGAACGCATGGGCGCTCGGGCCTCAAACGCCTGATCATCGGCAGCGTCGCCGAAAGCGTCGTCCGGCGCAGCTCGATTCCGGTCCTCGTCGTACGCGTGGCCACGGCGGCCGCGCTGCCCGCTAGCGGCCGGCGCGGCGGCCGAACCGAGGGCTCCAAGCGCGAGATCCCGGCCCCGGCGCGCTAGCCGCGCGGACACAGGCCGAGACGACGGCGGCTTTAGCGGCCTTGCATCCGTAGCGATCGGAACTGCTTGGCGTACTTCTTGGCTCGGCTAAGCACGACGCCCGGGCTGCGCTCGCTGAGTTCGATCGCCGGCACGTGCTCGGCACGGTACGTCGACGCGACTTCCAGGAGAAGCGGTATGCTCGTCCGCGGCCGCGGCCGCGGCTCGATGGTCACCGGCTGCTCGCCCACGGTCGTGCCGGCCGCGACCGATTGTGTCTTTCCCAAGGATCCTCCCTGACTTGGAACGGGCTTTCCGCCGCGTGTATCGACGTACGCGGGGAGCGCCGTCGCCTTAGCTTCGTTCCATACGGGTTCCTCGTCGAAAGCTTGCCCGAGCATCCCTTCCCGACGCTGGTAACTTGTTCGCGTCGGTTCGCCGCTCTCGTTCCAATATAAGAAATCCAAGGCATCGTCGGTTTCATTGTATATCCATATCGAAATACGGACCGGGCGAGGCTTTTCGTTGGAAAGCCGATCCAGGACTGGTCGCTCACGAGCGTGCTCGAGAAGCTCATCAAGATCGGCGCGAAGGTCGTCAGCCACGGCCGTTACATCGCATTCCAAATGGCCGAAGTTGAAACGGCCGGAATCATCCGGCGGCGGCTCGAGAGCACGGTCATATGGGGAATGTCGGCTTACATCGTCGCCGAGGAAAAGAAGCGCAGCGAGCATTCGCGGCCAAGGCATTCGTCGAAATATCGCTAAATATGCCGAACTCGCAATGTAGCCGATCGACTGCTGAAGTGCCAGGAGCTTATGAGGCCAAAGTCCTGTATAGCCGTTAACGCTAGGACCCTTTGGGGTCGGGCGCAAGCCCGAGCGAAGACGTCGTCTACGACCAAGCGTCGGGGTATATGCGGTCGTCCATCGGCCGAAGGCGCGCGTGCCGCCGCGACGACCGGTTTAGCGATGCTCTCGTGCTTGGTTTTTGCGGCAGCGCCTTGGGCTGCAGCCGCATCTTCGGCTCGGGCCGTGCCTCCGAAGACGGTATCTGCCGTCATCGCCGTCGATGGGAGCAGGCTCGGCGCGCTGATTTCGCGCGACGTGATCGGCGGCGAGTCCGCCCCGCAGGTTCAGAACAACAGCAGCGCCTGGCAGCGCGCGGCCTATGCCTCGGTTCCCTTGGCGTTCGCGACCTATGGCGACGACTTCTATCACTGGCAAATCAACGCGTCGTGCACGCACACGAAAGGCCAGCCGCCGCAACCCTCGCCCGTCGACTCGTCGCTGGATAGCTTCGAGAAGTACATCGCGCAACCGCTGCACCTCGACGTGCTGGTACACGTGCCGCTCGGCACGGATCCGACCTGCACCAAGGGCGCGAATCCGGACGAAGCCGCCGCGTGGGTCGATCACGAGAACAACGTCATGCACTACGGGATCAAGTATTGGGAGCTCGGCTTAGAGCCTTATGCGCCGGACAACGGCGATTTCCGCACGCCGCCGCTGACCGAGAACGGACCCGAGTACGCGAAGCTCTCGAAAGCGTTCTCGACGGCTATGAAAGCCAAAGATCCGTCGATCAAAGTCGGCGTCGCCATCAGTCCGGGCTATCAAGATACGCGCACCGAGACGTTCGACGCGACGACGCTCGCGCAGGCTTCCTACGATTTCATCATCGTGTCGCTCGGGCCGATCACGTTGCCCGTGGTCCCGCCGCCCGATGCCGAACTGATCGACGACGGGCCGGCATCGCTCGATGCGACGATCGAGCACATCAGAGCCGAGTTGACGAAGGCCGGAAAGCCGAATACGCCGATCTTCGCCGACGACTTCACCTCCCAGCTCGGTAGCTTCGAGGATCAACAGACGGTCTCGATCGTCGACGGGCTCTACACCGGAGAGGCGTTAGCGGACGTACTCGAACGCGGCATTGCGGGTACCGTATGGCCGACGATAACGGGCCCCTCCTGCGACAGCATCACGCCGGTCAAGGGCGTGTACGGTTGGCAGACTTTCGCTACCAACGATCTGTTTTCGATCGGGAAACCGCCGGGCTGTCCCGCCAACATCCCGCCGCTCGACACGCTCTACCCTTCAGCGCGAGCTTATCAGCTCGCAGCGCTGTTCGCCCGCGCCGGGAACCGCATGCTCGGCGCAACCGTCGTCAACGCGGCACCCGGCATCAGAGCCTACGCTGCGACGCAAGGCAGCCACGGTTATTCGATCTTCCTGTTCAATCTCAACGAGAGCACGAGCGCCCGCGCGCTCGTGCAGTTCTCGAACGTGCGAGGCACGGCTTTCGCGGCCACGAGCACGACGTACGGTCGCGCGCAATACGACCAGTCTCGGTACGGCATCTGGTCGCCCCCGCTCGTGAAGAGGCTCGGCAGCTTCGCAAGGAGCTTCGACGTGACGCTCCCCGAGTGGAGCATGTCGGTGATTCAACTGGCCCAAACGTCGCCGTAGGATCGTTCGACGGTCGGGCTGGAGTGGAACGCGCGCTCGCCGGCGCGACGGTTTCTCGGGTTAATCCATTCGCTAACAGCTTTCACTACAAGCAGAGCTGCTCTGCAGGGCACTATGTAAGGAATGTCCCAAGGACGGAAGTTGAGCTGCGCCTCGGAATTGAACATTCCTCCCCTAAGAAGAGAGCGCAACATCCGCTCGATCCGAGATTACTGCTGGCGGCGAGCCTAGGAGTCTGTAGCGGCGCGGCGAGTTGTTCCGACACCGAGCGGCCAGGGGCAATGGCAGCCGGACCACGCCAAGATCACGGCGCTTGGTCTTCAAAGTGCCGCACAAAAAAGCCGCCGCCCGAAATTCTCGCTACATTTCGCCCGCGACGCAGAGCGTCACCATCAATATCGTGGGAACGGCTTTAGAGACTAAGGTAAGCCTCGATTGCTTTCTCGGCTTTCTCGGCTTTCTCGGCTTCGTCTGCCTCCAACTCGATGCCGAAGGCTTTCATTTGGTGAGACATCCAGCCCGAGCGTATGGCCCGTACGAACCGTATCACCCGTACGCTTCGAGCGTACGGGTCGAGCGTACCGAGTCGTTCTGTCGGCGGCCCGCCCCTTGCGATAGCGTCGTTGCATGACACGCTCATCGCATAGGGAGACCACCTTGAACGACTCATCCTCGAACCCGCGCCGCATCGCCGCGGGCATCACCCTCGCCGCCACCTTGACGGCCATCGCCGGCGCCGGGCCGGCACCCGCCGCGAGCCTGGGAGCCGCGAACGGCATCACCTTCAACGCCAAGATTCCGGCCGTCGGCGCGTCGCTGCCGCTCTTCCGGCTCTCGGCTACCGCGGCGCCCTCCGCTTTCCTCGCGGCCGCGGTGCACGGCACGCACGGTTTCGCTCGTGAAGGCACCCGCGCCGTCCAGCGCGATCCGGCCGGCGTCGTCCACGCCTTCGCGGATGCCGCCACCGGCGAAGCGCAGATCTTTCCGGAGTTCACCGGCAGCGGCGCGGCCGCTCGGCCGGAGGCGCTGGCCGCCGTCGCGCGCGGCGTCTTCGCCCGGCCCGACGTCATTCCGAAGGACGCGACCAGCGTTCGCCTCGGCGACGCCGCTCCCGTCTTCGCCGCAGCCGCCGACAAGGCGCACGACGGCACGACGCACGGAACGCAAGCACCGAAGCTCTTGTTCACCTACATTCCCGCGGAACGCTTCGCGGCGGGCCTTCCGGTCACCGGAGCGGGCTCGCGGGTGACCGTGGGCGTCGGCAACGACGGTTCGATCCGCGCGTTCGTGCGCGATTGGAAGAGCGCGCAGGTTGCCGGCAACGTCGCCGTCACGACCTCGCCCGCGCAAGCCGAACGCGAGATCGCCGCGCAACTGCAGCCGCTGCGCGCGCGCTACGGTTCCGTCACGGTCGACAGCGTCACTCCGGCGTATTACGACGGCGACAAGAACTTCATGCAGCCCGTCTACGAGTTCGTCGCCACCCTCGGCGCGCGCGGTACTTTACAGGACCACGTGCGCGGCTACGTGCCGATGGGTAAGCTCGCGGAAGCGCTTCCCGTTATCGGCGATCACCCGCAGACCGGTCCGCTACCCAGCGCGCCGACCCCGGCGCGTTCGTTCGAGCGCCGTCCGGACGGCAATCCGAGCGAGATCACGCTCGGCGAATACGTCAACCGCAACTGCCTCTTCACGAACAATTGCTACGATATGTCCGGCGCGTATCTCAACGGCTTCGATTCGGTTCTGCCGTTCTGGTACGGACCGCCGATCGAACGGACGCAGTACTACTTCGCGTACTCGTTCGAAGTTCTCGGCAGCTCCCAGTATTACCTGAACTCGGTCAACGTCGCCTATACGAATCCGCACGGCGACTGGTACCTCAACACGACGATCGGCAATTACGTTCCGACCGGCGACCCGTGGTACGTCAACGAAATCGGCACGGGCGGCAACAAGGGTTACGGCGCGGCCGCGGGCGGCCAACTCGCGACCTGGATCATCGACTCGTGCGAAGTGATCCCGTCGTACTACGACAAGCAGGTGACCACCGGCAATGGCTTCAACGCCTTCAATTACTGGTGGCCCGTGTTCCAAGGTCTGCATCGCGCGCTCGGTTTCCGCACGCAGATGCTGATGGGCGAGGACCAGATGAACTACAACATCGCCCGGGAGATGGCCCTGGGCGCCAACGCCGACTCCGCGTTCTACAACGAAGTCGCGGCGGCCGGCACGTTCCCGACCTATCTCGACACGCACCTCGGCCTCACGGTTCACTACGACCGCGTCTCGACGATGAACGACGTGCGCAACGCGTCCGAATCGATCTACTCGGTGCAGGGACAGAGCGCCGCCGGTTCGCTCACCAACGTCTGGATGGGCAACTAACCAGCAGATTCGCCTTGGCGGCCGCGGCTGCCGTCGCGATCGAGAAGCGGGTTCGCGCGCAGGCGCGGGCCCGCTTTTCGCGTTGCTGGGAGCGAGGCGCCGGAGGTGCGAATACCTTGGAAACCGTTTGCAGTCCGGGAGGAACCCCGATGGGAGCTGCCGTTCCGGTGGCGACGCCGCACCGCTTCACCGTTGCCGAGTACATGTCGCTCGATACCGAGCGCCGGACCGAGCTGCTCGACGGAATCGTGTTCGACGTGGCGGCACGGCTAGAACCGCACCGCTATGCGGTGCGTGCGTTGATGGAAACGCTCGTGCACGCCTTTTACGGTACGGAGTACATCGTGCAATGCCAGGACTCGCTCGCGGTGCCGGGCTGGCAGGGGCGCGACGCGCCGGAGACCGACCTCTCCGTGTTACGCCGCAAGCTCTTCGAGCCGGGGCCGGTGTCGCGCGACGCCGTCGCTTGCATCGAGGTTTCGGACGCGACGTACGGCGGCAAGTACGGCGACCGCCGCTACAAGATCCCGCTCTACGTCAACGCCGGCGTGCCGGCCTGGATCGTCAACATCAAGCGCCGGCAGGTCGAATTTTACGGTACGCCGGCCGACTTGGAATTGAAGCACGGGCACGTCTTCCGTGAAGGCACGACGTTCCACATCCTCGGCGTCGAGATCGCGGTCGCTTCGCTGTTGCTCCCGCATTCAGCGGGGGACGCCGCCCCGTCCGCCTAGCGGCGGGTTAGCGGCTTCGCTCGCGTGCGTCGCGAGTTCGATCGCCGCCGCTTCCGTCAGCGCCGCGCCGACGGCCAAACGGCGTTCGAGTTCCGCGGCGGTGAAGCGCTCGGTCAGGACGGCCTGGAGGCGTTCGTAGCCGGCGCGTTCGGTCGGCTGGCGGTGGAGTTTGAGCGCGCGCAGGCGCGCGTCCGCGAAACCCAGCAACGTGGCGGCGCGTTCGCAATCGCCGGAGAGTCCCGCAATAGCCGCGGCGTGCTCGAGCGCGGCGGCAACGGTGAACGGTTGCTGCAACCCGTTGACTTCCACGAGCGTGCGCCGTACGTATTCGGAGGCGGTATCGAAGCGATCGGCGGCGAGCGAATATGCGGTGAGGTTGAGGAGCACGTTGGCCGCGTGGTCCGCATCGCCCAGGGCCGCGAAAATCGCGCGCGATTGCGTCGCAAGTTCGATCGCGCGCTCGACGTCGCCGAGCACGAACTCGAGCTCGCCGAGATTCGCTAAGGCTTGCGCGTGATAGCGGCTCGCGGCGCCGTCGCGCGCGAGGCTCACCTCGAGCGCCTCCTGCTGATGCACGCGCGCGGAGGTGTAATCCCCGCGCAAACGGCAGACCGCCCCGAGCGCGTCCAGCAGCACGACGAGGCGCCGGCGCTCGCCGATCCGCCGCGCGAGCGCGATGCCCTCTCCGAGCGCCGCTTCGCTGGCGTCGAGGTCGCCCGAAAAGATCAGCGCATCGCCGTAGAGGCGCAGCGCCCGCACGAGCTCGCGTTCGTCGCCGACGCGCCGGAATGCCGCCACGATCTCTGCCGCGCGTTCCGCGCGTTCGACGCTGAGCGGCAACGTCGCCGCGAGCCCGAGCGCCACGGAGGCCGCGAGCGCGGGTTCGCGTGCGGCATCGACGGCGGTTCGGGCGGCTTCGAGCCACATGCGGCCTTCGCGGCGCTGGCGGGGCGGCCAGTACTCGCCGAGCGCCGCCGCGAGCGCCGCGCCGAGCGCGGGGGCGTGACCGCGGCGCAAACTCCAATCGAGCGCGGCACGCACGTTATCGAGTTCCGCGTCGATCAGCCCGAACCACGCGCGATCGGGCATCGTTTCCAGGAGCGCCTTCGCGCGCTCCGCGAACGCGAGCGTCCAGCGCGCGTGACGCTCCGCGAACGCGTCCGCTTCGCCGGACTGTTCGAGGCGGCGGCGCGCGTACTCTCGCGTCGACTCGAGAAAGCGATAACGCTCCTCTTCGTCGCCCGGTTCGGCGACCACGAGCGACTTGTCGACCAGCGCCCAGAGCAGCTCCTCGCTGCCGTCGCAGGCGCAGACGTCGAGCGCGGCCTCGAGCGTCCAGCCGCCCGCGAAGACCGATATGCGCCGGAAGAGCTGCTGTTCGCGCTCGGAGAGGAGGTCGTAACTCCAGTCGATGAGCGCCCACATCGTCTGCTGGCGCGGGAGCGCGGTGCGGCTGCCCGCGGTCAAGACGCGAAAGCGTTCGTCCAGCAGCGCCGCGAGCCGGCGGGGCTCCAGGACGTTCACGCGCGCGGCGGCCAGTTCGATCGCCAGGGCGATGCCGTCCAGACGCCGGCAAATCTCGCTAACCGCCGCCACGCTTTCGTCGCCCAAGCGAAAGTTGGCATCGGCAGCGGTCGCGCGTTCGGTGAACAGCGAGATCGCGCCGTAGCGCAGCGCCTCATCCGCGTCGAGCGTCGCGCGCTTCGGCGGGACGGCGAGCGGCGGCAGACGGTAGACGTGCTCGCCCTGCGCGCGCAGCGGTTCGCGGCTGGTCGCGAGCAAGCGCACGCCGGGGCACGCGCGCAAGAGCGCTTCCGCGACGCGCGCCGCCTCGTCGACGACGTGTTCGCAATTATCGAGGATCAGCAACACGGTCCGGCTCCGCAAGAACTGCAGGAGCGTATCGAGGACCGCGCGATCCGATTGCTCGGCGACGCCGAGCGCGGAGGCGATCGAGCCGGCGACGAGGGCCGGATCGGTCAGCGGCGCGAGTTCGACGAACCAGAGGCCTTCGAGCGGCTGCGCATCGCCGGCCCCGGCTTCGCGCGCGGCGGTCGTCGCCGCGGCCGCCGCGACGTGCAGCGCCGTGCGGGTCTTGCCGATCCCGCCCGCACCCACGATCGTGACCAGCCGGTGCGCGGCGAGTACGGCGCCCAACTGCGCGAGTTCGGGTTCGCGGCCCACGAAGTGCGTCAGGTAGACGGGCAGGTTGTTCGTTGGCGCGCTGTCCTCCGCGGTACGGCGCGGACGCTGCGGGCGCACCGCCGCGGACTCCAACGCCTCGCGCTCGCCGGCGTCGAGTTCCAGGGCCTCAGCCAGCAGCGCGACGGTGTCCCGATAGGGCGCGCGCCGCACGCCCCGTTCGAGGGCGCCCACGGTCACGGGGCTCATCCGGGCGCGCTCGGCCAGGGCCTCCTGGGAGAGGTCCGCTCTCAAGCGCAACTGCCGGAGCAGCGTTCCGAACGCCGGCCGGCCGACGTCCTCCATGATCGTTCCTCGCCGAAGAAATAAGCCGGGGAACGAACGTTTACGAGTTCCGCCGTCCCGGCGCCTGGGAGGCGATTGCGAGCGGCCCTACGGCTCCTGACATTCCGCGAAAACCGCAGCCGCATCGAGAACGAAGCCCGGCATCTCCGGTCCGATCTCGACGAGCGTCGCGCCGGCGATCGTCTCAGGCTCCCGCCCCGGGCGATACAGCGTCACCGACGCGTCGCGCGGATTCACGAGCACGGCGATGCGGCTGCCGGTCGCCACGTACTCCGCACACTTCGCGCGCGTGTAGGCGAGCTGGTCCGAGGGCGAAAGCAGTTCGAAAACCGCGTCGGGAGCGATCCGCTCGAACGCGCGCTTCTTGCGTTTCGGCGACAGCGCGGCGAGCCGTTCGTTCGAGATAAAAGCCGTGTCGGACCTTTGATGGCGCCGTCCGCCAAGGTGACGCCGCCGCTGGACGAGGTCACGCGCCCGAGGCGAAAGCGTTTGTTCCAGAACGTGACCTGTCCGGTGAGTTCCGCCTCGCCCATCGAGGCGAACATCCCGGTTAACGGATTGACGACGACGCGGCCGTCGGCGGTCGTCTCGAAGCGGTACTCCGGGTTCTTACGGACGAGCGAGAGCAGCGCCGGCTCGCGAACCGGCTTCGCGAACGTGAGCACGATCGGTGGGGGCGCGTCGTCGTAGCGGGGCGGCAGAGTCGGCATCGGCCATGGCCACCGGTTTCGGCATCGGGGACCTCCGATGCTCCATAACGCGACGCGACCGCCGGGCGGGCGAGGTCGAAGTCGGCGTGATCTTCAGCCCGCGCGCCGGTGTCGTGACGATTTAACAAGTGGCCGCACACGACCGCAGCGCGATAACCGTCGCCGACGTATAGTTCATCCACCCTTCGTTACGCATTCCAACGAGCGTGCTTCACTGAAGAGTGCGATGAAGGTTCTCGATCGTCCGGCACCGCCACCGAGCGCACGGCGGACGGCACCGCCACCACGTAGTACCGGCCGCGAAAATCCGCGAGGCCGGCGATGGATGGTCGCGGCTGCGGTCGCCGGGGCGCTGGCTGCGGCGCTGGCCGTCGCCGCGCTCGTGCACGCGCGGTTGCAACCGGAGATTCGCTACATCACGACGCCGGTCGTGCGCGGGGATCTCGTGCAGACCGTGACCGCGTCCGACACGGTGAATCCGCAAGACCTGATCCTCGTCGGCACCCAGGTTTCCGGCACCATCCTGGAAATCGATGCCGACTACAACTCCGTGGTGAAGACCGGGCAGGTTCTGGCGCGGATCGACCCGACCAGCTTGCAGGCGCAACTCGCAGCTGCGGGTGCAGCGGAGGCGCAATCGCGCGACGTCGCGGCGGCCGGCGCAGCAGCCGCCGGAAGTGCCGAAGCGAACGCCGCCTCCGCCCGTGAGTCGATCGCCGCCGCCCGAGCGGCACTCGCTTCTGCTCAATCTCAGGTCGGCAAAAGCGCAGCGGCACTGGATCTCGCGCGGCTCACCTTGCATCGCGATCGTCTGCTACTCGTGCGCGGATTCGTGCCGCAGGCGCAAGCCGACGCCGACGCCGCAAACCTGGCCGCGATGGACGCCGCGGATGCGGCCGCGCGCATCGCCATTCGCCAAGCGCAGGCGCAACTCGACGTGCAAGGCGCCGCCGCGCGGGCCAGCGAGTCGCAAGCGCAGAGCGCCGCAGCATCGGCCTCGGCGAACGGGCGCGGCATCGAAGTCCAGCATGAGGCGACCCGCGTCGCGCGTTACAATCGGGACCACAGCGTGATCGTATCGCCCGTCGACGGCACGGTGATCCAACGCAACGTCTCCGTCGGACAAACCGTGGCGGCGAGCCTGCAGACGCCCACGCTTTTCACGGTCGCGCGCGACCTCTCGAAGATGGAAGTCGACGTCGCGGTCGGCGAACCGGATATCGGCGGCGTGCGCGCCGGCGACGTCGCGGACTTCACGGTCCTGGCGTATCCCAACCGTACCTTCCACGGGACGGTCGATCAGGTCCGGCAGAATCCGACGACCGTCAACAACGTCGTCACCTACGACACGGTCGTCTACGTGCGTAACGCCGACGGCGCATTGTTACCGGGCATGACGGCCGCGGCGTCGATCCACGTCGCGAAGGTGCGGCACGGACTCATCGTACCGGTCGCGGCGCTTCAGTACGCACCGCAGCAGACCGAACGCGCGCGGACTACCGCGCCTTCCACGGCGACCCGCTCGCCGTGGGGGACGACCGATGCCGCACTCACGCGCACGATCGTCGCCGGCAGAGACGGGCGCGTCTTCGTCGTGCGCGACGGCGCGCCGGCCCGCGTCGCCGTGCACGTGCTGCTGGTCAGCAATACCCAGGCCGCGGTCGCGCCCGCCGGCGCGCGGCTCGTTCCCGGCGACCGGGTAGCGGTCGCCGATTCGTCGACGCAGATAGCGGCGGAGGCGGGCGCACCGAAATCGGCGCTCGCGGTTCCTCAAGCGCCGCAGATCCGTCCGGGCGGAGCAACGCGCTGATGCGCGATGGAGCGCGGGGATCGCTTCCCGTCGTAGAACTGCGAAACATCGGTAAGACCTACGCGCTCGGCGACGGTGCCGTCGTCGCGCTCGACGGCGTCGATCTCACCTTGAAGCGCGGCGAGTTCGCCGCCATCATGGGGCCGTCCGGCTCGGGAAAATCGACGTTGATGGACGTCATCGGACTGCTCGACCGCCCGACGTCCGGAACGTATCTCTTCGAGGGCCAAGACGTCGCGCTGCTGAGCGCCGACGAGTTAGCGGATCTTCGCTGCACCCGGCTCGGTTTCGTCTTTCAGTCCTACAATCTCTTGCCGCGCACGACATCGCTCGAGAACGTGGAGTTGCCGATGCTCTACGCAGGTGTGCCCGAGACGGATCGGCGCCGGCGCGCGCTCGAGGCCTTGGAGACCGTCGGCGTGGGCGCCATGGCCGGGCACATCTCCAATCAAATGTCGGGCGGTCAGCAGCAGCGCGTCGCGATCGCCCGCGCGCTCGTCAACGACCCGAGTTTGATTCTCGCCGACGAGCCGACCGGTGCGCTGGATACGAAATCCTCGGACGACATCATGCGGCTCTTCGCCTCGCTCAATGCGGAGCGCGGCATCACCATTTTGCTCGTGACGCACGAACCCGACGTGGGTCGCAAAGCCAAACGCATCATCACGGTTCGCGACGGCCGGATCGTCGGCGACGGGCCGGTTGCGAACGTGCCCATCAGCGCGGGCGCGCCGGCGTCGTGAGACTGCGCACGCTGCTGCGAGTCGCGTGGGAGGCGCTCCTGCGCAATCGCGTGCGTTCGCTGCTGACGATGCTCGGCGTGATCATCGGCGTGGCGGCGGTGGTCATCACGATCTCCATCGGCGGCGGTGCGCGGGTCGCGGTCTCGGAGCAAATCACTGGACTCGGCAGCAACCTGCTGATCGTAATCCCCGGCAGCGTCAACCTGAATGGCGTACGCACGGGAAACGGCGCGGCTTCCACCTTGACGCCCGACGACGGCCTCGCGCTCGCCGCGCTGCCGCACGTCGCCGCCGTGTCGCCCGGCGTCGGCGTACGCACCCAGGTCGTCGCGGGCAAGAACAACTGGTACACGCAAGTCAGCGGCGTCGCGCCCACCTACACCTACATCCGCCAATGGCATCTGGCGTCCGGCTCGTTCTTCACGGACGCCGACGTCGCATCGTCCGCGAAAGTCTGCGTTCTCGGTCAAACCGTCGTCGCGAACCTCTTCGGAGGCGAGTCGCCGGTCGGAAAGAACGTTCTCGTGCGGAACGTTCCGTTCGCCGTCATCGGAACGCTGGCCGTGCGCGGTCAGAGTTCGAGCGGCACGGATCAAGACGACACGATCATCGTCCCCTACACATCCGCGATGGAACGCTTGACGGGAACGACGTTCGTGAGCGTATTCCTGGTCTCGGCCGACGAACAGCCGAACATCGCCCTCGTCCAACGCGAGGTCATCGGCGCTCTCGAACAACGCCATCGCATCCTCGCCGGCATGGACGACGACTTCGACGTTCGCAATCTACAAGACATCGCCAATGCCGCCGCTGCGAGCGCCGGCGTGATGCAGTATCTGCTTTCCGGCGTCGCCGCCGTATCGCTGCTCGTGGGCGGCATCGGAATCATGAACATCATGCTGGTCTCCGTCGCGGAGCGCACGCGCGAGATCGGTTTGCGGCTGGCGCTCGGTGCGCGTAGCAGCGCGATCCTCGAGCAGTTCCTGATCGAGGCCGTCCTTCTCTCCGCCCTCGGCGGCGCCACGGGCATCCTGCTCGGGGTCATGGGTTCGGCGGCGGCCGCCATGACCGGGCACTGGCCGCTGGTCGTGCCGGCCGGTGCGATCCTGCTGGCCTTCGCGTTCTCGACCTTGACGGGCGTCTTCTTCGGATACTATCCGGCCTCGAAGGCCGCTCACCTCAACCCGATCGAGGCGCTACGATACGAGTAAGCGCGCTGCTTCGCGGCGTCGCGTCGCGTACTCGATCAGGCCCGCTACCGTTTGCGGGAAGGGCGCGGATGCGTAGCGCCGCAGCAGTTCGCGCAGCAACGCGGCGGTGACGAGCGCGTCGGCTCCCGCGCGATGTGCGATCTGCGCGCCCGGACCGGCATCGAGCTGCAGCCAGCGGCGCAAGGCCTGATTCCGATAGCTCGGCGCGTGCACCAAGCGTCGAGCCAGGCGCAACGTGCACAGGACCGGACGATCGGCCACGCAGGGTAAGAAGGACACGTCGAAGCGCGCGTTGTGCGCGACCACAACGGCGTCCGCGGTGAAGGCGCGCAGAAACGGCTCCACGGCCGCCAGCCTCGGCGCGCCGAACACGTCGGCGTTGCAAATACCGTGAACGCGCGTGGCGTGCCCGGGGATGGGCCGGCCGGGATCGACTAAGGTTTCGTAGCGAAGCTCCACGATGCCGCGCCGCATCCGCACGCACGCGACCTCGACGACGCGGTCGCGGATGGGATCGAAGCCGGTCGTTTCCACGTCGATGACCGCGAACGTCGTCGCGCTGAGGCTCTTGGCGGGCATGGACCCATCGTAGGGCGGCGCTGTGCCAGCGTCGTGGCACACTCGCGCGATTTGCGGCCGGGCTTCAGGGGCCGCGCGGGCTCGCATTCACAACGACGTCGAGCCACGTCACGGCGACGGAGTCGTAGTGCGGATTCGGGCAAGCGGCGAACAATCGATAGTTGCCGGCGGTGCGACAGTCAATCTCCAAGAACTCTTCGCGCTCGAGCGAGGGGCGGCCCGACGCCGCAGGCGAGAAGTGCACGGAGACCTCCGCCGGCGCGCCGCTACCGCGCCGGAAGGCATCCCAGTCGCCGCGCGCCACGGGCCGCCAGAGCCCGTCGATACGCGACCAGCGGGGAACATGTTCATGAGACACGAGCGTGAACTGCGGCGGCGCCTGACATTCGCGGGCGAACGGGACCGGAACGGTGACGTCGCGGGCTATCGTGAGCGTTGTATCCGTCAACGTCGCATGAGCATGCGTCAGTTGATAGCCGAGCTGCTTCCAACCGGCGCCGCCCGCCCAACTATGGGCATCGAAGCTCGTTAGCGCATATGGCGCGAGATCGACCCGCGCGCGCAGCGTCCGGAGCCCTTCCCAGAGGATCGGAGCTTCGACGCCGGTGACGTTCACCGCGTACGCGTACGGATTCGCATCGCCGGAAGCCGTTAGCCGAAACAGCGCCAACGCGCCGTCGAAGCGATAGTCGCCGTCACGGACGGCGATCGCGGGGATATCGACGTCTTTCGGCGCGTGCGAGGGATCCTCCGGAGCCGCCATCTGCAGCCGGTACGCGCTCTCCTCATCGCCGACCACGGCGCTTCGCAAACGATAGTTGTCTATCCCGAAAAGCCCCAGCGGCGCGCTGAAGCGCACGTGACGCGAGCGCACGGGGACGTCGAAGGTCCGGTCGATGCTATCGATCCGATTCGGGGCGATGATGTTCGTATAGTGCGAGGTGAGTCCGAACACCGGCGTCACCGGAAAGTAAAAGAGTTCGACGGCGACGTGCGCCACGCCGGGGTCGAGCCCGACGAACTCGATGTCGAAATGGGCGGGTTGCCGCTGCAGGGCGGCCCCCTGTAGCATGAGGGGAACGCTCCGGGAAACGTTCAGCCACAGGCACAGCGCCGCGATCGCCGCGACGGCGATGAGCGCGACCGCGAGCCTTACGACGATCCGCAACACGTCGGTCGCCGGCATTCCATTCCGGAACCCTGCCGCGCTTCGGCCAGGCGCACCTGCGCGGGGACTTCTACGCGGCCTTCGGGGTCGGCGAAGACGGCGTGGCGCTCGCCGCGATCAAAGCGCTGCATGCGGAGCAGGCAGCGCTGAGCGCGCGACGTCACTTCCGGAAGATCTCGTCGTAATGCCGTTCGAGCGACTCGCGCGCCGGCATCTTCGCGGGATCCGCGGGCAACGCAATCTCCTTTTCGGCGAGCGCGTAATAGTCGCGGCCGTTTTCGAAATCCTCGCGGATCGCGCGGCTGACGACGAAGCGGCGGTCGGGGCGCACGGACACGTATCCCAGATCGAATAGGCGATGCAGATCCGAACGCAACAGCAAGCCGTTACGCACGTCGTGCGCTTTGACTTCGGCGAACGGCACGATGTGTGCGGCTTCGAGTGCCGGCAGCGTCTTTTCGCCGGTGACGGCACAGCGTCGCGCATACGCGTCCGTTACTTGGAGCCGGAACGCGCCCTGGCCCAAACGCGGCGCGATCAGAACGGGCTTGCCCAGCGCGTTCGGCGCGACGAGCGCGCTCGCCGTGGCGGGAACGGCCGCGCGCGCGGAGAGCTGCCGCCAGATCTCGGCGCCCGGCCCCTCGGTCAAGCCGTAGTATTTCCCCTTCACGATGTTCGGCGCCCAGTCGGCCGGCGCGGGGATCCAATCCGCTTCTTCGAGGAACACGGGATCGGAGAGCACGACGCAGCCGATCTCCGCCGCGGCCGACGCACCTTTGCGGTAAGCGGCTACCAGTGAGAGCATTTCGGCGTAGGATGATACGCCGTTGCCGCGCCCAAACGCTTCCCAGGCAACGGCGATCGGCATGCGCGTGTGATACGTCAGGAAACCGAATCCGACGATCGCGTTCATCGGATAGTGGAGCTTGAAAATCCACGGCGTTCCCGGCAGCGCATTGACGCCGGCCGGCGTGGGCTGCCAGAAGTTGACTTCGTCGAGTCCCGCGCGCCGCAGATACTCGAACCATCGACGATCCGTGACGCCGATGTAGCCCTGCACGAGTCCTTTACGGCGCTCCATCCCGAACCGTGCCGCGCTCGGCGCGCCCAAACCTCCAACCAAAGCCAGCTAAGGACTTCCGGCCCAATGGTTTCGCGAGCGGGTTCCTGGTACGATGGCCGCTGACCATCGTCGGAAAGGCGGACGCATCGTGCGATTCTCATCATTCGTCGCGGCTGGTGTTGCCGGCTCGGCCCTCCTGACCACCGCAGCCTCCTCGAACGCGGATGCGACAAACGGAAGTCGCGGGTGGGCCGCCGCACCCGCCCAGACGATCCGCGCGAACCCGCCACGCCGATTCGCGAGAGCGCGTCCGCAATTTGGTCCGCCGTCGTGCACGGGAAGCGGCGGCTCTTCGTTCATCGGCGTTACTGGAGCGTCGAACGTCGCGGCCGGCCTGATGAGCGCCGTGCTCGGCGGCCAGGACAACGACGCGTGCGCGGCCCAATCCGCAATCGGAGCGGGATCCTTTAACGGCGTCAGCGGCTTCGGATCTTTTATCGGCGGTGGGGTCTACAACGGGATCAACGGCACGAGCTCCTTCATCGGTGCGGGGTACCAAAACAATACCGCCGGGTATTATTCGATCGTCGGAGCCGGCGTGAACAACTCGGCGAGCGCGGACGGTTCGTTCGTGGGTGGCGGCGACAACGCGTTCTATCTCGCCCAAATCGCGTCGACCAAGAACGAACCGCAGTTCTACGGTAACGTCGCTTCCGGGCAGGATTCGTTCGTAGGCGCCGGCGACTTGAACCAAGTCTCCGGCGAGGGCTCGTTCATCGGTGCGGGCGGATCGATCTACGCGAATACGAATGCGACGACCGCCGGCAACCGAATTACCGGAACGGACTCGTTCATCGGCGCCGGCGACCAGAACGACGTTACGGCAAACGAAGCGGTGATTTCCGGAGGCCTCGGCAACAAGGTAACCGGAACGGCAGGCGCCGTGGGCGGAGGGCAGTCGAATCTCGCGTCGGGAGCCGCATCCACAATCCCCGGCGGATATCACAACGTCGCGAGCGGGAGCGCGAGTTTCGCTGCCGGCTACGTCGCGGAAGCCATCGCTAACGGTACGTTCGTCTGGTCGGATGAGTCGTCGGCGGCGGTTCACGTGCGCGCGACGGCGGCGAACCAATTTCTGGCTCGCGCGAGCGGCGGCTTCGCCTTGTACTCGAACCCCGCGCTCACCAGCGGCGTCACGCTTTCCCCCGGCTCCGGAACCTGGGCGAGCCTCAGCGACCGCACGATGAAGACACGCATCGTCCCGCTCGACGACGCGACCATCTTGCGGAAGGTTGCGGCGCTACCGGTCAGCGAGTGGAGCTACACGTCCGAACGCGGCGTGCGCCACGTCGGCCCGATGGCCCAGGATTTCTACGCCGCGTTCGGCGTTGGCGAAGACGATCTCCACATCACGAGCATCGACGAAGACGGCGTAGCGCTCGCCGCGATCAAGGCATTGCACGCAGAGAACGCGCGACTCCACGATGAAAATGCCGCCCTGCGCGCGCGCGTCGGCGCGGTCGAAGCGCAACGCGCCTCGGACGCGGCCTGGCGCGCGAACGCGAACGACCGGATCGCCCGGCTCGAAAGCCTGCTCACGACTCGGGGTGCTCCGAAAGCCAGGTGAGCGCGGTCTCCGTCGCGCGCGCGTAGATGGGCACGAGCGCGTCTTCGAGCGACTCGTCGCCTCGCCAGAACGGAAAGTGTCCCGCCTTGCGCAGCAGGATGGCGTCGACCGCCGGCGCCTCAGGTGCGCGCGTCGTAGGCTTGAGGTGCGCACCCGCATCCAATGGGGCTCCCCAAAAGCCGGCGAACGAACCGGCCACACTCTCCGGAGCGACCGCCTCCGGCGGTTCCTCGATCTCCACGAGCTCGTCGATCTCCGCAACCCGCGGCGACGCGAGCAGATCGCGCAGCGCGTCGCGCGCCAAACCGCGCAGCGCGAATAAGAGAAACGGATCCCGGTCGAATTCCTCGCCGATGAGATAGAACACCGCCGCCACGTGCTTGCATGGATTCGACCAATCGGGACACGAGCACGACGTTTCGAGTTCGCGCTGCGTCGCCGGGAAGAGCGTCGTGCCGGCGGCGGCGAAGGCCGTCTCGATATCTTCCGGCATCTCCCCGGCGAGCAGCATCGCCGCCAAGCGCGTGTTCGCGGAAATCGCGGCACCAACGGACGTCCATTCCGCGTCGGTCAGGGTCCGCACGCGAATCGAGACGGCGTAGGGCTGCGCGCGCGAACCCTGCACGCGGGCGCGCACGCCGCCCGGTTCGATTGCGATCTCCGTCACCTGTCCGGCGCGCGCGTACGCGCGGCCACGCGTCAGACGGGTCCCGAGTTCGAAACGCTCGAGCGCCGCGATCCAGCGCTTGGCCCACCAGCGCTGCGCGAACTCGCCGCGTTTCGTGTGCGCTTTGATGCCGCCTTCGACGCGCCGCGGCTTCGAGGGCGGCGGCCAATCGTCCCACGAACGGCGGCTCACGCTTCGACGGCCTCGGGCGACAAGCGCACCAAGTCGCGTAGCTGCGAGCTGGAGAGTTCCGTTAGCCACGCTTCGCCCGTGCCGACGACGCGCTCGGAAACCGCCGCCTTGCTCTCGATCAAGGCGTCGATTTTCTCCTCGAGCGTGCCCGCGCAGACGAACTTGTGCACCTGGACCGCTTTCGTCTGACCGATTCGAAAGGCCCGGTCGGTGGCCTGGTTCTCCACCGACGGATTCCACCAGCGATCGAAGTGGAAGACGTGGTTCGCGCGCGTGAGGTTCAGCCCGCTGCCGCCCGCCTTGAGCGAGAGCACGAACACCGACGGTCCGCTGCCGGCGCTGAAGCGCGCGACCATCTCATCGCGCGCGCGTTTCGGCACGCCGCCGTGCAAGAACGCGACCTCGCGGCCGAAACGCTGCTGCAAGCGGCGCACGATCAGCGCGCCCATCTCGGCGAATTGCGTGAAGACGAGCGCCGCGTCGCCCGCGTCTTGCACTTCTTCCAGCATCTCTTCGAGGCGCGCGAGCTTCCCGGAGCGGCCCGGTAACGGCGAGTTGTCGCCCGCGAACTGCGCGGGATGATTGCAGATCTGTTTGAGTTTCGATAACGCACCGAGGATGCGGCCGCGCCGCTCGATGCCATCGGGCTCGTCGAGCGTTGCATCGAGGTCGCGCAGGACGGCGGCGTAGAGCGTGGCCTGTTCCTTCGTGAGCGTGCAGTAGACTTTGTATTCTTGTTTGTTCGGCAGATCGGAGATGATCGATGCGTCGGTCTTGAGGCGGCGCAGCACGAAAGGGCCCGTGATCCCGCGCAGGCGCTCGTACGCGGCGGCGTTACCCAGGGCTTGGATCGGGATGAAGAACTCGCGTCGAAAACGCGCCGCCGAGCCCAACAATCCGGGATTGAGAAACTCCATCAGCGACCAGAGGTCGCCGACGTGGTTCTCGACCGGCGTTCCGGTGAGCGCCACGCGATAGCCGCTCTGCAACGCGCGCGCGGCGCGGGCCTGTTTGCTCTCGGCGTTCTTGACGTTCTGCGCTTCGTCGAGCACGACGCCGCGCCAGCGGACCTGCTCGAAGAGCGCGAGATCACGATGCAGCAGCGCATAGCCCGTGACGACGAGCGCGTGGCGCCCCGCGGTTTCCACGAACTGCGCGTCCCGCTCGCGGCCCGCTCCGTGGTGGACGTGCACGGGTAGTTCGGGTACGAAGCGTTTCGCCTCCCGATTCCAATTCTCGATAACCGACGTCGGGCACACCAGCAGCACGGGTTCGTGCGGGCCTTCTTCCCAATCGCGCGCGACGAGCGCGAGCGTCTGGATCGTCTTACCCAAACCCATGTCGTCGGCGAGGCACGCGCCGAAGCCGCTGCTCGTGAGGAAGCGCAACCAGCCGTAGCCGCGCTCCTGATACGGCCGCAGTTCCGCGCGCAATCCCGCCGGCGGCGCGATCGCTTCGAGGGTGCGTTCGCCGGTGAGGCGCGCGAGGACGCTCGCGACCGCGCCATCGGCCTCGACGGTCGTGCCCTCCGGCACGCCCTCGACCGCGGCGCCCAGTGAAAGTCGCACGGCGTCGCCGACCGTCAGCGAGCGCGACGCGCCTTTGCGCGCGCGTTCCAGGGCGCCCCGCAATTCGCCGGAATCCACGTGCACCCAGCGGCCGCGCAGGTTCACGAGCGGCGACTTGAGCTTCGCGAGGCGTTCCAGCTCGCGCGCGGTCAACGGCTCGTCGCCGAGCGCCACGCTCCAGTCCACCTGGAGAAACGCACCCGAATTCAGCACGCCGCCGCTCGTAAACTTCGGCGCCTTGACTTTCGCGCGCAGGTTGATGCGCGCTTTCGCATCCTTGCCGAGCCACCACGAGGGGAGGATGACGCCGACGTCGGCCGCTTCGAAACGGCTCGCGTCGCCGGTGAGGAACGCGAACGCGCCGTCCGTGTCGAGTTCGAAGCCGTGCGGCAGGGTTTTGTTGGAGGCGAGCGTCGCGTCGATGCGTTCCGAGAGCGCCGCGGCGCGCCCGAGCGCCGAAAGGAGTTCTCGCCGCAGCGGGCCATTGCGCGCCACCTGATCGGCGTCGAGCAACAGCGACGGGTCGGCACGATCTTGCAACAGGTACGCGATGTTCCAGCGCTCGCGATCGTCTCCGTCGGGTGAGGGCTCTTCGACGCGCAAACACAAGCGGTACGCCGACACGCGCTCTTCGATAACGGGTCGGCACCAGGCGTCGATCTGCGCGCGGAGTTGCGCGCATTCGGCACGCGTTGCGTTGAAGACGCCTATCGGCGCACGCAGCGCGTCGAGCCACCGGCCGTGCAGCGAGGCGGCGCGTTCGCGACGGCCGGCGCGCGCGGAACCTCCGGCGCGCACGAACCAATCGACGAACTCCGCTACGGCATCGTCGAGAACGGTCGCCGCCTCGCGCTTGGGCGGCGTCGCAGCGGCCGAGTTCGCGAGCGCGCGCGCGGCCGCCGGCATCGCTGCCGCGAGCGCGGCCGCGCGACGGCGTTCGGCCTCATCGAAAACCGGCTCCCAGCGCGCCCGCGCGATCTGATGCGCGCTATCGTACGCGACGCCCGGTAAGACGTGTTGCGCGGCAACGATCTCGGCAGCGAAGCGCAGCACGGACACCCAATACGCGAGATCGTGCCCGACCCGTACGTCGTCGCCAACGAGCTCGCGCGCAGCGCACGCGCCCAGGAACGCGAGCGCGTCCTCGCCGGAGAGCGGCGCGACGCGGATCGGGTAGGCGGAGCGTTTCGTGCGCCCGCGCGGGACGGGCGCTCCGTTCGCCGCGAACGGCGACGCCAGCGGAACGCCGCCGCGTGCCGGCAGCCACGCAAAAGCATCCGCGATCCGCGGGTCGGGAATCACCGCCGTTCCAAACGACTCGGAAAGGAGCGAGCGCAGAGCGCGCGCATCGAGCGCAAATTCGCGGCCATTCTCTCGGCTCGCTTCGCGCCAGGCGGAGGTTTCCGCCCAGATTGCGAGCGCGCCGTCCAGTGGCGCCGCGTGCAGGACGATCGTCGGCCGCACGACGTCGAACGCCGCCGGCAGGTTTCCGGTCGCCGGAGTCACCTCGTCCGGTTTACCGAGGCTCCCGGCGAGGCCCTGCGCGTGCAGGTCCGGCGCGACCCGCGCGCGGAGGTCCGAACGGTGCGGCCCAACGACCGCGCGCTTCCTATTGCCGCCACCGAAAGGTTGGGGTCGTCATGCGTTCAGTACTCGTCATCGGATCCGCAATTGCCGGGCTGGGTATCCTCCTCGCCGGCTTCGGCTCGCCCGCGAGCGACGCCGGAACGGCTTCCTATCTTTCGGCCACGGCCGGCGGCGCGCGTTCGGCGGCGATGCGCAGGCCGCGCTCCAGCAGCGCTCCGACGCCCTCGCCGTGTTCCACCAACTATCCGACCACATCGTTCAACGGCGTGCACAACGTCAGCGATCACGCGGGCGGATTGGCCAGCGGCGTGCTTGCGGGCGCGAGTAACGACGCCTGCGCTTCGTGGTCGGGTATCGGCGCCGGGACGTTCAACGGAATCGGACAGAACGGTTACGAGTCGTTTATTAGCGGCGGCGTCTCGAACGGTATTATCGCGAGTTCGAGCTTCGTCAGGGCGGGTATCAGCAACACGGCCGGCAATACGTTCTCCATCGGCGCCGCGTTCGTGGGCGCCGGTTTTTACAATTGGGCAGAGGGCGAAGGTTCCTTCGTGGGAGCCGGCGATACGATCTATGACGGCGCGCAGCAGAACGCCCAAAATCCAGCTCCGCCCGACGGAAACGTTGCCTACGCGCTGGACTCGTTCGTCGGTTCGGGAGATCTCAACTACGTGAGCGGCGAGGGTTCGTTCATCGGCGCGGGCGGCTCGACGTTCGCGCAATCCGGCTCGACGTCACCGGCGAATCGCGTCTCGGGAACCGATTCGTTCCTCGGTGCCGGCGACCAAAACGCCGTCGCCGCGAACGAAGCGTTCGTCGGCGGCGGTAACTCGAATTCCATTGCTTCCGGCGCAACGTATGCGTTTATCGGCGCGGGCGAACAAAACGGCGTGACCGCGAACGACGCTGTGGTGGCGGGCGGCCTCGGCAGCAAGGCGTCGGGCGCGGCGGCGGCCGTCGGCGGCGGCCAGGGGAACTTGGCTTCCGGATCCTCAGCGACCGTTCCGGGCGGATACCACAACACCGCGAGCGGCAGCGGCAGCTTCGCGGCGGGCTACGTCGCGGAGGCGATTAGCGACGGTTCGTTCGTGTGGTCGGACGAGTCGTCCACAACCGTCCACGTGCGCTCGTCGGCGAACAACCAATTCGTGGCGCGCGCGAGCGGCGGATACGAGCTGTATTCGAATCCGGCTCTCACGACCGGCGTCCGGCTCGCTCCGGGCTCGGGGACGTGGGGAAGCGTGAGCGACCGTGCACTGAAGACGCGCGTCGTTCCGATCGACGATGCGAACGTCCTCGCCAGAGTCGCAAAGCTTCCGGTGAGCGAGTGGAGTTACGTCTCCGAACGCGGCGTGCGCCACATGGGTCCGATGGCGCAGGACTTCTACGCGGCGTTCGGCGTCGGCGAAGACGACCGCCACATCACGTCGATTGACGAAGACGGCGTTGCCCTCGCCGCGATCAAGGCGCTGCACGCCGAGAACGCCGAGCTACGCGCGCGACTCGCGGTGGATGAGGCGAAACGAGCGCGAGAAGCAGCTTGGCGATCCCGGGCCGACACGCGCTTCGCCCTACTCGAGGCGAAGTTAGAGGCGATAGCGGCACATCCGACCACCGGCGGGGCGCGCCATCGCAAGCATGGGTACGTCATCGGTTTCAAGGGCAGTAATTGAGGCCGCCGATTAACGACGAAATGCTTCGGGAATATCCGACGCCTCGACCGCAGGCACAGGCTGTTGCGGATTACCATGTAATTGATTGATACAATATGCCTCGCTCGTCAGATCGTCGCGCCAGCGACCCTGCTGGGTATCGAACCAGTGGCAGATGACCTGATCAGCGGCGCCGGATGTGCCCTCTGGTTTTTCGGTAGCCGTTGCTTTGCGTAGCATGGTGCAATCGTTTCCTTTCTAGTCGATCGATAGATATTAGTTAGGGATACTCTGATCAATTTGTGCGAATCGATGAAATGCTGCAAATTGGTCGATTCACCGGCTTGATTCCTCAACAGTTTCCGCGCTGTTGGTTCGATTCCGCGTTGCTTAGCTTATCAATCCCGAG